>Ga0126309_10000088_pt1 | contig 30582 bp, 30 predicted proteins | sample Plot56_FD_92541 | JGI IMG/M metagenome (GOLD analysis project Ga0126309, IMG submission 92541) | Serpentine soil microbial communities from UC McLaughlin Reserve, CA, USA - Plot56 | ecosystem: Environmental > Terrestrial > Soil > Grasslands | place: USA: UC McLaughlin Reserve, Lake County...
CGGTGTGGACTACAACCACGACGGCCAGTACAACGGCAAGGCCAAGAGCGATCTTGACCCGAAGCTGCCCACCGAGGCCACTGACCCGGCCCTGTGCGGGGCATTGAGCGAGGCTCCCACTGGTGGCGTCCAGACTGGGTTGGGTGGGGCATCCGGTGGCCAGAACGACGGCTTGATGGCACGCCGGGAGACCAGGTCCACGCGGCGCCCCAGTGCGTTTTCGAGCTCGTCGCCGAGCTCTACGAAGCCCAGGCCGATGGAGGGATCGACATCCACGAGGATCTCCACGTCGCTGTCCTCTCGGGCGTCGCCGCGCGCCCACGACCCGAACAAAGCCATGCGCCGGATGGGAAAACGCTGACTCAGCGTGGCGTGTTGCTCACGAAGCGTCGATAGGATCTCTTCAAGACTTGGCATGACAGACCTCCGTGAAGATCTTCCAACCCATCATAGCTCGCGTCTGGCCGGCGGCTCGATCACGGCAGCGCGATGACCTCCAGCGGCGCCGGCATGAACGATAGAACGAAGATCAGCAACGCGAGCACGGCAATCGCGCGCCGCTTCAGATCGAGAGGCGTCCGCTCGTCGCGCACCGGGGGATGGAAGAGGCCGATCAGGAAGACGATGACGCACCAGAGCCACCAGCCCGGCCAATAGATCCCGAGCCCGGCCAGGGTGATCCAGAGCGGGATCGCCAGCCAGCGCTGCCAGCGCCCCAGCGCCGAGTAGAGGATGTGCCCGCCGTCGAGCTGCCCGAGCGGGAGCAGGTTGAGGGCCGTGGCGAACAGGCCCAGCCAGGCGCCCAGGGCCATGGGGTGGAGATCGAGGTAAGTGTTCGGGCCGAGCGGGCCGTGAAAGAAGCGGGCCACGAGCTCGATGGCCAGGCTCCGGCCCGGCGCGAAGAGCACCATGCCTTCCATCTTCGGGAGGTCCGGCAGGCTCACGGGATGCGAGTGGGCCACTCCATAGAGAAGGAAGGGGATCAGGGTGATGAACCCGGCGAGCGGGCCGGCGACTCCCACGTCGAAGAGCTCCCGCTTGCTGCGGATCGGCGCATAGATCCGGATGAACGCTCCGAACGTTCCGAAGCCCATCGGGACTGGCAGAAAGTAGGGAAGGGTGCAGGCGAGGCCATAGCGGCGGCAGGCGATGTAATGGCCGAGCTCGTGAGCCAGCAGGATGATCAGCGCGGTCAAGGAGAACGTCAGCCCGATCCGGAGCAGCGCCGGATTCCCCCAGACGGCCCGGACCAGCTGCGGGCTGATGAGAGCGAATCCGTTGGGCGCCAGGCCGGTCACCAGGTCGGTCCGGCTCATCAGATACATCACCGGCCCTAGGGTCGTGGTGGTGAAGAGGGTGAGCAGGAAGAGCAGCAGCGCCAGGCCGTAGCGCGGCCTCGGTGCCGGCGTTTCCGCCGTGCTCTCGCCAGCCGGCGGCACGAGATCGAGGACGGGACGGAAGACCGGACGTGACGGCAACGGTGGCCCCTCGGGCGGGGCGAACGGCGGGAGCTCGCTCATACCACCAACAGGAGCAGGTCCCGCCTCAGAGGTTCTTGAGATCTTTCCCGGGTTTGAAGCGGACGGTCTTGCCGGGGGAGATGGCGACCTCGACCCCGGTCTTGGGGTTGCGGCCGACGCCTTTCTTGCGGTCCCGCACCTGGAACACGCCGAAGCCGCGGAGCTCGATGCGCTTGCCCGCGCACAGAGCGTCTTTCATGGCGTCGATGATGACGTCCACCGCCTGGGCCGCCTTGACCCGGGGTACGTCCGTGATCTCCGCAACGTGGTCTACGATGTCCGACTTGATCATGTCTGCTCCGAAGCGGCGGCGAGTCTAGCAATCGGTCCTGGAGGAGTCAACGAAAAGAAAAACTCTCAGGCTCTCGCCTCACCCTTTTTTTTGTGAAGGATACAGCGCTGCAAGGCGTCGGCCGTGGACGACGCCAGGCGCTGCATCTGCGGCAGGTCGATTCCGGAGAGCCCCTTCGTGGCGCCATCGGCGTAGATCACCGACACCAGGCGGTCTTTCATTCGGACCGGCAGCACGATGCAGTCGCGCGGCAGGTCGCCGCCCCAGGAGCTGGCGAGCTGGCGGTGCGCGGGCATGGGCGGCATGGGGCCGATATAGAACGCGGTCCCTTGACGGAGGTTCAAGAAGACGGACGGCTGGTCGAAGCTGACCGAGTATTTCTCGAACCGGCTCAGATCGAGGTCGCCCTGGGCCATCCAGGCGATGACCTTGTCGCGCGCCACCTGGAAGAGCGCGGCGCGGCGGTGGTGGTTGCCCAGAAAGGAGAGGACGATCTGCCCGACCCGCTCGCGATCCTGGGTCGCCGCAAACGCCTTCTCGACCTCTTCGAAGGTGGACAGGTGCGGCAGGGGCTCGGGACGCGCCGGAGCCGGGACCGGAGCCGGGCCCGGATCCTGGAGAGCTGCGGGCTCCGCTTTCGGCACGAGCGCGGCCCGCTCCTCCTCGGTCAGGGGGATGGTGAGAGGCCGCGTCGCGGAGCCCAGCCGGGGAGCGGTGCTCACCGCCGGAGCGGCCGAGGCCACCGCGGGAGGCGGCGGCTGCATTTTGGAGGCGCGGCTGCCGAGCAGGTCGTTGAAGGGAGAGGCGAGCGTGGCGGCGCTCTCGGCGGGCTCCTCTTCCTTCTTCTCCCAGAAATAGCGCGCCCGGTTCAGGCGCTCGACGAGCAGGCTGAACCGGGAAGGGCTCTCTTCCCGGTAGTACCTCTCCAGGGCTTCGAGGATGCGCAGCTCGTGGGCCACGTGGATCTTGACCCGCTTGCCCGTGGCGAAGGCGATCTCGTCCTGGCAGGCGAGATTGCGGGCGTCGAGCATCGCCAGGTCCAGGCGGCTCCCCTCGATCCGGAACGGCACGGCGCGGCAGCGGCGGGCCAGCTTGTCGGGGAGGATCGAGAGGACCTCGTCGGGGATCCTGCGCAGGTCGTCGACGGTGGCGGCCGGGACCCCGAGCTGCTCCGAAAGGCCTTTCAGCAGGAGATCCTCGGTGAGCGCGTCGATCTCGACCAGGCACGTCCCCAGCCGCCCACCCACGATGCTCTGGTTCTGCAGAGCGCGGGTGAGCTGCTGGACCGTGATCCAGCCGCGCGCGACCAGGAGCTGCCCGAGCTTTGCCATTGTCTGTTCTAACTTCTTGTTTTTGCGTTACTTACCAGCAAGGGCGTCATTATATGGGCGGCTCGCCGGCCTTGTAAAGCGGCTCTCCTCACTGCTATCCTGCTGGGTGTGAAGGGGTTTATTGCTGCACTGTCCCTCGTCTCCGGATTCTCCGGCCTCCTGGCCGGTCCGACGCCCGCCGCCGCCGCTGAGATCAAGACGACCGACAAGATCCAGACGGCGCCCGCCGCGCCGGCTCCGGCGGGTGCCGCCCCGTCGGCTGCCGCCTTGTATCAGTTCAGCCTGGCGAAGCTGCTCTCGGTCGAGGGCTCGGTGCCCGAGGCCCTGGCCGCCTATGAAGAGGCCGAGCGGCTCGCTCCGGATGCCGCCTATGTGCGCATCGAGCACGCCCAGCTCCTGGCGCGGGTCGGAGAGTACTCCCGCGCTCCGGGGGCCCGCCAGGAGTACATGCGCCGCGCCGCGGCCAAGGTCGACGAGGCGCGGAAGCTCGCGCCGGAGAATCTGGACGTGCTGCGCGCCGTGGGCTCCATCTATCTGGATCTCTCGGTCGTGGACCCCTCTGCCCAGAACACGGCGATCACCGCGCTGGAAGAGGTCCGGCGCCACGATCCGGCCGACGTGCCGGCATCGCTCTCGCTGGGCCAGGTCTACATTCAGGGACAGCAGCCCGAGAAGGCCGTCCAGGTGCTGCGCGAGCTGGTGTCGCGCGTCCCGCAGCAGCGCGTGGCCTACGCTCTGCTCGTCGAGGCGCTCCTGCGCGCCAACCGCGGGGGCGAGGCCGAGTCGGTGTTGAAGGAGGTCCTGGGGTTCGATCCCGGCTCCCTGGAGACCCGTCTTGCCCTGGCCGACCTGCAGAGCGACCGGGGGGACCACGACGCGGCCCTGTCCACTCTCCGGACGACGCCCGACGAGGTGCGCGACGAGCCGCGGATCCGCCGCAAGCTGGCCTGGGAGCTCTACTCGTCGGGGGACCTCGACACCGCCCTGACGACCGCGGAAGGGTTGCTCGCGGGCGAGGGAGCCAAAGATCCCGAGGCGCCGTCCGTCCGCCTGCTCAAGGGGCTGGTCCTCTCGGCCGAGGGGCGCAACGCCGAAGCGGTCGATCTCCTCGCGCCTCTCCATGAGGCCCAGCCCGGCAATGCGCCGCTGGCCGTGACCGTCGCGCATCTCCTGCAACGCGCCGGCAAGAACCGGGAGGGGACGGAGATCCTCTCCTCGCTGGCCGCCGAGCTGGCGCGCCAGGGGAAGACCGCCGAGGAGCGGGAGGTCCGCCTGGAGCTTGCGGAGCTGCAGCTCCAGGGCAAGGATTGGAACGGGGTCGAGGCGACGGTTGCGCCGCTCCTCTCCGCGGAGGACGAAGCGACCCGCCTGCAGGCGATCCTGCTCCGCGGCGATGCCCTGACGCAGGCCAAGCGGTACGACGAGGCTCTGACGGCGCTGCAGGCCGGAGGCGCCTCCCCGGCGGTGGAAGGCCGGCGGGCCGAGGTGCTGTTCCGCGCGGGCCGCGAGAGCGAGAGCCGCGAGACCCTCGCCGCCCTGGTCGCCCGCGGCGATTCGTCGTCGTCGGTCGCCGCCGCCCAGGCCTGGCAGCGGATGGACCGCTACAAGGAGTCGATCCCGATCCTGGAGACGGTGATCGCCGCGAGCCCGGACGCGGTGGTGGCCCACTTCCTGCTGGGTGCGGCCTATGAGCGGACCGGGCAGCGGCCGAAGGCGGTCACCGCCTTGCGCCGGGTGCTGGAGCTCCAGCCCGATTTCCACGCGGCTTTGAACTATCTCGGCTATACCTACGCCGAGGAGGGTGAGAATCTGGACGAGGCGCTGCGGCTGGTGAGCCGCGCGGTGGCTCTCGATCCGGACAACGGTTCGTACGTCGACTCGTTGGGGTGGACCTACTATCGGCTCGGCCGTCACGAGCAGGCCCGCGGTTATCTCGAACGGGCCGCCCGGCTCGAGCCCACGGACGCGACGCTGCACGAGCACCTGGGGGATGTCTATGTGGCGCTGGGGCAGAACGACCGGGCGCGAGCGGCGTATCGCCGGGCGCTCGAGCTGGGGGATGACAACGCAGACGAGGTGCGCCGCAAGCTCGACGAGCTCGATCGGAGCCACACCCGGCCGCCGGGGTGACCTCACCCCCCGACCCCCTCTCCCATCGCCCCCCCTTCCACCGGGAGAGGGGGCGCCACCACCCAAGACAATAGAGCACGCGGGTGGGGGCTTCCCCCTCTCCCGGCCGGCGGGGGGGCGATGGGAGAGGGGGACCGAGGGGGTGAGGTCTCTGGCCGCCGCGCTGACAGCCTCCTTTCTCCTCGCCGGCTGCGCCGGCGGACCGCGGCCGCACCCCGTGTCCGGCCATGGCGCCGCCGCCTGGGAGATCCCGGCGGAGGCGCTCCACACCCAGCGGCTCTATCGGGTCCACTACTCCGGACCCGAAGGCGAGGGCTCCTTCAAGGTGACCCTCCGCCTGACCTCGCCCGAGCGGTACCAGCTCCAGGCCGTCGATCCGGTGGGACGTTCCCTCTGGAGCCTCGACGTGACCCACAGCCAGGGGCTTTTCTTGAACCACCGCAACCGCAGCTCGTGCATCTTCGAGGGGAGCTTCGACCTGTCGGGGATCGCGCTCGGCCCCTTCCCGCTGCTCACCCTGCCGTCCCTGCTGATCGGCCGGGTGCCGTCGACGCCCGCCGAGCCGCCGCAGCAGCACGGGAGCCAGACCAGCTTCCACGACGCGGCGGGGCGGGTCTGGACGGCCGTGCTCGGCGGCGACGGCGTGGTCCAGAGCTGGACTCTGGCGGAAGCGGGCGCGCCGTCCATCTGGTGGGTGCGGAGCGAGGGCTGGACCATCCTTTCGGACCGCGAGCGGAACGTGCAGGTACGCTGGCGGGAGGTGCTCCGCGAGCCGCTGGAGGGGAACCCGGCGGCGCTGGAAGCTCCGTCCGGCTACCGCGCCGGACCCTGCCGCAATCCCGCCCTGTCCGAGGATCCGGAGGGGGAAGCGCCGGAGCCGCCGGACGGAAGTCCTTAGCGCCATGAGATTTGACAGCCGGGGACGAGCCCTCTAGCATATTGCCTCCCGCCTCGTGCGGGAGACCGATCGCAACAGAGACGATCTTTCGACGTTCCCGAGAGCCGCGCTGGTATATAATCCTTGAACTAGCTGGCGTGTGAAACAGAGCGGCTCTGTCGGGAAGCAACGCGGCCCTTGGTCCGCCGTCCATCGTCCGACCGGTAGAAGCTGCTGCGAGCCGGCGGTGCGCTTAGGCACCGCCAGCGGTTCCACATCTCGTGAGCCGTGCCGCACACGCTGAGCCGACAGGGACGACGGAGAGGGACGCACATGGAGATCACAGAGGTCAAGGTCTTTCCGATTCAGGAGGAGAAGCTCAAAGCCTTCGTGTCGATCGTCTTCGACCAGTGTTTCATGGTCAACGACATCAAGATCATCCAAGGCCGCGAGGGGCTGTTCATCAGCATGCCCAGCCGGAAGAAGAAGAACGGCGAGTTCAAGGATGTTGCCCATCCGTTGAACAACGAGACGCGCCGGATGATCGAGGACAAGGTCCTGGGCGAGTACGAGCGCATCCTCGGGGAGCGCGGAGAGAGGATGCCGCAGGTGGCATCTCTGGCGGGGGAGGGAGAGACCCGGACCTCGCCGTCGGCAGGAGTGGGAGTCGTCGCGTCCCCCGAGAGGACGCTCGAAGAGGTGGAGGACTTCCACCTCCGCGACTCCTTCTGGACAGTGACCTGAGCTCCGGCCCCCGGGAGCGGGTGCCGAGCTCGTGGCAGAACGGAGGGTCGCCCGGCATGCCGGGTGCCCTTCGTGGGAGCACCCGAGACTGGGGCGTCGCCAAGCGGTAAGGCACCAGACTTTGGATCTGGCATCCGGAGGTTCGAATCCTCCCGCCCCAACCAGATCGAGAGCGTAAGCACGAACCTGCCCGATTCGTTAAGATGCCCGCCGATCGCGGCGGGTTCTCTTTTCCTGTGTTCCAAAACGAGGGGATATGCCTGGCGAATTGAAGATCTTCGGAGGACGCGCGCATCCGGCCCTGCTGCAGGAGATCTGTGAATCTCTCAACATGGTCTCCGGCAAGGTGACGGCCTACAACTTCTCGGACGGAGAGATCTTTTGTCAAGTCGACGAGAACGTCCGCGGCTCGGATGTCTTCGTGGTCCAGCCGACCAGTGAGCCGGTCAACGAGAACCTGATGGAGCTGCTGATCATGCTGGACACGTTCAAGCGCTCCTCGGCCTCGCGGGTGACGGCGGTCATCCCGTACTACGGCTACGCCCGCCAGGACAAGAAGGACCGGCCGCGTGTGCCGATCACCGCGAAGCTGGTCGCCGACCTGATCTCCAAAGCCGGAGCCGACCGCGTCCTGACGCTCGACCTCCACGCCGATCAGATCCAGGGCTTCTTCGACGTGCCGGTGGACCACCTGTTCGCCGCGCCGGTTCTCCTTTCGGCAATCCGCGAGCTCGACGTCCCCGATCTGGTGATCGTCTCGCCGGACGCCGGCGGCGTCGAGCGCGCCCGCGCGATCGCCAAGCGGCTCGAGGTCGGCCTGGCCATCGTCGACAAGCGCCGCACCGCGCCCAACACCGCCGAGGTGATGTACGTCATCGGCGACGTCGACGGCTGCAACGCTCTCATCGTGGACGACATCATCGACACGGCCGGCACGCTGACCAAGACCGTGGAGGCCCTGGTCTCCAAGGGTGCCCGCCGGGTGCTCGCGGCCGGCGTCCACGGCGTCCTCTCCGGACCGGCCTTGCAGCGGATCGACGAGTCGCCGCTCGAAGCCGTGCTGATCACCAACACGACACCCTTGGAGGCGAAGCTCTCCCGCTCGCAGAAGCTGCGTCCGCTCTCGGTCGCACCGCTGCTCGGAGACGCCATCCGCCGCATTCACGAGAACAGCTCTGTGAGCTCCCTGTTCGTATAGAACCGAACACAGAAGAAAGAAGTGAGGACAACCCAACCATGAGCGAAATGACGATCCAGGTCGAGAAGCGGGAGAGGACGGGCAAGGGCGGCAGCCGCGAGTCCCGCCGCAAAGGCATGATCCCCGGTGTGGTGTACGGCTCGGGCAAGGACTCGGTGCCGATCCAGCTCGACCGCAAGAGCTTCATCGAGCTGATGAAGAAGTCGGACAGCGAGAATCCCATCTTCCTGCTCAAGCTCTCCGACAGCGGCCAGGAACGCCATGCCATCCTCCGCGACCTGCAGCGGGACCCGGTGAGCCGGATGGTCATCCATCTCGACTTCCAGCGCATCGAGATGAACCAGAAGGTGCACGTCACGGTCCCCATCGAGCTGATGGGCACGGCCGTCGGCGTCAAGACCGAGGGCGGCCTGCTCGAGTTCATCACGCGCGAGCTCAAGATCGAGTGCCTGCCCGGCGACATTCCGGCCCACATCGAGGTCGACATCACCGGCCTCCATGTCGGCCAGCACATCGAGGCGGGCGCCATCCAACTATCCGAGGGCGTCACCCTGTTCGACGATGCCGAGAAGGTCATCGTCACGCTGGGCCACGTCCGCACCGAGGACACGGGCGCTGAGGGCGACCGGGCCGAGCCCGAGGTCATCAAGCGCGGTAAGACCGAGGAGGCCTGAGGCTGTCCCGCCTCGTCCTGGGCCTGGGGAACCCCGGCGCGGAGTACCGCGAGACCCGCCACAACGTGGGCTTTCAGGTGGTCGAGGAGCTCGCCCGCCGCTGGGGGATCTCCGTCGACCATCTGGAGTGCAACTCTCTGGTGGGCGGGGGTGTGGAGGGCCGGCCCTGGCTGGCCCGGCCGCAGACCTACATGAACCGGAGCGGCTATGCCGCGCGCTGCCTGCTGGAGCGGTACGGGTTGGAGCCGGAGCAGATCCTGGTGGTCTACGACGAGCTCAACCTGCCGCTCGGCCGCCTGCGGCTGCGCCGCTCGGGGAGCCCGGCCGGCCACCGGGGTCTCGAATCGATCCTGGAGAACCTGCGAACCGACCAGGTCCCGCGCCTGCGCCTCGGCATCGCCCCCGAGACCGGAGCACCGGCGGGGGAGGGCCTGCCCGACTTCGTTCTCGCGCCCTTCGCGGCGGACGAGCAGGAGAAGGTCGCCGGGATGATCCAGCGCGCCGCCGACGCCTGCGAAGCCTGGATCGCCGAGGGAGTCGAGGTGGCGATGAACCGGTTCAACGGGTGAGGGGGCAGAGCGGCATCGGACCGATCGGACGGAGCTGACCGATCCGACGGATTATCGGTCTGATCCGACAGATCCGTCCGATCCGTCCGATGCAGCTCTTGCTTTTCGGGCTCTGCTGCGTATAATACGTCGTCCCAAGCCGCGGACCGGGTGCGCCCGGATCCGCTTTCCTGTTCCTCTCTGTTCCGCGAGAAGCGGGACTGCCCAGGCCAAAGGGAGGTTTCTCCAGAAACATGCGTACGTACGAGCTGATGTTCGTCGTGGACCCCCGCGTCTCCGACGAAGAAGTGGTCACCATGACCCAGGACTACCGGCAGATGATCACGGCAGGCAACACCGCCGAGATCACCACCGAGGAGAATTGGGGCCGTCGCAAGCTCGCCTATCCGATCAACAAGGTGAACGAGGGCAAGTACGTCCTCTTCTTCATCCAGAGCCCGGATGGCAAGAACAACCTGCATGAGGTCGAGCACCGCATGCGGCAGAACGACAAGATCCTGCGCTTCCTGACCGTCCGTACGGACGAGGACCTGAAGCGCGCGGCCCGCCGGAACGCGGCGCCTCCGGCCGGCGGCGGCTCCGCCGTCACCGAGGACCGCGACGACGATGACATCGAGCCCGGAGAGGAGATCTGACCATGGCGCGTCCAAGAAAGGTCTTCTTCCGCCGCCGCAAGGTCTGCAAGTTCTGCGCGGACCACATCGACTACATCGACTACAAGGACGTGAAGCTCCTGCAGCAGTTCATCCCCGAGCGCTCGAAGATCCTGCCGCGGCGGATCTCCGGGACCTGTGCCCGGCACCAGCGCTTCCTGCAGCAGGCGATCAAACGGGCGCGCCATCTGGCGCTGATCCCCTTCACCACGGACTAGGAGGCGGCCTTGAAAGTCATTTTGCTCAGTGACCAGCGGCACCTCGGCAAGCGCGGGGAGACGGTCGAGGTCAAGCCGGGTTTCGGCCGCAACTATCTGCTGCCGCAGGGCCTCGCGCTCGAGGCCACGCCAGGCAACCAGAAAGTCTTCCAGCAGCAGCGCGGCAAGATCGAAGCGGCGCATAACAAGGAGCGCGGCGCCGCCGAGGAGATCAAGGCGCGTCTCGAGGGGCTCCGGATCGAAATCCCCAAGCGGGTCGGCGAGAGGGACACCCTCTATGGCTCCGTGACCGCCGGCGACGTCGCCGCGGTGCTCGAAGCCAAGGGTGTCGTCGTTGACCGGCGCCGCCTCAACCTCGAGGGCGGTATCAAGACGCTCGGCGACCACATCGTGCGCGTCGACCTGCACCCGGAGGTGCAGGCCGAGGTGACCGTCGCGGTTGTCCGCGAAGAGTAATCCCGCTCACGGCGCGCGACGCATGGAGGCGAACGAAAAGCCCCCGGAGCGCCGCGCGCCGTCCCTCGACGACTTCCTCGTCGAGCCCACGCGCGATCTGCACGACTGGCAATGGCTCTGGAGGGGGGACCACCCGTTCCCCGTCGAGAGCCATCGCGGTTTGATGGGGCGCCTCGTCGTCCTGTTCAAACGCCTCCTCCGGCCGCTGGTCAAGGCGCCGCAGCAGGACCTCTGGGACCGCCAGCGGACCTTCAACCTGATCCTCCTCGAGCACCTGATCCGCAACGAAGAGCACCGGGGCGACCACCGCCGCCGTCTCGAATATCTGGAGGCCCTGAATTCCGAGGGCATCCACGAGATCATGCGGCACAACGACGCCCTCTTCGCCCGCGCCGACCAGAAGCTCGACCGCTACCGCCGCGAGGTCCGCGATCTCCTGGGAAGCCTGGGAGCGGCCCTGGCCCAACTCGAATCAACCCACCTCGAATCCGCGCCGCCCGCGGAGACCCGTGAAGTCCTCGGGCGGGCCGTGGAGGAGCACGGCTATCTGGAGCTGGAGCGCCGTTACCGCGGCACCGAAGAGGAGATACTGGATCGGATCTCCGTTTATCTCCCCTGGCTGAAGACGATCCCCGCCGGAGCGCCCGTCCTCGACCTCGGCTGCGGCCGGGGCGAGTCGCTGGCCCTCCTGCGCGACCAGGGGATTCCCGCGAGGGGAGTCGACAGCAGCGCCCGCATGGTCGCCCTCTGCCGCGAGCGCGGCCTCGACGCTACGGAAGGTGATCTCTTCGGCACGCTGGCCGGAGTGGAGGAAGGGAGTCTGGGCGGAGTCGTCTCGTTCCACGTGATCGAGCACCTGCCGGCCGGCTCGCTGGACCGCCTGGTCCGCCTCGCCTATCGGGCGCTCAAGCCCGGCGGGGTCCTGATCCTGGAGACGCCGAGCCCATTGTCTCTGATCGTGGCGGCCCGCAACTTCTGGCTCGACCCCACCCACGTGCGTCCGGTCCATCCCGAGAGCCTGAAGCTGATGTACGAGCTCGCCGGCTTCGAACCCGTCGAGCGCCTCGACCTCCGCCCGTTCCCCGACCGCGAGAGGCTCCCCGAGATCGATCTCGCGAAGGTCCCCGAGGAGCAGAAACAGCTCGCCGACAAGGTCAACCGCCTGCGGGACCGGATCGACGAGCTGCTGTTTGGGTTCCAGGACTTCGGGATGGTGGGGCGGAAGCCGTCACCCCCGTAGCAGTTGGTCTGCTTCGGCTAGAACCTCATCAAGCTCATACCCGAAGCCCTCAGCGATCTCCCGATCTCCCCAACTCAGCAGGTCAAGAATCTCGCTAGAAGAGTCAAGCTGTTCACCCCTCTCCCGCTCGCGGGAGAGGGGCCGGGGGTGAGGGTTCACTGGTGCCCCTCCGGAGGCGGGCTCTGCCCCTCGGGCTGCGGAGGCGCTTCTCCCTCTCCCTGGGGTGGCGGCGTCACGCTCTGCGCGCCGCCGGACTTGCCGGGCATCTTCTCGCCTTCCTTCGGGATGTAGAACGCCTTCTGCTGGTACCACGGCAGGCTGGTGATCGTGGACCACGACGAGCTGGACTCCCGGGCGGGCTCGGTGCCGGCGACGAAGGCTTCCTTGATGACCCGGCCGCCGCTGGCCAGCAGCCCGCTCTGGTAATCGATGTCCTTGACCGTCACTCCCAGCGGCACCTTGAAGGTCTCTCCCTTCGTCATCCAGCCCGTCTCCAGGCCGTCCTCGGCGATGGTGCGCCAGATGGGCAGAGCGGCCACCGCGCCGCTCATCCCTCCGCCCAGCGAGCGCTTCTGGTCGTAGCCGATCCAGGTGAGGATCGTGTACTGCGGCGTGAAGCCGACGAACCAGGCGTCCGAGAAGTCGTCCGTCGTGCCGGTCTTGCCGGCGATGTCGATCGGCAGGTCGTGGATGTCGTACGCCGTGCCGTGGTCGATGACCCCTTCCATCATGTGGGTCAGCACGTAGGCGACTCCGGGACTCGTCGAGAGGTACGAGGCGGGAAAATGCTGCTCCACCACGTGGCCGTCCGGCTCCGTGATCTTCTTGATCAGGTGCGGCTCCACGTGGACGCCCTGGTTGGCGATGGTCGCGTAGGCGGCGGCCAGCTCCATCGGCACGAGGTCCGCCGCGCCGAGCGAGATGCTCGGGTAGTTGGGCAACGGCGTGCGGATGCCGCAGCGCTGGGCGAAGTCGATCACCCGACGGCCTCCGACCAGGTCCCACAGCTTCACCGCGGGGACGTTGATCGACTGCTCCAGGGCGCGGCGCAGCGTCACGATGCCGGCGTGCTTGTGGTAGTAGTTCTCCGGCCGGTAGCTCATCCGGCCATCGCCGCCCAGGAAGGAGGTCGGAGCGTCGAGCAGCGTGTCCGAGGGGGTCCAGCCGGCCTCCAGGGCGGTGCCGTAGACGAACGGCTTGAACGCCGAGCCCACCTGCCGCCGCGCCTGCGTGACGCGGTTGAACTTGTTGCGCGCGAAGTCCCAGCCCCCGACCATGCCGAGCACCGCGCCCGAGTGGTTGTCGAGGACCACGGCCGCGGCTTCCATGCGCGGCTCCTGCTCGAGCCGCAGATGGAGCTCGGTGGGCGACTGCGGCTGCTCCGTCGCGGCCGCCTTCGGATCCTTGGCGTCCTTGGTGTCCTTTTTGTCCTTCTTCTTTTCCACCGCTTCGAGGCTGAACCAGGCGACGGCGCCGCGCTTCAGGATGTCGTCCGGCTGCTTGCGCCGGGTCCAGGCGATTCCGGCCGCATCCAGGGTGTAGACCTCACTCCCGATCTTGACCTGGGCCGTGGTGGGACTGCTCTCCAGGACGATCCCCTGGTACCAGCGGCCGGGCACCGGCTTGCCATGGCTCCAGGTGGGGAGCTGCTGCGTTTCGATGACGCCCGGCTCGAGGGTCGCGATCGGGCCGCGCCAGCCGCGGCGGCGGTCCATGCGGAGCAGACCCTGGCGCACCGCCTTCTCGGTGGACCGCTGGATCCGCGGATCGAGCGTGGTCTGTACCTGCAGGCCCCCTTCATAGAGGGTGGTGGCGCCGTATTTCGTCTCCAGGTACTTGCGGATGTCCTCGGCGAAGTAGGGGGCGAAGGCCTCCTCGGGTTGTTGGGATGAGACGAGGAGCGGCTGCGCGACCGCCTGCTCGTATTGCGCTCTCGTGATGTAGCGCTCGTCGAGCATGCGGCCCAACACCCGGTCGCGGTTGCGCTTGACCTGCTCGGCATTGCGGTAGGGGCTGTAGCGGCTCGGCGCCGGGATGATGCCGGCCAGGGTCGCCGCTTCGGTGAGGGAGAGCTTGGCCGCCGGCTTGTCGAAGTAGTAGCGGGAGGCAGCCTCGACACCGTAATTGCCGTGGCCGAGGTTCACCAGGTTCAGGTAGAGGGTCAGGATCTGCGGCTTGCTGAGATTCTTCTCCAACTCGACCGCGACGAACGCCTCTTCGATCTTGCGGCTCCAGGTGCGCGCGCGGGTCAGATACAGGCTGCGCGCGAGCTGCATGGTGATCGTCGAGGCGCCCTCGACCACCCGGCGGGCGCGCAGGTCGGTCCACGCGGCGCGCGCGATGCCCAGGGCGTCGACGCCGCCGTGCTGGAAGAAGTTGGCATCCTCGGAGGCGAGCACCGCCTGCTGCAGGATCTTCGGGATCTCCGACTCCTTGAGCATGACGCGCCGCTCGCGCGCGAAGGTGGCGAAGACCGAGCCGTCGGCCGCGTAGAGCTGGGTCACCAGGCTGGGCGTGTAGCCGACCAGCGATTCCACACGGGGGACGTGGATCGCGGCGGCCACGGCCACGCCGGCGACGGCGCCGACGAGCAGCGCGACGACCAGAGGCACGGTCCAACGCATGAGCCGGCGGGCCGGCGGGCGGGGAGCGCGAGAATTGGCGGAAGCTGAGGAGCCTGAAGGCAGCGGATCGTATCGCACGGGTTCATTATAGAGGGGCTTGTCGGATAGGATGAACGGCGGCGATCTGGAGACCTCGATGACGGAACCTCCCCAGCAGCCCCCCTATCCTCCGCCCAGCCCGTTCAATCCGCCGGGAGTGCGTCCGGAAGTGCCTGGTCGTCCGCCGGGCGCGACCGGCTGCAGTAAGCCGCTGCTGATCGGCTGCGGGGCTCTGCTGCTCCTCCTGGGGATCGGGCTGGTTGTGATGATTTCCAACGCCCCGAAGATCGTGCAGTGGTCTTTCCGGACCATGGAGCAGGACATCATGAGCCGCCTCGGTCCGGACGTCACGCCGGAGGACCGCGCCCGTCTCGCGGCCGCCTTCGAGGACGCCCGCCGATCCATGGAGAAGAACCAGATCGACATCTCCAAGGTCCAGGCGTTCCAGGGCAAGATCATGGACGTGGCTCCGGCGGGCCGGAAGCTCTCCCGGAAGGATATCCAGGAGCTGACGCAGTCGCTGGAGGGCCTGGCGGGGAAGCCCCCCACCCCTGACCCCTCCCCCGCGGAGCGGGAGAGGGGGGGAAGTTAGGGAACAGGCGGTCCCCCGGCACGGTTACAATCTGCGCCATGTCGGGTTTCCAGCTCGTATCCCGCTTCACACCCCAGGGGGACCAGCCGGCTGCCATCGAGCAGCTCGTGGAGGGAGTGCAGCGCGGTGACAAAGAACAGGTCCTGCTCGGGGTCACGGGATCGGGGAAGACCTTCACCATCGCCAAGGCCATCGAGACCCTGGACCGCCCCACTCTCGTCCTCTCCCACAACAAGATCCTCGCGGCGCAGCTCTTCCAGGAGTTCCGGAGCTTCTTCCCGAACAACGCCGTCGAGTATTTCGTCTCCTACTACGACTACTACCAGCCGGAGGCGTACGTCCCGGCCACGGACACGTACATCGAGAAGGAGACCAGCATCAACGAGGAGATCGACCGCCTCCGCCTGCGCGCCACCAAGTCGCTGTTCGAGCGGCGGGACGTCATCATCGTGGCCTCGGTCTCCTGCATCTACGGCCTCGGCTCGCCGGAAGCCTTCTTCGGCATGCTTCAGTTCTTCAGCAAGGGGGACACGGAGGGGATGGATCCCGTCCTCCGGCGGCTCGTCGAGATGCAGTACGAGCGCACCAACATGGACCTCTACCACGGCAGCTTCCGGGTGCGCGGCGATGTGCTGGAGATCCTCCCCGCCTATGAAGAGGTCGGCCTGCGGGTCGAATACTTCGGCGACGAGGTCGAGCGCATCACCCGCTTCGACGTCCTGCGCGGCGACGTTCTCTACGAGCTCGACCGCATCGCGGTCTACCCCCGGACCCACTATGTGACACCCAAGGAGAGGATGGAGCGCGCCATCGACGGCATCCGCGTCGAGCTGGAGGAGCGGCTCGCCCTGCTGGAGGCCGAGGGCAAGTACCTGGAGCGCCAGCGGTTGGAGCAGCGCACCCGCTTCGATCTGGAGATGCTCAAGGAGATCGGCTACTGCCACGGCATCGAGAACTACTCGCGCCACCTCTCCGGCCGCGCTCCGGGCGAGCCGCCGCCGACTCTCTTCGACTATTTCCCCGAAGACTACCTGCTGGTCGTGGACGAGAGCCATCAGACGATCCCGCAGGTGCGCGGCATGTACCATGGCGACCGCTCGCGCAAGACGACCCTGGTCGACTTCGGCTTCCGGCTCCCTTCGGCGCTCGACAACCGGCCGCTCACCTTCGAGGAGTGGGATGCCCGCGTCGGGCAGCGGATCTACGTGTCGGCGACCCCGGCAGAGTGGGAGCTGGTCCGCACCGGCGGCGTGGTGGTGGAGCAGGTCATCCGACCCACCGGGCTGCTCGATCCGGTGATCGAGATCCGGCCGGCCAAGGGGCAGGTGGACGACCTGGTGGGGGAGATCCGCAAGGTGGTCGCCCGCAAGGAGCGCGTCCTGGTCACCACCCTGACCAAGCGGATGGCGGAGGAGCTGACCCAGTACCTCCAGGAGCTCGCCATGCGGGTCCGCTACATGCACAGCGACGTGGAGACCCTGGAGCGGGTCGAGATCGTCACCGGCCTGCGCCGCGGCGACTTCGACATCCTGGTGGGAATCAACCTGCTGCGCGAGGGGCTCGACCTGCCCGAGGTTTCCCTGGTGGCCATCCTGGACGCCGACAAGGAAGGATTCCTGCGCAGCACGACCGCGCTCATCCAGACCTCCGGCCGCGGCGCCCGCAACTTGAACGGCAAGGTGATCTTCTACGCCGATGCGATGACCGATTCGATGCAGCGGGCGATCGACGAGACCGAGCGCCGCCGCGTCCGGCAGAGGGCCTACAACGAGGAGCACGGCATCGAGCCGGCGACCATCCTCAAGGACATCCACAACCCGCTGGTCCAGATGAGCCAGCTCGACCTCTACTCGGCCGGGCCGCAGCGTCTCTCCGAAATCGCCGAGTCGAGCGACGTCCCCCTGACCGAGCGCATCCAGCGCCTGGAGAAGGAGATGCGAGCCCACGCCAAGCGCCTGGAGTTCGAAGAGGCCGCGGAGCTGCGCAACAAGATCCGGGAGCTGCGGGAGCTGCAGATCTATGCGGGGTGACCGGGATCGGGGGCGGTTGGATGATCCGGGGGACAGGAGCTTCACGGCTGACGAAGTGGAGCTGCTGAGCGAGATCACATCGGTCGAGACGATCGCCTCGGGCTCAGCAGTTCGCGTCCGGAAGCTCTTGGACAGGGCTTATGGGGCCGGGAGCTGGCGCAAGTGCAAGGGAATCGCCACAGTGCGATTGGTCGATGGATTTGTTGGACGCGCCGAAGTACACTGGTACGAGGCTCATGGGCGCGGCCGGTTCGATGTCAAAATCAAGCGCATGTTGAGCTAAATGTTATGGACGAAAGCAAACAGTTCTACTTCCTCTGCGTGAAGAACAAAGGCTACGCAGCCTCACTCCAGGTGAGAACGGTCTACCGGGGGATCAGCGATTCGCAGGCCGAGGCTCACGGCATGCTCCGAATCGTTGATGAGTCGGGCGAGGATTACCTCTTCCCGGCGAGTTTCTTCGTTCCCATCGAGGTGCCAGCCGAAGCTGCTCACGCCTTCGCGGGTGCGGCCTGACCTTCGCGTTGAGCCTCGCAGCCTGCCAGCATCACGCTGACCCAGCGGATGGCCGAGGAGCTGCCCCAGTACTTCTCGCCATGCAGGTGAGTTGCATGCACAGCGACGTGGAAACTTTGGAGAGGGGTAGAGATCGTCACCGGCTTTGGGAGCACGGCGACGCGCGGGAGCCACCGGCAATTCAAGCACGCCGTGAAGCCCGGCCGAGTGACCGTTCGGGGAAGCCAGGCGACGAGCTGGCGCCCGGCACGCTCAACAGCATCAGGAAACAGGCAGGCTTCAAGAAGTGAGGCTCATCATGCGCTATGCGATCGTTATTGAAAATGCCGGACCCAACTATTCCGCGTATGTGCCGGATCTGCCTGGCTGTATCGCTACGGGTGCGACGATTGAGGAAGTTGAACGCGAAATCTGTGAGGCGATCGAGTTTCATCTGGAGGGCCTGCGCGAGGATGGCTCACCCATCCCGGTGCCGTCCAGTGTTGTCCGCTACGTCGACGTCGCAGCTTGATGCTGTACTCAACGGGAGGCGTCGAGGGTGTTCGGCTGGGACCCGAGGTGGGCGAGTTTGATTGGAGGGATGTAGCTAATGGTAGAGTGGATTTATTGCGGGTCCGACCCACCTGTGAATGCAGAGGGTACGCAGCGCTTGCTTCGCACCCATCAGGCAATCTGGTGTAGTCCGCCAGGCTTCCGCCCCTGGCCCGGCATCCCCTCCGTTGGTGAACGGATTTGGCTCGTATGGCGGGATGGAGCGGGCGGTCCGATCTTATTACTCGGCGGTGGGCGTCTGGCCGGCAATGCTCAGCCGCGGTTCGGAACGAGCTTATTACATACCAACTCCGACATTCACGGCGTTCGGGATGCAGCGGAGCAACTCGGCTACGAGGGTGGCTTTGGGATGTCATTCCTGAGGGTGCAGCCGCCGGTGGCGTTCCCCGTCGCGGGGCGTCCCGTCGTCGCCGGCCTTGGTCCAATTCCGAATGCTCTTAGCGAGGCCAACCAGGCTCAGCGCGCAATTCTCAGCGCTGTGCTGTCCTTTTAGCGGTGCAAGCCAGGGCGGAAAGGTCGAGACTTTCGACATTCGCGAAGAGGGGCTGGCTCTCAGGGAGTGCCCTGGCCTCTCAGGGAGAGTAGAATCCAGAGCCCTGCCCGGGCGCTCCGCCGTTGCCAAGTGAGTCGAGGATGCCTGACCGCTGGACCACACCTGATTTTGATGGCCTCTCCTGGCACGACTGTCACGTGCACGGGCTTCATCTCGCCACAGCACAAGAGGAGAATGGCACGGCCGACCTTGAGCTCGACCTCGATTTCATCGTTGAGTGGCTCCCGCGCGACGACCAAACGATCCAATTCCTTGTAGCGCCGGCCACGCTCACCTTTCACGAAGTGTTCGATTTACGCATCGAGATCGACTACGCCACTCCAGGTGCAGGTATGACACCGTTTTCGCTCGACGGGATTGAGCGGGAGGAAGTCACGTACGTGATCGGCTATCCATCCTTCCGATGGCGTCTTCCGGTCAACTGGCCTGCTGGCCGAATCACCTTCGAGGTCCGGCCTTCACTCAGGTGCTTCGTCGGGAGCCCCTCCTTGTCGATCGGCAGTACCTGCTTCCCGCAGAACGTGGCTGAGACGGAGACGCGTCTGTGGTACCTTCCGCTTGGAGGCCGCCGATGAAGACCCAGTCCACCGATACCCCGCCGGAGATCGAGGAGATTCTCCTGGAAGGCTATCGCCGGATGCCTCCGGTCGAGAAGCTCCGGCAGGTCTTCGATTTGAACCGGGCCGCCCAGCGTATGGCTGCGATGCGCATTCAGGCCCGGTATGGCCCCAACCTTTCGGAGCGCGAGCTGCGCCTCCGGCTCGCAGCCCTTTGGCTGGATCGAGAGACCATGATCGAGGCGTTCGGGTGGGACCCCGAGGTCGAGGGTTACTGACATTGGTGAGCCCGGATGAGGCCTTCCAGGTCCTTCTGGAGGTGACGCGGGTCCTTGAAGAACTCGATGTTCCCTATGTCGTGGGAGGCTCCCTGGCCAGCTCGCTGCATGGCATCCCCCGTTCCACGCAGGACGCGGATCTCGTCGCGGCTCTGCGGCCGGAGCACATACAGCCTTTCATCGGCCGAGTCGAGGGGGCGTTCTACCTCTCGCCCGAGCGCGTCGAGGCCGCCGTCCGCCGCCGAACGTCCTTCAATCTCATCCATCTGAAGACCATGATCAAGGTCGATCTCTTTGTCTTCTCCGAGACTCCTCTTGCGAGGCAGGAGATGGCGCGGCGGCAGGTCCTGCCAATTCCGGGGGAGCCGGAGGCACATCTTCAGATTGCCAGTCCCGAGGACACGATTCTCCAGAAGCTGCTCTGGTACCGCAAAGGAGGCGGGGTTTCGGAGCGTCAGTGGAACGACGTTCTTGGAGTGATCAAGGTGCAAGGAAGAACTCTGGATCTCAGTTATCTCAACGAGTGGGCGGAGCGCTCCGGAGTCGAGGATCTTCTTGCCCGTGCATTCACGGACTCGGGATTGAGCCTTTGAGTCTTCGGATTGCCCACTACACGATTGGCGTCGTGTTCGCGCTTGTGTTCGTCGTTTTTGCATCAGGTGATTGGCTTGCGCGACCCACTTTGCTGCCGGCGCTGCTCTACGGGATTGGCACCGTAGTATTCCCGTTCTTCATCATGCAGCCGTCGCTCGGCATAGGCATTGCCGCATCGAGAACGCCCAACCCGACGCAGGCCAGGTTGAAGAGCCTTGTGACGCATACCGTATTCGGACTCGGGCTGTATGTATGTGCACTTGGTGTGAGCTACCTGCTGCGGGCTCATGCCTGACTACCGCGTGCAGCCGGTACGCCGGCCGGCAGGGCGGCGAGCCGACACACCTCCGACATGTCGCCGACATGTCGGACACCCGCGGGCCCACGTCCAGCCTCCCCGAATCTCTGATTTTCTCGCTGGCATCGCCTTTGCTCCGGGGATAGCAGACAAATGTATCCCTTTTAGGAAGGAGGACTAGAAATGTCTTTCGACTCTCGACGTGGCAGCGCGCTGTCGGCCTGGCTTGTCGTTCTCGTCGCGACCTTGGGTCTTGCCGCCGCCGCGGGGGCAGACGAGGCCTCGCAACGCCTCGATCGCAAGGTTCTGCAAATGTGTGAGGGGACGTATGCGATCTGCGACGCGGCGCTGTGTACACCTCTCGCGGCGCAGAAAGGTCCTGCCGGCTCGAAGTCCGTGCAGCCCACCACGGCGGTCTGCACCTGCGAGGTCAAGAAAGGGCGGAATCTCGGCCCCGGTCCCTGCGACAACCGCATTCCGAGCGGACCCAACGGCGAATACATCATGTCCACCTACTCGTACGCGCGCAAGGATCCCTACTTGACCTGCCCGAAAGGCAATGCCCGGACGGTCTGCTTCGGCTATCCCTGCATCATCGACCAGAAAGACCCGTCACGGGCGCACTGCACCTGCCCCATCACGTACGACAGCGTGGAGTTCAAGACGCAAGGCGGTGGCTGCAACGTCGCCAATTGCTCGAAGGATCTCTGGCAGGGAGGAACGCCTGACGAATACAAGATCATCAATGAGATGTTCACCAAGGCGACGGGCGAACAGTCGCCGCCGGACTGCCCGGCGGTCGACAGGTAGACCGGCAGAGAGGCCCCGTGGGGAGGGAGTTGCCGCGGAGACGACCCGGAGACGCCCCGCGGGGCGTCTCTACATTCCCTTGGCACCGCGCCTCCTTCCGCGCCATCCCATCGCACCGGCACCTTTACCGGCCGTCCCGCTCCCGCTCCTGTTAAGATCCCTGCCAGCCGGGAGGACCGCTCCACTTCCGCTCCCGGCCTATAGAGACCGATGACTTCCGCCCACCCTCTCGCCGAACGCATCCGGGAGCTTCCCGACCGGCCGGGCATCTACATCTTCAAGGATGCCGAGGGGAAGATCCTGTACGTCGGCAAGGCCACGTCGCTGCGCAAGCGGGCCTCGTCCTACCTCTCGCGCGAGCACGAGCCGCGCCTGGAGGCCATGGTCTCCGAGGCGACGGACATCGACTTCGTGGTCACCGACTCGGCGTCCGAGGCGCTGCTCCTCGAAAACAACTGGATCAAGACCAAGCGGCCGCGCTACAACATCCTGCTGCGCGACGACAAGACCTACCCCTACCTCAAGGTCACGCTCCAGGACGAGTACCCGCGGATCGCCTTCACCCGCAGGGTGCGCGAGGACAAGGCCGAGTACTTCGGCCCCTTCCTGCCGGGGGGCATGGCGCGCAAGGCCATCAAGCTGGTTCAGAAGCTCTTCCAGATCCGCGTCTGCCGCATCGAGATCGACGGCAGCCTGCCGCGCCCCTGCCTCTATTACGACATGCATCGCTGCCTCGGCCCCTGCGTCGCCGGGCTGACGACCAAGGAAGCCTACGACGAGGCGGTGCAGCAGACGCGGCTCTTCCTCTCCGGCCGCACCGAGCAGCTGGTCCGCCGGCTCAAGAAGGAGATGTGGGAGGCCGCCGAATCCGAGGACTATGAGCGCGCCGCCCAGCTCCGCGACACCCTGAATGAGATCGAGATCACGACCCAGCGCCGCAAGCTCTCGTCGGTGGAGGACGAGGACCTGGACGTTTACGGCGTCCACGTGAGCGGCGGCAACGCCGCCCTGGCCGTGCTGGTGATGCGCGGCGGCCAGATCCTCGACCGCCGCGAGCTCTTCTGGGAGGGCGTCGGCGCGGTCTCGGCCGAGCAGCTCTTCTCGGAGATCCTGCCGCAGATCTACGACCGCACGACGTTCATCCCCAAGGAGATTCACCTGCCGGTGCCGATCGAAGGGGAGGAGGTGCTGCTCGAGTGGCTCTGCGAGAAGAAGGGGGAGAAGGTCTATCTGCGGATGCCGTCCCGCGGCCTCAAGGCCGAGCGGGTGGCGCTCGCCATGCACAACGCCGAGCTGGCGCACAAGCGGCGCTTCCGCGCCGGCGGCCAGGAATACCCGGGCGCCTCGGCCCTGGAACGGCACTTGGAGCTCATGGAGCCGCCGCGGCGGATCGAAGGTTTCGACATCTCGCACTTCCAGGGAGGGGAGACCGTGGCCTCCATGGTGGTCTGGGAAGAGGGGAAGATGCGGAAGGGCGATTACCGGAGCTTCAACATCAAGGGCCTCCAGCAGCCGGACGACTTCGCCTCCATCCGTCAGGCCGTGGAGCGCCGCTACCGCCGGATCCTGGAGGAGACGGGCAACCTGCCCGATCTGATCATGATCGACGGCGGCCGCGGCCAGCTCAACGCCGCGCTGGCCGCGCTGGCCGAGCTGGGAGTGGAGGACACGCCGATCGTCTCCTTGGCCAAGAGAGAGGAGGAGATCTACGTGCCGGGCATCCCCGAGCCGCTCCGCCTGCCCAAAGACGACATGGGGCTGCGCCTCCTCCAGCAGGTGCGGGACGAGGCGCACCGTTTCGCCGTCTCGCGCCACCGCGCCCGGCGGAGCGCCCGCACGCTGCACAGCAAGCTCGACGAGCTGGCCGGCATCGGCCCGCGCCGCCGCAAGCTCCTGCTGACCACCTTCGGGAGTGTCACCGGAGTCCGGGAGGCCACGATCGAGCAGCTCCAGGAGGCCCTGGGCCAATCCATGGGCCGGAAGATCTTCGCCCAGCTCCACGCCGAGCCGGCTCCGGAGGTGGTGGAGCCGGAGACGGTGCCGTCGGTTTGATTGCCCTCTGCGTCGCTCTCTTCGACAATTTTCGACCGAGAGGTCTCGTGATGGCATAAGATGATGCGGTGGATATCCGCTTCTACATCGATCCTGCGACTGGAGAGCAGACGGAAGAGACCATGAAGAAAACTAACGAATTCCCCTCGGGCTGGGATGAGCAGCGCATCCGGGATGTCTTGGAGTACTACGAAAGCCAGACCGACGAAGAGGCTGCTGCCCAACACGATGCGGCCCTCTCGAGCCCGGAGCACACGGTGATGGAAGTGCCGGCTGAGCTGGTGCCGGTCTTCCGGCAGCTCATCGCGGAGCACGAAAGGAAGCGCGCTTCCCGCTAACCAGGCCGCGCAGAGGGAAGAAGGCATCATCGGAAATACCCCGTCACATCCAGCACGAACTGGACCGTACCCGCCGCGGACAGATTGGCGGTCACAGAGATCTCGCCGCCGACTCCGAGGGTCAGGAGGCTGTTGTTTGCCCGGATCTGGCCGGCTGTGAAGTTGATCGTGCTCGTGCTCGTCGGAAGCCCGCCGGTGGGATGGATTTCCAGATTGCCGGAGATGGTCGGTCCCAAGATTGTCACGTTCGCGGCCACGGCCACGGCGTCGGCCGGGATGCCGCAGGTCCCGGCGATGGGGAAGCTCCGCGTGCCGGCGCCGGCCAGCGCGGGACCGCCGAGCACGCCGGCCGGATTGCGCGTGTCGACCACTCGGCAGGGTGGAACGGTGTAGAGCTCCGTGCCGGGCCACGGCAGGGTGCTGTGGCACAAGGTCGCCCCCTGATCGAGCACCGTGCCGCCCGAGGCGGAGAGAAACCGCCAGCTGTAGCCAATGGGGTAAAGCGTCATCTCCAGAATGCCGAAGGCACTCGCGTTGCGCACCTCGCTGTTCGCCCGGATCACCGAAAAACCCGTCAGGTTCTTGCCTCCCGTGCCGACCGTGAATTGACGGATTCCCTGGGCCGGGTCGGCCGCTGCGGCCGGACTCTGCGGAGCGAAGCGCTCATAGACGTGATCGTGCCCGTTCAGGATCACGTCCGCGCCGGCGGCGTAGAGGTCCTGCCAGAACGCGTCAGACGTGGCGTCGTTGCCGTGGGGGCCGGAGGAGAAGCGCGGATGATGCCAGTAGGCGAGGGTGCAGGTCCCAGGGTGGGCCGCGAGATCGGCCGCGAGCCACTGCTCCTGGAGCGAGCCGGCGCCGCATCCGCCGGGGCAGTTGGAGTTCAAGGCGATCAGGTGCCAGCCCCCGAGGTCGTAGCTGTAGTAGCCCTTGGCGGGATCGCCGGCCGCCGTGCCGAAGTAGGAATAGTAGGGTACCGCTCCAGGTGTGACGTAGTCATGGTTGCCGGGAACCGGCCGGGTGATGGCCTTGAGGCGGCCCCAACTCGGATCGTAGGACGCTTGATATTTGGTGGCCGCGCCGTCTTCGTACTGGTTGTCCCCGAGCGGGAGGACGGCCGTCAGGCCGAGACCCAGCAGCAGATCGGACGTCGCCTTCATCCGGCAGGCCGAGGCCGTGCCGTTGCCGCCGTTGTAGCTCGCATCCCCCGGATCGCACGCGATGTCGCCGGCCGCGGCGATGACGGGAGGCGCCTGCCCCCAGGCTTCGCAGGCGAGGAGCAGACCAAGCAGCGCGGTGAGCGCGAGCACGGGTGTCGCACGAGACATTGCGGCGAGTATAACGTCTCCGCGGGCGGCGCGCTTTTCTCTGCGGCAGGCACATACCTTTGCGAGGGATCCCTGCAGGAGGAGGAGGCGCTCTGCGAGCGCCATCGAGCTGGTGTCTTCTTTTTTATCAGTAAGGAGATCATGATGAGTAAGCGTTGGATCCGTTCCTTTGGAATGGCGGCTGTGCTCGGTCTTCTCGCCGCCTCGGCTCATGCAGGTGATGCACTCTTTTCCCGCTTCGAGCCCTCCGCTCCCAACCGGCAGGCCCTGGCGCTGGACCCGTCCTACCACGCGCTGGCCGACAACCCCGCCACCGCATCCCTGGAACTCGTGCAGGCCCATGCCAATCTGATCAACGTGAAGACGGCGACCCTGGACCTCAATCTGGAGAGAGGGTTGGATCTGCGGGCGCACCGTGTCAATTCCTACCTGATGAACACGGGCTCGACGGTCTGGTACGGCATCATCGAGAACCCCGGGCTGCTGAACGTCCCCTTCTCTCCGGATTCTCTCGAGTTCGATCCCATCAACACCGTGATGCTGGTGAAGAATGGGAAGACGATCACCGGCAACGTGCACTTCAACGGCGAGTGGTACAAGATCCGCCCGCTCAAGACCGGCGGCCATGCCATCGTCGTGGTGAACCACGCGGCCATGCCTCCCGATCATCCGAAAGAGTATGCCCGGCTGCCCAATATCCCGATGCAGGAGAAGCCGGCCGACAAGGCCGTCGGCGATACGGTCATCCGCGTCATGGTCCACTACACCTCGTCCGCCGCCACGGCGTCGGGCAACATCAGCGCCCTGATCGATCTCGCCGTGGCCGAATCCAACCAGGGTTATGACAACAGCGGCGTCCTCATCGACCTCGTGCTCGCCCACAAGTCGCAGGTCACCTACACGCAGAGCGGCAGCTTCAGCACCGATCTGAGCCGTTATCGCGGGACCAGCGACGGCTTCATGGACTCGATCCACACGACGCGCAACTCGGTCGCGGCGGACGTCGGGCTCCTGGTGATCAACAACAGCTCGTCCTGCGGTCTCGCGTCGGGCATCGGCTCCACGGCGAGCACGGCGTTCTCCGACGCCCACTGGGACTGCATCACCGGCTACTACTCCTTCGCGCATGAGATCGGCCATCTGCAGTCCGCCCGGCACGATCCCGCGAACGACCCGTCCACCTCTCCGTACGCCTATGGCCATGGCTACCAGTACAACGGCAGCCCGAAGTGGCGCACGATCATGGCCTATGCCTGCTCGGGCGGCTGCCCGCGCCTCAACTACTGGTCGAACCCGAACAAGCTCTACAACGGCCTGCCCATGGGCACGACCTCGACGAGCGACAACACGCGCGTGCTCAACAACACGCGCGGTACCGTGGCCGCCTTCCGGTAGCCGGCCGTCTCCATCAAGCGCTGTTCGAGGGCAGGGGCTCCGGCTCCTGCCCGCGGCTTTTCTGGCCGGTCTTATCTGGTCGAAAGCTGTGTAAAAATTACTGCCTTTTGGCGGAATTCGAGCCCCTTCCAGCGGGTTATACTCCCTGAATCGTTGACCTTCCTGTGCTGACAGGATGTACAATCTGCGGACTGACGCGACCGACTCTGGAGGCCATGCTCGAACGATGCTCAACCGATCTCTGACCCCAGCTGTCCTGCTCGCCCTTCTCGTCACCCTGATCGCCGCCAGCCCGCGGACCCGCGCCGCCGAGGCACCCAAGATCGCCACCACCCCGTCCATCGCGACGGAAGCCGTTCCGGCCACCCTGCCCGCTGCCCTTCCCGCGCCTGCGGCTGTCGCGCAGCCGGTGCCCGCCGTCGCCGCTGTGTCCGCCCCTGCGGCCGTCGCAGTCCCGGCGGTCGCCACCCCGGCCAGGAGGGCCTTCGCCAAGGGCGCCGAGGGCCTCTCGCCGAAGGTCCTCGCGATGGCGCTCGATGCGGTCGCCTGTGCCAAGGCTCGCGGCGTTTCCGGACGGGACGACCTGCTGACCGTCATCGATTATTCGCTCCCCTCGACCACGCCGCGGCTCTGGGTTCTCGATCTGGAGCGTGGCGAGGTGCTGTTCCACGAGCTGGTGGCGCACGGGTCGGGCAGCGGCGACAACTACGCCACGCGGTTCTCCAACGTGATGGACAGCCGGCAGACGAGCCTCGGCCTGTTCCGGACCGCGGGGACCTACGAGGGAGGCAACGGCTACTCGCTCAAGCTCCAGGGGCTGGACGAGGGGTTCAATGACCGGGCCGAAGAGCGCCACATCGTGATGCACGGCGCCTGGTACGTCAGCCCCGAGCACGCCCGCAGCCAGGGCCGGCTCGGCCGGAGCTGGGGTTGCCCGGCGCTGTCCGAGGCGAGCGCCCGGCCGGTGATCGACACCATCAAGGGTGGGACCTTCGTCTTCTCCTACTCCGGCACCGGGGAGTGGTACCAGAAGGCGTCCTCGTCCCTCAACGCCTGCGCGGCTCCGAGCCCGGGCGGCGGCGGTCCGGTGACGGTCGCCCGGTGACTTGCACCCGATAGACCGGCAATCACGATCCCGATGGAGCAGAGGCCGCCGCGACCCGGCGGCCTTTTCCTTTTGCCCCTCTCCCGGTGCGCGCTTTTTCCTCGAACACGTACACCACCTGCCGGTTCCCCTTCCACCAGTCGAATGGGGCGATCGTCGTGCCCTCTCCGAAGCGGGCACGGAGCACGTAGCCCCGGCGCACAGCGGGGTGCTGCGCTGCGTCGAGGACCCCGCCTTCCTTTTGATCGAGCTGTCCGAGAACCAGGAGCTGCGGGCGCCGGCTGCGGATCGCCACCTCGGAGAGCGGCCAGCGCCGCTGTACCACCTTTCCCTTCAGCCGGCGGAGGTCGCTTTGGACGAACGCGAGCTCCCGCAGGACCAGGACGGAGCGATCCGGTCCGCCATGTACCGCCAGCCAGTCGACCGCCTGCCGGCGCGAGTCGGCGAGCTCCGCCCGCTTCCAGGTCCAGTCGACGACCGGCGCGCCGAACAGGGCGAGGACCACCAGGACCGCGCCGGCATCGGCCCAGACCGGACGGGCGAGCCGCGCACGGATCCACGCATGGAGCACCGCCACCAGAAGGCAAAGCAGCGGCACGTGGGGCAGGAGGTTGCGGAACGCCTGGAAGTTTTTCGGCAGGTAGAGGGCGATGGACACGCCCAGGAAGAGCAGCCACCCCAGCACGGTCTTCGCGAGGCGGCGGTCGCGCAGGGCGAGCCAGGTGCCCGCCGCGGCAAGGAGGAGGAAGGGGATGCCGAGCTCGGGGTGCTCGTAGGGGAGGTCCCATTCCGCCCGCAGGATCGCCTGCTCCCAGAGCCGAGGGGTCTGGGCGAGGGTGGTGTAGAGCTCGTTCTGGTTCCGCATGGCCAGCACCACCTCCCTCGGGTGGAGGACGAGCGCCGGCATGCCCGCGAGCATTCCGGCAAGCGTACCGGCCCCGCCGATCGTCAGGAGGCGGAGCCTCTCCCGGAAGGGGCGCTGCTCGTCCAGGAAGAGCGTCAGCCCGGCGCCGAGCGCCGCGAGCACGGCCGGGTACTTGGAGGCGAAGGCGAGGCCGGCCATGGCCCCCGCGAGGAAGACTTCACGGCCAGGCCGCGCCGAGGTGCGCAGGCGGTCGGCAAAGAAGAAGCAGGCCAGAGCGAAGAGGGCGGCCCAGGGATCGACCGTGGCGATGCTGCCGCGGATCACCAGGCAGGGCAGCCAGGCGGCCAGGAACGCCGCGAACAGGCCCGAGGGGGTCCCGAGCAGCCGCCGCCCATAGAGTCCGGTCAGGGCCACCACGCCGAGACCCGCCAGGAAGCTCAGGAGCCGGCCGGCGAGCAGGAGCTCGAACGGCTCCAGCAGGTCGTACGTCGCGCGGCCGACCGAGAGGTCCTCCCGGAACGTCCGCCCTTCGTGGCGAAGGGGGTGGAACGGCGCATAGAGCCGGGCCGCGACCGCGGCCAGGGTCGTCGGAAGCTGCGGATACATGTACCAGCGGGGATCCCACTCCCCGGCCCGCAGCATCTTGGCCACCGGATGGAGATAATTCCCCTCGTCGACGTAGTTGATGTACGGCCTTGCCGCGGTCAGCGACGGCGCGCGGAGAAGCGCCGCCAGGAGAAGAATGGCGAGGCCGGCGAGAAGGGAGAGACGGCGGGACGTCGTCATCTTGCAGGAGCTTATTCGATCTTTCTGTACGTGCGATCGGGAGGGAGCGTCTACGCGGGGATCTGGGGTAAAGTTGTGCGGCTTTTTGCCAGACCAGGCCAGATCAGGATGAGAGGAGGACGGATGGACGCTCCAGAGACCAAGTCCCTGCCCGAAAACGCCTATCGGTCGCTCGCCGAAGGCGAAACCTACGCCCCGATGATCCCGGCAGCCGCTCCTCTCCAGGAGGCCACCGCGCGCTCCGTCGGCTGGGGTTTATTCCTCTGCGTGATCTTTACCATCGCCTCAGCCTATTCGGGGCTCAAGGTGGGACAGGTGATGGAGGCCTCGATCCCGATCTCGATCCTGGCGATCGGTCTCGCGCGCACCTATCGGCGGCGCTCGACGCTCCTCGAGAACGTCATCCTCACCAACATCGGCGGCACGTCCGGGGCCATCGTCGCGGGCGCCATCTTCACCCTGCCGGCCCTGTATATTCTGAATCTGAGCCCGCACCCGGTGCAAACGACCCTGATTCTGGTGGCCGGCGGTTGCCTGGGGGTTCTCTTCCTCATCCCTCTGCGGCGCTTCTTCGTGCGCGAGATGCACGGCCAGCTCCCGTATCCCGAGGCCACGGCGATCACCGAGGTCCTGGTGACGGGCGAGAAGGGCGGCTCGCAGGCCAAGCTCCTCCTCCAGGCCACCGCGATCTCCGGGATCTACGACTTCTTCGTGACCACCTTCCACGTCTGGCGCGAGGTCATCGACTTCCAGTTCATCCCGGCCATGCGCGACCTGGCCGACCGCTGGCGCATGGTGGTCCGGTTCGACGCGATCTCGTTCATCCTGGGGCTCGGCTATGTCATGGGGCTGCGCTCGTCGATGATCCTCTGCGCGGGCGGCTTCCTGTCGAACTTCGTGCTCGTGCCGCTGATCTGGATGATCGGCCAGGGCTCGCCGGACACGCTGGTCTATCCGGGGACGGGGCCGATCTCGGCGATGGACGCCGCGACCATCTTCCGCACCTACGTCCGGTTCATCGGCGTCGGAGCCATCGCCACCGCGGGCATCTTCGGCATCATCAAGTCGATGCGCATCGTGGCCGGCTCGTTCGCCATCGCGGCCAAGGCTTTCCGGCACGGAGAGGACAGCGGTCTGGAGCGCACGGACCGGGACATCCCGGTGATGACCCTCCTGATCGGCGTGGTGGTGACCACGGTCGTGATCGGGATCTTCTTCACCACGCTCCAGGGGGCGAGCTTGCTGGTGGCCCTGGTGGGCCTCCTGCTGACCCTGGTCTTCTCCTTCTTCTTCGCCTCGGTCGCGGCGAACGCGATCGCGACCACGGCGCGCAACCCGGTGTCGGGCATGACGATGCTGACCATCATC
>Ga0126309_10000089_pt1 | contig 30490 bp, 24 predicted proteins | sample Plot56_FD_92541 | JGI IMG/M metagenome (GOLD analysis project Ga0126309, IMG submission 92541) | Serpentine soil microbial communities from UC McLaughlin Reserve, CA, USA - Plot56 | ecosystem: Environmental > Terrestrial > Soil > Grasslands | place: USA: UC McLaughlin Reserve, Lake County...
CGGGAAGGAACGGCGCCAGGTGATCGGCCACGCAGATCGGACCCATGCCGGGACCGCCGCCGCCGTGCGGGATGCAGAACGTCTTGTGCAGGTTGAGATGGCAGACGTCGGCGCCGTAATCGCCCGGCCGGCAGAGACCGACTTGGGCGTTCATGTTGGCGCCGTCCAGGTAGACCTGCCCGCCGTTCGCGTGGACGACCTCGCAGATCTCGCGGATCTGCTCCTCGAACACGCCGTGCGTCGAGGGGTAGGTCACCATGAGCGCGGCCAGCCGGTCGCGGTGCTGCTCGGCCTTGGCCTTCAAGTCCGTGACCTCGACGTTGCCGTTGGCGTCGCAGGCCACCGCCACCACCTTCATTCCGGCCATGACCGCGGACGCCGGGTTCGTGCCGTGGGCGGAGACCGGGATCAGGCAGACGTTGCGCTGCGTATCGCCGCGGTGCTCGTGCCAGGCGCGGATCACCATGAGGCCGGTGTATTCGCCCTGCGAGCCCGCGTTCGGCTGCAGCGAGCAGGCCGCGAAGCCGGTGATCTCGCAGAGCCAGCGCTCCAGAGTGCGGAACAGCACGCCGTAGCCTTCCGCCTGCTCCGGCGGAGCGAACGGATGCATCTTGCCGAACCCGGCCCAGGAGAGCGGGATCATCTCGCTCGTGGCATTGAGCTTCATGGTGCACGAGCCGAGCGGGATCATCGAGGTGGTCAGCGACAGGTCGCGCCCCTCCAGCCGCCGGATGTAGCGCAGCATCTCGTGCTCCTGGTGATACCGGTGGAACACGGGATGGGTCAGGATGTCCGAGGTGCGGGCGTGCGGTTCTGGGATCTCCAGCTCCGTCGTAGCGGCCAGCTCCTCGACCGTGGCGTCGGGAACCTGGTCGATCGCACTCGCAAACACCTCGAGCAGGGTCTCGACCTCTTCGACCGTGGTGGCCTCGTCGAGCGACACGCCGACGGTCGAATCATCGAGCTTGCGCAGGTTGATCCGCCGCAGCCGCGCCGCGCTGACGATGTCGTCCGCCGGCCAGTAGGGGATTCCCACCCGCAAGGTGTCGAAGAATGGCTCGCCACCGACCTGATACCCGAGGCGGCGCAGGCCTTCGGCCAGGGCGGCGGTCAGCGCGTGGACCCGGCGGGCGATGCGGCGCAGCCCCTCCGGCCCGTGGTAGACCGCGTACATGCCGGCCATCACGGCGAGGAGCACCTGCGCGGTGCAGATGTTGCTCGTCGCCTTCTCGCGCCGGATGTGCTGCTCGCGGGTCTGCATGGCCATGCGGAGCGCGGTGCCTCCCCGGCGGTCGCGCGAGACGCCGATGACCCGGCCGGGGATCTGGCGCTTGTACTCGTCGCGGCAGGACATGAACGCCGCGTGCGGGCCGCCGTAGCCGAGCGGCACGCCGAAGCGCTGCGCCGACCCGACGGCGACGTCCGCGCCGAATTCACCAGGCGGACGCAGCAGCGTGAGAGCCAGCAGGTCGGTCGCGACCACGGCGATCCCCTTGGCATCGTGGATGCGCTGGATCAGCGACTCGTAGTCGACGATCCGCCCGTCCGTGGCCGGATACTGCAAGAGAACGCCATAGACGTCCTCCCCTACCTCATCATCCAGCTCCTCGGGCCGGCCGATGCGGACCTCGACGCCGATCGCTCCGGCGCGGGTCTTCACCACCTCGATGGTCTGCGGATGGCAATCGGCGGCGACCCAGAAGACGTTGCGGCCGTCGTCGGTCACCGCCTTCGCCATGTGCATGGCTTCGGCCGCGGCCGTGCCCTCGTCGAGCAGGGAGGCGTTGGCCATCGGCAGACCGGTCAGGTCGGCGACCATCGTCTGGAAGTTGAGGAGAGCCTCCAGCCGCCCCTGGGAGATCTCCGCCTGGTATGGCGTGTACTGCGTGTACCAGCCGGGGTTCTCCAGGACGTTGCGCTGGACCACTCCGGGGATGAGGCAGTCGGAGTAGCCCATGCCCAGGAAGGAGCGGAAGACCTGGTTGCGGTCCGCCAGGCGGCGCAGGGCGGCCAGGACCTCGCTCTCGCCGAGCTGCCGGTCGGCCGGGATCGACGAGAGGGTCAGAGGCCCGGACAGGCGGATCGAGGCGGGGACGGTCTCCCGCACCAGGTCCTCCAGCGCAGCGAGGCCGAGGGCTTCGAGCATCTCGCGGAGCTCGGCTTCGCCCGAGCCGATGTGGCGGCGGACGAAGGTGTCGGTCGGATCGAGGATGGCGCGCACCTCGGGCGGCACCGGCCGCGCTCCCCGCTCGGGGAACGGGTCCAGCGCTCCCGTCAAGGACGCGGAGGGGTTCTCAAGCTTCTCCACTCTTCACGTACTCCTCGTACTTCTCGGCGTTCATGAGGTCCTTCAGGTCCGATGCCGACGAGAAGCGGACCTTGATCAGCCAGCCCTCCTGATGAGGGTCTTCGTTGATCAGCTCCGGGTCGTCGACGACGGCCTCGTTGATCTCGAGCACCTCGCCGGCCACGGGCGTGTAGACCTCGGCCACGGCCTTGACGGATTCGATGGTGCCGACCTCGTCTCCGGCGTCGAAGACCTGGCCGACCTCGGGCAGCTCGACGAAGACCACCTCGCCGAGCTCCTGCTGCGCGAACTCGGTGATGCCGAGCACGCACACGTCATCCTGGACGCGGACCCACTCGTGCTCCCTCGAATAGAGATTTTCGCTCGGATACATTCCCTGGCGCTCCTCCCGTTGGCTTCTTCCGGCCCTGGTCTCCGCACAGAGATGCCGCTCGGTGGACCGGACGAAGCGGTTTCGCTACAGCGTGGGACTCCCTCTTTTATACCACCTCTCCCGCGATTCTTTTCTCTCTCACTTGGCGCGGCGGTAGAACGGCGTTTCGACGACCCGGGCGGCGAGCTGGCGGCCGCGCACGTCGAGGGTCAGCGGCGTGCCGGGAGCGGCCTTGTCCGGTGGCACGTAGGCCAGGCCCAGAGCCTTCTCGAAGGTCGGGCTCCAGGTGCCGCTGGTGACGGTGCCCACGGTCCCGCCCTCGGACACAACCGCATGCCCCTGGCGCGCGATTCCCCGCCCCTCGACCTCGAAGCCCACGAGCTTGCGCGGCGGGCCCTCCGTCTTCTGCGCCACCAGGGCGTCGCGCCCCAGGAAGTCCCCCTTGTCGAGCTTGACGATCCAGGCGAGCCCCGCCTCCCACGGCGTGGTGGTCTCGTCGATCTCGTGCCCGTAGAGGGCCATGGCCGCTTCCAGGCGGAGGGTGTCGCGCGCGCCCAGCCCCGCCGGGCTGGCCCCGGCCTCCACCAGGCGCCGCCAGAGAGCGGGCGCGTCCTCCGGATCGACGTACAGCTCGAAGCCGTCCTCGCCGGTGTAGCCGGTGCGCGAGATGAGCGCCGGCCGGCCGTCGACCTGCCCCTGCCGGAAGCCGTAGTAGCGCAGCTCGGAGGCGCCGGGGGACAGCGGCTCCAGGATCTCCTTCGCCTTCGGCCCCTGGAGGGCGATGAGCGCCCAGCGGTCGCTCTCGTTGACCACCTCGGCTTTCCCACCGGCCCGCGAGGCGATCCATTCGAAGTCGCGCGGCGCGTTCGAGGCGTTGACCACGACCAGGAAGTCGTCCGCGGCCAGCCGGTAGATCAGGAGGTCGTCGATGTAGGTCCCCCGGTCGGTGAGCAGGCCGCTGTAATGGGCCCGCCCGGGGGTCAGCTTGGACACGTCGTTCGGGGTCAGGCGCTGGAGGAAGGACTCGGCGCCCGCGCCGCGCACCCGGACCTCTCCCATGTGGGAGACGTCGAACAGGCCGGCGGCGTTGCGCACGGCCCGGTGTTCTTCGATGACGCCCGCGTACTGCACCGGCATCTCCCAGCCGGCGAACTCCACCAGCCGCGCCCCCGCTTCGACATGGCACGCGTGCAAGGGCGTGCGCTTGAGGTCTTCGGAACCCATGCTCGGCTCTCTCCTCCGGGGAAGGTGCGCGGGAGGCCTCCCGCGGCCGCGCCCAAACTATCACAGCGAGTAAAATTGGCGCGCAGGAAATCCGCGGCTCGCGGGTTTCACGGAGCGAAAGGAGATCCAGAACCATGATGCAGAAGATCAAGTCACTGCTGACCGCCACGGCCTTCCTCGCCGTTCTCGCCCTGCCGTTCCTCGCCGAGGCCAAGCCGCCGCAGAACGCCGAGGCGGTCCTGCGCAACCCGCGGGCCCTGGCGCGCTTCCTGAAGCTCACCCCCGAGCAGGTCGCGACCTTCAAGACCCTCCGCCAGGAGCTGCAAGCCGACGTGAAGCCGCTGCAGGATCAGCTCAAGCCGTTGCAGGATCAGCTCAAGACGCAGCTCGACGCCGCCGCGCCGGATGCCTGCGCCGCCGGCCAGACGGTCGTGGCGATCGACGGGATTCGCGATGACATCCGCGCCGCCTACGAGGAATTCGACCAGGCGTTTTCGGCGATTCTCACCCCCGAGCAGCTCGCGAAGTACGAGCACCTCAAGGAGGCCGCGGGGTTGTACAGCGAAGACGAGGAGTAGCGCCCATCCTCGGAGGCCTTGAGATCCGACCGATCGGATGGATCCGACCGATCCGTCCGATCGCTTTTCACCTCAGCTTCTATAAGATGAAGCGCGGAAGCGAGGTGCCCCCCATGCGACTGCTCCTGATCCGCCACGCCATCGCCGAGGAGCGGGAGGACTTTGCCCGCACCGGCAAGGACGACAGCCTCCGTCCCCTGACCGACGAGGGCCGCAAGAAGATGAAGCAGGCCGCGCGCGGGCTCTGCGGGCTGGTCCCCGAGATCGACCTGCTCGCCACCAGCCCGTTGACGCGCGCGGCCCAGACCGGGGCGATCCTCGACTCGGTCTACGACGGCCTCAAGGTCCAGGAGATCGAGGAGCTCTCCCCGGAGAGCACGCCGGCCGCCTTCCTCCTCTGGCTGCGCCAGCGCAAGGAAGGGACGATCGCGGCCGTCGGCCACGAGCCGAGCCTGGGGCAGATCTTTTCCTGGCTCCTGACCGGCACCGAGCGCCGCCTCCTCGCCTTCCGCAAGGGAGGCGCCTGTCTCCTGGAGCTTCCGGACGAGGTGGGCGCCGGCACGGCCACACTGCACTGGGCACTGACGCCCGCACAGCTCCGGCAGCTTTCCGACTGACCTGGACGCTATGGACCCGTCTCTGCTCGCCCGGGCTCCCGAGGAAGGAGCGCGCCTCCTCGCCCTCTCGTTTCTCGATCAGGCGGCGGCCGCCTTTCCTCGCCTGAAGGACCCGACCGACACCGAGGCGCTCCACGACTTCCGGGTCGCCTTGCGGCGGCTGCGGAGCTGTCTGCGCGCCTATCGTCCGCAACTGGACGACAGCCTGTCGAAGAAGCGGCGGCGCCGGCTGCGCGACCTTGCCCAGGCGACCGGCCCGGGGCGCGACACGGAAGTGCAGATCGAGTGGCTGCGCCCGCAGAGCCAGCACCTCGCCGCGTCGCACCGCGCCAGCCTCGCGTGGCTCCTGGCGCGCCTGGACGAACGGATGCGGAAGGCCCAGCACGCGCTGATCGACCAGTTGGACGACGAGTTTCCCGGTCTGGAGCAGAGCCTGCGCCGGAAGCTGACGGTCTATCGCACGGAGATCCACCTCGACCCGCAGGCCCGGCGTCCGACCTTCGGCGAAGCCACTGCCGCCATCCTCCGCGAGCAATCGCAGGAGCTGGAGACGCACCTGGCGCGCATCGAGGATGCGGACGACGAGACCGAAGCGCACGAAGCGCGGATCAGCGCCAAGCGCCTGCGCTATCTGCTGGAGCCGCTGCTCGACGATCTCCCGGCCGCCGCCCCGCTGGTCAAGCGGCTCAAGGCGCTCCAGGACGTTCTCGGCGAGCTCCACGACGCGCACGTCCTGGAGACCGGGCTGCACGATGCCGCGGCGACCGCCTCGTCCGACCGCGCGTTCAAGCTCTTCCAGCTCTCGGTCGAGCCGGCGCCGGACGAGAAGGTCCTGCGGGCCGAGCGCAGCCGCTCCGTCGAAAGCGGCCTGATCGCCCTCGGCCGCCTGAACCGCGCCCGCCGCGACCGCCTGTTCCAGAAGGTCGAGGAGGACTGGCTGCAAGGCCGGGCGGCGGAGTTTTTTGGGGAGCTGGGAGCGGTGACGGGTCTGGGGGGACAAGAAACGCCCTAACCGAACACCCGCTTCCACCACCGCTGGAGCGGCGGCACCCCGCTCTCCTCGGCCTGCTTTTCGAGACGGTCGAGCGGCACCGGCAGCAGGGCGAGCCTCCCTTTCTGGAGCTGGAGCAGCAGGAGATCCAGCTCGCGGGCGCGCTGGCGGGCGTCTCCGGAGAAGGCCTCTCCCAGGGACGTGCGGCCGTCGAGGCGGGCGTAGAAGTCGCGCGCCCGCGCCGGCATCCTCTTCTGCTCCTCCGCCGACGGCTCCCCGACCCAGACCGGGCAGCAGCGCTCCAGCAGGTCGAGCGGCACGGCCATGTGCTTGCGGGCGACCAGGATCTGATCCTCCGTGGCCTGCTCCAGCAGCAGGTCGTAGACGCTCATCTCGAAGGTGCCGGCCAAGGTCTCCTCCCCCACGTCCTGGATGTCCAGCACGGAGGCGATGCAGAGGCGGTAGACGCTCTCCAGGAAGCGGAAATACGAGCCGCGCACCTTGCGGTAGAGGTCGCCGACGGTCTGTCCGTCCACGGCGCGGGCGACCCGCCGGTCGAGCGGCGGCAGGTCGGTGCCGGGCCATTGCGCGCCGCGCCGGATCACCACGCCGTCGTGGATCAGCACGCGGCGGATGCGGTCCATCTCGTCGATCCAGCGGGTCCCCTCCAAGATGAGACCCATGGTGTCGATCGGCTCCGGCAGGAGATCCTCCTCCGGCAGCATCTCCTCCTGGAAATAGAAGAGGCCGCGCGGCCAGAGGAACATGTCCCAGATGGTGTCCTCGATCTGCTCGCGCAGCGTCCGCTGGATCACCTCGTCCGGCAGAATCCCCAGCTCGCGCAGAGCCGCGCCCAGCCGCACCTTCTGTTGGGTGCAGTGGGTCAGCGTCTGGAAGAGCTGCGGCTCGGTGAGGTGGCCATAGATCAGCAGGTGCTGCCCATAGAACTCGGCGGGATCGTCGGACAGGCAGCCGACCACGTCCCCCCGGTCGAGGTAGATGCGCTTCTCGCGCGCGCTGCGGCGGACGACCAGGGCCCCGGTGCGCCGCTCGTTCTTGGCCCACTGCAGGAGGTCGCTCATGGGGAAGGCGGCCAGCCGTCCAGAGAAGTCCATGCGGCGGATTCTACTCTCACCCCCGGGGAAGGGCTCCCTGCTATGCTCATGCGCCATGTATCGCTCCAGGTTCTTTGCCCTCTGCATCATCCTTTTGACCCCGACCGCCCTGCAGGCCGCCACCTTCCCGTGCAAACCGTGCGCGGGCGTGCGGCTCGATCCCATAGCTGCTCCCGCCTCTGAAGGTGCGGCGCCCGCGGAGACTCCGGAAGCCGCGGTGGCACCAACGACGCCAACGACTGCAACGACTGCAAGGACCCCGGCGGAGATCGCAACGCTGCTGTCCCAGGTGGCGCGGCTGGAGGTGGGGAGCCCTCTCTATGTGGCCTGGGAGGTCCCGCTCGACGGGACCGCCACGCCTTCGGCCGAGGACCTCCAGGCGCTGCGCCAGGCGGGCGCCACGCCATGGCTCTCCCTGGTGTTCCGGACCCCCGCTCCTCTCGCCCAGAATTCGGCCCGCCTGCAACCCGAGCTGCGCGCCGCGGCGGAGATCGCCGGCCGGGCCCCCAAAGGCACCTGGTTCCAGGTGATCTGGCGGCCTGAGGGGTCTGAGACGGCCGAGCCCGCCGCCGGCGAGTACGGGTTCCTCCTGAAGCGCGCCGCCGTGACCCTGACCGGCGCCCATGAGGACGCCCAGGTGGCCACCCAGCCGCTCGCGGCGGACGTGGCGGCCCTCGAAGCCCTCTATGGCGAGGAGATCGCCGCCTACCTGGAGGCTCTCGTCCTCCGCCCCGCGCCGGAAGCGAGCCTGACCGCCGCCCTCGAAGCCGTGCAGCAGCGGCTCGATCCCGGCCGGGCCGTGGTGCTCGACGCCCTCGCCTTTCCGACTCCGGCGGCCGACGTGCTCGCCGAAGCGGCCCGGTCCGCGACCCGCGGCTTCGACATGACCCTGTTCCATGCCCCGGGTCTGCCGGCCGAGGCGGCCCGGCCGCTCGCGCTGCTCGCCCTCGAATTCTCCGGCGACCTCTCGTGGGATCCGAGCTCTTCGCCGGAAGGGGCTCCGGAGTCGTGGGCCTTCGTCCGCGGCAAGGACCTGGCGCTCCGCGTCATCCTCCGCGCGCCCGAGGGGGCGAGCGCCCTCGACCTCCACTTTTCCGATCCGGGCCTGCGCCGCCCGGCCCGCTTCCCGTACGAGCCGGGCCGGGTCGTGCCGCCCAGCGGCCGGGTGACCGCCAACGGGCTCGATCTGCGGATCGAGGGTCCCGGCCGGGTCGCGGTGCTCGGGCTGGAGCGGGCCACCGCGGAAGAGCGCGAGGGGGTCGCCGAGAAGGTGAACGTCGCCTCGCAGCGCGAGATGCCGGTCGAGGAGATCCTGCGCCGGCTCCAGGCGTTCGAGGACGCCCAGGACCGCAAGCTCGACCACTACAGCGCCACCAACACGACCCACCTGCGCTTCCAGCCGGCCGCCGGCTCGCAGACGTTCGAGGCGACCCTCCAGGGTCCCTTCTTCTTCAGCGACACCGGCACCGACTGGGCCTGGGAGACCCTCTTCGTCAACGGCGTCCGCTGGCGCAACAAGAAGCTCCCCGAGATCCCGCTCGTGCAGCCGGAAAAGGCCGCCGCCGTCCCCCTGCAGATCCACTTCACCCGCCAGTACCGCTACCGGCTGCGCGGCACCGACCGCGTCAACGGGCGCGACGCCTGGGTGGTGGACTTCGCCCCGGCCGGCCCGGGCGAGGCGGGGAAGCTCTACCAGGGGAGCGTGTGGATCGACCGCCAGATCTACGCCCGGCTGCGCACCCGCGCCGTCCAGAGCGGCCTGGAGGGCGAGGTCATCTCCAACGAAGAGACGATGGAGTACTCGCCGGTCGACGCCCAGGGCCAGCCGGCCCCGTGGTCGGCCGAGAGCTACGTCATGCCGCTGCGCATGGTGGCCCAGCAGATCCTCTCGGTGGTCAACGCCACGACCGTGGTCGAGCGCGAGACCCTGCTCTCCGACGTGCGGATCAACGCTGCCGACTTCGAGGAGAAGCGCGCCCAGATCGAACAGTCCGAAGTCACCATGGTGCGCGACACGGAGCGGGGGCTCCGCTATCTGGTGAAGGACGAGTCCGGCCAGCGGGTGGTCAAGGAGGGGTTCGACACCAGCAAGCTCTTCCTGCTCGGCGGCGTGTTCTATGACGACGCGCTGGATTTCCCTCTCCCCCTGGGCGGCATCAATTACTTCAACTTCGACTTCCGGGGAACGGGCAACCAGCTCAACGTCTTCTTCGCCGGCGCCCTGCTCACGGCCAACGTGGCCCAGCCCCGCCTGTTCGGCAGCAAGTTCGACTTCGGCGGCGACCTCTTCGCCATCGCCTTCCCCTTCGCCGACACCGTCTTCTCGCTGGACGAGGAGCTGAAGGAGCAGGAGGTGGAGAACCGGCCGGCGAGCCTCGGCCTCAAGCTCGGCCGGCCGCTCGGCAACTTCACCCGCCTCAGCCTGGAGTACGACGTGTTCTCCTCGCACTACGGGAGCACCGACAACACCGCCGACGAATTCGTCCTCCCGAGCGACAACCTGACGCACTCGGTGCAGCTCGGAGCGAGCTTCTCGCGCAGCGGCTACGGCCTGTCCGCCCGGGGGAGCTACAGCCGGCGCTCGGAATGGGACTTCTGGGGCTTGCCGGGCAATCCGGATTGGAGCGAGGAGACGAGGGACTTTCAGCGCTGGGAGGCGCGGGCGAGCAAGAACTGGTATCTCCCCCGCTTCCAGAAGGTCGGCGCCGAGATCGACTACGTCGGCGGCTCCGACCTGGACCGCTTCAGCAAGTATCAGTTCGGCTTCTTCGGCGGCACCCGCGTGCATGGCTACCAGTCGAACCGTGTGCGCGCCGAGGAGGCCTGGGCGGCCCACCTGACCTACGGCTTCGAGGTCGGCGAGCTGCTGCGGCTCGATGCCGTGGGCGACGTGGCCTGGGCGACCGACGAAGCGACCGGCCTGGACAACGAGCTGCTGGGCGGCGTGGGGCTCGCCGGCACGTTCATCGGCCCGTGGCAGACGGTGGTCAACCTGGACGTGGGCGTTCCTGTCACCGGACCGGACGACGGGTTCGTCCTGTACGTGGTGTTCCTGAAGTTGTTCCGGTAAAGCTCAGGAATGGGGACGCCGCGGCAGCCGCACCGTCACCAACGCCCCTCCCTCGGGGCGGTTGGCCGCGGCGATCTCTCCCTGGTGCTGCTCGACGATCCGCTGCACGATGGAGAGCCCCAGCCCGGTGCCGCCGCGGCGGCGGGTGAAGAACGGCTCGAAGACGTGGGGGAGGTCTTCGGGCTGGAATCCAGGGCCCGCGTCCTCGATCCGGAAGAGGATTCCTTCCGGCTCGCCCACCGCGGCGGGCTCGGCCCGGAACGCCACCCGTCCCCCCCGGGGTGAGTGCTGGATCGCATTCTCCAGGAGGTTCTGGAAGACCTGGACCATCCGCTTGCGGTCCAGGACGAGCGCGGGGAGCCCCTCCCCTCCGCTCAGCGCGACCTCGACCTCCGCCTGCGCGGCGAACGGCTCGCAGGCGGCAAGTGCCGCCTCCATCAGCTCACCGACCCGCGTGGGCTCCAGCAGCAGGCGCAGCGGCTTGCCATAGTCCAGGAGGTCCTGCATCAGCGCGCTCAACCGGTCGACCTCCCCCTGGAGGACCTCGACGTAGCGGCGGTATTCGGTGCGCCGCTTGAAGCGGGAGGTGAAGGCGGCCAGCGTGGCCGAGATCCCGAACAGCGGATTGCGCACCTCGTGCGCCACGCCTGCCACCAGCACCCCCATGGCGGACATGGTCTCGCTGCGGCGCAACGATTCCTGGAGGCGCACCAGGTCGGTGAGGTCGCGGGCGAGGGCCACGACCCCGCGCTGACCGTCCGGGCTGAGCACCGGGCTCAGGGAAAGGTCCCAGGTCCGTCCCTGCTCGTCCCCGACCTGGGCGGCCGCCCCTTCGCTCCCTCCGCCGGCCCGGCTCTCGATCTGGTCCAGCAGCAGAGCGATGGTGCGCCAGGGCTCGCCGTCGCGGACCTTGCCCACGGTGCGGCGGAGGACCTCGGAAAACGGGAGGCCGGCGAGGTCGCGGGCCGCCTCGTTGAGACGGACGATGCGGCCGTCGAGCTCCAGGAGCAGGACCGGATGGGGGATGGCGTCGAAGGTGATACGCCACTCGTAGGACGACTTGCTGATCTTTTGCCGGAGCTCTTCCTGCTCCAGGGCCACGGCCAGCACGTTGGCCACCGCCTCCAGGAATTCCAGATCCTCGGGTCCGAAGTCGCGGTCGGCCCGCGAGGCGGCGGAGAGCACGCCCCAGGGACGCTCGCGGCCGGGGATCGGAGCGGCGATCCCGCTGAGCCGCTCGCTGACGATCCCGCCACCGGTGAGCCGGACCGGCCGCAAGCAGCCGGACTCGTCGCTCGCCCATCCGAGACCGGCGCGCAGACGGAGACCGGATGGCCCGGAATCCACGATCTTGCACAGCTCGACGCCGAGGACCGCGGCGACGTGGCGCACCGCCTCGTCCATCAAGACCTCGATCTCCGTCCCCTCCAGGGCGTGACGTCCCAGGTCGGCGAGGGCCGACTGCTGCGAGGCACGGCGCCGGAGCTCCTCCTCGGTGGATTTGCGGCGGGTGACGTCGGAGAACGAGACGGCGACGGCGAACGGCTCCGCCTCTCCCGGGCGGCGGAGGGGACGGGAGTTGATCGAGATCCAGGCGCGGGTCCCATCCGGCTGCTCGATCCCCATGATCACCTGGGAGCAGGGCTGCCCCGTGAGCAGGGTGATGGCGGCCGGGTGGCTCTCGGGCTCGAAAGGGGTCCCGTCCGGCCGGATGGCCCGCCAGGCGGGATCGCGGGGACCCCGGCCGAGGATCTGCTCTTCCGTCAGGCCGAAGATCCGGCACGCGCTGGCATTGCAGCCGGAGACGGTACCGTCCGCCTCATAGAGGACGATCCCCTCTTCCAGAGCATCGAAGATCGCGCGCGACCGCTCGGCGCTTTCGACGAGGGCACTCTCGGCCGTCTTTCTGCCGTGCATCCGCTCTCCAATCACCTGTCAGCCGGTGGATGAAGGCATTATATAGCTCTGGAATGTCCGGGGGAAACGCGATGCAGAAAGAGAAGCCCGATCGGACCGATCCGACCGATCCGTCCGATTCAATTGAGCTCCCCATCACCGACGTCCTCGATCTCCACAGCTTTCGACCGGCGGAGGTGTCGGACCTGGTGCGGGACTACCTGGACGCGGCCTACGACCAAGGGCTCCGCCACCTGCGCATCATCCACGGCAAGGGGATCGGGGTGCAGCGGCAGACCGTCCGCACCCTCCTGGAGCGGGATCCTCGCGTCGAGGCGTTCGGCGACGCGCCGTTGGAGGCCGGGAGCTGGGGGGCGACGTGGGTAAAGCTGCGGTGAGCGTTCCGGCGACTCTGCTCCGCGCGCTCCGCCGGGGGCGGCAGTCGTTCGGCCGGCTGCTCGGCCGCCGTGGTCCGGACTTCGTCTACAGCCGGCGCTATCAGCTCGACCTCCAGGGCGCGGCGGTCGATCCGCTGCGCGGCGAGCGGATCTTGAGCTTTCTGGATGCGGCGGGCCTGCTCTCCTCCGAGGCCGTGCACTCAGCGCCGCCCGCCTCCTTCCGCCACCTCCGCCGCGTCCACACGGACGACTACCTGGACGCCTTGAACCGGCCCGGCTCGCTGACCTCCATCGTCGGCCTGTCGATCGGCGACGAGCAGACAGAGCGCATCCTGGAGACCCAGCGGGTCATGGCAGGCGGCACGCTCATCGCCACGGCCCTGGCCCTGGGATCGAAAGGGATCGCCGTCAACCTGGGCGGCGGCCTGCACCACGCCTTCGCCGCCAAGGGGGAGCGCTTCTGCGTCTTCAACGACGTGGCGGTGGCGATCTGCGAGCTGCGCGCGCGAGGCTTCGGCGGGCCGGTCCTGATCGTCGACCTCGACCTCCACGACGGCGACGGCACCCGCTCGATCTTCGCCGAGGACCCGACGGTCCACACCTTCTCCATCCACAACCTGACGACGTCCGACGAGCGGGGGCGGCGGGCGGTGGCCGCCACGGTCATCGAGCTGCTGGGTGAGGTTCGGGACGAGGTCTATCTCGACATCCTGCGCCGGCACCTGCCGCCGGTCTGCGACAGCGTCCGTCCGGATCTGGTCTTCTATCTCGCCGGCTGCGATCCGGCGGCGGACGATCATCTGGGCAACTGGAAGATCTCCCCGGATGGGATGCTCGAGCGCGACCTCTTTGTCCTCAACCTGGCGCGGGGCGGATCGCGCAAGCCGCCGATGGTGGTGGCGCTGGCGGGTGGGTACGGCCATGGCGCCTGGCGCTATTCGGCGCGCTTCTTCTCCGCCCTGCTGCGCCGCGGCCAGCCGCTGGAGCTGCCCGACTTCGAGGAGTCGACGCTGCTGCGCTACCGGCGGGTGGCCCAGGAGACCGCGCCGCACGAGCTGACCGGCGACGGGCTGACCGCAGACTGGGGGCTGACCGAGGAGGACATCCTGCCGATGACCGCGGGGCTCCACCGGCCGACCCGCTTTCTCGGCTTCTACTCGCGGCAGGGGCTGGAGCTCGCGCTGGAGCGCTCGGGCGTGCTCGACCGGCTGCGCAGCCGCGGCTTCGCCGAGCCGACGGTCGAGACGGAGCTGGGCAATCCGGCCGGGGACACGGTCCGCATCTACGGCGACCGCGACCACCAGGAGCTGCTCATCGAGGCGCGGCTGCTCATCGACCGCCGGGAGATCCCGGGGATGGCGCTGCTGCGCATCGAGTGGCTGCTGCTGCAGAACCCGCGTCTCCCATTCACCGTGGACCGCCCGCGGCTGCCGGGCCAGAAGCACCCGGGACTCGGGCTGGTGACCGACATCATCGCCCTCCTGGTCGTCGCCTGCGACCGCCTGCAGCTCGACGGCCTGCTGTTCGTGCCGTCCCACTTCCACACCGCCTCGCAAGGCCGCAAGCACCTGCGCTTCGTCCATCCCGAGCACGAAGGGTTGATCCGGGCGCTGGACCATGCGCTGGCCGGTTTGAACCTGGCCGAGGCGACCAACGCCGTGGCCGAGGGGCGGCTGGTCGACGCGCACACCGGGAAGCCGTTCGAGTGGCGCCCCATGCCCATGGTGCTCCCCGTCAGTGCGGCGCTCGGCGAGCACCTGAACGAGAGCGAGTATCAGAAGAAGGTCGAAGAGGCGGCGGCGAGCTATGAATTCAGGCTCGCGGCGGTATAGCGGAGCAGAAAAGCCGCCAGGGTCTCGCGCTCGACCCGAAGCCCGCCGAAGATAGTTAGCGCCTCGTTTGCCAGCGCCTCCGCTTCAGCAGGCCGGCCGGTCGCGAGGCAAACCAGGGCAAGCTCGAGGTTCAAGTGGGCGGCGTCATCAATTCGCCCCTGCTTTAGGTACGTCGACTGCAACTCCGAAAAACGCGCCTCCGCTTCGGCCATTTTTCCGCGTCCACTGGCCAGTTGCCCCTCCGCCCATTGCCGAGACAGCTCCGCGCCAGGGAGTTGGAACTGATCATAGAGATCGCGATTGTGCAGGAGCAGGCCTTCAGCCTCTAGAAATTTCTCTGCTTGGATCAGGCTCATGGCCAGATTGTGGTGGATTGCGAGGGCCAGTTGAGGATCGCTAAGGGCAGCGGGAAGCCCGCTCGCTTCACGCAGCAGTCGGATCGCTCGCTCCGGCTCGTAGTGCTCTGAGTAAACCACCGACCAAGTGAGCATCGCCTCGACAGCCCGACGCGACTCTCCTGCCCAGAGCCAGATCGAAAGAGCGCGTCGCAGCAGCCGCTCCGCCTCCCCGAAGCGGCACTGGACCCGGCAAAGAGTTGCTTTGAGGACCAGCATCTGGGCACGCTCCAAGGGGTCGCGCGTCCCTTGCCGCAGGTGCTCCTCGGCGCACGCGAATGCCCTCTCGGCGCCCAGCAGATCTCCAGAGATCCGCCGCGTGTTTGCAAGAAACGACCAGGAGCGGCCACGGATGTCCTCGATCAGCTCTGACCCGTAAACTCCGAGATCCAAGAAATCAGTCAGATGCAGCGCAAGAAGCGCCCATCCCTCGCCGCCCCTGGGATCTCCGGGGCTCATCTCGCGCGACCGGTCGAGGAGCAGCAAGCAAAGAGAAAAGCTGCGGAATCGGCGGGCATTGCGCACCAGCATCTCCCGCTGGCCCGGCGCATGGCGCACGAGCTCGGCCAGCAGGGCCGGCGCCTCCGCCCGCTCCCGGCTCGCCTGCCGGATGCGGGGCGCCAAGTCATACAAAACCCGGTCAATGATCCGGTCGTAGGCCAGCCCGAGCCTGGGAAACGGCCAAACGGTCGTCCCCGAGCCTTCCGCCTCCAGCGCGGCCCGGCAGGAAGCGCACTCGTGAGCGTGACGCAGAGCGCGGCGGCGGGACTCCGGGAGGAGACCCCACATTCCGCGAAGAGCGTCCGGTTTCGGATGAATCCTCGGCATCTCTAGACAACAAGTTCCCGCTGGTCGCCTGCCGGTGACAAATCCGTTCATGCAGCGAAACGGCGAGCGTCACGCTATCATCGGATGGGTTTCCAAATGAACAGCAGCGTCAGTCTACCTCTTTGGTTGGTCCTCCTGCTCGGCGCGCTCGCCGCCGTGGCGGTGCTCGACCGTTTCCTGGTCCCCAGCGTCCGCTGGTACTTGCGGCGGCAGGTCAACCAGGTCATCGAGGAGGTCAACACCCGGCTCGACCTCAAGATCCCCGCCTTCCACCGCACCAAGCGCCAGGTGCTCATCGATCGCCTGCTGTACGACCCCAAGGTCGTGGAGGCGGTCAACGAATACAGCCGCACCCAAGGAGTGCCGCGGGAGGTGGTCCTGGCGCGGGTCGAGACCTATGCGCGCGAGATCGTGCCGGCCTTCAACGCCTACTTCTATTTCCGGATCGGCTACTGGCTCTCACGCAACGTGGCGCGGCTGCTCTACCGGGTGCGCCTGGGGGCTTCGGACGAGCAGGGGCTCACCACGATCGAGCCCCACTCGACGGTGGTCTTCCTGATGAACCACCGGAGCAACATGGACTACATCCTGGTGGGGTACCTGGCGGCGAGCCGCACGACCCTGTCGTATGCCGTGGGCGAGTGGGCGCGCGTCTGGCCGCTTCAGACGCTGATCCGCTCCACCGGGGCCTACTTCGTGCGGCGCAATTCCGGGGACCCGCTCTACCGGCGGGTGCTGGAGCGCTACATCCACATGGCGACCTCGTCCGGCGTGCCGCAGGCGGTCTATCCGGAAGGGGGCCTCTCGCGGGACGGGCGCCTGCGCCAGCCCAAGCTCGGCGTCCTCGACTACATGCTGCGCGGCTTCGATCCCCAGGGAGAGCGGGACCTCGTCTTCATCCCGGTAGGGATCAACTACGACCGGGTCCTGGAGGACCGGACGCTGCTGCTGGACACCCTACCGGATGCTCAGCGCCCGGGGAAAGCAAAGGCGGCGCGGACGACCGTCGGCTTCGCGCTGCGTAACGTCGGGCTGATGCTGCGCAGCCGCTGGCACCGCTTCGGCTATGCCTGCGTGAGCTTCGGCACGCCGGTGTCGATGCGCCGCTGGATGACCGAGCGGGGTCTCGACTTCCGGCGGATGGAGCGGGAGGAGCGGGCGGAGCACCTGGCGGGGCTCGGCGCCGAGCTGATGAGCGCGGTGGGGCGGGTGATTCCGGTCGTGCCGGTGCCGCTGGTGGCCTCCGTCTTCGTGGAGCGGCCGGGCGACGCCCTGTCGGAGCTGGAGCTCAAGGCCGAGGTCCACCGCCGGATGCGCGAGCTCGAAGCCGCGGGAGCCCACGTCTACGTCCCGCGGCGCGACCGCGACTACGCCATCGTCGCGGGCCTCCGCATGCTCACCCTCCGCCACCTGGTCGAGGAAAGCGAAGGCCTCTACCGCGCCCGGCCCGACGAGATGCCCCTCCTGCGCTACTACGCCGGCTCCATCGCCCACCTGCCCCGCGAAGCCGGCCGGGCGGCGGCGGGGGGGTAGGGAGAAAACCATGGACGAGGATTGGCTGGATATTTGGCAAAGCGAGGGAGAGGACGAGGATCGGGAGTGGTACACAGGGGCCGCTATCGCTCTCGAACGCTCCTATGCAGAGGATGAACCCGAATACCCTCTGGAGTTGATCAAGGAGTGGAATCCCGATTACCGGCAGTTCTAGCTAGCTAGTAGAGCGTCACTCCAGGACTGAGTGGTGGAGCCAGCTCCGTAGACCTCACCCCCTGGCCCCCTCTCCCATCGCCCCTCCACCGGCCGGGAGAGGGGGAATCCCTGCGAACCCTCGTGACATGTTCAGGTTCAGCCTTTTCCGGGCGGTGGCGCCCCCTCTCCCGGAGGAAGGGGGGGCGATGGGAGAGGGGGTCGGGGGGTGAGGTCTCGGCGGCACCATCGACCACTTCTGGTTGGACAGCGTACTAGAAGATGGAGGCCTGCCCCTTCGATACAATGGAGCCCATCGCGCTCCGGAAACACTCCCGCCGCGCAGCCGTAATTAGAGATCGGAATGGCACGCGCACGCACCCAGAACCTCTTCGACCGGCTCAACAGCTTCGTCCGCGACTACACGGCGGGGATGAACAGCCGCGACCTGCAGCGGCTGTTCCAACGCGATGCGGCGAACGCCTATGCCGTGCTCACCCGGGATCAAGCCCAGGCGCCCGAGCCCAAGAAGGGGCTCAGGCGGTTGCTCCACCGCACCCGGCTCGCCTTCCTCGGCCTCTCCTACAAGCTCAGCCCGGCGCGGCGCCTGGTGTTCGTCCTGGCGCTCGTCTTCCTGCTCATCGGCTTCACCCGAGACCTCGAGGTCGCCGTCGGCAATGAGCAGGTCCAGATCCTCATCGACTTCTCGCCGTTCTGGTTCACCCTGAGCTTTCTCGCCCTGGTCTATCTGCTCGCCCTCGAGCTGGTGGACCGCATCCGCGTGCGCGACGAGCTCGAGGTGGCCCGCGAGCTTCAGGCCGCCTTGCTGCCGCAGGAGATGCCGGTCGTCCCCGGCTGGTCGTTCGCCCACTCCTACCGCACCGCCAACGAGGTCGGCGGCGACTACTACGACCTGATGCCGCTGCCGGACGGCCGCGTCGCCCTGGTCGTGGGCGACGCCTCCGGGCACGGCATGGCGGCCGGGCTCGTGATGGCGATCGCCAACGCCACCCTGAAGACGGCTCTCGACCTCGATCCGGCGCCGGAGCAGGTGGCCGCCCTGCTCAACCGCGCGATCTACCGGATCGGCAACAAGCGGACGTTCATGAGCATCTTCTATGGCGTCCTCGATCCGGGAACGGGCTCCCTGGACTTCGTCTGCGCCGGGCACCCCTTCCCGTTCGTCCGGCGGCAGGACGGCCAAGTCGAGGAGCTGGGCTGCGGCGGGCTCCCCCTGGGCATGCGCGAGACTCTCCCCCTGGTCACCGGGACGGCCGAGCTGCAGCCAGGCGATCTTCTGGTCTTCTATACGGACGGCCTCGCGGAAGCGGTGGACGCCTCCGGCCGCTCCTTCAGCTACGAGCGGATCGCCGGGCTCCTGCGGGACGGAGGCGCGCCCTGGTCGATCCACGACCGGATCCTCGCCGACTTCGACCACCACATCGGCGACGAGCCGCTGCGGGATGACCTGACGCTGCTGGTGATGTCGCGGCTGCCGCCGGTGCCGATGGCGGAGATGGTGGCGAAGATCGCGGCGGTGGTGGCTGCGGAGTAGGGCTTAGAACCACCGCCCCAGCAGCCGCTTCCAGCTGAACCGTCGCCCCACCCCGTAGGCCTGCTCGTAGCCGGGGAGGCCGAATTCTTCCAGGATCGCCCGGGTGTGCTCGCCGTGGCCGGGGACGCGGGGAGCGGCCTGGGGGCGCTCGCCGTCGAGGCGGGCCGGGAAGGCGAGGCGCGGCAGGGTGTCCGGGCCTGTGAAGAGGATGCCCCGCGCCTGGGTCTGCGGATGCTCGCGCGCTTCGGATGTGGAGAGGACCATCTCGGCCGGGACGTCCTCCCGCTTCATCAGCTCGAGCCACTCGGCCCGCGTCCGGCTGCGGATCAGGGCCGCGACCTTGCGGTGGATGCGGCGCGACGGGCTGTACTGCTTGCGGATCAGGTCCTTGCGCCCGGCCGCCTCGCAGAAGCGGCGCCAGAAGTGGGGCTCCAGCGCGGCGAGTGCCAGTACGTCCCCCTCGGCGGTCTTATAGAGGTCGTAGCAGGGGAGCGCTCCGGTCAGCGGCAGTCTCTCACCCACTTTTTTCTTCGTATCCCCGGCCTCGGCGGCCCAGGCGGTCAGGTTGGCGTGCACTCCGGCGTCGAACAGCGCGGCGTCCACGTGGCTCCCCCGTCCGGTCCTCTCCCTCTCCAGGAGCGCGGCGAGCACCGCGGTCACCGCGCTCCACGCGCCGACCAGATCGGCGAGCGGCGCGGCGGGCATGGCGGCGGTGGAGGCGAGGGCTCCGGCGATGGCGAGATATGTGAGGTCATGGCCGGCCCGCGCGGCATACGGACCGTCCGTCCCCCAGCCGGAGATCGAGCAGACGACGAGGCGCGGCCAGCGCTCGCGCAGCCGTTCCGGCGGAAAGCCGAGGCGCGCCAGGGTCCCGGGGCGGAAGCTCTCGACGAGCACGTCCGCCCGGTCGAGCAGCGCCTCCAGGACGGTGCGCCCCGACCTCTCCTTGAGATCGAGAGCCACGCTCTCGACCCCGGCGAGCAGGATGCCCGCCAGGGCACCCGTCCCCCCGAGCCGCGGCGGAGCCATCCGCACCGGGTCCCCGAGCTTCGGCTCCTCCACCTTGATCACCCGGGCTCCGAGGTCGGCCAGGAGGCGGGTCGTCAGGGGGCCGGGGAGGAGGCGCGAGAGGTCGACGACGAGGCGGCCGGCGAGGGGAGAGGAGCTCACTCCCGCTCGACGACCATCGCGAAGCCGACCCCGCCGGCCGCGCAGACGGTGACCAGGCCCAGGTTCCGGCCGCGGCGGCGCAGCTCGTAGAGAAGCTGCGTCACCACGCGGGCGCCCGTGGCGCCGAACGGATGGCCGATGGCGATCGAGCCGCCGGTGACGTTGAACCGCTCGAAGTCGACGACTCCCAGCGGCTCGTTCCGGCCCAGCTCGTCCTGCGCGAACTTCTTCGAGGCGAACGCCTTCAGGTTGGACAGGATCTGCGAGGCGAAGGCCTCGTGCATCTCCACCAGGTCGATGTCCGACAGCTTGAGCCCGGCGGCATCCAGGGCGGCCGGCGCGGCGTAGGCCGGTCCTTGCAGGAGCTGGTCCCCCGGATTGAGCGCGGTGAACGAGTAGGACCGGAGATAGCCCAACGGCTCATAGCCGAGAGCCTTCGCCCGCTCCTCGCTCATCAGGAGGACGGCCGAGCCGCCGTCGGTCAGCGGGCTCGAATTGCCGGCGGTGAGACTGCCATAGCGGCGGTCGAACACCGGCTTGAGCTTCGCCAGGACCTCCGCGGACGAATCGGCCCGGATGCCGTTGTCCTGCGTCACCGCCTTGTCGTAGCGCGGCGGCGGGAAGGCCGGCGCGATCTGAGAAGTCAGGCGGCCGTCCTCGGTAGCTGCGGCAGCCCGCTGGTGCGACAGGAGCGCGATCTCGTCCTGGGCGCGCCGCGAGATGTCGTTCTCCTTGGCCATCTTCTCCGCCGACTCGCCCATCGACATCCCGGTGGTGTACTCGGCGATCGCCGGCGCCACCGGCGCCAGGTCCGCCGGACGGAGCTTGCTGATCGCCGTGGCGCGCTGCGGCAGGGTCTTGGCCTTGTTGAGCTCCATGAAGACGCCCGCCGCCTTGCGCGAGAACTGGATCGGCACGTTGGACAACGACTCGGCCCCGCCGGCGAGGACGATGTCGCACTCTCCCGCGAGGATCGCGTTGGCTCCGAAGGTGATGGCGCGCGTGGAGGAGGCGCAGGCGAGGTTGAGCGTCACTCCCGGGATGCGCATCGGCATGGAGGTGCGGAACACCACCTCGCGTCCCAGGTTGGGAGCGTGCAGCGCCGGCACCACGACGCCGAAGACCGAGAGGTCGATGATCGTGGGATCGATCCCCGTGCGCGCCAGCAGCTCCGAGGCGGCGACGCTCGCAAGATCGATCACGTCCATGTTCTGGAAGTCGGTGCCCGACTTGATGAAAGGGGTCCGGCAGCCGTCGATGATCGCCACCCGGCCGCGCGGCCCCTTGAGATCGCGGCGCTCGCTGGTCTTGACGGAGATGGGACGGCCCGAGCCCCCGGTCCAGACGGTGTCGGCCCGTTCGGTGACCTCTTCCAGAGCCGAAGCCGTGTTGACCGGGCGCAACGGCGCCGGCGGCCGGGTCTCCTGGGTCTGAAGGTTTTCTGCCATGGGTCTCTCTCCTCTCTCCCGGCTTATATACCACGTTCTTGCCGCTCTGCGGCAAAGCCGATCCGCCCCACCCGAACACCGCGCTCTCCCCAGAACGCCGTCTCCTCCGGCGGCAGCTCCCCTTCCGTGACCAGCACCGCGCTCAGCCGGCCGAACGGCAGGCGGCGCCGGCGGCGGAAGATCTTGAAGCCGGCCTCGTCCCGCTCGGCGGCTGCCCGCAGCCGAACCAGGTCGGCCGCCGTGCCGGCGAAGACCGTGGGACGCGCCCAGACGGCGGTCGGCACGTAGCTCATCGGCTCGGGCTCCAGCAAGAGGGCGGCCCCGGCGACGGTGGCCCAGGCGAGCAGGGCGCGCTCGGCCGGATCTCCGGCGAAGCCTCCGAGGACCAGGACGTGGCGCCGCCCCGCGGCGAGCTCCGGGATCTCCCGGCCGACGCGTTTCGCCGCGGCGATCAGGTCACCCTGCAAAAGAACAGCCTTCCGCACGACCGCCCCACCGCAGGCCAAGCGTTCGGGTGGGGGCTGAGCGGCCCCGGCGCGCTCCGCCTCCTCCCAGGACGGGAGCACCACGCTCTCCCCATCCACCTCCACCTCCACCCGTCCTTGCCGTCCTTGCAGTCCTTGCCGTCCTTGCAGTCCTTGTCGTCCTTGTTCCCTTTCGGGAACCGCGACCAGCCCCGCCGCCTGCACCGCCAGATCGAGCAGAACGCAGTGTGGGCAGGGAGTGTAGAGAAAGGTCGCGCGAGTCCCGGGAGCGAACCGGGTGAGAGAAGCGGCCCAGGCGGCGGTGACGGCGGCGGCCCGGCGCCAGGAGATCCAGAGCCAGGCCCAGCCCTCCTGGCGGAACAGCCAGGGAGCCTCGGGATCGCGGGCGGCGTATCGGAAGAGCTCGGCGGGGGCGGCGGGCGGGGCGGTCAGACCGCGGCCTTCTTCAGCACCCGGGTCATCTTCTGCTCGATGACCGGGCGCATCATGCTGGCCGGAGGACCCAGCTTCGCGCGGCCCACCAGCTGTCCGTTTTCCAGGAGGATGGACCCCTTGGCCCCCGGTCCCCAAAGCTCCATCGCGTCCCCTTCCCAGCGCCACTTGAGCATTCCTCCCGGAAACTCCTCTTGGAGAGCCGCGTCCAGGACCTGGCGCAGCTCCTCAGAGCTCTTGGCGGTCGGCACTTCGATCGTCAGCTCGCTCATGGGCGGGAACGCTACCACAAGGCCGCCCGCCCGGCCGGATGTAAGATGTGTACATCCGGGTCAGCGTTGCGCTCTCCGGGAGTTTTGCCGCGGCCGGCCTTGTTGCACCGCCTGAAGCCATGTTCGCACGACGTTGAGGCACACCTGATGAGACAAGGACTCCGCCGCCGATTCTCCTGGAGCCAGACCACTCTCCTGGTCCTGCTGACGGCCTTCGCCACCCTCCCCCGTCCCGCGGCGGCCCAGCCCCCGTCCCACGCCCAATCAGGCATCGCCGACCCCGATCTCTTCGCCAAGAGCCTCCAGGCGGCCGCGGAGGCGGCGGAGGTCTATGGCGAGTACGACAACCCCGCGGAGCAGGCGCGGGTCAACCGGATCGGCTACGAGCTCGCCCAACAATCGGAGTTCCAGAAGTTCCCCTTCACGTTCTCCCTGGTGGACATGCCGGTCCCCAACGCCTTCGCCCTCCCGGGCGGCCAGATCTTCGTCACCCGCGGGCTGCTCGACCTCGGCCTCGACGACGACATGCTGGCCGCCGTGCTCGGCCACGAGATCGGTCACGTGACCCTGGAGCACTACAAGCGGATGCAGCGCAAGTCGACGCTCCTCAACGTCCTGGGTAACCTCGCCGTGGTCGGCGTCATGCTCGGCGACCGCGGCAACCGGACCGAGGACGGCGTCCCTTACGATCCGCGGGTGGGCTACGGCCCCAGCCGGATTCAAGGAGCCGCGGCGGCGAGCCTGATCCTGAGCGAGCTGTTGCTGCGCAGCTACAGCCGCGACCACGAGGACGAATCGGACGCCGAGGGGCAGCGCCTGTCCGCCATGGCCGGCTACGATCCCGCCGGGGCCCAGAAGGTCTGGGAGAAGATGAACAGCCGGGCGCCGCAGCTCCGCGAGTACGGCTACTGGCAGACCCATCCGTTCCCCGAGGAACGCGTCCGGGCGGCGCAGGCGCGCAAAGGGACCTGGAAGGTCCAGAAGAGCACGTCCGCCGACGACTACCGGCTGCGCACCCAGGCGACGCTCATGACCTGGATGGAGCGCAACCGTCCGGCCGAGAAGGAGACGAGCTACGTCAAAGGCGTCTCGCTGGCCGCCTGGCCACAGGGCAAGGTGGCGGAGAACCTCCGCCTGGAGAAGCTCCACTCCCTTCGCGAAGCCGAGATGACCCGGCCGCTCCTGTCGCGCGACTTCGGCGCTCTCGTCCGGCACTACCGCGACGAGGCGGCGGCAGTCCGCGCGACCGACGCCAAGAGCGACCTCATCGCCACGCTGGAGACGGAGATCGGCGAGCTCGAGAAGCAGCGCAAGGAGTCGTATCCGCGGGCCGTGGAGGTCCTGGGCGGAGGAATCTACGAGACCTCGTTCCTGGAGAGCTTCCTGAGCAACTATCCCGAGGCGGCCCAGGCTCCCGAGGTGGGGCTCGCCCTGGGCGACGCCTACAGCCGCCTGGGCAACCAGACCGAGGCCGTGTCGCGTTACCTGGCCGCCTGGGAGACAGCGCCCGAGAGCCCCGAAGGGAAGCGGGCGCGCGCCGGGCTGCGCATGCTGGCGCCGAACCTCAAGGAGCTGTCGGCCCTGCAGCAGCTCGCGCAGCAGAACCGCGATCCGGAGATCAAGAAGATCGCCGGCGAGCGCCTGTCCGCCATGGCCAGGAGCTACGACGACCTGGCGAACGGCGCCGAGTACCTGCGCCGCTATCCCGAAGGCGGGCAGGCCCCCGAGGTCCTGGGCCGCCTGAACGTGCTCGCCGACAACCTCTATGCCGAGGTGGTGCTCTACCAGGGCGTGGGCGATGCGGTGAAGGCCATGGACCGGATCAACAAGATCCTCACCCATGCCCCGCTCTCCCCCGCCGCCGAGAAGCTGCGCGACCGGGCGGTGCTGTCGGCCGAGAAGGCAGGGTAGATCATCTCAGCTCAATGAACTTTCTCACCCGGAGGCTGGCGCTCCTCGGGCACAGCCTCCAACGCCCTCTCCTGCGCCGCCGCCTGGGCCGGGTCGTCCTCGAAGAGGTGGACGGCCTTCCGCTGATCGTGCTCCCCGAGGTGTTCAATCCGGCGCTCTTCCGCACGGGGACCGTCCTCGCGCGCACCGTCGCCTCGTCTCCCTGGGCCGCGCCGCGGCGCGAGGGCTCTCGAACCTTGGACCTGGGGACCGGCTCGGGCGTAGGCGCGGTGTTCGCCGCCCGCCGCGGGCACCGGGTCGTGGCCGTCGATCTCAATCCCGAGGCAGTGCGCTGCGCGCGATTGAACGCGCTCCTGCATCGTCTGGAGGACCGGATCGAGGTCCGTGAAGGGGATCTGTTCACGCCGGTGGCGGGAGAGAGCTTCGACCTGATCCTGTTCAATCCGCCGTTCTTCCGGGGCGTCCCGAAGAGCCGGTTCGACCTCGCCTGGCGCGGAACGGACGTGCTGGAGCGCTTCGCCGCAGGACTGCCCGCCGCGCTGGCCCCGGGCGGCGTGGCCCTTCTCCTCCTCTCGACCGACGGCGACGGCCCCGCGCTCCTCGACGCACTCGGGCGCCAGGGGCTCACGCACGAGCCGGCGGCCCGGCGGGATTTCGGGAACGAGGTGGTGACGGTCTACGCGGTGCGGCGGGGGGAGTGAGCTAGCTCCGGTCGCCCCGAGCCCGCACCTCGACCTGAAAGCAGTGGACGAGGCGCGGCGAGCCCACGAAGAAGACGAGCTCGTAGCGGCCGGGACGGCCCAGGCGGGCCACGGTCTCGTAGGTGCCCGGCCGAGCCGTCTCCCGCAAAGGCTCCGGCGCGCCGGTGGCCACGATCGCCTTCGCCTCGTCGAGGCACCTCTCCGGATCGAGACCTGACCCTTCCGGGGCCGCGGCCAGCCAGGCGACCGGATCGAGGCCGTCCAACGGCTGGCCCGTGGTCACGTCGGCGACGTGGATTCGGACCGCCACGCGATCCTTCTCCCGGAGCGCGCCATCCTCCCGCTTCGCCACCGGCTCCAGATCCACCTGGAGAGAGATGCCCTCCCGCACGACCCGCTGCAGCCAGGGGATCCCCGGAAAGGCGGAGCGGACGTCTTCCAGGGCAAAGCCGGGGGCTGCCACCAGCGCGAGAGCGGTTAGAGTGAGGACACGACGGAGAGAACGACGGACAAACAACTGCGACAACGACATCCTGGACCTCGATTGAGCGGGGCACAGGATAGCAGAAATCCGACGGATCCGACCGATCGGACCGATCCGTCAGATCATTGGAGGTCTCACGACAGCTCGGGCTGCGGCCAGAGCCATTCGCCGAGGGTCTTCTCGATCGGCAGACCATAGGCGTCCCGCCGCAGGCGCCAGCGGGCGAGGGCGCGGACCGGCCGGCTCCAGGGACTCCCCGGCACCCAGGCGATCCGCTGGTAGAACTTGAAGCGCTCGACCCGGCGGTGCACCTCGGGGCTCACCCAGGGTCCCGCGGAGCCGATGAAGTCGAAGCGCGCCCATTCGTCCAGCGTGCACGGCAGGGTATAGCCGTCGCGCACCGCCTCGTCCGTCAACGGCGAGCCGGGGTAGGGCTTGAAGTAGAAGACCGGCGTCTCGAAGTCCGGCGACATCGACCGCAGACGCTTCGCCACGTCAAGGGACGCCCGGACGCTCTCCTCGGTCTCGTCCGGAAAGCCCACGATGAACGGGAAGATCACCTTGACGCCGTGGCGCCGGCACTTCTCGGCGCTGACGAAGACCTGTTCCAGCTTGATGTCCTTCTGAATGCGGTCCATCATCTCCTGCGAGCCCGCCTCGACGCCGATGATCACCCGCCGCAGGCCGGAGCGCCGGCAGGTCGCCAGGACCTCCTCGGAGAGGCGCTCCCCCTGGTCGGCCCGCATGGTGGCGGCCCAGGTGGTGCGCACGCCGCGCCGCAGGATCTCCTCGGCCACGGCGGCCACCCGCGGTGCGTAGGTGAAATAGGTCTCGTCCTGGAACGACAGGTCGTCGAAGCCGTAGCGCCGCCAGAGCGCCTCGATCTCCTCGCCCATCCGCTCCGGCGCCAGCCCGACCCACTTACGGTTGTAGACGAACGGATCGGCGCAGAAGGTGCAGCGGAAGGCGCACCCCTGGGAGGAGATGTAGTCGAGCTGCCGCTTGCCCTTGAGCGTGTAATAACGCTCGACCGGCAGCAGCCGGTAGTCGTGCGGGCGGAGGCGGTTGAGATCGAGGAGCGGACGCGCCGGGTTTTGACGGATCGCGCCGTCGACCGTGCGGTAGGAGCAGCCCAGGCACCCGTCGAGCTCAAGGACGCTCTCCCCCGCCGCCAGCCGGTCGCAGATCTCGTGGAACGTGACCTCGCCCTGCGCCTGGATGGTCACGTCCACACTCGGCTCCTCCAGGCACTCGCGGCCGAACAGCGACGGGTGCCAGCCGCCCCAGACGACCGGCAGATCGGGCCGCCGCGCCTTGGCCGCGCGGGAGATCCGCACCGCATCGTCGATCGGGCCGCCGGTCAAGACGCTCACGCCGAGACAGACGGAGCCATCCAATTCATTGAGCACCGTCCCCTCGGGATCGCTCTCCAACCGGCCGTCGATGATCACCACCTCATACCGCTCCGGGTCGAGATGGGAGCCCACGGCGAGGAGAGCGAGCGGCATCGTGTAGAAGACCGCCCGCGGGTTGTAGAGCACGACTTTGATCCGGCTCATGGAGCGCTCTCCCGCAAAGCCAGCGAGCAGACGCAGCGGCGGCAGATCTCGTTCCGCGCCATGTCGAGCCCCTGGCGCCAGGCCACGGCCTCCGGGCTGTTGAGCACCGCCCCCAGGCTTCCCGCCGTCCGCAGGTTCCCCAAAGCCGGCTGAAAGAAGCACGGGCGCACCATGCCGTCCGCCTCGACCACGGCGGAGACCCACGGCGCGTTGCACTCGACCGGAGCGAAATCCCCTTGGCCGAGGAGCGCCGCAAAGTGCTGGAGGAGGCGTCGGCGGAGCTTCTCCGGGCTCTCCGCGATGAACCCATCCGCGAAGTCGGCCGCATGCTCATGCTCCAAAGCATCAATCTCGGCGGCCAGGAGCGGCAGCTCCTCCGCCGTCAGGGCCACCGCGGCCGCCTGCTCCACATCCCACCCCCCCGGCCGGTTGAACGCCTCGCTGGTCACGTCGGCGGCGAGGAAGCTGATCCGGTCGAGCCCCAGCTCGCGGGCCGCCCGCACCGTGGCGCGAAGCTCCTGGAAGTTCTCCCGCTGCACCGTGCACCGGCCGGAGACGGCCACCCGCGGATCGGCGGAGCGCACCGCGGCCACCCCCTCAGCCAGCTTCTCGAAGGCGCGAGCCACGTTGCGGATGCGGTCATGGACCACCCGCGGGCCATCCAGGCTGACGATCACGTCGTCGCACCAGCGGACCAGCTTGTCCGCGTCCCGCCGCAACAAAAGCCCGGTCGAGAGCAGCGTGATCCCGATCCCCGCCTCCCGGAAAGGCGCGCAGAGAGCATCGAGATCCGAATGAAGCAAAGCCTCACCGCCGGACAGCACGATCCGCCGCACCCCCAGTTTCTGCCACTCCGGAAGCCACCCCTCCACGTCCTGCCTGGAAAGCTCACCTTTGCCCCGTGCCCGCCAGATGTCGCACATGAGACAGCGACAGTTGCAGCGGCTGTGGGGATAGAGAATCAGGATCGGCAGCCGCTCGACCGGGTCCACCCGCGGCAGCGCGTCCGCCGCGGCAACGCCGGCTATCTCCGGACGCGGAGCGGGAGCAAGCGTCGTCATGTCGCCCGTCTCTCCATCTCGATGAGATAGTGGTCGGCCAGCCACGGGAGAGGCGGCATCCGTTCGAGGCGGCGCTCCCAGCGCGACAAGGCCGCCAGCAGGCGAGGATGGCGACGGATCCATTCCTCCGTGTAGGTCGGAGGCAGGAACGCGCCGACGGCGCCGGTCCGCAAAGTCCGGAAGCCGGGCGCGAAGGCCCGCCGCAGCGCGCGGATCGACGGATAGCGGACGGTCATCCCGCGCCAGGCCAGGCCCCCCGGCCGCAGCCGCCGGAAGGCCTTCTTCGGATCTCCCTGTCCCAGGTACCAGATCCACTCCCAAGGCACGAGAGGCCCCATCACGCAGAGGAGCACAGGAGCGCCCGGGCGCAGCCGCCGCGCCAGGGCGCGGGCGACGGCGCCCAGGTCAGCGAAGCAGTTGGGCCCGCCGAAATCGGAAAAGGCGCCGTTAAAGGGACCGGGGAGAGCGTCCGCCGCTGCCGCCAGCTCCTCCGCCGCGAGCTGGTGGAACACGATCGAGCCGTCGAGCTCTGCCGAAGCGACCTTGCGGAGGGCCTCTTCGAGCATTCCCGGCGAGGGGTCGGTCGCGGTGACCCGCACTCCCCGCCGCGCTAGATGAACGGCGTCCTCCCCCGTACCGCAGGCCAGCTCCAGCACCCGGTCACCGGGAGAGAACCGGGCGTCCAGACGGCGCCAGACGGCCTCGCGGAGATGGGTGCCCAGCGGAGTGGTGGTGAAGTAGGCGTCGTACTCGGCCGCCAGCGCGTCGAAGGGGCCCTCACCCCCCTGGCCCCCCTCTCCCATCGCCCCCCCTTCCACCGGGAGAGGGGGGGACGACTGCGGAGCGGATAGACATTCCGGGTCCGCCGTGGAGACGGCACCGTTCCCCCAGCCGTCCTTTCGCTCCTCGGAAGCTCCAGATACGTTCCCCCCTCTCCCGGTCGGTGGGGGGGTGATGGGAGAGGGGGGCCAGGGGGGTGAGGTCATGCCTCCACCTCCCCCGCCAACCCCATCATCGCCACCCGAGCCGCCCGCCCCGCCTCCCGCTCGACCGCAGCCGCCGCGGGGTCCCCCTCCTCCAATCGGAAGGCATTCACCTCGCCGCGCAGCCAGCGGTCCGCCTGCTTGTAGTAGCCCCGCGAGTGGCGGCCCCGGACTTTGTAGTCGCGGTCCGTCGCGCCTTCCCAATCAAGCTCGGACACCACCCGGTCCGCCACGTCCTGGTAATACCCCGTGTTCTTGATTGGATAGGCGACCGTGGTGAAGAAGACGTCCGGGTTGGCCTTCTTCACGTGCTCGATGGTCGCCTCGATGTCCTCCTCCGTCTCCCCGTCGTACCCCCACATGAGGAACATGCCCACCTGCATCCCGTGACGCTGCGCCGCCTTGGTGGCCCACTGCACCTGCTCGGCGGTCACGCCGCGCTCCATGGCGTCCAGGATGCGCTGGCTGCCGCTCTCCGAGCCGATCCAGATGCGGTAGCACCCCATCTCCGCGAGCGTCGCCAGCACCTCCTCGCGCATCATGCGGTCGGCCCGCGAAATCGTCTCGAACGGGAGGCGCAGGCCGCGCCGCTTCAGCTCGGCGCCGTAGTCGAACAGCCAACGGTGGCTGATCGTGAAGACGTCGTCCGCATACCAGAGCTGGTCCGGCCGCCAGCGGTCGCGGATGTGCTCGACCTCGTCGGCCACGTCCATCCAGCTCCGCCGCCGGTGGCTGAAACCGAACACCGCGTGCGAGCACCAGCGGCATTTATACGGACAGCCGCGGGCGGTGATCAGATTGACGCTCCCCATCCCATGGTGCGTCCGCCAGACCTCCACGTACCGCTCGAGGTCGATCCGCTCGCGGTCCGGCCAGGGAAGGGAGTCGAGATCGGGGATCTGCGCCCGCTCGGGATTGTGGACCACGGCGCCGTCCTCATCCCGGAACACCGTGCCCGCCAAGCCGTGCAGCCGGTGCGGCCCGGAGCGGGCGAGAGCCGGCAGGAGCTCCGCCAGAGTCTCCTCCCCCTCGCCGACCACCACCACGTCCGCGCCGCGCGCCAGATACTCCTCCGGATATCCCGCCGACTCCGGCCCGCCGAGGATGACCGTCCATCC
>Ga0126309_10000090_pt1 | contig 30149 bp, 27 predicted proteins | sample Plot56_FD_92541 | JGI IMG/M metagenome (GOLD analysis project Ga0126309, IMG submission 92541) | Serpentine soil microbial communities from UC McLaughlin Reserve, CA, USA - Plot56 | ecosystem: Environmental > Terrestrial > Soil > Grasslands | place: USA: UC McLaughlin Reserve, Lake County...
AACGACGCCGCCTACACGCTGGCGGTGGCCGCGGCGGGGTCGGAGGGCCGGTTCGTCCGCCAGATGAACCTGCGCGCGGCGGCCCTGGGCCTGGCCGACACGCACTACGCCAACCCGATCGGCCTCGACGAGCCCGGCAACTACTCGAGCCCCCGCGACCTCGTCGCTCTGACCCGACGGCTCTTCGAGCGGGCCGAGTTCCGCCGGATCGCCGACACCGAGGGCGCGACGCTGCGGAGCATGCGGCCGCCGGTCCGGATCGACACCCGCAACACGCTGCTGCTTCGCGCTCCCTGGGCGACGGGCGTCAAGACCGGCCACACGCTCGGCGCCGGCTACGTGCTCGTCGGCTCGGCCCGGCGGAAGGGAGTCGAGCTGATCTCGGCGGTGCTGGGCGCGCCGTCGGAGACGAGCCGGGATCTCGAGACGCTCGAGCTGCTCGACTACGGGTTCTCCCTCTACCGCCGCGAGCGACCGTTCGCCCGCGGGGAGGTCCTGGCCCGTCCGGGCATTCGCTACGCCGGCGGGCATCTGCCCCTGCGAGCCGCCCGCGGCGTCGCCCTGGGGATCCGCCGCGGCCAGGAGATCGAGGTCAAGGTGCGGGCGCCGGACGAGGTCGAGGGGCCGGTCCGGCGCGGCCGCCGGCTCGGCAACGTCACCGTCATCCTCGACGGCGCGCGGGCGGCGATGGTGCCGCTCCTCGCCGCCAGATCGATCGGCGAGGCGAGCGCCTGGGAGAAGGCGCGCGGGTATGCGGAGGAGCACGTCGCGTTGATCGCCTTGGGCCTGTGCGGGATACTCCTGGCGTTGGTTCTCGCCGCGCGAGTGCGGCGGCGCAGGCGGGGCCGAGAGGAAACGGGACGGGTGGCTGACCAGACCACGATCGAGCGGGATCAGCGGCGCAGCGAGCGCGAGCGCCGGCGGAGCGACCGCGAGGACGCCGGCGAGTGATCCTCACGGTCACGCTGAACGCGGCGATCGACCGCACCGTGGCGGTCCCCAACTTCCGCCAGGGCCACCGCCACCGGGCGGTCGACAGCCGGACCGTCGCCGGCGGCAAGGGCGTCAACGTCGCCCGGGCGATCACCCTGCTCGGCCGGCCGGTGATCGCCACCGGCCTGATCGGGGGCCCGACCGGGCGCCAGGTGATCGAGCACCTCGAGCGCGAGTCGGTGCTCCACGACTTCACCCGGATCGACGGGGAGACCCGGATCAACCTGGCGGTGATCGACCCCACCTCCGGCGAGCAGACCGAGATCAACGAGCGCGGCCCGAGCGTCTCGCCCCACGAGGTCGACGCCTTTCTCGAGCGGCTCGAGTACCTCGCCTCCGGCGCCCGGATCTGCGTTCTCGCGGGAACGCTGCCTCCGGACGTCGACCCCGGGCTCTACGCGCGCCTGGTCAAGCGCCTGCGCGAGCGCGGGGTCGTCGTCGTGCTCGACTCCGAGGGCGAGCCGATGCTGGCCGGCCTGCGGGCCGGCCCCTCGATCGTCGCGCCGAACGAGCAGGAGGCGGAGGAGCTGGTCGGGCACGAGTTCGGCGAGTCCGCCGACCTGGTCCACGGCCTGGCCGAGCTGACCCGGCTCGGCGCCGGCCAGGCCGTGATCACCCGGCCCGACGGGTGCGTCGCCGCGGTCGGCGAGGGGAGTGAGCGGCGCTACCTCGAGGTCTACACCGAGCCGCTCGACCCGGTGGCCGCGGTCGGGTCCGGAGACGCCTTCCTGGCCGGCTACGTCGCCACCCGCTACGAGGGCCGGCCGCCCGAGGAGTGCCTCGCCTATGGCGTCGCCTGCGGCGCCGAGTCGACCCAGCACTTCGGCGCCGGCGTCGTCGACCGCGACGGCGCCGAGCGCCTGGCCCACGACGTCGAGGTCCGCCAGCTCGACGTCCCGGCCGAGGTCGGCTAGCCGACCGGCCGATTTTTCGTCGCTATCGAGGGATGAAGTCGTCCGCAAGGAGCGGCGTCGGAAGGTTGCGCCGGGCCGCCCCGGCTAAACTCGGCGGGGCCGTGGGATTCGGCCTCGGAAAGCCGCAAATTGCCGCCTTGGGGCCCCGCCGGCGCGGGGCTTTCTCGTCCGCGCGGCCCCATAGGCTGCCCCTTCAACGCCAGCCCCGGAGGAACTAATGGAGATCGACATCGGTCGAGGGAAGAAGGGGCGGCGCGCCTACGGATTCGACGACATCGCGATCGTCCCGTCGCGCCGGACCCGCGACCCCGACGACATCGACATCAGCTGGACCCTCGGCCACTACCGGTTCGACCTGCCGCTGCTCGCCTCGGCGATGGACGGCGTGGTCAGCCCCAGGACCGCCGCTGCGATCAACAAGGTCGGCGGGCTCGGGGTCCTCAACCTCGAGGGCATCTGGACCCGCTATGAGGACGCCGAGGAACAGCTCGAGCGGATCGCCGGCGCGCCGAAGCAGGTGGCGACCAGGCTGATGCAGGAGATCTACCAGGAGCCGGTCAAGCCCGAGCTGATCGCCCAGCGGATCAGCGAGATCAAGGCCGAGGGCGCGGTCGCCTGCGGCTCCCTGACCCCACAGCGCGTCCGCGACTACTACGAGGTGGTCGAGGAGGCGGGGATCGACATCCTCGTCGTCCAGGGCACGGTGATCTCGGCCGAGCACGTTTCGACCAGCGTCGAGCCGCTGAACCTGAAGGAGTTCATCGCCGAGATCGACACCCCGACGGTGGTCGGCGGCTGCGCGTCCTATTCCACCGGCCTGCACCTGATGCGAACCGGGGCGGTCGGCGTCCTCGTCGGCGTCGGCCCCGGCGCCGCCTGCACGACCCGCGGCGTGCTGGGGATCGGCGTGCCGCAGGCGACGGCGATCGCCGACGTCGCGGCCGCCCGCTCCCAGCACATGCTGGAGACCGGCGAGTACGTGAACGTGATCGCCGACGGCGGCATGCGAACCGGCGGCGACATCTCGAAGGCGATCGCGGTCGGCGCCGACGCGGTGATGATCGGCTCCCCCCTCGCCCGCGCCAAGGAGGCGCCCGGGCGGGGCTTTCACTGGGGGATGGCGACATTCCATCCGTCGCTGCCCCGTGGGACCCGGGTCGCGACCAAGCAGGACGGGACGATGGAGCAGATCCTCCTCGGCCCCGCGCAGGAGAACGACGGCACCTTCAACCTGATGGGGGCGCTGCGGACCTCGATGGCCACGACCGGGTACGAGGACATCCGCTCCTTCCAGCGGGCCGAGGTGATGATCGCCCCGGCGCTCCAGACCGAGGGCAAGAAGCTCCAGTCGGAGCAGTCGGTCGGCATGGGCTCGAACGGACGGGCCGCAGTGTCGGCCGGAGTCGGGGTGGCCGACAACTGATGAGCGCCGACGGCGCGGCGGAGGCGGCTGCCAGCGGGCTCGTCTCCGAGCCGCGGCCCCACGCCCCCGAGATCGACATCGAGCGGGCCGCGGGACGCGGCAGGCCGGGCGCGGGCGAGGCGCCCGCGGCCGAGGAGGTCCTCGTCCTCGACTTCGGGGGCCAGTACTCGCAGCTGATCGCCCGGCGGATCCGCGAGTGCGGCGTCTTCGCCGAGCTGCTGCCCTCCGACCTGGACCCGGACGAGATCCGGGCCCGGCAGCCGAAGGCGCTGGTGCTGTCCGGAGGCCCGGCCTCCGTGTACGAGCCCGGCGCGCCCCGGTTTCCCGAGGAGCTGCTCCACCTCGGCATCCCGATCCTCGGCATCTGTTACGGCATGCAGGCGATGGTCCTGGCCCTCGGCGGGCGCGTCGAGGCGGCCGAGGCGGGCGAGTTCGGCCGGACCGACCTGGCGCTTCGCGACGGCGGCGGCCGGCTGATGGCGGACCTGCCGGAGGAGCAGAGCTGCTGGATGAGCCACCGCGACTCGGTCTTCGAGCCGCCGCCCGGGTTCATCGCGCTCGCCTCGAGCCCCGGATCCCCGGTCGCCGCCCTGGAGGCGCCGGAGAAGGGCCTCTACGGCATCCAGTTCCATCCCGAGGTCGTCCACACGCCTTACGGGACCGACATCCTCACCCGTTTCCTGCGCGACGTCGCCGGGTGCCGCGAGCACTGGTCGCCCGCCTCGGTCGTCGCCCAGCAGGTCGAGGCGATCCGCGCCCAGGTCGGCGACGGCCGGGTGATCTGCGGGCTCTCCGGCGGCGTCGACTCGTCGGTCGCCGCGATGCTGGTCCACCGCGCGATCGGCGAGCAGCTCACCTGCGTCTTCGTCGACCACGGGATGATGCGGATGAACGAGGCCGAGCAGGTGGTCGAGGCGTTCGGGGGCTTCGGCATCCCGCTCGTCCACGTGCAGGCCGAGGACCGCTTCCTCTCGCGGCTGGCCGGCGTCGACGAGCCCGAGCGCAAGCGCATGATCATCGGCGAGGAGTTCATCCGGGTCTTCGAGGAGGAGGCGCGGAAGATCCAGGATGTCGGCTACCTGGTCCAGGGGACGCTCTACTCGGACGTGATCGAGTCCGGCGGTGGGGCCGGAGCCGACACGATCAAGTCCCACCACAACGTCGGCGGCCTACCGGACGAGTTCGACTTCGACCTCGTCGAGCCGCTGCGGATGCTGTTCAAGGACGAGGTGCGCCGGGTCGGCGCCGAGCTCGGCCTGCCCGACCGCCTGGTCTGGCGCCAGCCGTTTCCGGGTCCGGGCCTGGCGATCCGGGTGGTGGGAGGGGAGGTGACGAGGGACCGCCTCGACATCCTGCGGGCCGCCGACGCGATCCTCCAGGAGGAGATCCGCGCCGCCGGTCTGTATCGGCGTCTCTGGCAGTCGTTCTGCGTCCTGCCCGTCGTCCGGTCGGTGGGGGTGCAGGGGGATGGCCGGACCTACGCCTACCCGATCGTGATCCGCGCCGTCACCTCGGACGACGCGATGACCGCCGACTGGGCCCGCCTCCCCTATGACCTCCTCGAGCGCGTCTCCAATCGGATCATCAACGAGATCCGCGACGTCAACCGCGTCGCCCTCGACATCTCCTCCAAGCCCCCGGCGACGATCGAGTGGGAGTAGGACCTAGTTCAGGGGGGCAGGGGAGCAGCTGTCGCGCGAGCCCGGGTAGTACATCGGCGGGGACCCCTCGATTCGGTAAACGACCCGGGTCCGGCCGCCGAATGCCGGCGCCCAGGTCCAGGCGGACTGCGATTCAGCGATCGGCACGAGCCGAGCCCCGCGCCTGAGCGCCGCGCCCCCCACGTCCGAAGTAGCCGCCCAGTAGCGCCTGCCGGCTGTCCCGAGCGGGCGCTGCGGTCCCGTCGACGATCACCGAGCTCATCGTCGCAGGTGTCGAGGCCGCGATTGCTGGCCCGTACCGCTCGCACCCGCCATCCCTGTGGGTTATCGGCGACCACGAATTCGAAGCGGGGGTCGCCCGTTTCCGGAGCAATGACCACCGCGAGAGCGGTGGGTGGGCCGTGCCCGCGGCGAGGAGGGAACCTGACCTTCTGTACGGCGAGGTCGGCTTCGCGTCCCACGACCAGCCCGTGGTCCGGATTTCGCCGGCAGGCCGTGAGGCGGGGGTGAGGTCCCCCGGTAGGCCCGGGCGTCTCGAAGACGCTTGCGCAGAGCCCGACCGGATCGTTGAGCAACTCCTGGTACCGGGCGATCGTCCGGGTGATTTCCGCTCTCAGGGCCGCGTACGGCGGGCGCTCCGGCGTGCTCGCTCGCCCCGCCGTCCCCACTCGCGCAGCCCCAAAGAAGCCGCGCAATAGTGACGAAACCTGTGAGAACTGCCTTCGATGCCATCCCGGTTCTTGTACTACGCCGCAACCGCTCGACCGTCACGTCGAGAGCGCCCACGCCTGGCCCGAAACCGCGGAATATGTAGGGGAACGGGCCACGCAACTGCCCGGAGCCCTACTCCCCGATGCCTATTCCCCGATGTAATAGAAGGGGTTGGGGTATTTGTAGGCGCGATCGGCGTGGCCGCCGGCCAGGTCGGACTCCTGGTCGCCGACGTTGGCGATGATGTCGACGCCGCCGCGCTCGATCCGGGCCCGCTCGCCCGTCTTGTACTCGATGGTGTCGAAGTCGATCGACGGCGCGAGCACCATCTCGGTCCACTTCGTGTAGCCCTCGGCCCGCATGTTCATCTCGGTCTGGTCGCGGGCCCCGGGGATCGCGTCGGGACGGCCGGTGATGAAGTAGGTGCGGATCCCGTGCCGCGTCGCGTAGCGCCAGATCCTCCGAGTCGGCACGATCGCCTTGCCGCTCGCCTGGATCACGCAGGTGGCCAGCGCCGCCGTGGCCTGGGCGAAGTTGAACGACTGGAGGCACTCGTAGTTGGAGAGCGAGGTCTCGTCGATGTCGAAGACGACGCCGAGCTTCGGCTTGGCGCCGCCCCGGGCCTCGCGGCGCAGCCTGCGCGAGCGCTTGACGACGTACCTGAAGGCGCGCCGGCCGACCACCGCGACGTCGCGGGCGTAGGCGCCGGAGTCGTGGTAGCCGCGGGTCTCCTCAGCGTAGTCGCCGACGCCGACCGTTCCCTCGACCCCGATCATCGGCAGGCCGACCCCCGTCGGGCGCAGACCGACGACCGGCGTTCCCTTCGACCGAGACGTCTCCCGGACGTTCTTCGTGCCCAGCCCGAAGGTCCCGATCGCGACGCTGACCAGCGTCCCGAACAGGGCACCGGCGAGGAAAAGCGGCAGCCAGCGGCGCAGTCGGACGGTCACGGGCCGGAGGATCGCACACCGGCACCGGCCGGCGTTTCAGTTCAGCTGTAGCGGTCCCACCTGCGGAGGAGCGGCGCGGGGTCCATGAAGGAGCCGCCCTCGTACCAGCCGGGCGCCGCCCACATCTCGTAGTGGAGGTGGCATCCGCTGGCATTGCCCGTCTCGCCCATCCGCCCGATCACCTCGCCGGTCCGGACCGTGGAGCCGGTCTTGTGCGGCGACAGGCTGATCATGTGCATGTAGGCGAAGTCGACCCCGGTCCCCCGGCCGTCGATCACGATGTAGTTGCCGGCGGCGCTGTGGTAGCCGTTGTACTGGACCCGCCCACCGCGCGCCGCGACGAGCGGAGTGCCGCAGGCCGCGAAGACGTCCTGGCCCTGGTGGGTGTGGCCGGCCCGGGGCGCGCCGATCCCGTCGCCGTAGGTGTGGTGGCCGCGGACGGGGAAGATGTAGCCGTAGAGCTTGAAGCCGAGTCCGCCCGGCGTAGCTCGCGAGCGCGCCGCGCGGCGCCCCGCCTGCGAGCGGACGGCGAACTGGTAGCGGCCGCTCGGGGCCGGGCGGCCGGAGGACGTCTTGCCGTTCCAGCGGACCGTCTGCGATGTGTTGGCCTCGACGTCGTCGCGAAAGAAGCTGCGGACGATCACCCCGGACGAGTTGACGACGTCGATCCGCAGGTCGTTGAGGAGCTGGCTCGAGCCGATCACGTAATCGAGCCGCGGTGGGCGGACGCCGAAGAAGTAGGCCGTGCGGGGGGAGATCTGGGCCTCCGCCAGGGTCAGCTCGCCGGCTGAGCCGAGCTCCTCGACCGGCCGGATGTCGAGTTCGGTGGGGGAGAGCTTCGAGCCGTTTCCGAACTCGTCGCGGACCCGGACCTTGCCGTCCATCGCGCCCTGTGGCACCACCGCGGTCGCGGTCCTGTCGGTCGCGTCGACGATGTTCGCCGCGACGCGCTTGTCGGCGCCGGGGAAGGTCATCTTCGTCACGCCCGCGAGGTTCGTGCCGCTGACCTGGACGACGCCGCCCACCGTCGGCTTGCGCAGTCCTACGCAGCCGCGCTGGCAGATCACGTCGCGGATCGCCGGTGTCGCCGGAGCCGCGTAGGAGCCGCCACCCGAGGTCATCCCGCCGGCCGACGCGGTCGCGTCGCCCCCACCCGAGCCCGTGGAGATCTCCGCCGTTCCGGCGTGCCCCCTCGAGGCGGGAGCCGCGAGCAGCCCGACGAGTATGGCGAGGAACGCCACCGACGCCGCTGTCGTGATCCTCGCGCCCGGACGCCGCCGGGCCGCCTCGGGATAGGGTCCCAAGTGCCCTCTCTTTCTGAGGCCTACGGAGTTAGCTGTCGGGCTCGCGCTGAAAGAGCTGCGCTACGGACTTCGACGTCGTCCGATTCGCCCCCGGGTCTGCAATGACCCCTGCGGTTCCTCCGCCCCCGGCCGCCGCTTGGCCGGAGCTCGGCGTTGTTGGCGCGGCAGTATAAGCAGAGGCCCGGTCACCACGCGCGGCTCTGCCCGGGACCGCGCGACGGCGGCTATCATGCGCGGGCCGCGCCGGCACGGTTCGTGCCTGGGCGGCTTTTCGACGATGAAGACCTATGTGGCGACACCCACCGACCGCCAGCGCGACTGGTACGTGGTCGACGCCGAGGGGCAGACCCTGGGCCGCCTGGCGACCAGGATCGCCGACGCCCTGCGGGGCAAGCGCAAGCCCGAGTACACGCCGCACGTCGACACCGGCGATTTCGTGATCGTCCTGAATGCGGAGAAGATCCGGGTGACCGGGGACAAGCTCAACGCCAAGACCTACTACCGGCACAGCGGCTACCCGGGCGGGATCAAGTCGCGGACCCTCGCCGAGATGCTCGAGCGGCGTCCGGAGGAGGTCATCCGCAAGGCGGTGAAGGGCATGCTGCCCCGCAACCGGCTCGCGCGGCAGCAGCTCCGCAAGCTGAAGGTGTACGCCGGCGCCGAGCACCCGCACCAGGCCCAGCAGCCGAAGCCAATGGAGATCGAGGACTGATGGTCGAGGACCCGAAAGACCAGGTTGACGAAACCCCGCCGGAAGCGGACGCGGAGCCGGCCGACCCGATAGATCGCGAAGGTGGCGGCGAGGCCGGCGAGCAGAGCACTCCGGCGGATTCATCTGAGTCGGCCGCGGGTCCTGTCGGCGATGACGCCCCCTCCGACGCCCCGGCCGCGGGTCCCGTCGCCGATGACGCCCCCTCCGCTGACGCGGAGGATCCGCCCTCGGCGCCACCCGCGGGCGAGACATCCGAGGAGGCGGAGCCCGTGCCTGCCGCTGACCTCGCTGAGCAAGAAGAGCAGGCTGAGCCCGAAACGGATCAGCCCGCTGAGCAGGCACCTGCCGAGCAGGCGGAGGTCCCGGCAGCGAGTCGGCCGGACGCGGACGCGGAGCCGGCCGAGCCGGTAGATGGCGCCGGTGAGGGCGAGGCCGGCGAGCAGAGCACACCGGCGAAGCCATCTGGAGACCTTCCTCCCGGGGCCGACCTCGACCCGATCGCGCTCGAGCCGCAGGCCGAGCTGAGCGCCGAGGAGAAGGCACGGCTCGAGGCCGAGGAGGAGGAGCGGGCCCGTCGCGAAGCCGAGCTCGCCGCCGCCGACGACACTGAGCCCGCGAGTCGCGCCCCAGCCCGGATGGAGTCGGGGGCGCGCTACCTCGCCACCGGCAAGCGCAAGAGCTCGATCGCCCGCGCGACGCTGATGCCCGGCGAGGGCCGGATCGAGGTCAACGACCGCACCCTGGAGGAGTTCTTCCCGCGGCCGCTCCACCAGACGATGGCCCGCCAGCCACTCGCCACGACCGGCTACGAGGGCACCGTCGACGTGCGCATCCGCGTCCATGGGGGCGGTGTCAGCGGCCAGGCAGGCGCGGTGCGCCACGCCATCGCCCGCGCCCTCACCGAGATCGACCCCGAGCTGCGCGGCGACCTCAAACGGCGCGGCTTCCTGACCCGTGACGCGAGGGTCAAGGAGCGTCGCAAGGCGGGCCTGAAGAAGGCCCGCAAGCGCCCCCAGTTCTCGAAGCGCTGAGCCCGACCCGATGGGCGAGCGCACGCTCTTCGGAACCGACGGGGTCCGGGGGGAGGCCGGGACGTTCGTGACTGCCGAGCTCGCGACGGCGCTGGGACGCGCCGCCGTTCGGTCGGCCGGAGCCGACCGCCCCCAGGTACTGATCGTCCGCGACACCCGCGAGTCGGGGCCGATGCTCGAATCGGCACTCGCCGCTGGAATCGCCGCAGCCGGCGGCGACGCCCTGCTCGGCGGCGTCCTCCCGACCCCCGCCGCCGCGGTCCTGACCCGCCGCTACGGCTTCGATCGCGCCGCCGTCGTCTCCGCTTCGCACAACCCCTTCAAGGACAACGGCATCAAGTTCTTCGGGCCGGACGGCGTGAAGCTGTCCGACGACGAGGAGGCCCACGTCGAGTCGATGCTCGACGAACCTGCCGGCGCCGTCCCGCCGGGCCGGGTCACCGAGCTGCACGGCGCACTGGCCGATTACCTCCGCTCGCTCCAGGACCACTATCCGCTCGACCTCGCCGGCCTCCGGGTGATGCTCGATTGCGCCAACGGCGCCGCCTACCAGGCCGCCCCCGCGGTGTTCGAGCGGCTCGGCGCCTCGGTGGAGGTGGTCGCGGACCAGCCCGACGGGCGCAACATCAACGACGACTGTGGATCCACCCACATCGAGCGGCTCGCCGAGCGGATCGCAGCCTCCGAAGCCGACGTGGGCTTCGCCTTCGACGGCGACGCCGACCGGATGCTGGCCGTCGACCGGACCGGCCGCGTCCGCGACGGCGACGAGCTGCTCGCCCTCGCAGCCGAGCGTCTGCACGGCGCCGGGGAGCTTCGTGGCGGGGTCGTCGTGACCGTGATGACCAACCACGGCTTCCACCAGGCGATGCGCGAGCGCGGCATCGAAGTGGCGATCACCCCTGTCGGCGACCGCTACGTCATCGAGACGCTCCAGGAGCGCGACTGGCGCCTCGGCGGCGAGCAATCCGGTCACATCATCGACATGGACTTCGTGCCCACCGGCGACGGCGTCGCCGCCGCCCTCGCAACCCTCGCCGCTCTCGGCGGCGAGGGCCTCGAGGACGTCGAGCCGTTCCGGCGGCTGGCCCAGACGCTCGTCAACGTCGAGGTCGCCAACCGTGACAGCCTCGTCGGCGCCAAGCGGCTCTGGGAGGCGGTCGACGCCGAGGACTCGGCGCTCGGCGACCGCGGGCGGGTACTGGTCCGCCCGTCCGGCACCGAGCCACTCGTCCGGGTGATGGTCGAGGCGCCGGAGCAGGCGGAGGCCGAGCACGTCGCCGCCCGACTCGTCGCGGTCGTGCAGGACGAGCTCGGCGCCTAGGCCGGCACGCTCTACCCTTATCCGGCCGATGTGCGGAATCGTCGGATATGTCGGCGGGCGCCCCTGCCGCGACCTGCTCGTCGCCGGCTTGGAGAAGCTCGAGTACCGCGGGTACGACTCGGCGGGCATCTCGGTGATCTCGGATGGCCACATCGACAGCGTCCGGGCGGTCGGGAACCTCGCCAACCTGCGGGCCGCGGTCGAGTCCCGCATGGACGGCGGCGGCGTCGCGGTCGCGGCGCCACCGGCCACCACCGGCGTCGCCCACACCCGCTGGGCGACCCACGGCCGGGTCACCGAGGAGAACGCCCACCCCCACAACGACTGCACCGACAGCGTCCACATCGTGCTCAACGGGATCGTCGAGAACCACACGGAGCTGCGCCGCCGGCTCGAAGGCGAGGGCCACGGCTTCTCCTCCGAGACCGACGCCGAGATCGTCGCCCACCTGATCGAGGGCCACTACGACGGCGACCTGACCGAGGCCGTCCGCGCCTCGTTCGGCGAGCTGCGCGGCCACTACGCCTTCGTCGCGATGCACGTCGGTCATCCGGACCTCCTCGCCGGCGCCCGGAAGGAGTGCCCGCTGATCGCCGGCGTCGGGAAGGACGAGGCCTTTCTCGCCTCGGCCATCCCGGCCTTCCTGGCGGAGACTCGCGACGTCGTCCAGATCGAGAACGGCGAGATCGTCACCGTCAACCGCTCCGGAGTCCGCGTGACCGACGCCGAGGGCAACCCACTCCCGCGCGACGTCGAGGAGGTGACCTGGGACGAGGAGGCCGCCGAGAAGGGCGGCTACCCGACCTTCATGATGAAGGAGATCCACGAGCAGCCCGACGCGGTGGCGGAGACGATCGCCGACCGGCTTCCGTCCGCCGAGGGGGTCGACCTCTCAGACGTCGAACTGTCCGACGACTTCCTGCGCGGCGTCAAGCGGATCATGGTCGTCGCCTGCGGGACCTCCTACCACGCCGGCCTCGTGGGCCGCTACGCGATCGAAGAATGGGCCCGCGTCCCGGTCGGCATGGACGTCGCGTCTGAGTACCGGTACCGCAACCCGGTGGTCAAGGACGGCGACCTCGTCGTCGGGATCACCCAGTCGGGCGAGACGGCCGACACGCTCGCCGCCATGCGCCTGGCCCGCGAGAAGGGCGCCAAGGTGCTCGCGATCACGAACATCATGGGCAGCCAGGCGACCCGCGACGCCGACGCCGTCCTGTTCACCCGTGCCGGTCTCGAGATCGGCGTCGCCGCGACCAAGACCTTCCTCGCCCAGGTCGCCGTGCTCTACCTGCTCGGCCTGCGCCTCGCCGAGCTCCACGGGACCCTGCCGCGCGAGCGACTCGGCGAGCTCGTCGCCGAGCTGAAGGGACTGCCCTCCAAGATCGAGGAGACGATCGAGGGGGTCGACGAGCGGGTCCGCGCGGTCGCCCGCAGCCATCACGACCAGCGCTTCTTCCTCTACCTCGGCCGCCACATCGGCCTGCCGGTCTGCCTCGAAGGAGCCTTGAAGCTGAAGGAGGTCTCCTACATCCCGACCGACGCCTACGCGGCGGGCGAGATGAAACATGGGCCGATCGCCCTGCTAGACGAGTCGACTCCGGTCGTCTGCGTCGCGACCGAGAGCCCCGTGCTCGAGAAGATGCTGTCGAACGTCCAGGAGGTCCGGGCCCGGGGCGCCGACACGATCGCGATCGCGACCGAGGGCGCCGATGGCGTCGCCGAGGTAGCCGACCAGACGATCTTCGTGCCCCGCACCGACTGGATCCTGCAGCCGATCGTCGCGATCGTGCCGCTCCAGCTGCTCGCCTACCACGTGGCCAGGCTGAACGGCCTGAACGTGGACCAGCCGCGCAACCTGGCGAAGACCGTCACGGTCGAATAGGTCGGTTTCCCAGCCCTTTTCGCGGCTCGGATGGCGGCGGCGATCTCGCTACGATGCCGCGCCTATGTCGAAGACCCAGAGCCTCCCTCGTCCAGTTCTGTCCCTCCTCCTTGCGGCTCTCGCCACAGTCGTGCTCGCCGCCTGCGGCGACGACTCGGGCGGCGGGGGCGGTGGCGCCGACCTCGCCTCGCTCGCCCCGGCCGACACGCCGGTCTTCGTCCAGGGCGCGGTCCGGCCGGAGGGCGACCTGCGGTCGAACATCGAGGACATGGTCGACGACGTCGCCGGGATCGATGCCGGCACGCAGATCGTCAACCAGATCAACGCCGGCCTCGCCGAGCAGAACCTGACCTGGGAGGACGACATCTCCCCGTGGCTCGGCGAGAATGGCGCGATCTTCATCAGCGGCTTCCAGGGCAGCGAGGTCGAAACCGGTGCAGCCCTGATCGAGACAACCGACTCGGGCGCCGCCGAGGACTTCGTCGCCAAGCTCGCCGAGGGCGAGAGCGACGTCCAGGAGCAGGACTACGAGGGCGTGACCTACCGCTCCGACGGCGACTTCGCGGTCGGGCTGGTCAATGACACCCTCGTGGCCGGCGACCCGGCGGCCTTCGAGGCCGCGGTCGACGCATCCGACGGCGACTCGCTGGCCGACGACGGGGACTTCTCCGAGACGATCGACCAGGCGCCCTCGGACAGCCTGGCCGACGTCTACGTCAACCTCGACGACTTCTTCGCCGCGATCCGGCGCGACCTCGATCCGCAGACCCAGCAGTTCTTCGATTCGGTCGCCGGGCAGACCAAGGGCGCCAGCGCACTGGGCAGCGTCGTCGTCCCCTCCTCGGACCGCCTCGAGCTCGATTTCGCGAGCAATGGCGGGGCGGCGCCGGCCGGCGACGTGACGGACTTCCTGAGCTCGTTCCCAGGGGACTCGTGGGCCGCGTTCGCGACCCCCGAGGTCGGTGACCGGCTGAGCGAGGCGATCGACCAGCTCGACGAGAGCGGCATCCCGCCGGACCTCCCACCCGGAGAGCTCAAGAAGCAGCTCTCCCAGGCCGGGTTCGACGTCGAGAAGCTGGCCTCGGCGCTGGGCGACGTCGGGCTGTTCGTGACGGGGACCGACCAGTCCTCGCTGGGCGGAGCCCTGGTGGTGACGACCGACGACCAGGCAGCCGCCGAATCGACGATCAAGGACCTCCAGGACCTCGCCCGCCGTTCGGGGAGCGCTGGCCTGAAGCCGAGCCCGGGCGGTACCGGCTTCTCGATCAGCGACCCCGAGGAGCTCGGGCCGAAGCCGCTGGTCGTCGAGACCGCCGACGGCAGGATCGCGGTCGCCTACGGTGAGGACGCCGCCGAGGCCGGCCTCTCTGGCGGCGGGGACACGCTCGAGTCGAGCGATGTCTTCTCGGCCGCCACCGAGGCGCTCGGGGATGCCCAGCCCGCCGGCTTCGTCGATTTCGGGCCGATCTTCCAGCTGGCTGAATCGCTCGGGGCCACCGACGACCCGGACTACGCGGTCGCCAAGCCGTACCTCGACAAGCTCGACTACCTCTCCTTCGGCTCCGGCACGGACGGGGACTTCGTGACGAGCAAGGTCGTCCTGGCGCTCAGCAAGTAGCCTCGCCGACATGCCGGAGGGTGTCGGGATCGACCTGATCGAGGTCTCCCGCCTGGAGCGGGCGCTGGAGCGCCGACCGCGCCTGGCCGAGCGCCTGTTCACGCCCGCCGAGCTGCGCTACGCCCGGGCCCGGCGGCGCCCGGCTCGGCACCTGGCGGCGCGCTTCGCCGCGAAGGAGGCGACGGTCAAGGCACTTGGGCTGGCGGACGGATTCGGCCTCCGCGAAGTCGAGGTGGTGGCGGGGCGCCCGCCCCGGGTCTCGCTCAGCGGCAGGGCTGCGCAGGCGGCCCGAGAGCAGGGGATGGCGGTACGGGTGTCGCTGACGCATGGCCGGGAGCACGCCGCCGCCGTCGCGATCGCCGAGCGGGTCTGACGATGGAGCCCTGGCTGGCGCCGCTCTACGACGCCGCCGGGATGCGGGAGGTCGACCGCTGGGCGATCGAGGAGCGCGGCGTCCCCTCACTCGACCTGATGGAGGCGGCCGGCCGCGCGGTGGCGGAGGCGGTGATCGGCCTCGCCCCCGGCGGCCCGGTGGTCGTCCTCTGCGGGAAGGGGAACAACGGGGGCGACGGCCTCGTGGCCGCTCGCCACCTCGCGGAGGCGGGCTTCGACGTCGAGGCGCTCCTGCTCGGGGGCCGCGACGAGATCTCGGGTGACGCGGCCGCGAACCTGGAGCGGTTCCCCGCGGCCCGCGAAGCCGATCCGAGCGCGCTGAGCAGCGTGCTCGAGGGCGCCGGCGCCGTGGTCGACGCCATCCTCGGCACCGGCTCCAGCGGCGCCCCGCGAGGGAGCGCGGCGGAGGGGATCGAGGCGATCGCCCGTGCCGGCGCAGCCGTGGTCGCCTGCGACGTGGCCTCGGGGGTGGACGCCTCGACCGGTGAGGTAGAGGGCCCCGCGGTGCGGGCCGACGCCACGGTGACCTTTCACGAGCCCAAGGCGGGCCACCTCGTCGCGCCGGGCAAGGCGCACACCGGCGAGCTGAGGGTCGCTCCGATCGGCATCCCCGATGGGGCGCCGGCGCCGCCGCGGGCGGGCGTCATCACGGCCGCCGTGCTCGGTCTCGCCGCGGGGAGGGGACCGGCGTCGACGAAGTTCAGCTCCGGCCAGGCGGTGGTCGCGGGCGGATCGCGCGGCCTGACCGGTGCGGTCTGCCTCGCGGCGGAGGCGTCGATCCGAGCCGGTGCCGGCTACGCGACGGTCGCGGTCCCGGCCGGTCTCGAGCCGATCTTCGAGGTCAAGCTGACCGAGGTCATGTCGGTCGGCTGCCCGGGTCCGGAGGGACGGCTGGGCCCGGAATCGAAGGACGCCGTCCTCGGCGCCTGCGAACGCGCCTCGGCGGTCCTGCTGGGCCCGGGGCTCGGCAAGGACGAGGGGTCGTTCGAGTTCGCTCGCGCGGTCGCGGGCGATCTCGCGGTGCCGTTGGTGATCGACGCCGACGGCCTGGGCGCCCACGCCGGGCGCCTCGGTGACCTCGCCGGCAGGGCCGCACCGACCATCCTGACGCCGCACGCGGGCGAGCTGGGGCGCCTCCTCGGCCGCGACTCCGGCGAGATCGGCGCCCATCGTCTGGCCGCGGCCGAGGGAGCGGCACGCGCCTGCGGGGGCGTCGTCGTCCTCAAGGGGGACGACACGATCGTCACCGACGGCGAGCGCACGGCCGTCAACGCCCTGCCGGCCCCGGCCCTGGCCACCGCGGGGACCGGGGACGTCCTGGCCGGCGTGGTGACGGCGCTGCTCGCCCGCGGGCTGGAGCCGTTCGCCGCGGCCTGCGGGGCGGTCCTGGCCCACGCCCGTGCGGGGCGCGCCGCTGCCGCCGCTGTGGGGGCCGCCGAGTCGGTGATCGCCGGCGACGTGATCGCCGCGCTGGCCGAAGGCCTGCGCCCCGGCTCCGGGGAGCGGATGATCTAGTCTCGCCGCGTGCCCACGGCCGCCGACATCATGAACGCCGTGCCGAGCGTCTCCCCCGACGACGACGCCCGGGCCGCGATCGAGAGCCTGGCCGACCTGGATATCGCGGCGATCCCGGTCGTCGACGGGGACAACCGAGTGGTGGGAATCGTCAGCGAGTCGGACCTCGTCATCACCGAATCCGAGGCCGACCTCCACCTGCCGCACTTCATCAACATCATGGGCGGCGTGATCTTCGTCGAGTCCCTGAAGGGCTTCGAAGAGCGCCTCAAGAAGGGGTTCGCCGCTCGAGTCGCCGATCTGATGACCCCGGAGCCGGTCTGCGCCCGCACCGGCGACGATGCCCGCGAGGTGGCGCGGATGATCGCCGACAGCCACCACAACCACCTGCCGGTCGTCGACGACGACGGCCGCCTGGCGGGCCTCGTCACCCGCGCCGACGCCCTCGCCGCACTCGTCGCCGGGGATTAGCGCCGTGTCCGGGCAGCCGGGCGCCGAACACGCACGGGGACGCGCCGCCGCGGCGATCGACCACGGCGCGATCGAGCGCAACTGCGTCCGCCTGCGCGAGGCGCTGACCGGCGGGGCCGAGCTGTGCGCGGTTATCAAGGCGGACGGATATGGCCACGGGGCGCTCGGCAGCGCCCGTGCGGCCCTGCGCGGTGGCGCGGACATGCTCGCCGTGGCCGCGGCGACCGAGGCCGCCGAGCTTCGCGCGGCCCTGCCGGAGGCCTGCCTCCTGACGATGGGGGCACTGACCCCGGATGAGCTCGGCATTGCCCTCGATTCGGGCTCGGAGGTCGGCGTCTGGCGGGAGGGGTTCCTGCGCCTGGTCGAAGAGCTGGCGGCGGCAAGGCGGCGTCCGGTGCCCGTCCACGTCAAGCACGACAGCGGCATGGGCCGGCTCGGTACCACTGATCCCTACGAGGTCATGGCTCTCGTCCGGGCGGCTGTCGCCAGCCCCCATCTCGAAGCTGCCGGCCTCTGGACCCACTTCGCGACCGCCGACGAGCCCGACCCCGAGTACCTCGGCGTCCAGCTCGACCGGTTCTCCCGCCTCGCCGAAACCGTCAAGGCCGAGTTCCCCGGAATCAAGGCCCATGCCGCGAACAGCGCCGCCACCCTCCGCGAGCCACGGGCCCACTTCGACATGGTCCGCTGCGGCGTTGCGATCTACGGCCTGGACCCGTTCGGCGAGGATGCCGCGGCCCAGGGGCTCGAGCCCGCCCTCGAGCTGCGCTCCTATGTGGCCGACGTCAAGCGCTTCGGCGCCGGCGAGAGCGCTGGTTACGGCCGGACCTGGCGCGCCCCCGGCGACACCTTCGTGGGGGTGCTGCCGATCGGCTACGGCGACGGGGTCCGGCGGGGGCTCTCGAACAACGCCGAGGTCCTGGTCGGCGGCCGCCGGCGCCCGCTGGTCGGAACCGTCTCGATGGACAACGTCACGGTCGATCTCGGCCCGCGCACCGACGTCCGGCCCGGGGACCCGGCGGTCCTGATCGGCGCGCAGGGAGACGCGCGGGTCACCGCCGAGGAATGGGCTGGGCGGCTGGGCACGATCAACTACGAGGTCACCTGCGGAATCTCTCCGCGGGTGAGGCGCGTGCCGGCGTGACCGCGGTGCTGCGGGGCGCCGGCCTCGCCGAACGCCTGCGCGACTCGCCGATCGCGGCCGCGGCGGCCGGGGCGATCGGGCCACCGGCGTGGGTCGTGGGCGGTGCGGTTCGCGATGCCGCCCTCGGCCGTTCCGTGCGCGACCTGGACATCGCCGTCGCGGGGTCGTCCCGGGATGCGGCGGCCGCGCTGGCGGCGGCGGCAGGGGGTCACGCGTTCGAGCTTTCGGCCGAGCACGAGACCTGGCGGGCCGCCGCGCGCGATGGCCGCTGGCAGGCGGACGTGACCCCGCTGCGCGGCGACGGGATCGAGGGTGATCTGGCGCTGCGCGACTTCACGCTCGGCGCCGTGGCCGTGCCCCTGCGCGACGGCGCGCCGCTCGACCCTCACGGCGGCCTCGACGACCTCGAGGCGCGGGTCCTGCGGGCGGTCGGCGACGCCGCCTTCGAAGCGGATCCCCTGCGCCTGCTGCGAGCGGGCCGGCTGGCGGCGGAGCTGGGTGCCGAGATCGAGCCCCGCACGGCCGACCTGGCGCGAGCCTCGGCGGGCCGGGCGGCCGAGCCGGCGGGGGAGCGGATCCTGGGCGAGCTCCGCAACCTCGTCGCCTCGCCCGAGCCGCTCCGCGGGCTGGCGCTGCTCGACGGCCTCGGCGTGACCGCCCACCTGCTGCCCGAGGTCGAGGCGACGAAGGCCGTCGAGCAGAACCCGAACCACCACCTCGACGTCCACGGGCACACTCTCGCGGTCATCGAGCGGCTGCTCGAAGTGGAGCGCGATCTCGACCGCTATGCCGGCCCCCACGCCGAGGAGGTCCGCTCGCTACTGGCCGAGCCTCTCGCCGATGGCTTCAGCCGGGGCGATGCGCTGCGGCTCGGCGCGCTGCTGCACGACATCGGCAAGCCCGCCACCCGGGGCGAGCGCGACGGGTACGTGACCTTCATCGGGCACGACCGCGTCGGCGCCGAGATGGTCGGCGAGCTGGCCGGCCGCCTCCGCGCCAGCCGCCGCCTGACGCGCCACCTCCAGTCGCTCACCCGCAACCACCTCCGGCTCGGCTTCCTCGTCAGGGAGCGGCCCCTGCCCCCGCGGCGCGCCCACGAGTACCTGCGGGCGACCGAGCCTGCTTCAGTCGACGTGACGCTGCTGACGGTCGCCGACCGGCTCGCCGCGCGAGGCGCGGGGCCGGTCGCGAGCGAGGAGATGGTCCAGGGCCACCTCGAGCTCGCGGCCGAGATGATCGCCGCCGGGCTCGACTGGCGCCGCGAAGGCCCGCCGCCACCGCTCGTGGGCGGCGAGGAGCTGGCCGAGGCGCTGGGGGTTCGGCCGGGCCCGCAGATCGGCGAGCTGCTCGCCGAGCTCGAGGCCGCCCAGTACGCCGGCGAGGTCCGGACCCGCGAGGAGGCGATCGAGCGGGCAAGGCGGGCCTCGGCCCAGGGCAGCCTCTAAGCTGCGCCCCGCGTGGCGGACGCGAACTGCATCTTCTGCGGCATCGTCGCCGGTGAGGTCCCTGCCCAGATAGTCGACTCCGACGAGCACACCGTCGCCTTCATGGACATCAGCCCGGCGACGACAGGCCATGCGCTCGTGATCCCGCGGGAGCACGCCGCGGACCTCATGGAGATCTCCGACGACGACCTCGGCAACACGATGGCCGCCGCCCGCCGCCTCGCACGCCGGATCGACGAGACGCTTCGGCCCGACGGCTTCAACATCCTCAACTCGGCCCGGCCGGCCGCCTGGCAGACGGTCTTCCACTTCCACGTCCACGTGGTGCCCCGCTACGAGGACGACCCGCTGAAGCTGCCGTGGGTGCCGACCGAGGGCGACGCCGACGAGATCGCCGCACTGGCCCGGCAGATCCGCGGCGAAGAGGGCGGATGACCGCGCCGATCAGGCTCGAGCGCGACGGTGCGGTCGCCTCGCTCGTTCTCCACAACCCGCCGCTCAACCTGTTCGGTCGCGGCGCCTTCGAGGCACTCAGCGCGGGGATCGCGGAGATCGAGGCGTCGGATGCCCGGGCGCTCGTCTGGCGGGCCGAGGGGGACATCTTCAGCGGCGGCGTCGACGTCCAGGTCTTCAAGGAGACGGCACCGGGCCACGCCGGCGAGTTGTTCGGCGCCCTGGTCGCCACCGTCCGCCGTCTGGAGTCCCTGCCGATCCCGACCCTCGCCCTGGTCGACAGCCTCTGCCTGACCGCCGCCCTCGAGGTGGCGTTGGGCTGCGACATGATCTGGGCTGGAGAGGGGGCTCGATTCGGTCTCGTCGAGGCGGTGGTCGGGCTGACGCCCGGCGCCGGCGGGACGCAGCGGATGGCTGAGCGGGCCGGTCCGGCGCGCGCCCGGGAGTTCGTGATGACCGGCGGGCTCTACGACGCCGCGACCCTGGAGCGGTGGAACGTCATCAACCGGGTCGTCGACGGCGGCGACCTGCACGACAAGGGGATGGCGTTCGCCCAGCGGCTCGCCGCCGGACCGACGATGGCCCACGCCGCGACGAAGCGGATCGTCCGCGCCTGGCGCGAGGGCGGCGTCGACCGGGCCGATCGCGAGACGCCGAAGGCGGCCGGCGGCCTGTTCGCCACCGAGGACCTCCAGAAGGCGGTGGAATCGTTCCTCACCGAGGGACCGGGCAAGGCGACCTTCCGCGGCCGCTGACATCCGCCGCCCGGTGGCGTTACGGGGGTCCGTTACGCTTTCGCCCGCATGGGCAAGGAGGAGAAAATCGAGATGGAGGGCGAGATCACCGAAGCCCTCCCGAACACCATGTTCCGGGTGAAGCTCGACAACGACCACGAGGTCCTCGGGCACATCTCCGGCAAGATGCGGCGCCACTACATCCGCATCCTGCCCGGCGACCGGGTCAAGATCGAGCTCTCCCCCTACGACCTCGATCGCGGACGCATCACCTACCGCTACAAGTAGCCGCGCGCTGACCGTGGCCGAGCCACTCGTCTCCGCGATCGCCATCGCCTACGACGACGAGCGCCGCCGGGGTGCTCGGTGAGCCGTCTGCGGCCGCTGGCGCGGCTGCTCCAGGGTTCCCACCGGATCGCCTGGGCGAGCGTCGCGGTGGCTACCGTCCAGGCGGTTTCCCTGGTGCCGATCGCGCTGCTCGTACGGCACGCCTTCGACCAGTCGATCCCGAACGGCGACACCGCCGAGGTGACCCTGATCGGTGTCGCGGCGCTTGGCCTCTACCTGTTCAGCGCCTCCCTGGGGCTTTGGGCGCGGGCGATCTCCCTGCGGGCGACGAAGGGCAGCGTGACGAGGCTGCGGGGGGAGCTGCTCGTCAAGCTCTATGCGCTGCCGCGCTCCTGGTTCGACCGCCGGGACGCGGCGAAGGTCCACGGAACGATCGTGCAGGACTCGGAGCGGATCGACCAGATGGCGAACTCGCTGGTCGCCCAGCTCCTGCCGACCGCCGTCGTCGCCACCGGCCTGGTTACGGCGATGCTGGTCCTCAACCCGCTGCTGTTCGGCCTCCTGGCCCTGGTCGGGCCGCTGCTCCTGCTGTGCTCGGTCATCGTCGGCCGAGCGGTCCGGCGCCGCACCCACGACTGGCGCGAGGAGTTCGAGACGTTCGACGCGCAGACGCTGTTCGCGCTGCGCTCGATCACGCTGACCAAAGCCCATGGGGCCGACGAGGGGGAGATCGCGGCGCGGCGCGGGCAGCTCGAGGCGCTCGGCGCCCGCGGCTACGAGATGTCCCTGACGCAGGCCGCCTACTCGCTCCTGAACGGCACGATCATGGCGATCGGCGCGGTGATCGTCCTCGTGGTCGGCGGTCGCTCCGTCGCGTCGGGGTCGATGTCGCTCGGTGACCTGATCTCCTTCTTCGCCCTGCTCGCCCTCCTCCGCGGGCAGACCCCGACGCTGCTGACGGCGATCCCTGCCGTGATCTCGGGCATGGAGTCCCTGGGCCGGGTCGAGGAGCTGCTCGGCGCCGCCGACGAGGAGCCTTACGACGGGCGGCGCGACCTGCCGTTCCGCGGCAGCCTCGAGATCGACTCGGTCGAGTTCTCCTATGGCGGCCCGTCCGTGCTCCGCGGGGTCACCCTGCGGCTCGATCCAGGCGAGCGGCTGGCGATCCTGGGGCCGAACGGCGCCGGCAAGAGCACCCTCGTCAGCCTGATCCTCGGCCTCTACCGCCCGCAGGCCGGCCTTCTCCGCGCCGACGGCGTCCCCTATGAGGAGATCGACATGCGCAGCCTGCGCTCCTCGATCGGAGTGGTCATGCAGGACCCGATCGTCTTCTCCGGCACGATCCGCGAGAACATCGCGTTCGGCACGCCGGACCTCGACGAGGCCGCGGTTCGCCAGGCGGCGGAGCTGGGCACGGCCAGCGGGTTCGTCGAGCAGCTCCCCCTGGGTCTGGACACGGAGGTCGGCGACGAGGGTGTGCTGCTCTCCGGCGGGCAACGCCAGCGCCTCGCGATCGCCCGCGCCCTCGCCCGCCGCCCCGCGCTGCTGATCCTCGACGAGCCGACCACATACCTCGACGCCGGCAGCGCCGCCGACCTGGTCGAGAACCTGCGCCGGCTCGACCCGGCGCCGTCGGTCCTGCTGGTGACCCACGACCCGCTGGTCGCCGCCCAGGCCGACCGGTCGGTCGCGCTGCGCGACGGCCAGCTCGCCGAGGAAGTGGCGGCTTGAGCACGCCCCGCGACGGGTTCTGGCCCGACGAGCGCCACCGGACGTTGCTCCACGCCGCCCTTGATCGAGGCGACGCCGGCGTTCGGGCGTGGCAGCGCTGGCGCGACATGGTCGACTTCGACTACGCGGACGGCCCCGAGCTGCGGCTGCTGCCACTCGCCTACGCAAACCTGGGCGACGCGATCCGCGACGACGCCGTCTTCGGACGGGCGGGGGGCCTGTTCCGGCGCACCTGGACCCAGAACCAGCTCCTCTTCGATCGGGCCGCGGGAGCGTTGTCGGCTCTCGCGAACGCCGGGATCGAGCCGATGCTGCTCAAGGGCGCGGCGCTGAGCGTCCTCCACTACCGGAGTGCCGGCGCGCGGCCGATGGCCGACGTCGACGTCCTCGTTCCGCCCTTCGGGGCGGAGCGGGCGATGGCGGTGCTGCGCGCGGAGGGGTGGCGGGGCGAGGCCGAGCCGGCCGAGCGTCAGATCCGGATCCACCACTCCTACCCGTTCCGGGACGGCGGGGTCGGCCACATCGACCTCCACTGGTTCTCGCTCTGGCAGTCGAGCTCCGACAGGCCCCTCTGGGGGGCGGCGCGGCCGCTCGAGCTCGCCGGCGCCGCGGCCCTGGCACCGTCCCCGTCCGACCTCCTGCTGGTGGTCTGCGCCCACGGAACGCCCCGGCAGCCCGAGCCCGCGTTCCGCTGGATCGCCGACGCCGTCACGGTGATCCGGACCGCGGAGGTCGACTGGGACCGGTTCGCCGCCGAGGCCCGGCGGCGCAACCTCGCGGTCGCCGCCGCCGCGGCCCTGCGGTACGTGCGCGAGGAGCTCGGCGCCGAGGTGCCGGAGGACGTGCCCGCCAGGCTCGCCCCGGAGCGCGCGCCGCGGTGGGAGCGGGCTGCCTACCGCGCGCAGAGCTCGCCGGCCGGCCCGGCCAGGACGACCCGCCTCCTGCTCGAGCGCAACCGGCGGATGCGGATGCTCCGCGACGAGGCACCCTGGCACCCCGGTTTCCTCACCTACGCCGCCTCGATCTGGGGGTTCGAGCGCCCCTGGGAGCTGCCCGCCCACGCGGCGCGCCGGGTCTTCGCGGGCGCTGCGGCAAGGGTCCGGCCCGGCCGCACCCGGGCCCGAACCGTGCCTCCGGCCCGGGGGAACCGCGACCCGGCGTCCTGACCCTGGGCTACCGTGGCGCGGTGGAGTCGGACCTTCGGGCAGGCGAAGGGAGGGGCGACCGGCTGTATGGCGGGGCGCCTCTGCACGCGCGGCGGCGGGACCAGCGCGAGCGCATCGTCGCCGCGGCGCGGTCGGTGATCGCGGTGAACGGCTACGGGAACGCCTCGATCGATGAGATCGTCGCCAAGGCCCGCGTCTCGCGGACGTCCTTCTACCGCTTCTTCGGCGGCAAGGAGGAGTGCATGCTCGTGCTCTTCGAGGAGGCGATGTCCGAGCTCGCCGACGCGTTCACGCATGCCGCTGGCGCCGAGGCGCCGGATGAGCGGATCCGGCTCGGGGTGGAGGGGATCGTCGCCGGGCTCGGCGCGAACCCCGAGACCGCTCGCGTGGTCCTGATCGAGGCGGTCGGGGCCACCCCCGAGGTGGAGCGCGCCCGCAGCGAGGCGCGGCGGCGCTTCGCCCGCCTCCTGACAGCCGAGATGCGTCGCTACGAGGGGTGGCGCGACCGCCCGGAGACCGAGGTGGAGCTGATCTCCCTGGCCCTGATCGCCGGCCTCGCCGAGGTCGTGGCGGAGATGGTGGCCGGCGAGGAGCCCGGTGACTGGCGCGATCTGGTCCCGCCGCTGACGCGGTTCGCGATGCGGGCGCTCACCCCCCAGGCGGTGCCGCAGGCTCCTCGCCTCCGCTGACCGGGTCGGCGAGCTCCGCCGCCAGCGCCGACCAGGCGAAGTCGACGGCGCCCTGGCCGGCGCCATCGCGCGGGTCGTAGTACTCGCGCAGGCCCTGGCGCGCCACGGCGCCGAGGATTCCGGCGGCGAGCCCGGCGGCCTCCTCCTCGTGGCCCAGCCGGCGCAGGCCGAGCCAGACCAGCCAGGCGGAGTTGACCCAGGTCGGCCCACGCCAGTAGCGGCGGATCAGGCCGGGCCGGGCGGCCGGCTCGTAGGACGCCTCTTCGGCGGAGACCGATGGAGGAGCGACAGGCGTCCAGTAGCGGCGACGGTCGAGGAGGTGCTCCTCCACAAGGCGGCGTCCGATCGGCTCGGGTAGGTCGGGCAGGGCCAGGGGCGCCAGCGCGGACCAGGTCGACACACGGGGTCGCCGGCCGCTCGGCTGCGCCTCGTCGAGGAAGAGCCCGCTGCGCTCGTCCCACAGTCGGTCGACCAGCGCCGGCGTCGCCGACGCCCGCCCTGCGGCCTGAAGGGACAGCGACCAGAGGACGTTGACCAGGACCTCGCACAGCACCGGGCCTCCGGCGGCCAGGATCCGGCGGGCGTCGAACCCCCGGCGGCGGTTCGCGTGGACGAGGAGCGGGAAGCCGGGCCGGGCGTTGGCCCGCCAGCCCCAGACGGGGTCGAACTTCGGCGAGGCGTCGAGGCCCGACTCGTCGGGCTGGATGATCCAGAGGAGACCGTCGCCCTCGAGGTCGCGCGCCCCCGAGAGCCAGTCGAGGTGGGCTGCGATCCGGGGCTCTTCGGCGGGGTCGCCGACCGCGATCCGCCAGGCCCACGCGAGCAGCGGCGGCTGGATCGTCTGCGTGGTGAACGCCGAGGGCCCGGGCACGTTGTAGAAGAGGAGCCGCGGGAAGGACACCTTTCGGTTCCAGAAGATCGTGTGGCCGACGAACCCGTCGCCGCGCTGGGCGGCGAGCAGGCTCTCGAGCTCGAGCCGGGCCCGAGAGGGATCGAAGCGCCGCCAGACGATGGACGCGAAGCACGAGTCCCAGTACCACTGCCACGGGTACCGGTTCGGGCTCGGTCGGGTGTAGGCGAAGCGGATCCCCTCGCGCTCGCCCTCCAGCCAGTTGCCGCGCAGCACCCGCTCGGCCGTCGCGAGCGTGACCGCGGCGGCGGGCTCGCTCACGCCGCGGTGCGGCGCATGCCGCGCAGCGACAACGCGCCGAGCGCCGCCAGCAGGGCGGCGATCGCGAGCAGCCCGGGCCAGGTCTGGGCCCAGGTGATGTCGCCCACGAACGGCTGGCGGACCGCCTCGACGACGTCGCTGACCGGGTTGATACGTGCCACCTCCTCCAGCCAGTCGGCCAGCAGGGGCGTCGGCGCGTAGGCCGGCGTGAACAGCACGAGGATGAATGTGCCGGCCTGCATCAGCGGCGCCGCCGACTGCGTCCTGTACTTGAGCGCCAGCATCGTCCCCCAGCAGGCCGCGACGGCGGCCATGCCCATGACGAGGACCGCGGCGAGCAGGAGGCCCAGGACGCCGGGCCAGGCGGCGCCGAGCGGGATCGCGACGCAGAGCAGGACGGTGGCGGGGATCAGGGCCCGCAGGCTGGCCGAGAAGACCATGCCGGCGAGCAGCGCCCAACGCGGGACCGGCGCCGCCAGTAGCCGGTCGAACCAGCCCTGTTCGATGTCGCGGGCGAGGTTCACGCCGGTCGCCGCACCGGTGAACCCCGCGCCCTGGAGCATCGAGACCGGGATGATGAAGCTGAGGTACGAGTCGGTCGAGAAGCCGCGCAGCTCGACGAGGTTGCCGAAGACGCCGTTCAGGCCGAGGAAGAAGATCGTCGGCGCGAGGACGCCGGGAATCGCGGCGCCGGGTACGCGCAGCAGCTCGTTTCGCGAGCGGGTCACGAGGGCCCGGATCACGGCCAGGTCGTTGCCCCACTCGCGGCTCATCCGCCGGTCCTCAGACGGTGGCGGAGGGCAAGGGCGCTCAGTCCCAACCCGAGGGCCCCGAGTCCGAGGACGGCGGCGAGGCACTCGGCCGTACCTACGCCGGAGAACCCGGAGACGATCGGGTCGCGGATACCCTCGGCGACGAAGCTGAGCGGGTTGTACTCGGCGATCGTCTGCGCCGGCTCGACCATCAGGGCCCGGGGGAAGAACGCGGACGAGAGGAAGAGGATCACGAAGATCAGCGGGAAGAACCCCTGGACGACGCTCGCCTGACCGGTCCGCAGCGCCGCCGCCGCGCCCAGTCCGCCGAAGGCGGTGGCGGCGAGGACCACGATCACGATCACCGCGAGGATTCCGGGCACGCCCTCCTCGATCGGCGCCCCGAAGATCAGGCCGATCGCCAGGAACCAGATCGCCGTGACCAGGCCGAGCGCCGCGGTTCCCGCGAGGCGGCCGAGGACGATCGCGAAGCGCGAGATCGGGGCCGCGAACAGGCGGTCGGTGAAGCCCATCTCGATGTCCACCGCCATCGCGATGCCGCCGCTGTTGCCGGCCAGCATCAGCGACTGGAGTATCGCCCCGGCCAGCATGAACTGGAAGAAGCTGTCGACCTCCGGGAACCCGGGCAGGTTCACCGCGGACTCGGCGCCGCCGGTCTGGATCGCCAGCAGGAGCGTGGGGAAGACCAGGATCGGCGCCATGAGCTGGGGGCGGCGGAAGGTCTGGCGGATCGAACGCAGCCCGAGCGCGGCGACCACCCGCGCGTTGATCGCAAGGCGCTGCCTCAAGCGGTCGCGACCTCGTGCTCGCCGGTCGCCGGCTCCTCTTCCTCGGCCGGCTCCAGGCGGTGCCCCGTCCTGGTCACGAAGACGTCGTCCAGGGTCGGCGCGACGAGGTCGAGCGCCTCGACCGCGATGCCGGCGTCGTCCAGCGCCCGCACGACCGTGGCGACCTGCGCGGCACCCTGGTCGAGCTCGACCAGGAAGCGGCCGTCGCGCGGCGGCAGTGGCTGGCCGAAGCGGCGGCAGACCTCCTCGGCGGCGCGCTCGACGTCCCCGTCGGCGAGTTGGATCTCGAGCCGCGGCTTGCCGACCTCCGACTTGAGCTGAGCGGGCGTGCCCTCGGCGACGAGGCGGCCGTCGTCGATGATCCCGACCCGGTTGGCGAGCTGATCGGCCTCCTCGAGGTACTGGGTGGTCAGGAAGACGGTCGTGCCCTCGCGATTCAGCGCCGAGACCTCCTCCCAGATCGCCTTGCGGCTGACGGGGTCGAGGCCGGTGGTCGGCTCGTCGAGGAAGAGAACCGACGGCTGATGCACCAGAGCCGCCGCGAGGTCCACCCGGCGCTTCATCCCGCCCGAGTAGGTCCCGATCCTCCGGTCGCCCGCGTCGGCCAGGTCCACCCGCTCGAGCAGCGATTGGGCACGGCGCCGCCCCTCGGCCGCCGGCAGCCCGTGGAGGGTCGCCTGAAGCCGGATCAGCTCGCGGCCGGTCATCAGCGGGTCGAGCGCGGCTTCCTGGAGGGCGACGCCGATCGCGCGCCTGACCCGGGCGGCGTCGGCGACGACGTCGTGCCCGGCGACTTCGGCGCGGCCGCCGGTCGGCAGCAGGAGCGTGGTCAGCATCCTGACCGTGGTCGTCTTGCCGGCGCCGTTCGGGCCGAGGAACCCGTAGATCTCGCCCTCATCGACCTCGAGGTCGACACCGCGCACGGCCTTGACCTCGTCGAAGGAGCGCTCCAGGCCTTGGACGACGATCGCGGGCATGGGCCGTGATCCTAGTCCGGGGTGCCGAGCGCCTCGGCGAGGGGCGGGCGCGTCTCGACCCAGCGGCGGCCGTTGGCCCGCTCGAGCGCCTCGGCGGCGTCGAGCAGCAGCTCATCCCGTCCCCAGGCCGCCTGGAGCTGGAGGCCGATCGGCAGGTTGCCCGAGGAGAGGCCCGCCGGGACGCTGATCGCCGGCGCCCCGGTCAGGTTGGCGAGACCACCGCCGCGCGGGTTCACCTCGTCGGCCGTGTGGAAGCCCGAGGGGAGCTCGACAACGGGGGCGTCGAGCGGCGGCGCCGGGGCGGGGACGGTCGGCCAGGCGAGAACGTCGACCTGTTCGAAGGCCGCGGCGAGCGAGCGGCGCAGCATCGTCCGCACCCGGTGGGCGCGGAGGACGGCCGCGGCGGGCAGGAGCATCCGGTACTTGAGCAGCGCCCGGTTGATCAGGCCGGTCTCCTCGCCGAGCGCGTTCAGGGCCTGCGGAGCGAGGTCGGCCAGCCCTTCGGTGGTGCCGACCAGGACCGCCCCGAGGCCGGACAGCTCCAGGCCCTCGACCTCGACCGTCTCGACGCTGCCGCCGGTCGCGCCCCGCAGCTCCTCGACCGACGCGTCGCAGGCGGCCGTCACCTCGGGGTCGACGTCTTCTGTGACGGGTCCGCGGACCAGGCCGATTCGCAGGCCGGCGGCATCGCCGGCCTCGAGCGGCTCACCGAACAGGGCCGATCCGAGCAGCCGGCAGCCGGCAGCGTCGGTGCAGATCGGGCCGGAGACGATCGTCGTCGTGTTCCTGATGTGGTGGCCCCGCATCGCCGACCGGCCGAAGGTCGGCTTGAGCCCGGTGACCCCGCAGTAGGCGGCGGGATAGCGGATCGAGCCGATGCCGTCGGCGCCGACGGCTCCGGAAACGAGGCGACCGCCGACCGCGCTGCCCGGGCCGCTCGAGGAGCCTCCGGGGCAGCGGTCGGTGTCCCACGGGTTGCGCGCCGCGCCGTAGGCGGAGAAGTTGCCGGTACTGCTCGACCCGAGCTCGTGCATGTTGGCGACGCCCGCGATCACCGCGCCGGCATCGCGCAGCGCCCGGTAGGGCCCGGATTCCCCCGGCTCGGCGCCCGCCGGGGGCGCGACCCAGCCGAACCGCTGGGCCCGCCAGGGCAGCGGCCACTCGTCCTTGATCACGACCGGGACGCCACGCAGCGGGCCGTCCGGAGCGCCGGCCGCCATCTCACGCGAGCGCTCCGGGAACGTCTCGACGACGGCGTTGAGGGACGGGTTTCGCTGCTCGAACCGGCGCAGGGCGGCGTCCAGGAGCTCTTCCGGTGAGGTGTCTCCCCCGGCGACCGCCGCCGCCTGGCCCGCGAGCGGAAGGTCCAGGACCGCGTCGAGGTCCGTCATCGCGGCGGTCGGGAGAGGTCGGGTTGCGGCTCCTCCGCGACGGCCGAGAGATCGAGCGAGAGGAGGCTGGCGATCGCCGGCCAGTAGGTCGCGTGGGCGACGTTCATGACCGCGAGCTCGGCATCATCGGCTTCGACGCCAAGCGAGGAGAGTCCCTCGAGCAGGTATGGATCGGGGGGCTGGGAGGCGTCCATGCTCGGCTCGCAACCCTACCTGCAGCCCCGCTCCCCGGCCGGCTTCCGGCCGGGCTTCCCGGCATGATCCGCCCGCAACCCTCGCGGGACACCCGTGTTGGGGAGCCAGGACTCGTGCCCTCCGACCAGGGACAGACCACCCGTGGATCAAGGCCGCTGCTGGCAGCGGCCGGCCTACTCTGCCTGCTCGCGCTCACTGCGATAGCCGGCTGGCCGGGGAGGGCCGACTCGGCGCCGTTGCGCGTCGTCGTGCTCGGCCGCGGCGTCGACACGGTCCCGCCGGACTGCCCCGGGGCGCGC
>Ga0126309_10000091_pt1 | contig 30146 bp, 20 predicted proteins | sample Plot56_FD_92541 | JGI IMG/M metagenome (GOLD analysis project Ga0126309, IMG submission 92541) | Serpentine soil microbial communities from UC McLaughlin Reserve, CA, USA - Plot56 | ecosystem: Environmental > Terrestrial > Soil > Grasslands | place: USA: UC McLaughlin Reserve, Lake County...
CCTTCTGCGGACCTCTCAGCAGCGTGGGCTCAACTCGATCGCTCTTTTCAGTACAATTCTCCGCAGTCCCCGACCACCCTCCTGCAAAGACCTGCTGCCGGCGCCAGCCCGGTAAACAGATACTCCCTATCTTCATTCAGCGCCTGAACCGCCTTAGAAACGATAGCTCCAATTCGCTTATCCTCGTCGTCCGCGTCCCAATTTAGCTCGGCATACAATTCCTGAAGCAAATTTCTCTTTACGCTCTTCTGCTCGTGATTTATATCTATAAAAAGCTGCGCCTGCTGGCTCGCGGGAAGATTCTGGAAAGCAAGGACGCTGAGGTAGGCCGTCTTGGCGCGCTGGAGCCCAGAGTATGCAAACAGCCGGTGTTGCCCGTCGATAATCCAAGCGGACCGATATGCTGGGGCAAGGTGAAGGGTGCCGTAACGTGCGCCTTCCGGCCCCCCTTGCTGACTGCTCTTCTCGAAGCGCACAGTCCTGCGACCCTCGAGGCTAAGCACGATATTGGTCGGGAATACTCCGTTCTGGTTGATGTACTGGCGAATTTTCTTCAGCCTGCTCTTCTTGATCATTCGCTGGTAGGTGTCTACATCAGTCGCCTTTCCCTTTGCTCGGTGAGACACATAGGCAATCTTGAGCAAGGCTTCGGGCGTGATCGAGAAGGTGAAGCATGTGTGTTTTCCCATTTTGGCTTCGAGTGCTGGAACTGCAATTTGGAGACCGTGGATTTTCTTTCCGGGCAACATATCCGCAAAGAATTGATATTTTGCTGCCGGGCCTAAGTGAGAGATCAACTGCTCGTAGTACGCTAAATCATTCTCGTTGAACAAGGCCACTTTTTGCTCTTGCGCCTTCTCGATTTCGCGTTCTGATAGCATCAGGTTCGATGTAAACATTGCCAAGACGGGGACGCGCTTGTGATCGAGGGGAAACTGCGTGTTCGCCGCGTTGGCGAAACGTTCCCTTATGAGGTTATGATCAGCCAAGTACTCGGCAAAGCTTGAATCTCTTCTGGGGGCTGGCGCCGATTTGCATCCGATTGCGATAGCGATATCGAGATCGAGTCCAACGACGCCAAGCTGATTGATCTCCCCTTCATTCTTGGTTCTGGCCTGGCGAAGGATCGCATTACCCTCCCCAGAAAGGTGAGTGAAGTCCATGGCGTACAATAGGGACCAGACTCGATCCTGCAAGAGGATATCCTGGGGCTTTGGCCTGAACAAACGCGTAGTCGCCTTGTTCTTTCGTTGAACCAACCAACCCTGAGCCAGATGCTCCGGAATATCAACGTTGCGAACTGTGCGAAACTCTTGATCACGGCTCTTGCGGCGAGCCAAGGCCTTGAGTTCTTCGGTTCTGAAGAGATTTTCGATCATGAGTGCTTTCTATTCAGCGGCACGCTATGCCCGACAGTAATTTCACTTTGGAGATTCTACAGCATACGCGCCAACTATAGCAGGGTCTCGCTGCCGCAGGAGGATCGCGCAATGCTCGATAAGTACTCAAAGAGATGACGCGGGAGAAGCTCGACTGCGCCTAGGATCTATGGTTTGACCTCGCTCAGCCGACGAACGACTTCGATCCCCCTATATGCACGGCGTATTTGTCTTCTGTCACCTCGATCTCGAGCCTACCCCTACCGAGGCGGACACCCGTGAAACGGCAGGCGGCCACGGCGCCAGCGGCGGCAATCAGAGTCGGAGGAGAATACGAAGCCGGTCTTCAATCAGCTCCAGCGTCTCCCCGCTCACAAGGCCGAGACGCTTCAGTAGCCGCTCCTTCGAAATGGATCGGACGGCTTCGCAAAGGGCGGCGCTCTCGACAGTCAAGCCGCCTTCAGGGGGCATCATGCGGACGTGAAAGGGAATCGGGCGGAGCCGTGAGGTGATCGGAACAGCGATCACCAAACCTGCGGATCCCCGATTGAAGAGATCATCGGAGACGATAAGGATCGGCCTGGTTCCGGCCTGCTCATGGCCACGGATCGGGTCGAGTTGGGCCAGCCAGACCTCACCTCGTGCCGGCGCGCTCAACCCGTCCTCTTCCCGGTCGTGGTGAGCTTTCCTTCCTCTGCCCAGGTCTCGCCTTCCAATCCGTCGGAGAGCCCCTCCCACTCGGCCTGCTCAGCCTGGACTTCCCGCCAGGCTTCCGGGTCGTTTCTCAGTACAGCGTAGGCGGCGTTTGCTTCCTCGAGGAGACGCCGGCGGCGATACTCCTCGACAGCTTTTTCCAGGACCGCCTGCATAGACCGATGCTCGGCCTGCGCTATTTCACGCAAGGTCTGGTGCGTGTGCACGTTGATACGAACCATGGCCTGCCCCATCCGTCAACCTCCTTGTCGACAGAGGAGTATACTCCCGATCAAGCAGTCGTCCTCCTCACTGCACCACCACCCGCACCGCCCCCGATGCGCCCTCCGAAAACGGCAACCGCACCTGAAACGTGTGCTCCCCCGGCGTGAGCTTCCACCGCGTCGTGTACGGGTAGTCGACGGTCTCGTATGGCCGGCCGTCGACGTACCAGACGACTTGGCGGACGGGAGGATTGACCACGACGCTCAGGGCCAGGGTCGAGAGGTCCGGCGGGGTTTCAGGGTCACGCAGGAGGCGGACGCCGTTGTCTGGCGAGGTGATGCGCAGGCGGATGGGTCTCGAAGGATCGAGCACGGCGTGGACCACGCCGGATCCCGGTCCCATCATTCCCGGACGGAAGGCGCTCACCGCTTCGGGTGGGCGCGGCAGGGCGACCGAGGCCTGCCAGGCGGCGTAGCGCGGCGGCAGCTCGGTGAAGGTTCGCACCTCCACCTCGGAGCGCGGCGTGTCGGCCGTGGCCAGCAGGCCGGTGCGGCGGTCCACTGCGCGGCGCTGGTGGACCCGGCAGTCGTCGACCGGCTCCTCTCCTGGACGGAACCATTCGAGGAAGACCTGGTCGCAGGCGTCGGTCGCTCGGTGGCCGGTCAGGGCGCAGACCCGGGCGGGCTGCCAGCCGCGCGGCGGCGGAAAGGTGAGGTCGTCCAGGCCGTCTGCCTGGTCCCGGTGGAGGACGAGGAGGACCTTCTGGACCAGCTCGGCCGCCGAGAGATAGCCGCTCAGGTGGTTCATCGGGCGGAAATCGGGGTGGCCGACCCAGACGCCGACCAGGTAGCGGCTCGACCAGGCCACGGCCCAGGCGTCGTGGAAGTTGGTCGAGGTGCCGGTCTTCACCGCCACCGGGAAGCGGTACTCGGCCGTGCCCATCCGCGGAAAGGTGGGGAGCCGCGCCTGCGGGTCGGAGAGGAAGAGGGTGACGAGCCGCGCCGTCTCCTCCGAGAAGATCCGCCGCGGCGGCGGCAGCTCCTGGCCACTGTGCCAGCGATAGCCGGTGAGGCGGCCGTCTCCGGCCAGCGCCAGATAGGCGGCGGTCAGCTCTTCCAGGGTCACCGGCAGTCCGCCGATGGCGAGCCCCAGCCCATAGTAGCGGGCCGGCCGCGCGCCGTCGGTCAGGCCGAGGTCGCGGAACAGGCCATAGCCTTCGTCGAGCCCGATCCGGCTCAGCAGCTCGACCGCCGGGACGTTCCGCGAGTTGGCCAACGCGACGCGCGGCAGGAGCGGACCGAGGAAGACGTCGTCCGCGTTGGTGACGCCCCCCGGGCCGCGCTGGAGGTCGTCCAGCACGGTCGCCGGACTGATCGCGCCGCGCTCCAGAGCATGGGCCCAGAGAAAGGGCTTGAGGGCGCTGCCGGCGGAGCGGCGCACGCGGGTGTAGTCGATGGCCCCCGCCTGATGGCCGGCGAAGTAGTCGCCCGAGCCCACCCAGGCGCGCACCTCGCGGCTCTTCAGGTCGAGGACGATCATCGCGGCATTGCCGGCGCCGCGGCTCTCCCAGTCGCGCAGCGAGGTCCAGGTGAGCCAGGAGACCTCTTTCTGGAGGTCCAGGTCCAGGGTGGTCTGGACGAGGGGTGGCAGCTTTTCCCGGTCCGGATTCTTCCTCGAATGGGCCAGCAATGATTCGAGGCGGAGCACCGCGTGCAGGGCCTGATCGGGCCGCCGCCCCTTGTCCGGCAAGCGGAGCTCCGCGATCTGGCGGCGGGCCAGCTCGTGCTCGGCGGAGGTGAGCACGCCGCGCTCGGCCAGCCAGTCGAGCACCCGCTTGCCGCGCTCGGCGGCACGGTGCCGGCCCCGCGGGAAGAACGGGTTCATGGTCCCCGGCGCCTGCGGCAGGGCGGAAAGGAACGCGATCTCGGCCCAGCTCAGGTCCTCCACCGGCTTGTCGAAGTAACGCCGGGCCGCATAGGAGATCCCGTGGATACGGTTGCCGTACGGAACGATCCGCAGGTAGTGGCGCAGCACCTCCTCGCGCCCGTAGCGGGCCGTCAGGAGCATCGCAGTCAGCGCCTCGACGGCTTTGCGCCGGTAGCCGCGCGCGCCGGGGGTCTGCATGCGGGCAACCTGCATGGCGAGCGTCGAAGCCCCCGAGATCCGCCGGACGGAGTGAAAGTTCTGGGACACGGCCCGCGCCACCGCCTTCGGATCGACGCCCGGATGGGACCAGAAGCGCCGGTCCTCCAGGGCGAGGGTCGCCGCCACCACGCGCGGCGGCAGCTCGTCCACAGGCCAGTAGCCGAGACCACCCTCCGCCTCCGCCCCGACCTCGCCGAGGAAACGACCCTCGCGGTCGAGGAGGAGGAAGGTGGGCGGCGGCGCCTCCAGGCGGGCGTGCCAGAGGGCGGGGACCACCACCGAAAGAACGCAGAGATAGAAGGTGACGGCTCCGCCGATGAGGAGGCGAAGCCGCCAGGAGGGGCTCTTCACTTCTTCCCCACCTCGATCCGCGCCCCCGGCGACGTCCCTTCGACCGTCAGGTCGTACATCATCTCGGCCCGCGCCGCGGGCTGCACGAAGCTCCCTTCGATCTGCGCGCGGGTGCGGAAGTAGAAGTCGTAGGTCCCCTTGGGCAGCGTGTCGTAGAAGAAGGCCACCTGGTCGTCCAGGAAGGCCACGTACGACGGCTCCAGGGTGATCCGCCCCTCGGGCTTCGCTTCGGGCGGCGCCGTGGCGAGGCTCGGATTGAGCGGCTCCATGCCGGCGGCGAGCGGGACCACCACGGCCACGAAGGTCCGGTCCTTCGGATTGACCACGCGGACGTGATCCTCGACCACGTCCCCGATCTGGAACGCGTACTTCTTCGCGGGCTCGGCGATCGGCGTGCGCTCCGGCGGCACGTCCTCGCCGCGGACGCGCAGGATCTCGCGGCTCACCACGAAGCCGTTCGCCCGCGCCGCTTCCTGCGCGCCGTCGCCCGCCGGCAGGTAGGTGGTCTCGACCCGCACCAGCACGGGTCCCTTCTCGCCGCTCCGATGCACGACGCTCCCGGCGCCGCCGTCGGTGACGATCACGGCGTTGACCGGGGCTTGCGGCCCGAGGGCGAGAGCCCGCGGACCTCCGTTCCCGAAGCGGACCTCCACCGCATGCGGCGTGCTCCCGGCATAGGGCGGCTTCAGCAGCTCGGAGAGGGCGAGGAGGGCGGCGGCGTTGGCGTTCGTCGTGCCCCAGCCATCGTCGCGGCCGAGGGTGACCAGGGCGTCGACGAGGCGCGGGAAGCGCGGGTTCGCGGGCTCCTTGCGAGCAAGGGCGCGGGTCACCTCGGCCAGGGTGCGCGTCTCGCTCGGCAGGATCAGCGCGTTGCGCGCCGAGACCTTCTGCTGGAGGCCGCCATAGATCTCCTTCCCCTGGAACAGGCGGAAGACCAGCCCCTCCCAGAGCTGCCGGGCCAGCACGTCGGTGGCGGGCGACGTGGCGTCTCCGGCCTTCTCGAACGATTGGAGCACCTGCGCCACCCCCTCGACGTCGAGGAACTGGGCGCGGCGCGACAGCTCGGCGGCGTAGGCGGGATCGCCCTTGCCCGCGGCGGAGAGCGCCGCGAGAGCCCAGGCGCGCTCGGCGTAGGCCTCGCCGTCGATGAAGCGGCCGTAATCCGAGCGGAGCGACTGCTGGAGCGACCGGGTGAGCCGGTCGAGCAGCGCATCGTCCACCCGGAAGCCCGCCGTCTTCGCCTCGACCAGGAACTGCACGACCCAGGCGGTGAGCGAGACGTAACCGCGCGAGCCCGGCCAGTAGCCGACCAACCCGTTGGCGTCCACGGTCTGCGGGATCCACTGGAGCGTGTCGTCCACAGCCCGGCGGGTCCGCTCGTCGTTCCCCTCCTGCTTGAGCAGGTCGCGGAACTTGCGCAAGGCAACCTCGGCACGGGCGCGGCTCAGCCGTTGCTCGGTGCAGCCGTACGGATACTCGTCGAGGAAGTCGAGACCGGCCGCCATGCGCACCAGCGCCGCCTGGTCCGAGACCAGGATCGAGCGGCGCACCGAGCCCGGACGCGCCGGCTCGGGGAGCGCGGGCAACGGCAGAGAGGCACCGACCGCCAGGTCCTGCATCAGGCGGATGCGCACCGGACGGCGGTCGTCGCGTACCGGCAACGGCACCTCGAATGCATCGGAGGCATTGTCGGACGTCCGCTGTACGCCGAAGCGGAAAGTCACCCGGTCGTAGGCCAGAGTCCCGTCCTCTTGATAAGGAGGCGTCGGCACCGTCACCGGCACCTCCACCCGCTGCGGCTCGGCGGCGTTCCAGGTGAACGACTGCTTCGCCGGGCCCTCGATCTTCGCCCCTTCGGCGCGCACCTCGGCCGCGCCGGGTCCCCCCTCGCCTTCGACGATCCGGCCGATGCCGGCAGCCAGGAAGCGGTCGCCCGGCCGCACGAACCGCGGCAGCGAGGGCTGGATGATGACCGGCAGGCGGACGGCGATCTGGCTCGTGCCGAAACCGAAGCGGTCCGGCCCGCTCGCCGCCTTCGCCCGGATCTTGAAGACGGTCAGGTCGTCCGGCAGCTCGACCGTGACCCGTGCCGTGCCGTCCGGCCCCACCTGGATCGCCGGGTTGAAGTAGGGCACCGGCTTGAAGTTGCGGCGGACCGTGGCGCGGTCGAGCAGGTTCCCGGGCTCGCCCGCGCCGCCGTCGCCGCCGGGGTTCTCGGCGAAGGGGAGGAAACCGAAAACCAGGTTGCGCGTGTCGCGCACGATCCAGTGCGTCATCACCTTGGTGATGAAGTCGGGCAGCGGATCGAGCCGCTGCTCGCGGCCGAGCGCGAGGACCGCCTGGTCGACCAGCCAGAGCGTGACCTCGCCCGGGCGCGGCTTCCCCTGCGGATCGCGCAGGTCGATCTGGATCTGCACCTTGTCGCCCGGCCGCGCCTTCTCCACGTGGGTGAGCTTGACGTCCACCCGGTTGTCCACCGGCTCGACCTTGAGCCAGGCGGTGGTGGCGAGCGTCGCGGGCTTGCCGAGGTCGGTGGCGTTCCCCGGCTGCGGCGCGGTGCCGGGCACGCGGCCGCGCATGAGGACGAAGTGCACCGGCAGGCGCGGCGTCCAGGTCCCCTGGATCGGCAGCTCGAAGGTGGCGGCGCCGCCGTCGACGGCGACCCACTCGTAGCGGTTCCCCTCCGGCGCCTCGACCACGGCGAGGGCGGCGCCCTTCTGGAAGGGGCTCTGGAGCACCAGCTTGGCGGTCTCGCCCGGCCGGTACTCCGCCTTGTCGCTCGACACGGTGAAGACCCCGGCCGGCTGCTTGGCCCAGGTCACCGGCTCGTCGCCGCCCGCGTAGAGGTCCACCGACACCACCTGGGTGCGGCCGAGGCGGTCGCTCGCCTCCAGCTCGACCACGTAGACGCCCGAGCGCGGCAGGGAGAGAGGCACGGCTACCGGGCCGTCGCCGCTCTTCACCTTCGTCTCGGTCACCTTCTCGTCGACCACGTCGGTCATGTAGCGGGCCACGCCGTCCGAGAAATCGCTGGCGCGCAGATGGGAGTGCCACTGCCGCTGCAGCAGGCGGACTTTCACTTCCAGCCCGGGGATCGGCTTGTCGTCCGGCCCCACGACCAGGAGCTCCGGCTTCAGATTCGCCGCCTTTTCCAGATACCGCGGCACCTTGAGGCCGAGGACGAACGGCGGCAGGGCCACGACCTGGCGGACGGAGGTGACCGTCTGGTCGTCCGCGCCGGTGACGGTCGCCTCGACCACGTAGGTGCGCGGCTGGGCCGTGGGCTCGATCGCCGGGTTCAGCACCAGGCGGGCGCCCCCTTCGGCGTCGGTCGTGTCCTGCTTCTCCAGGCGCGGCGACGACTCGAAGCTCTCGGTGCGCGAGAAGCGGCCGTCGGACGAATAGAGGAAGCCCGAGCGGCGCTTCGGCGTCCAGGCGTAAGGGAACTGGGTGACGCGCCAGGCCACCGGCCGGCCGGCCACCCGGCCACCGGCGTAGTAGGTGGCGGTCAGCCCCACCGCGAACTCCTTGTCCAGCGGCACGCGGTCGGACGAATGGAGAAGGACCTGGAAGCGCGGCAGGCGGTAGGCCTCCATCTTCCAGGACACCTCGCCGTAGCGGTTCTCGTTCGAGTCCTCGAACCACGCCGAATAGATGCCTGTCGGCAGCTTCTGCTCGCTGAAGGCGCGGTAGAACGAGCCCGCCGCGGTGACCTCCACCGGATAGCGCCAGATCAGGTCGCCCGGCCCCTGGACGACCACCTTGCCGCTCGGACGCTCCGGGGTGAGCCGGCCGCGGTCGCGCAGGCGGAGATAGCCCTTGATGTGGACCGTCTCCTCCGGGCGGTAGACCGGCCGCTCGGTGAAGATGTGGCAGAGGGTCTCGGCCTGCGGCCCGCGGGCGCCGAGCTGGTCGTTGAACGCCCAGCCGAGCCAGGTCTCCGACGACGGCGACCACTGGCCGTCGGCGAAGCCGTCCGGCGTCCGCGCCGGATCGAGCACCAGAGTATCTTGGAGAAGACTGTCGCCGCTCCGGGCCACGATCCGACGCACCTCGACCGACCGGTTCGGCTGATTGCCCGGCGGGCTCCACACCAGCCGGCCGGCCACGTCCGTGGTCCCCTCGAACAGAGTGGTCCAGCGCGGCCCGTCGCCGGTGCCCGCGATCGTCTGGCTCCCCTCGACGCGCACCGTGGCTCCCGCCACCGGCTTGCCGGTCGAGAGGGAGGTGACGCCGAAGACGATCCGCTGCGGCTCCTCGGCCGCGGTGAGCGAGAGATCGGTCACCTGGATGCGCATCCAGGCGCGCGTGCTGGAGCGGTCGAGGCGGCGCAGGCCGACCAGGTAGGTGCCGGGGGCTTTCTGTCCGCCCAGGCGGTCGAATTGCGGCCCCAGGTCGAGGCCGAAGCGGGCGGAGCTCCCCTCCCGGCGCAGCGGCAGGGTGAGGATCGCCGAGACCGGCGGCGAGCCCAGCGCGCGGAGCTGGCGGACCAGCTCGGAGGTGATGATCGGCCGCTCCGGATCGCTCCACGGCCGCGGCTCCTCGCCCGGGCCCGGCGGACGTTGCGATTCGTCGACCTGGACCGAGCTGTCGGGGAACGGCCAGAACGAGCGGTTCATTGGATCGATCCGGTAGATCCGGAGGTCGACCCGCTCGTCGCCGCGGCCTTCCACGGGAGCCATGCGCGGCCCGTAGCGCTCGACGATCCCCTGGCTGGCGCCCCAGCGCAGGTAGCTCTCGCGCTGCGGGAAGACGAGGTAGACCTCGCTTGGGCCCCGCAGGTCGAGCTTCCGGCCGTGCTGGTCGGCGATGGCGGACGCCGCGCCCGGCGCCAGCGTGACCTTATAGAGGGTCTCGCGCCCGAACGGACCGGAGATCTGCAGGTCGGCGCCGGAGACCTCGAACGTGAGGCCGGGGACGGCCGGCTCGAAGCGGACCAGGTTGCGTGCCTCGATGGCCCCAAGCGCCGCCGGCTCGCCCGAGAAGTGGACGGTCACCTGCGCGTTCTCGGCCGGGCAGCGCAGCGGCTCTTCGCGGCCGTAGCGCGTGCCGTCCGGCGTGACCGGCAGGCGCGGCCCCTGGCAGCCCACGGCGGTGACGCGGAACGGCTCGGCCGTGCGGAACGAGAGGTCGAGCGACGCCTCGGGCGCCGACTCCGCGAGCGACAGGCGGAAGTGCAGGGTGGCCCGCGAGCCGAGCGGCACCGGCGAGGCCAGGGTCACCACGTAGGCCGCCGGATCGCGCCGGCTCTTGCGGTCGAGCGCTTTGACGGTGAAGTCGCGCGCGGTCAGCGTGCGCACCGGCGTCTCGGCCGCGCCGGCCCCGCGCGCCAGGCCGGGGAGCGGGCGGACCTCGATCGTCAGCATGCGCGCCAGAGTCTGGGGATCGAGCGGCTCGGGCAGCTCGAGCGTGACCGTGCGGACCGGCGCCGCGACCTCCTCACCCTCGGACGGCTGCGTCTTCTGCGGCGGCGACATGAGCGTGTCGAGGCTGGTCGAGGCACCGCCCGCCGCCACGGTGAAGCGCTGGAGCGGCGGCCACGGCTCGGCCGGACGGAACTGCAAGGTGCGGCCGTCGAGCCACGTCCAGGCGCCCGGGTGGGCGGGCGTCAGGCGGACGAGCCGCTCCGGCTTGTCCTCCGGTCCCCCTTTCGCGGGTCCCACCGGTTGCGGGAAGAAGACGGTCACCGGGTCCCAACGGCGCAGGAAGCGGTCGGGGACGACGGTGGGGCCGGGCTTGCCGGCGGGCTTCGCTCCAATGAGGGGAAGCCCGGCAAGGACGGCAAGGACGGCAAGGACGGCTGGGACAGCGCGACGCCGCAGCATCGACGGACGGCTCATGACTCCCTCCCGGACCCGCTCTCAGGGGCCGCGGTGTCTTCGGAATCGGTTTCGTTCTCGGTCTCGGCTCCGTCCGCGGAGGTCTCCTCCTCCGCGGCTTTTTGCAGGTATTCGCGGACGACGTCCTCCGGCGGTCCGGTGTCCGGCGGCGCGACACCGGCGAGGGCCGGCCGCGCGGTCACCGGCGGACCGTCCGCCGGGGCGCGCAGGGCCAGCAGGTAGTCGCCCGGCTCCAGGTCCGGCATTCGGACGATCCCACCTTCGCGGCCGCCGAGCCGCCGCCCCCCGCGGTCGTAGAGGTCCAGCTCGACCCGGTCGTCGGTGCTGCGCACGCCCGCGCCGATCGATCTCTTCTGATCGAGATGGAACGAGTACCAGCGGGTGGCGCCGGCCGGCAGGAGGACGGCTGGGCCGAGCCCTTCTCCGAGCGCCGTCACTGGCGTCGTGGTGAACTCGGCCGTTCCCGAAAGCTCCGCGCCGGCCACGGCGCGCAGGCCGATCTGCACCTCTCCGACGGGCAGGAAGACGTCGAGCCGGGCGCCCTCGGGGTGCAACCCCAGCTCGGATGGTTCGCCGTCCCCGCGCCGCACCAGGGTGACCACCGGCGTCGCGGTCCTCACGTGCAGCACGCGAGGCGCGGCCGACCGGATGACCCAGAGCTGGATCGGACCGGACAGCGAATTCTGGAAGGGCGGCTCCGCGATGGCGGAGAGCTCATCCATCTGATACGGCCAGAGATCGGACTCCTTCTTGCCGTCCTGCTCCACCCAGGCGAAGAGGAGGCCCGTACCGTGGCGGACGAGCACCGTGCCTGCATCGGGGAGCGGCAGGTCCGCGCCGCGGGCTACGCCGCCGTCGCGGCCGAGGATCTCCGCTTCCGCCCCGGCGCCCCGCACGTGGAGCGTGCGAGCCGCCTCCAGCCGAACCGCGCCCACCGGGATGCTCAGCCGCAGAACGCCCGCGCGGTCGAGGCGGCGCTCCACCGGTTGCCCGGTGCGGAGCGCCAGATCCTCCTGGGCCTGAAGGAGCTCCACCGAGAACGGATCTGAGCCCTCGCGCAGATGGAGCAGCGTCAGGTGCGTGGCCGCGCCGTCGTCCGCCAGGAGCTCCTGGAACGGGGCGCCGCCGTGCCAGCTCGTGGCGAGGACCTCGTCTCCGCGCGAGAGGACCGCCGCCGTGCCCTCGCCCAAAGCGAGCCGCACAGTCCGCAGCCCCGCCGGCAGAGCGAGCCGCCGAGCGACGAGCCCGTCCAGGTTGCCGTCGCGGACGCCCCAGGAGGCGCTCTCCGCGGCCGGCTCGGGCAGCCGAAGCCAGGCCAGGCGCACCTCCTCGGCCCGGGCTTCACTCTCGCCAGCCGCCGACCAGACGCGGGCCACCGGGCGGCGCGGCTTCAGGTCCACCGCGAGGGCCGAGCCCGTGCCGACCGCCATCGTGATGGCGTTCGACTCCCCGGGCTCGCCGCGGGTGCCGAGTCGCACACCCGGCTGCCCCGAGGGAGCCACCGCAAGCGCGACCAGCGGGCCGTTTGCATCGGACCGATCCGACAGATCCACCACCGCCCCCTCCACCGGCAGCGGGAAGCGCAGGCCAGCCTCCAGGCCCGGCGCCGCCTCGATCCGCTCGGCCTTGACCACCCGGGTCTTCCCTTCGCGCACCACCCAGGCCCGCTCCCCCGGCGCGGAGAGGACGCCTTCCTGCGCCTCCCCCGGCGCGAGAGGCGCCAGCGGCCGGCCCGGCGCTCCGCCACCGCGCAGAGCGGGGCTGGCCTCGGCCACCCGGAAGATCCCCGGGCGGTCCAGCTCCACGACCCCGGCGCCCAACGGCGGATCGAAGCCCGGCACCTCGCGGAGCGCCGCGCCGCGCCGCAGATCGCCCTCGCTCACCCGCGGCGCCGCCAGATCCGCCACGTGCAGACGCACCGGCGTCCCCTGGCGGTCCAGCGACCAGAGGCGCAAACGGTAGGCAGGCGGACCGGACCGGACCTCCCGCCGCTCCAGCGGGATCTCCAGGCGCGGCGCCCGGGACGTGGCCGTGCCCAGCGTCCGCCAGCCGCTCAGATCGCGGACCTCGACCGACAGGCCCAGGCTGTCCTTGGACCGCGCGGCCACGAGCAGGAGATCCGCCCGGCTCCCCACCGGCAGCGGGCGGAGCAGCACGCTCTCGCCGAGCCGCACCTCGCCGTGGAACGGCAGGGTGAGCGGCGCCTCCTCGACCTCGGCGGCGGCCCGCATCGTCACCGTCGCGTCCGATTCGGAAGCGCCCACCGGCTGCACGAACAGCGTGTAGGGTCCCGGCGCGAGGCGCTGGAACAGAAGGAAGTCCCAGCCGTCCGGCCGGTCGTCCCCATCCACCACCAGGTGCCCCGCGCCATCCACGAGCTGGGCACGCACGTCGGACGGAGCCACGGACGCCAGCTCGACGAGCCCGTCCGGCCCCACAGAGACCGGGATCGAAGCCGGCGCCTTGATCTTCCGGCTCAGGCCCGCCACCAGCTCGCGCGAGCCCACGGTCACCGTGTAGGAGACCAGGTTGTTACGGCGCGAGCACACGGCGGCGATCTGATAGACGCCGGGCTCCAGCTCGCCGGTCCAGGACCGACCCGGGGGTACGCGACCGATTTCGGGCTCCCCCTCTCTCGTAATCGCCCCCTCCATCTCGGAGCTCAACGACACCGTCGCGGTCAACCGCGCCGGCACCACGAAGCGCCAAAGGTCGGGCTGGCGCGGCGCCTCCCCCTCCGGTTCCACCCACTGGTGCTCCACCGCGGTCTCCAGAGGCAACCCGTGCGGACCGTGCCCGGTGAAGCGGAGCGGCTCCGGCGCGCGCGTCAGCTGCACCAGAGCCTGGGTGTCCAGCGCTTGCGGCAGAAGAACGAGCCGGTACGTCCCCGGCTCGTACGTCCGGTTGAGGTTGATCTCCCGGTTCGGCGGCTCGACAGGCCAGCCGTCGGCGTCCTCGATCCGGCCGTTGAAGAGCGCCCGCAGCCCCTCGGCGCGCAGCGTGTAGACGCCCTCGCGCGGAACGGTGAACCGCCAGACCGCGGCATGGCCGGCCGGCAGCGTCCAGCGCGCGGGGATCTCCGCCCGCAGCTCGCCGGCCTCGTCCACCGGCGTGGCCACGATCTCCACTCCGAGATGGCCGCGGCTCTGGCCGACCGTCCCTACCGTCGCCTGGTAGTCCCCCTCGCGTAGATATTGCTGGAGGAGGAAGTTCCGCCCCACGCCGTTCGCCTCCTCCCGCCGCAGCTCCGGCACTGTGCGGGTGCGCAGCGTCCCGGACGTGGCGAGGAGACCGGTCGAGCGGATCTCATAGAGGGCCGGCTTGTCCGCCTGCAGGAAGAACGTCGAGGCGGTGTCGCGCTCCAGGTCGAGCACCTGCGGCGCGCCGGTCCGTAGCGCCGTGAGCTTCGGCAGCGCCGCCAACGCCGCGTCGGGCAGCGGCGGCAACGGCGCCGTGCTCTGGAGGTCGAGCGGCTCCACGGAGAGCGACAGCAGGACCGTCTCCGGCCGATCGTTGCGCAGCGTGACCTCATGCTCGCCCGGCGCGACCGAAGCCTCCGCGATCGATGGCACACCATTGAGCGCGATCGGCAGGCGCGAGCCGTCCTCGGCGTCGACGCGCAGGGTGCCCGCCTCGCCGACCGTCACGGCGATCTTCAGCTCCTCGCCGGGCCGCAGCGCCACCGGCAGGGCGTGCGACAGGTCGACCGGCCAGCGGCGGACCACCAGGCCCGAAACTACCCCCGGCTGCGTGTTGACGTACATCTGGTAGGCGTTGGAAACGTCGAGCTCGATCGGCGCGAAGCGAACGTCAGCGCGCGCCGGCTGCGGCTGCACCGGCTCCTGCGCGATGCCCTCTTTGCCCGCGGGCCGGATGCGCAGGTTGACGATCCCCTGCCGCTCCGGCTCCAGCGTCAGGACATAGAAACCGGGATCGAGATCCCAGCCGGAATTGGCCCCCTGGAACGGTGGCGGCTCATAGTTGGGCGGCGGATTGAGCAGGAACGGCTCGACCCGGGCGCGCACCGGGCTGTCGGTGGCGATGATCCGGTACTTCCCCGCCGCGCGGACCTCCAGGAAGAGCGTCGCCGTCTCCAGCAGATTGAAGCGGCGCCCCCAGGGGGTCACTCCGTCGATCGGGATCGCCCGCGAGTCCAGAAGCCGCTCGCGCCCGACGGGAGGCGTAACCGTCACCAGAGCCGTGGCGTCGATCGAATCCGCGGCGGCCCCGGCGTGCACGCTCGACACCCAGTACGGACCCGAAAGGTTGTTCAGCGACTGGACGTCTTTCTGCTCAAAGTACTGCAGAACGTACGCCTGCCCCGGAGCGGCCGAGACCGAAACCCAGAGCTGCCACACTGGAAGCTCGACCGGAGCCTCGGCAGCCTCCTCGCTCCTCTCTTCCGGCTCTTCGGTCTCCTCGCTCTCCGCGGACTCCTCCTCCGCGTACTCCTCTTCGCCGGAGCCCTCCTCCTCGTAGCTCTCTTCCTCCTCCGCGGCCTCCTCGTCCCCGGAGCCCTCGTCCTCCTCCGTGTCGTACGCCTCCGGCACCGCCTCCTCGTCGTCTCCCGGCAGGTCCATCGCGCGCACCTCGGCGGCGGGAGGGACCGACTCCTTGGTGATCGCGGTCTCGTTCCAGATGCCGCGCGAGATCTGATCGCCCGTGCGCACCCAGCGGAGCTTGACCACCGCGGGGAGCGCCTCGGGCAGCTCCAGGCGCGCGAAGTTGACGTTCGGAGCGACGCGGAACCAGTCCTCGCCGAACGGGCTCATCACCATCCGCCGCCGCCCCGCCTCGCCGAGATCCGCAGCGCCCCAGCGCAGCCAGAGCGGACGCTCGTCGGACCCTTGAGCCCACGGCTGCGGCGGACCGCCATAGGCGACCAGCAGATAGAGGCCGGGATCGAGCACCGCGGCGATCCGGCAGCGCAGCAGCGGCTGCCCGGTCACCGGCTGGACCGTCGTGCACTCCGGCACCGCGCCTTCGAGCCAGCTCCCATCGCGCCAGATCCGCAAATCCGCCAGATGGCGTCCGGCTGCCTCGGCGCGCACCTCGCGGCGCTCGGAGACCTCCAGCCAGTACGAGAGCTGTTCCAGGTCACCCAGCGACTCCGCCACCAGCCGCGTCTCCGGCAGGCGCGGCACCGCCGCGCCGGGATCGCCACGCCGGTCGCGGAACGCATCGGCCTTGAGCTTCGCCGTCCCCTTCCCTTTCTCGTGGCTCCGCAGGACGAGCTTGTACGTGCCGCGGTCGAGGATCAGATCCAGGCCGTCCGTTCTGCCGCCCCGCCTCGCCCGAAGTGCCAAGGGAGCCGGCCATCCGGTCGATCAGCTCGACCGAGGTCCCCTGCGCGCTCTCCGCGCGCACCGAATACCGGCCGAACCGGTCCACCGACAGGATCGCCTCCTGCCGGCCCGCGGCGAGCACCTCCTGCGCGCTCAGAGAGACGCGAGGCCCGGGCGGCGCCGCCGGAGCGGCCGGCTGAGCCGGAGCCGCGGCGAGAGGAAGCACAGAAAGCAGGGATACGAGCGCATGGACTACCGTCCTGGAGTGGAACATAGGGTTCCTTCGGATGTGGGGGAGAGAGCTCGGTTCAGGGCGACCGTCGGCCGGCAGATCTCTTCTCTCGAGATGGGGGGGAGGAGAGAGAGGGGATCCGGGCAGGGGATTACAGCTTGACGATCGCCTCCTTGGGCCCGATGGGCCCGGAACGGGCGAGAGGGCATAGCCCCCTCTTTTTCCAATCTACGCCTGCCCCGATCCGTTTGCAAGACCCGATCGCAGAGAATCGGAGGACGGCTAATTTCGGTGTCCGGGTGGGCGGAAACGTTTCGGGGAACCTCTGCCGGCCCTTTTTTTATGGAATCGAGGCGACGCCCCTTTCTCCGCGCTACATCTTGACCGTCGCCTCCTTCGGCCCGCACGCTCCCACCGTGGCAACGAGCCGCACTTTGGCGCCCTTCGCGAGGCCGAGCACGGAGAGCGGGATCTTCGTCTCCAGGACGCCGTTGTTGTTCGCCGCCTCCAGGCTGAGATCGCCGGAGACCGACGCATCGAGGGGCTCACCCAGCTTTGTGAGGTCCGCGCTGAGGACGTTCTCGTACACCTGCTTCGAGACCTCTTCGTCGTCGGAATTGCGGTAGGTCAACATGACGCTCGTCCCGTACTCCATATAGTCGAGCGAGTACTCACTCCCCTCGACACCCTTCTCCAGAGGATCGGCCTTGCGGCCGGTCTTGCGGTTGCCGTCCGTGTCGAAGTGGTAGGCCGGCGCCACCGAGCCGTCGTAGGTGTACTTCACGGCGCTGTCCGCCCGGTTGGTGTGGCCGCCGCCGAGGTAGTACGTCAACGGCTTGGGGAACGTGGTCGTCACGACCAGAGCCTCGTCGCGGACCTCGAAAGCGGCCTGGACGTCGCCGCCGAGCACCGGACAGGGGAGCACGATCTTCGTTCCGCCGGTCTTCGGCCGGTCCCAGGGAGCGCCGAGCAGCGCGGCGATCTCGCTGTTTTCGTGTTCCTTCGCACGGTCGAGGGCCGTCTTCCCTTCCTTGTCCTTGAGCGCCGGATCGATGCCGGCGCGCAGAAGCTCCATGGCGATCTGCGCATTGCCGTTGTACGCCGCGATCTCCAGGGCGCTCCAGCCGTCCTGGTCGCGCGCCGTGAGATCGGGTTTTTTGGCCAGGACGAGGCGGACGCTCGCGAGATCCCCGCCGAAGGCAGTATGAATCAGAGGAGAGATCCCGTTGACCAGACCGGTGGGGATCACGGCACCGGCTTCGATCAGTTTTCCGGCGACGCCGCCGCGCCCTTCGGACAATGCGAGCATCAGGGCGTCCCAGCCGTCGGCGTCCTTCACCTTGACGTCGGCGTCGGCTCGCAGGAGGGAGTTGACCGCGAAGTTCTGGCCGTTGTAGGCCGCCAGCATGAGCGGCGTCCAGCCGACGGCCGAGCGCTCGTTCACCTTGGCTCCATGCTCGATCAGCCAATCGACGTTGTCGTCCTGCCCTTCCCGCGCGGCGAGCATGAGCGCCGTCTGCCCGTCTTTGTTCTTCGCATCGATCGGCACCTTCGCCTTGAGGAGCGCGTCGAAAATCGGGACATGCTCGTTGCCGAAGTAATTCCCCATGGCGACCAGCATCAGCACGGTGTTGCCGTTTTCGTCCTTGACCAGAGGGTCCGCACCATCGGCCAAGGCTTTGAGGATCGCGTCATCATCGGCCTCCACGGCGGCGGCCAGCAGGGCCTGGGTCGCCTCGGCGTTGGCCTTCTTGGCTTTCGGAGCTGCCCAGAGCGCCGAGACGGTGAGCAGAGACAGGGTGAAGACGAGGACTGCCTGGGACCGTTTCATGAGGGCTCCCCCCTTTCAGTGGGTCTCCAGACTCTACATCCCAGCTTCCGAGCTGACCAGAGACAAGAAACGCCGGAGTGCCTCGACGCCACCTCGGTACTCGTCATGGACTCTCGGATGGTCCACCGAGGCGTACCCGTGGGCGATGCGGTTCCGGAGCCCTACGGCTCCGCGCAGGACCAGCGCGAGGCTGTGGTCCAAGGCACCGTGTGTGGCCAGCAGGTCGAAGGTCGCTCCCGCATCATCCGGGACGTCCCAGCCGGCGTCGGAGACCCAATGCGCGGCAAGGTCGATGCACTCCTGGATGCCCAGGAAGAGATAGAAGGTCGCGAGATCCCGGCTCTTCACGTCCGACAGAAACTCTTCGGCCGGCTGGGAGAGGATCTCCTCGGCATCGTTCACCCAGGCGCTCGCCCGGGCTACCTTCCTGGAGACGACATCAACCTTGACCATTCCCAATCCTCTCCCGCAGGCGCCGGACGACTCCTGCGGCGATCATGCGATGCGTCGGCGCCCAGTCCCACCAGTCCACCATCGCCTTGGCCTTGAAGTCGGTCCACAGGTGGTCTTCGCGCTGGAAGAGGAGGACTCCGTCGCGGGCGATCTCGAAGCGGAGCAGGGGCGGCGCGTCATCGAGAAGGATGACGTCCACCGGCCGGCCCGCGGCGCGGCCGAGCTCGGCTTCGACCCGGAAGCGCAGCTCGGGGCTGTAGGGATCAAGGAGGAGCCCCAGATCCGCGTCGCTGCCCGGGCCGGCTTCGCCGCGGGCCCGGGAGCCGAAGAGCACGGCGAGCTTCAGCTCCGGCCACGCCGATGCCTGACGTTTGAGCCGCTCCAGCATCTCCATCGGGAAGATCTTACCTGAGCCAGAGCAGCGCAGGCTGGGCGGGTAGGGTAGAATCCCGGGAGAGATTGTAGATTTCTGCCATGAACGAGCCGCGCCGGATCACAGAGCGATACCGCCTCGACAGGCGGATCAGCTCCAGGGACTCGAGCAGCGTGTTCCGGGCGGTCGATACGCTTTCAGGCGGGATCGTCGCGGTCAAGCTGATCAACCTCGGAGAGTCCGCAGAGCACCGCGCCTCCTTCGAAGCGCACCTGGCCGCTCTCCAGAGCGTCCAGCATCCCTCCCTGCCGCGCATCCTGGACTTCGGGTTCACCCCGGACGGCAGCGCCTTCCTGGTCACCGAATTCCTGGACGGCGAGGACCTGAGCCAGCTGGGAGACGCTCCGGCCGCACGCGTCCTCGTGCTCCTTCTGCAGCTGGCGGAGGGGCTCGAAGCGCTCGCCGCACGCGGCCTGGCGGTGCGGAGCCCGAGCCCCGACAACCTGCGGATCGTTGCCGGTCCGGAGGGGGAGCAGGTGAAGATCCTGGGGATCGGGGGAGCGGCCTTCCACTGGGGCGACGGGGGGACAGACGGGGCCCAGGACAATCTGCGCGCATTCGCGGAGCTCGCCGTCGGGGCTCTCCAGCTGCCGGTCCAGGATCGCAGGGACGAGACCATCTCTCTGCCGCTGCACGTCGCCACTTCTCTGATGGAGCCAGAGAGGCTGCGCGAGCTGCTCGACGCTACCCTGCACGGCGATCCCGGAGGGCAGTTCCCCGACTGGACGGAGGTCCGGTGGGCCCTCCGCACGGCTCTCTTCGGCGAGACGGACCGGCACCCTTCGGCGACGCCCCTGCCGATCCCGCCGCCGATTCCCGTGCCCCTCGCCGCGGCCACGGCCCAGATCCCCCGCAAGCCCGTCTGGGAGGAAATCCGCCTGGGTCAGGGTCCTCCGCCGGTCCTCTGGCCGGATGATCTCGGAGACACGATGACGGCTGTCGAGAGGCTCGGCGCGGCCCCGGCGCCCGCCGCGGAGCCACCGCGGCAGCCTCTCGATGTTCCGGATCTCACCACGCGCGTGATCCGCCCCGAGGAGCTGGCGCCGCCTCCGCCGCTCATTGATCCGACGGATCGGACGGAGCCGACGGATCGGTCCGATCGATCTGGAAATACGCCCCCTCCGGCGGTTCCGCCGCCGGTGGCGGTGCCGCAACGGCGGGCTGGCAAGGGCCCCCGTCTCGCGCTCCTCGTGGGGTTGCCGGTGGCTCTGCTGCTGGTGGCGGTTGGCCTGGTGGCGTGGCTGTCCCGCCGGGCCGCCGAGCCGGAAACGCACAAGCAGACGCAGAAGCAGGTCCAGGCGCCCTCCCCTACGCCCGTCCCGCAGCCCCTGCCGGCGGCGCCGCCGCCGGAAGCGCCTGTGGTTCAAGCCGGGATCCTCCCGTTGCAGGGCCTGCTCTGGGGCGAGACCCTGACGCGCGGCCTGAGCATCGGAGATCTGCAGCTCCTGCGCACCACCGTGGCCGCTCCGCCCGACGCGGCGACGCTCACGCCCGCGCAGAAAAAGGATCTCGCCCGCGCGCGCAGGATCCTCGACCTCGACGGCAAGCTGGCGAAAGCGCAGCGGGCGAAGAACCATCCGGAGACCTTGCGACAGGCCGGGCTCCTCCTGGCCGAGCTGCCGGACAACGCACGCGCCAGCCAGGCGCGGACCCAGGCCGCCAACGCGCTGCTCGCCGAGGCCGACAGCCTCGCCGAGAAGCTCCGGTTCGATGAAGCCCTGGCCGCGCTGGAGCACCTGCGGGCCGGCTGGAAAGACCATCCGGGCCTCGACGAGCGCCTGGAGCGGGTCCGCGCCGAGAAGCGCTCCGACGATCAGATGGACCAGGCGCTGGCCGCCGCCACCGAGGCGGAGCGGGCCGAGCGCCCGCTCGAAGGATTGCGGGCTCTCGACCAGGTCCGGCCGAACGAGCGTTACGCCGAGCGGTTCCAGCAAACCCGCGAGCGCCTGCAGGCTCAGCTCGCCCAGCTCGACCGGAACCCGCCCGAGATCGCGATGAACGGCCCCTCCGAGCCAAGCTACGAGAAGGGCGCCACCGTCACCATCTCCCTGCACATCACGGATGATCAGGGGGTCGAGTTGGTCGAAGCCTGGGCGCGCCCCGAGGGGGGCCGCTTCACGCAGGTTCCCCTCCGACCGGCGAACGGCGGTGATTACAAGATCGAGATCGGGCCGGACTTCCACCAGAACAAGGCCATCGACTTCTACGTCACGGCCACGGACGGGTCCGGCCACGCCGGCTCCCTCGGCAGCGTGCAGCGCCCGCAGAAGGTCAAACGGAAGAAGTGGCTCTCGAAGATCCTGGGAGGGAAGGACGGGGGATAGAGGCTCACGCTCACTGTAGACTCCTCGCTGCCGCCGGCCCGGCAGAGCCGGCAGAGCCCCCACCATGAGCCAGCCTGTTGCAGCCTCCACCCGTCTCCCCCTGGCCGAGCGGCCCATGCGCCGGCTGTTCCGTTATCTCGGGTCGTACCGCGGCCAGCTCCTGTTCGCGTGCGGCGCGAGCATCACCAACAAGATCCTCGACCTCATGCCGCCGCTCCTGGTCGGCTGGGTCATCGACTCGCTGCGCGGCGCGCCTCCCCGGTGGATCTCGAACCTGGCCGGCACCCGCGATCCGTGGAGCATGGCGGTCGTCCTCGCCGGTCTCTCGGTCGGCATCTTCTTCTTCGAGAGCTTTTTCGAATGGCTCTACCAGGGCGCCTTCCGCAAGCTGGCCCAGACCGTCCAGCACGACCTGCGGATGGATGCCTACAACACCATCCAGTCGCGCGAGATCGCGTTCTTCGAGGAGCACCGCCTGGGCGAGATCCTCTCGATGCTGAACGACGACGTGAACCAGCTCGAGCGGTTCCTGAACACCGGTTTCAACGAGTTGCTCCAGGTCGCCGTGCTGTTCGTCTTCTCGATGGCGGTCATGGTCCCCATCTCCTGGCAGCTCTCGCTGGTGGCGCTCTTCCCCATCCCATTCATCCTGTGGGGCGGCATCACCTACCAGCGCCTGATCTCGCCGCGCTACAACAAAGTGCGCGAGGGGGTCGGCGGCCTCGCCAGCCGGCTGGAGAACAACATCGCCGGGATCCACGTGATCAAGAGCTTCACCGCCGAGGCGTTCGAGACCGAACGCGTGCGCCAGGCGTCCGAGGACTACCGCCGGGCCAACCTGGCGGCGATCCGCTACTCCTCGGCCTACACGCCGGTCATCCGCATGGCGATCGTGGTCGGCTTCGCCGGCGTCCTCCTGGTGGGGAGCTACTGGGTGCTCAACGGGTCGGGGGTGATCAGCGTCGGCGAGCTCGTTCTGTTCGCCATGATGACCGAGCGGCTCCTCTGGCCGATCACCCGGCTCGGCAACACGCTCGACGACTACGAGCGGGCCAAGGCGAGCTCACGGCGGATCTTCGGCCTTCTGGATACGCCCTCGGGGATCGCGGAGCCCGCCCGGCCGGCCTCTCTCGGCCGGGCTCGCGGCGAGATCGTGTTCGACAACGTGGAGTTCCGCTATGCCCGGGGGCGCGGTGACGAGCCGGTGCTCCGCGGTGTCAGCTTCCGCATCGCTCCGGGGGAGACCCTGGGTGTCGCCGGGCAGACCGGCGCCGGCAAGTCGACCCTGATCAAGCTCCTCCTCCGCTTCTATGACGTGAACGGCGGCTCCGTGCGCCTCGACGGCCACGACGTGCGCGACATCCCCCTGATCGACCTGCGGCGCAACATCGCTCTGGTCAGCCAGGAGGTCTACCTCTTTCATGGGACGATCCGCGAGAACATCGCCTACGTAAACGGCGACGCTCCTCTGGAGGAGGTCGTGCGGGCCGCGAAGCTCGCGCAGCTCCACGACTTCGTGGTTTCCCTCCCGGACGGCTACGACACGCCGGTGGGCGAGCGTGGCATCCAGCTCTCGGGCGGCCAGCGCCAGCGCCTGTCGATCGCCCGCGCCATCGTCAAGGACGCGCCCGTCCTGATCCTCGACGAGGCGACCAGCGCCGTGGACACCGAGACCGAGCGGGCGATCCAGCAGGCCCTGCGCGTCCTGACCGCCGGCCGTACCGCCCTGATCATCGCCCACCGCCTCTCGACCATCCGCCACGCCGACCGCATCCTCGTCCTGCGCGACGGCCAGGTGGTCGAGGAGGGGCATCACGACGACCTCCTGACCCACGGCGGCACCTACGCCGACCTGTGGCACCTCCAGTCGGGGGATCTTCAGGAGGAGCCGGCTCTTCGTTGAAGCCGGCAGCTATGGCACACACGGTCGCGCGTGGTACCATCTCCAAGGAGAACGTTGCGCTCCAAGGGGCTCCTGTGATTTGATTCAGGAACCTACGGGAAAGGATGGCACGCATGGCCGCGATCCCTCTCGTTCAGGACGAGACCTACTATCCCGACTCTGACGGCGAACCTGTGGCGGAAACCCCGATCCATTTGGAAGAGATGGTCTACGTGTGGGAGGTTCTGGTCGACCGGTTCGAGGACGACCCTGACGTCTTCGTGGGGGCCAACATGTTCCTCTATTACCGGAGAGGCGACCCCAAGGGCGTGGTGGCGCCGGATGGCTTCGTCGTCAAAGGCGTGCCGAAGCTCCCGGGTGGCGAGCAGCGCCGCAAGTACCTGCTCTGGGAAGAGGGCCAAGCCCCCTGCTTCGTGCTCGAGACGACCTCTGAAAGCACCCACCTCCAGGACAAGAACAAGAGGACGACCTACGCGCAGCTCGGCGTCGACGAGTACTTCCAGTTCGATCCCTTCGGCGAATACTTGAGCCCGCCGCTGCAAGGCTTCCGCCTGGTGAACGGGCGCTATGAGCCTCTGAAACCGAACCCGGACGGCTCACTCCTGAGCCAAACCACCGGTGTCCTTTTCCGCCCCGACGGGATTCGACTTCGCCTGAAGGATGCGGTCACCGGCGCTCCCCTTCTGCGCAGGAAAGAGCTCCAGGAGGCAAAGCAGCAGGCCGAGGAGAGAGCCGCCGCCCAAGCGGAGGCGCGACGCCAGGCCGAGGAGAGAATTCGAGCTCTCGAGGAAGAGCTCGCACTCCTGCGCCGCTCATCTGGTGGCGGCTGAGGCCGAGGCGGATCTCCGCCTCTCGCCTTCTACAAGGCCCCCATGAGTACCGTCCAGCCTAGCTCCAGGGCAACGGCCCAACCGCCCGAGTCAGCCGCTGACCGCGGCGATGAGCCGCTAACGGGCCGAGTTAGCCACTACGCGGCCGAGATAAGCGCTAACCACGGGCGAATAGCCGTTCACGCCTCGAGTTAACGGCTATCCGCCTCGAGTTAACGGCTATCCGGCGGAGTTAACGGCTATCCGGCGGAGTTAACGGCTATCCGGCGGAGTTAACGGCTATTCGGCCCGAGTTAGCGGCTATTCGGCGGCGTTGACGGCTGACGGCGAGCGATAGCCCGTATGCGGCTCCGGTCGTCGGAATCGTCGATCTCGCCGCCGCTGAGTGGCCGAATCATCTCCTGAGAGACTTCCTCGCCGACGATCGTTCTGTCTTTGGGCCGAAACTCCGACGCCCCTCTTGCGTATGGAGATTTGCAGGCCTATGATTCTCCCAATGAGGAGAGAGACCGTATGATCGACGAAATCGACCGCCAAATTCTGAACATCCTTCAGCAGAACGCCCGCACGCCCAACGCGGAGATCGCACGGCAGGTGGGGATGGCTCCTTCGGCGGTGCTGGAGCGCATCCGCAAGCTGGAGACCCGGGGGGTGATCCGCGGCTATGAGGCGCGGATCGATCCCGAGGCCCTCGGCCTGAACCTGCTGGCGTTCGTGTTCGTCCGCGCCGAGGACACCATCGAAGAGCGGACGGGCGAGGTCCTGGCCCAGATCCCGGAGGTGCAGGAGGTGCATCACATCGCGGGAGAGGACTGCTATCTGGTCAAGGTCCGGGTCCCTGACGCGAAGAGGCTGGCGCGGCTGCTGCGGGAACGTTTCGCGGGGAGCGGCACGGTCCGTTCGACGCGCACGACGGTGGTTCTGGAGACGCTCCGCGAGAGCGCCCAGATCCCGGTCGCAGCGGCGACGGTGCCTGTGGCCGTGCCTGCCGAGCAGGAAGAAGAGGTGCTCCTATGAATTCAAGTAGCTCTCCGTCGCTCCTCCGGGTGGGTCTCGCCCTGGCGGCGGTATACGTCATCTGGGGTTCGACCTATCTCGCGATCGCCATCGCGATCGAGACGCTCCCGCCGTTCTGGATGGCCGGGGCCCGCTTCGTCGTCGCCGGCGCGCTCCTCTACGGCTGGGCGCTCTGGCGGGGCGCGCCGCAGCCGACGCTCACCCACTGGCGCTCGGCCGCGCTGATCGGCGGGCTGCTTCTGCTCGGGGGCAACGGCGGCGTGGTGTGGGCGGAACAGCACGTGAGCTCGGGCGTCGCCGCTCTCCTGGTCTCCATGGTGCCGCTCTGGATGGTCCTCTTCCGCTGGTTACAGCCGGGAGGCGTGCGCCCCGCCGGGCGGGTGTGGGCCGGCGTGGGTCTCGGCTTCGTGGGGCTGATGCTCCTGGTGCGTCCGTGGGAGACGAGCGGAGGCGGAAGCCTCGATCTGCTCGGCGTCGGCGCTCTGGTGCTCGCCTGCATCAGCTGGGCATGGGGCTCGATCCACTCCCGCCGGGTGTCGCTACCGGAATCGCCGGTGATGGCGACCGGTCTCGAGATGCTCTGCGGCGGCGCGATGCTGCTCCTGGTCGGGGCCTTTGCCGGAGAGCCGGCGCACCTCCACCTGGCCACGGTGTCGGGCCGCTCGCTCCTGGCTCTCGGATATCTGATCACCTTCGGAGCCCTGGTCGGCTTCACCGCCTACATCTGGCTCCTGCGGGTGGCGAACCCTGTGCTGGTCTCGACCTACGCCTACGTGAACCCCGTCGTCGCCGTCCTCCTCGGCTGGCTGATCCTGGGCGAGCCCGTGGCCGCGAAGACGGTGGCTGCCGCGGCGGTCATCATCGCCGGGGTGGTCCTGATCACCACGGCGCAGAGCCGGCCCGCGGCGAAGAAGCCGGAGCCGGTCTTGAAGCCGAAGTGCGAGGTGCCGGATCTGGCGGAGGCGTGAAGAGGCCCTCACCACCCTACCGTAGCGCCTTCCACGGAAACAGCGCCGCCGCGCCGGCGAGAAGCAGGTGGACCGCGCCTCCGGCCGCCCAGCCTGCGAACAACAGAGCCAGCCATCCCGAGAACAGGAGGAGGGCGAGGGCGGACCTCGGGAGCGGGGACATCGCGGGGAAATTATCACAGCGGTGGGTGGCCTTCCGGCCCGCTTGGAGTATTCTGGGTTGTGGCGGTGTGCATGATCCGAGCTCTCACCTTTGACGTCACCGGCACCCTGATCCACTCCCCGCGCCTGGGGTCTCTCTATACGGACGTCCTGGGCCGCCATGGCATCCAGGTCGACCCGCGCGAGGCGGGACGGCTCGTCCGCGAGGTCTGGCAGGAGCTCGCCTGCCTCGCCGAGCCCGGACGCGACCGCTTCACCGCCCACCCTGCCGGCCCGCGCGGCTGGTGGAAGCGCTTCCTGGAGCGGTTTTGCGAGCACCTCGAGGTGCCGCCGCCGTCACCCTTCGCCGCGGCGGAGCTCTACCACCGCTTCGCCACCGCCGAGGCCTGGGAGGTCTATCCCGAGGTGCCCGGCGTCCTCACCCATCTCCAGGACGCCGGGCTCCGGCTGGGCGTGGTCAGCAACTGGGACCCGCGCCTCCCCGATCTGCTGGAGCGGCTCGATCTCGCCCGCTTCTTCGACACGATCGTCTACTCCTCGGCCGTCGGGGTCGAGAAGCCGGACCGCCGGATCTTCCTGCACGCGGTCGGCCGCCTGCGGGTCCCGCCGGGGTCGAGCCTGCACATCGGCGACGGCCGTCTGGAGGATGTGGAAGGAGCCCTGGGCGCGGGCCTGCGCGCTCTTCACCTCGACCGCTCCCGCGGCGCCGGCGACCTGCGCGACCTCTCCCGCCTGCCGATCCTCCTGTCGGCCGGGCGAATCGAGACGCGGCCGGGCCTGTGCTAGACTGGCTGAGAGCGACCTGCCGTAAGCTATGAAAATATCAACCAAAGGGGAGTACGGCATCCGGGCGATGCTTTATATCGCCATGCATGCCGACGGCGGCCCCGTCACCAGTCACGAGATCGCGCGCCACCAGGGGATCCCGGAGCCCTACCTGCGCCAGATCCTGGCGCAGCTTTCGAAAGAGCGGCTGATCCTCTCCAACCGAGGCCCGCAGGGAGGGCACGTCCTCAGCCGGCCGGCCACCCAGATCTCGCTGCGGCACATCCTCCTCACCCTCGAAGGGCAGACCACGCCGATCGACCAGATCCTTTCGCTGCCCTGCACCATCGACGTCGGCCCCCAGCACTGCGCCATCCGCGAGGTCTTCCTGGAGGTCAAGGAAGCGGTCGACCGCATCCTCGATTCCATCAGCCTGGCGGACATGGCGTCACGGCAGCGCGAGATCCTCGACCTCGGCATCCTCGTGCCCCACGACGTGCCCGACCGCAGGCCGTCGCCGCTGGTCGTGCTGCCGGATTAGTCCCCCCGAACGACTTTGTGAAAAAAGTCACAAGCTCCCTTGAACCGCGGGGGGAAGGCTGGTATGCTGCGCCCGCCGAGCAGAGGTGAGTGGGTTCCGGACCTCGATGCCATGGCCGACCATCCCAGAAGAAGCTCCAGCAGGAACGTCAAGGGAGGATCGAATTGGACGAGGCTGGCCGGGATCGGCTTCGAGCTGATCGCCGCGGTCGGGGCTTTCATCCTGGTCGGCACCTGGTGGGACCGCCACTTCGGCTCCGCGCCCAAGGGCTTGATCGTGGGAGCCGTGTTGGGGGTCATCGGTGGAATGTACAACCTGATTCGTCAGTCGCTGCTCGCAACCAGAGGTGCAACGGCCGGTTCCGCGAGAACCGGTCCCGAGAGCCCGGACGGCGACAACCAGCGATGAGCGGCCCAGTCAAGCCGGCCGCCGGATATCTGCGGTTCCTGGCTTTGGCGGCGGGGGTCGCGGTGGCCGTCGGAGCGATCGGAATCGTCCCGACCCGGCGGTTGGCCGGGGAGGATGGCCTCCCGGCCCTGATCGCCGGGTGCCTCGTCGGCCTGCTGTCCTCCGCCCTCGGAGGTTTGCCGATCGCCTTGATCCGCGACCGGACGCCGATGGGCCGGGTGCTGGCCATGATGGGCTCGATGGGAGCACGGTTGCTCGCCATGGCGATCCTCGGGGTCGCCGCCGTGCTGAGCGGCCGGTTCGCACCGGTCCCGCTGCTTCTCTGGATCGCGATCAGTTACGCGGCCCTGTTGGGGGTCGACGCCTGGTACGCCCTGCGGACGCAGGGATCCGGGCCGCAAGCTGGATAGAGATTGGAGACTCGGATGATGCTCGCTTTTCTGATGGCAGCCAACCCGCTCGAGCACGTGATCCAGCATCCGCTCGTCGAGGTGCCGGCGGATCTCGGCAAGGTGCTCACGCAGGACAAAGTAATCACGATCCTGTCCGACCAGATCGTGACCATGATCCTGGCCGGCCTGCTGTTGACCCTCCTGGTGCCGGTGCTGGTGCGGCGCCGGCGTTCGACGGATGCCGTGGGGCGGCTCGTCCCGACCGGGTTCGCCAACTTTTTCGAGGCGGTGTGCCAGTACCTCCGGAAAGAGGTGGCTGAGCCGAACCTCGGTGAGCACACGGACCGCTTCATCAAATATATCTGGACGGCGTTCTTCTTCGTCCTGGTGAACAACCTGCTGGGCCTCTTGCCGATCGCCGCGGTGACGCCGAACTTCGGGCTCCACCTCGGCGGCACGGCGACCGGCAATATCTTCGTGACCGGTACATTAGCGGCCATGACCCTGATCATGATGGTGGTCAACGGCATCCGGTTCGGAGGGAAGCACTACTTCGCCCACTTCTGCCCGGGCCCGCTGTGGCTGGCGCCGATCCTGATCCCGGTAGAGATCATCGGCACGTTCGCGAAGACGGCCGCGCTCGCCATCCGTCTCTTCGCCAACATGCTGGCCGGGCACGTGCTGCTCGCCGTGCTGATGAGCTTCATCTTCCTGAGTGCGGCCTCGATGGGTATGTTGACCGGGCTCGGCGTCGCCGTGCCGGTCGTCCTCGGCAGCGTGGCGGTCAATATGCTGGAGATCTTCGTCGCCTTCCTGCAGGCGTACATCTTTACGTTCCTCACGACGCTGTTCATCGGCCAGTCGGTGGTCTTCCACCACGCCGACGAGCACCACGCCGAAGGGGCGGCGGCGCATCACTGATTTTTCAAACACGACGAAAGGATTGATCGAGATGAGCAAGAGAACGGCCAAGATCGCGCTTCTGATGATCTGTGTTGGATTCGTGACGATGTTCGCGTCGGTGGCTCCGGTCCACGCCCAGGAGGGCACCCAGACCGCGCCGGCCGCCACGTCGAACGAGATCGCCTGGGCGGGCGGCGCCATCGGCTCCGGCCTGGTGATCATCGGCGGCTCTCTGGGCATCGGCCGCATCGGCGGCAGCGCCGTCGATGCGATCGCCCGCCAGCCCGAGGCTACGGGTCAGATCAGCACGGCGATGATCATCACCGCGGCTCTGATCGAAGGCGTCACCCTGTTCGCGGTCATCATCTGTATGCTGGCGGTCTTCAAGTGATGATCGAGAGAGCTCTGGCCGCGCTGGTCACCCTGATGCTGGTGGCGGCGCCGGTGGCGGCCCAGGAGGGGGGGCATGGCGAGGCCGTTGCGAACAACCCCTTCGCGGGCGACATCGGCAACGCCCTCTGGACCGTCATCATCTTCGTTCTCGTGCTGGTGGTCCTCGGCAAGTACGCCTGGGGCCCGATCCTCAGCAATCTCCAGGCGCGCGAGAATTTCATTTTCGAGTCGCTGGAGAAGGCGAAGCGGGACCGCGACGAGGCGGAGGCGCGCCTGCGCCAGTACGAGGAGCGGCTGGCATCGGCCCGCGGCGAGGCGAGCGCCATCGTCGAGGAGGGGCGCCGCGACGCCGACGTCGTCAAGCGCCGGATCGAGGACGACGCGCACAAGGAGGCGGACCGCATGATCGAGCGGGCCCGCCGCGAGATCCAGATCGCCACCGACACGGCGACCAAGGAGCTTTACACCCTGTCCGCGCGTCTCGCGACCGACATGGCCACGCGGATCGTCGGCAAGGAGCTCAGCCCGCAGGACCACGAGCGCCTGATCTCCGAGTCGATCGCCGCCATCAATTCCGCCCCCCGGCCGCAACGGGTAGCCTGAGCGGAGGCCCCGATCATGAAGAGCGTCGATGACCGCAACCTCGGCCTCGGCCGCCTCTACGCGCAGGCTC
>Ga0126309_10000092_pt1 | contig 29983 bp, 22 predicted proteins | sample Plot56_FD_92541 | JGI IMG/M metagenome (GOLD analysis project Ga0126309, IMG submission 92541) | Serpentine soil microbial communities from UC McLaughlin Reserve, CA, USA - Plot56 | ecosystem: Environmental > Terrestrial > Soil > Grasslands | place: USA: UC McLaughlin Reserve, Lake County...
ATCGACATGGCCTCGCCCAACATGAAGATGCGGGACCCGCTGTTCTACCGCATCAAGCGCGCCACCCACTACCACCGGGGCGATGCGTGGTGCATCTACCCGTTCTACGACTTCGCCCACCCGCTCTCGGACGCCATCGAAGGCATCACCCACTCGCTCTGCACGCTGGAGTTCGAGAACAACCGGGAGATCTACGACTGGCTGGTCGACACCCTCCCCTTCCCGGACCCGCCGCGGCAGACCGAGTTCGCGCGTTTGAACATCACCTACACGGTGATGAGCAAGCGGAAGCTCCTGGAGCTGGTCGAGCGGAAGCTCGTGGCGGGCTGGGACGATCCGCGCCTGCCGACCCTGGCGGGGTTCCGCCGCCGCGGCTTCACCCCCGCGGCGATCCGCGACTTCTGCGAAAGGATCGGCGTCGCAAAGGCGAACAGCACGGTGGACGTGACGCTCCTGGAGCACTGCCAGCGCGAGGCTCTCAATCCCCAGGTCCCCCGCCTGATGTGCGTGCTGCGGCCGTTGAAGCTGGTCGTCGAGAACTATCCCGAGGACCAGGTCGAGGAGCTGGACGGGCCGCTCTATCCGCACGACGTGCCCAAGGAGGGGAGCCGGAAGGTGCCATTCTCGCGCGTCCTCTACGTCGAGCGGGACGACTTCGCGGAGGTGCCTCCGAAGGGTTTCCATCGCCTCTCCCCCGGGCGTGAGGTGCGGCTGCGCTACGCCTACCTCGTGCGCTGCGAGAGCGTCGTCAAGGACCCCGCCACCGGCGAGGTCGTGGAGGTCCGCTGCACCTACGACCCCGCCACCCGCGGCGGCGCGCCGCCGGACGGCCGCAAGGTGCCGGGCACGCTGCACTGGGTCTCCGCGGAGCAGTCGGTGCCGGTCGAGGTGCGGCTCTACGACCGTCTCTTCAAGGTCGAGCGGCCGGATCTGGAGGAAGGGAGCTTCGAGGAATATCTGAACCCGAATTCCCTCGAAACACTCACCAACAGCCGCATCGAGCCGGCGGCGGCGGACACAGAGATGGGCGAGCGGTTGCAGTTCGAGCGGCAGGGCTACTTCTTCCGCGATCCGGTCGATTCGAGCCCCGGCCGTCTCGTGTTCAACCGCATCGTGCAGCTCCGCGACTCCTGGGCGCAGGAGGTCCAGAAGCAGGCGCCCGCCGCGCAGAAGCCGGCTGAGCCGAAAAAGGCGAAGGCTCCGAAGGAGCAGGAAGAGAAAGCTCCTACTCCGCTCACGGAAGAGGAGCTTGAGCAGCTCGAGCGGCTGCGGAGCGAGCTCCTGCCCATCGTCCAGGAGGTGCTCGCCGCCCACCCCAAGGAGGTCGAGCGCTACCGCGCCGGCCAGACAGGTGTGCTCGGCTTCCTGATGGCGCAGGTGATGAAGCGGGCAGGGCAGGGTGGGGGGAAGCCGAATCCGAAGCTGGTGAACGCTCTGCTGACCGGGGAGTTGGGCGCCACTTAAGTGAACGTCTCCGCCCAGGTCAGCCCCATCGCCCGAGGGGGGCAAGCCCCCCTCGGCTCCCCCCTCCGATCCAGAGGTCCAGAGTTTCAGAGGCCAGAGAAATCAGAGATCAGAGGAGAATGGGAGCAGCACGACCCGAAACCCTATGTACCAGTCCCGGAGCGCAGGATCGTACCAGTCGCGGACGGCGCAGCGCACGAGCCTGGAGAAGTAGTTGTAGGAGCCGCCCCGCAACACACGGGGAACCTCTTCTGAGGCTTCAAGATCTTCGCGGCCATCACCCGCTACATAAGGATATTGAAACTCGGGTTTCTTCCAGTCCGTACCCCACAGGCTCCGCGTCCACTCCCACACGTTCCCGCTCATCTCCTCGCAGCCGTAGGGGCTCACTCCCAACGGAAAACAACCGAGAGTGCTCGGAGCCCCGATCTCCGTCTCTCCGACGTTCGCCCTGTCCGGTGCAAAATCGCCCCCCCAAGGGTAGGTCCGGCCATCCTGGCCGCGCGCCGCCTTCTCCCACTCCGCCTCCGAAGGCAACGTCACCATCCAACCAGGCTCGATCCTCCCACTGCCCCGCCAGCGGATCGTCAACCACCGGCAGAACGCCAGTGCCTCCCCCCAAGTCACCCAAACCACCGGCCGGTTGGCCGGCTCCCGGAGGGAGTCGAGGTCGAAGGGCTGATTCCCGCTCTCTTTCACATACTCCTGGAATTGCGCCACCGTGACCGGATACCGGCCCATCCGAAACTCATAGGGAAGGTCGAGATCGTGAGCCGGCTTTTCGTTGTCATCCGCCAGCTCGTCGTCCGCCTCGCTCCCGATCCGGAACGGCCCGGCCGGTACCCGGCAGAATTCCATGCCGTCGAGGGTCATCACCTCCGGCCGTGGATCCCCGAGATCGGCGAGGACCAACCCGGCCTCCGCCCGCCGCCGGGCTTCCACCCGATCGGAACGCAGCGTGGAGAGGAGCTCCGCGACCACCTTCTGCCGGCAGGCCGGCGTCACGCCCCCGGCCCGCATGTCCGCCACGGCACGTCCGGCCAGGATCACCGCTTCCCCGGCCGGTTCGGGCGACCGGCGGATCAGCCCCTCCAGCACCGCGCCCGCCGCCCCGTCGCGTTTCTGCACGATCCCCAGATAGCCGACCGCCAGCAGGAGCACCTCACGCCACGCGGCGTCGTCCACGTGAGCCGCCAGGGCGTCGACCAGGGGACCGACCTCCTGCTCGGCCAGCTTCGCCAGGGCCATGCCGGCCAGGTATTCCTGAAAGGTCAGGTGGATGAAGCCATACTGACCGCCGCCGCGGTCCAACAGGAGCGCCGTCCCCTGGTGGATGTCGTCCAGGAAACGGCGCGCGGCCCCCGCGGCGTCCGGCTCACCCCGTTCCAGGCAGAGCGCCTCCAGCTTGCGGCGCAGATCCTCTTCGCGGACGAGCCCGATGCCCGGCGCGGTCTCGTGCATCCACAAGGCGAGCGGCGCCAGGACCTTCAGGATCTCCACCTCGTCGAGGACGGCCACCGAACGCCCGGAGAGACTGCGGGCCAGGTTCCAGTGGCGCAGAAGGGTCTCGACGCAGGCCTGGTAGAGCGCCGCACGCCGTTCCGGCAAGGCCACTCCCTGGCGCTTCATGACCGCCAGGATCGTCAGGAGGAGAGGGTTGGTGGCCAGCGCGCGGACACCGGGATTCCCGCGCACCGCCGCCAGCAGCTCTTCGCGCTCCCGCGCGGCATCCACCGCGGCCACCGCCGTCGCGCCGCTCGCCGCCTGCTCGAGAGCGGCGGTCCAGGTCTCGATGAAGACTTCGATCTCCTCGTCCTCCAGATCGACCAGGGTCGCCTCGGCGAGCCCCGGGGCCTCGGGCCGCACCTCCCGATACCCCACGATCCGGCTGGTGAGGACGAACTTGTTGCCGGCGTCCTTGTGAGCGAAGTAAAAATCCTTGACCCTCTCCACCAGCAGACGGCGGTGCTCGGGGTTTCTCATTTCGTCGAGGCCGTCGAGAAGGAGGAGCACCTTCCCTCTTTCCAACGCCGGAGCGAGGAGCTCGTCGAGCGGGAGAGGCGCGCCGCGGTCCCGGGAGTAACCCACCAGGAAGTCGAGCAGGGAGACGCCGCCGGCCAGGATCTCGGCGTAGGCGGCGAGCGGTACCAGGACCGGCAGACGCTCACCCAGCCCCAGACGCTCCCCCTGGCCGGTGGCGAGCTCGAGGGCGAGGAACTTGAGGAATGTCGTCTTGCCGGCACCGGGATCGCCGAGCAGGATCAGCCCGCTGTTCTCCCGCAGCAGGTCCAGCACCGGCTGCGAGGTGCCCGAAGCGCGCCCCAGCCCTTCCGCTTCCTCCTCGGAGAGCGGCCTCCCCGCCACGCGGTACCGCTTCCAGGTCTCCCCCTCGGGCGTCGCGATCCGTGCGTGGAGAGGGATGTACATCTCGAGCAGCGGCAGCCGCAACGGGACCCGATCGGAAACTCCCAGCCCGCGGAAATCCAGATATTGGTATCGTTCGACGAGGTACTGGAGATAGCCCGCCGCGGCCTCAGGAAGAGCTGTGCCCCCCAACCAGCCCAGGGCTTCCTGGGCGGACAAGCGGTCGTGCCGCGCCTTCTCCTCGGCGAGCCGGGCGATCTCGGCATCCCGAAGGGCTTCGAGGCCGGGGCGGTCGAACAGCTCGGCGAGCTTCGCGAAGTCCTTCTCGGCGCTCGCCCGGTCGGTTTCCCACCTCTCCGCGATGGCGCGGACGGTCGGCCCCACCAGCTCGTCCACGGAGACCAGCTTGCCAAACAGGGCCAGATAGTCGCGCAGCAGCGCCGACTCTTCCGGCCCCTTCCCACCGCCGATGATGCGCTCTTCCCGGAACTGCAGGTTGCGATCGGTGTGCAGCACGAACAGCTCGGGGAAGGTGAGCGTCGAAGCCAGGTCCTCGGCCTCCTCGCAGAGAAAGTCGCGCACCTCGCGCACCAGCCCGGCTTCGAGCTCGCCCCCCACCTCCGGAATCCGGGAGAGGACCGGCCAGATTTCCAGCGGTGCCTGCCCCGGCAGCCGGGGAGAGCGGCGCAAGCTGCGCAGTACCTCCCGCACTCCGTCCAAGTTTTCGCGGTTGTTGAGCAGCAGGCAGATCACCCGATCGGCGAGGACGGTGGTCGTGGCGCCCCCCACCTCGGTGATCCCGGTGCGCGAGTCGATCAACAGGAAGTCGGGCGCGTATTCCCGGGCGATCTGCTCCTGGAGCTCCAGGAAGAGAGGGACCCCGGGCGCATCCTCGGCATAGAACAGCTCATGCCAGTCGAGCTTCGCGAGCTGGCGCCAATAGGCGGGAAACGGCGCTGCCCCGGCAGGCAGCAGACGGATCGAGCCGCTGACGGCGTTCTCCGCTTCGATCGTCACCACGTAAGGCTCCAGAGACTCGGGGACCTCGCTGGCGAGGAAGAGCCGGTGGAGATAGTCGATCAGTCCCCGCTCCGGGCTTTCCGGTCCCAGCTTGTAGTGGAGCCCGGGAGCTTCGAGGTCGAAGTCGACCGCAAACACCTTCTTCCCGAAGCTCGCCAGATAGCGGGCCATGTTGGCGACCATCAGGGTCCGGCCCACGCCGCCCTTGTAGGAATAGAAGGTGAGGGTCTGCAAGAGCACCCCTAGGCGGCGGGGAAGAATCCCCTCTGCCGGATTCGCTCCGCATGCGCGCGCACCGGCTCCAGGCCATACTTCGCGGTGGCGAGAGGCGCCCGTCCCGCACCCGTCATCCGTTGCCACCTCTCTCCGGTGGCGGAACGCGCCTGCTGGCAGCTCACCAGGAGCTCGGCGGCCCTTGGCCGCAGGCCGGCGGTGGCGGGCGTATCCACGGCAAGAAAGCGGGCCAGAAGCTCGCCCGCTGCATCCCACTGCCGGCCCGGAAGGATCTCCTGCTCGATCCGGTCGAGAAGGCTTTCCAAGGCGGAGGGCGGAGCATGGCGCAGGATACGCTCGATCGCTTCCGGAGCCAGGGCTGCCGGAAGCGCCTTCCGGCCGGCGAGAAACCGCTCCTCCAGGTGGGCGAACAGCGCGGGCCAGTCGGGAAACACCTGGTCGGCAGCCTCGAAGCCCTCCACGGCGACAGCCCGGGCCACCACACTCTCCTCGACGGCAGGGTGACGGCGCTTCCCGTACGGGGGGCGGAGCAAAAGGATGCGATCCGCCGAGCGCACGAAGGCCCAGCCATCCTCCGGAGCGATCGCGAGGAGCCGGATCATGCAGCTACCTTCTCCAATGGAATGGAGTGTCTTTCCAGAAGGTCCAAAAGGTTGTCGAAGTCTTCCACGAGATGTCGATCGCCTTCGCCAAGCCGGCCCAGGGCGGCGTCCACCAGAAAGCCGGTGTATAAATCATAGTCGACCTGGTCCATCCGCACAGCTTGCAGGTCTCCCGGGGTGGGGCTGCCGGCGAAAAGGGCCTCGATGAAGCCGTCCCGCGAGCAGATCAGGGCCGGCCAGCGTTCTTCGGCGAGGCTCGCGGCGTCCGCCCCATGCTTGAGCGCCGCGAGGTAGTGGCGGTGCGAGTGGGGGCAGGCGTCGCGCTGGAGGCCCTCCTCGTCCACCATACAGCCGGGCAGCAGGTAGGTTTTCAGGCTGTCGGCCCACAGATACGCCAGCTCGGCGCGCCCCACCGCGAAAGCCTCCTTGAAGACCAGGCAATAGTCGCCGAAGTGGACGGCCCCGAGGCCGCCCAGATGGAGAGCCCCGTAGTGGAGGCGTTCCCCTTGGCTGACGCACCGGTCGAAGGCCATCCGGCGGTCGTAATAGGCACCCAGAAGCAGGCGCAGCAATTCGCCCCGCGGCCGGCCGGACCGACGTTCCAACTTGGCGGCCCATTCATGGACGTTGTAGTAGCTGCCTGTACGGTCCAGGAAACGCAGCAGGACCTTGAGGCGCCTGTTGACGGCCAGGCGCCCTTCGTTGCGGACGGTCACGGCGAAAAGCTCCAGACGTCCTGCCGCCACTCCCAAAGCCGCCCGCAACGACTCGTACCGCCGCGCGTAGGTCTCCGCGTTGTCGCGCGCCATCTGGAAGAGATCCATCCGCCCCCCTTGGATGACAGGCCGGCATCCTAACATGGGGGTCCCGGATTGGCGGTGACCGGGGAGGCTCCTACACCGGCGTCCGCGCCGCCGCCTCGGCCATCTTCCCTCGCGCCTCTTCCTGGAGGTCCGGCTCCGCCTCGCGCGCCGTGGCGGCGATCTTCCGCTCCATCTCCTTGAAGGCCTGCTTCTCGGCTTCGCCTTCCAACGTCTCCTCCTCGGTCTGCACCTCGACCGGCGGCGGGCTGCCGAAGGCTTGGGCGGTGCGCTCGACGAAGGCGTTCCAGGTCCAGCGCTTCATGAACAGGCCGAGGGTGCGCATGGCCACCCCGTCCACCAGCGTCGCCGAGCGGTCGCAGGTCTCCACCTCGAAGCGGAGGTCGTGCCCCGGGATCCCTTCGAAACGGAAGGTGTTCACTCCCGCCAGCGGATGCCCCGCCAAGGTGGCAAGCGTCATGGAGTTGTTTGTCACCTCCACGACGCGCACCTGGACGTGGCCCCGCAGCGGCAGATCGAGGGTGAGGGTGGATCCCAGCTCCAGGCGGTTCTCTTCCACCGGCTCGCCGGCGGCGCGCAGGGTCGCCTCGGGCGCCAGCTCGAAGAAGCGGCACCGGAACTCCTCGAACAGCTCCTTGGGATAGCGCGTCACCCCTTCGAGGCGCGCCCAGAAACGGCGCCGCACCAGGTGGCCGGTGCCTTCGAGCTGCTCGGGCTGGCTGTTGGCGAGCTCCATCAGCCCTTCATCGAGCGGCGTCGGTTGAATCGCCAGGACCTCTGTCAGCGCGTTGACCTCTCCAGGGGGAATCACGTTGCCCTCTTGCAGCATGGTCAGCTTGTTGTCGTCGAACGGGACGCGCAGGCCGAGCACCGACGCCGCCTTGGCTCCGAGGGTCGCCAGGGCGGACGGCACCGGCAGCTGGATGGGCTTGCGTCCGGTGAGGCGCGCCAGGCGGTCCGTCAGGTCCTGCATGGTGGTGGTTTCCGAGCCGGCGAGGAGGAGCACGCGTCCGGAGAGGTCCTCCCGGTCCAGGGCCACGGCCAGGGCCGCGCCGAGATCTTCGGCCCAGAGCGGCTGGAACGCCTGGTCGCCGAGGTCGACGAGCGGCGCGACCGGAGCTCCCCGCACGATCTGAAGCAGGAAGGAGATCACCTCGTCTCCCGGTCCGTAGACGTTGCCGGGCCGGCAGATCAGCCAGGAGCCCTGGAAGCGCCGGACGATCTCCTCGGCCGTGCGCTTGGAGGCGTGGTAGGGCGAGGCGCCGGTGTCCGCGCCGAGCGACGAGACGTACAGGAAGCGGCGCACTCCAGATCGCTCGGCCTCGGCGACCAGGCGGCGGGTGCCTTCGACGTTGACGCGGGCGAAGGTGACCTCCGGAGGCTTCTCCTCCGCGATCCCGGCGATGTGGAGGACGGCGTCGCACTCTTCGGCCACGCCGGCCACCTCGACGTCCGAGGCCACGCTGCCGGTGCGGACCTCGACCTCGCCGCGCCAGCGGGCGGCGTCCTCCCGCGCATGGCGCGAGAACAGGCGCACCTTGTGCCCCGCGGCGATCAGGGCGCGCACGGCGGCGGCGCCGACGACTCCGGTTCCTCCGGTGACCAGCACTCTCATGAGCCTCCTCCTTCTTCGGCCTCCGCGCGCCGTCTCCAGGCGCCGCCTTCGGCGTGAACGGGCCGCGGTCCCCGGCGGCGCAGCGCCGCGCGAGCCGCGTGATAGCCGCAGAGCCCGTGCACTCCGCCCGACGGGGGCGTGCTCGCCGAGCAGAGGAAGACCTGCGGATCGGGTGTGGCGTACGGCACGAGCCGGGCCACGGGCCGGGTAAACAGCTGGGACAGGAGGGCGGCGCCTCCATTGATGTCGCCGCCGACCAGGTTCGGGTCATAGGCTTCGAGCGCCGCGGCGTCCATCGTGCGGCGCGCGCGCACCAAACCGCGGAAGCCAGGGGCGAAGCGCTCCACCTGCTCTTCGATCGCCGCGGTGCGGTCGGCCGAGGAGCCATGGGGCACGTGGCAGTAGGCCCAGGCGGTGTGCGCGCCTTCCGGAGCCCGCGTCGGATCGAACACGCTCGGCTGCCCGAGCAGCACGAAGGGCCGCTCCGGCTGGCTCCCGTTCCAGGAGGCGCGCTCGGAGGCCGCGATCTCTTCGAGGGTGGCGCCCAGGTGGATGGTTCCGGCGCGGCGGCAGGCCTCCGCCCGCCACGGGATCGGGCCGTCCAGCGCCCAATCCATCTTGAAGACGCCCGGGCCGTAGCGGTAGCGCTCCAGCCGCCGGCGGTAGCCGGCGGGCCAGCGGGTGGTGCCGCCGAGACGCAGAAGCTGGGCCGGCGTGAGATCGAGCAGGGTCATGCGCGCGGACGGCAGCTCGTGGAGCGACTTCACGGTCCAGTTGGTGCGGATCTCGCCGCCGGACTCCTGGAGCACGGCCGCCAGGGCGTCCGGAATGCGCTGCGCCCCGCCCTCCGGCTGGGGCCACCCCACGGCATGCCCGGAGGCGCCGAGGATCAGGCCGAACGAGGCCGTCGGGATGCTCTCCAGGGGGAGGAACGAGTGGCCTGCGATGCCGGCGAAGAGCGCCCGGGCGCGGAAGCCGCGGAACCGGGCGGCCAGGGACCGGGCGGAACGCAACCCGCGCAGCCCGAAGCGGGCCATCAGGAACGGATGGCGGGGCACCGGAAGGCGCAGAGGGCCGAGAGCGGCCTCGGCGAGGTCCCACCAGGAGCGGACGAAGGGCTCGAAGAGCCGCCGCCAGGCGCGGGCGTCCGCGGCATTCCCGAAGCTCTCTCCCGTCTCGTCCCAATCCTGGGAGAGGACGGCGGCCGATCCGTCGTCGAACGGGTGCGCCATGGCGAGCGGCGGCTGGATCCAGTGCAGGCCATAGCGTTCCAGGGGGAGGCGCCGGAAGAAAGGCGAGCCCACGGTGAGCGGATAGACGGCCGAGCAGGTGTCATGCAGAAATCCCGGCAACGTCAGCTCGGCCGACCGGGACGCTCCGCCGATCGTCCCCCGCGCCTCGATCAGCAGGACCGAGCACCCGGCCTCCGCCAGGGTGACCGCCGCGGCCAGGCCGTTCGGACCGGCGCCGACGACGACCGCGTCGAGGTCGGGGGCCTTCGAACGGGAGCTGGAGCTTGTCGCCATAAGATGGAGAGCAGGTGCAACTTCAGGGCCAGGGGAAAAAGACGGCGAGGACTCCAAGGACAGCAAGGTCGAAAAGATCTTCCCCTTGAAGTCCTTGCCGTCCTTTGGGTCCTTGGGAGGGGGCTTGTATGATTCCCCCATGCCCGCGCCCCTGTTCCGCCTCGCCCTCACCGCCCTGGGGATCACCCTGGCCTTGCTCGCAGGCTTGCGCTACGGCGGTTTGCGGGCGGAGCAGCGGTCCGAGGCGGCCCGGCTGGAGGGGATCGGCTTCCCGCTCGACCCGCGGATGGGGCGCGAGCTCGCTCGCGAGCCCGAGCGCGAGGGCGTGCGGCTGCGTGCGGCCCGCGCGGTCCTGGCGGGCGAGATGGCCCACTCGGCATCGCTCAGCTCGGCGACGCCCGAAGAGCGCCAGGAGATGCTCGCCAGCTCGCGCCGTCTCGCCGAGGCGGCCCGGCAGGCCGGCGAGGTGCTGGCAGAGCGGCCCGGGTCGTGGGAGGCCGCGATGGTTTTAGGCGCCGCCACCTACCTGAGCCGGTCGCTGGCCCGCGACAGCACGCTGTTCACGTCCGCCGCCGACTGGGAGGAGCCGCTCCAGGCCGCCCGCCGCATGGCTCCGGCCAAACGCGAGCCCACCCGTTTCCTGGCGGCGGCCTATCTGGAGATCTGGCCGGCGCTCTCGGCGCCCAAACGCGAGCTCACCCGCGAGCTCATGGCCGAGATGTTCCGCAACTCCGAGGATCTGCGTCTCCTCCTCACTCCCTGGCTCTCCGCCGTCGACCGCCGCGAGGCCCTCTCCGTCATCCCCCCCGATCCGCAGGCCTGGGAGCAGGTCCAGCGTTTCTATGCCGAACGCGGCGACTGGCCGGCGTTCAGCCAAAGCCGGCAACGCTGGGACCGCGCTCTGTGGTCGCACCTCCACGAGCGGCTCGCCGAGGCCGACGCCCGTCTCGCGCGCGGCGACCTGCGGACCGCGCGCCTGTTCTACCTGGAGGTGGCGGGACAGACGCGGCCGGATGCCCGCTACCGCGGCCTTCTTGAAGCGGCTCTGACCCGCTGCCCGCCCGGCCCGGTGGGGGCTCAGACCGCCGAGATCCTGACGCCGCGCCTGGACTGGGCCGTGGAACGGTGCCTGCTCGCGGAATGCCCGCTCCCTCCGGCGGCGCTCAAGCGCCTGGCCAATCTCGCCGGCGCCCAGGCCCCGCCGCAGGAGGCTCTCGCGTTCCTGGTGGCCGGCGACCTGCGCAAGGCCCTCAACCTGGAGCGGCGGACCGAGAGCCTGTGGAGCGAGCCCTGGGCGCCGTATCTGGTCGCCAAGGCCCGGGTGATGACAGAGCGGCGGCGGCTCGCCGAGGCGCAGGAGGCTCTGGACCTGGTGCACCCCTCCTGGTGGCAGCGGCCGCTGTATTGGCTCGCCCGGCGGGAGCTCGCCCATGCCGCGGGCCGGCAGGGCGAGGCGGCCAAGGCGGATGGGAAGCTCCGCGGTTTCGCCCGGCGCGATTGGGCCGGCACCGACTGGACCTGGCGCCAGGGGCGCGCCCGGCTGGAGCTCCTCACCAACGCTCCCGCCCGAGGCATCGAGGTGGATTTCGCGGAGGTTCCGCCGGCCGGCGCGGTGATCGAGCTGCGACTGGATGGCGCATCCCTGGGCATGTCTCCGGTCGAGACAGCCCGCTCGCTGGCTTTCAACGTCGCGCTCGCCTCCGGTTTCCACGTTTTCGAGATCGAGAGTGTGGGGGGTGGGCGGGTGCTTCCGGCGGCGGTGCGGCTGCGGTAGACACGGCCGCGGGAACCAGGGGAGGGGGCACGTCGAGCGGCACGGCCAGGCCGACGCCCACCAGCACCGCCAGGGTGAGCGCGTTGCCGGGCATGGTGAGACCGAAGTCCACGGACTCGTGGACCAGCGCGGAGACGAGGACGCCGAAGACCGCCAGGGCCGCGGCGCGGTTTTCGGATCTGCCGCGCCCGGCGATCACGCGGAGCAACCGCCGCGCGATCGGCCAGAGCCCGATCAGCAGGAGAATCGCTCCCACCACGCCGGTGGTGGCCAGCAGCTCCAGGAGATCGCTGTGGGAGTGCCACCAGGTCCCCTGGAGATCCGGCGGCTGCACCGAAGGGAAGGCATCCCGAAAGGCGCCCAGCCCGGAGCCGAACCAGGGAAAGCGCAACCAGAGGCGGACCACCGCTCCGTACTCCACCACGCGATAGCCCCAGCTCACGTCGTCGAGCGAGGTGGTCAGCACGCGCCCGAGCCCCTCGCGCAGGCCGACGGCGGCCACCACCGCGATGCCGGCCGCGATCGCGCCCAGCCCGAGGACGGCGGTCCGCCAGCGCCGGCGGACGGCCGCGGCGGTCAGCGCCTGCGCGCTCACGCCGAGCACCACGCCGAGCAGGCCGCCGCGCGAGCCGGTGAAGGACAGGCCGATGAACAGGGTCAACCAGACGAGGATCGGCGGAGCGAGCAGCAGGAGCTTGCGCTCTGCCTGGGCCTCCATCCGCGCCCGGCGCGACGCCCACCAGGCCCAGGCGAAAACCGCCGGCAGCGCCATCTCGAGATAGAGCGCCAGGTGGTTCGGATTGACGAACGTGCCCTGCAGGCGTGGGCTGCGCGGGATTGCCACCCCCCAGAGGGTGTTGGAATGGGCGAACCACTGCTGCGCGCCGAAGAAGATCTGGAAGAGGGCGCCGGCGCAGAGGACAGCCAGGAGCCACCGGCGGCGTACCCGCAGCCGGCCGGCGGCCGTCCCCGCGAGCAGGGCGGAGGCGGCGGCCGCCCAGGTCAGGGCCGCGGCTCGCGAAGCCGCCGGGGCGAAGCTCAGGTGCTCCGCTGCGAGCTCGGGTGTGCCAGGGATCTCCGCCGCCTGCCGCCAGACCTCCGCGTGCCCGGGCGAGAGCCGGCCGACGAGGCCGGCCGGCCAGGGGAGCGACTGCGCGAAGCCGAGCAGGGCGATGGCCGCGAGCACCGCCGCCGGCACGGCCGCCGGCCGCAGATCGCGCGGGTGCTCCACGGCCCACGCCGCGAGAACCAGGGCGGCGAAGGCGGCGGCCTGCAGGATCGCCGTCGCCCAGGGCGTGATCCCGCCGAAAGGAAGGGGCGCCCAGAGCACCAGGAGGGCGAGCCAGCCGGTGAGAAGCCCTGCCGAATGACGTATCATGGCGCCGTTTCTCATTTCGGCGTTCCGCATCTCGGTCGACCGTGTTCTCGCCGTTGCGACGGCCGTACCCTGGGGAGAGGTCATGCGTTTCAAGATCCAAGCGTGTCTCGGGATCTTATTCCTGTTCGCCGGCAGCGCGAAGAGTCAATTCCTTCAGTTCACCCCTCCGGGGGGGCCCGAAGGGCGCCAGGAGACCGTCCAGGAGCGCCTCGAACGGGAGGTCCGGCAGGCACCGTACCATCTCGGGCCCGTGCGCATCGCCCCCCTGGTCGGCTTCCGCGACGTGGCCTACGTGCGCGATCTCTTCGCCTCCGGAGACGCCCGGTCGGACGTCACCGCCACGGCCGGCGCCGGCTTCCGCGCCTACCTGCGCACCGGCCGCAAGATGACCTGGATCGCCCAGGCCCTGCCCGAGTACGTCTGGTGGCAGAAGCGGACGGAAGCGCGGCGCCTGAACCTCTCCGGCGGTGTCGAAACCGTCTTCCTGCTCAACCGCCTCACGATCGACGCCGCGGTGAGCCGGCTGGAGCAGCAGAGGCTCGTCACGCCGGAGATTCCCGAGCTGGTCAACGCCGCCTCCGATCTGGGGCGGCTCGACGCGGAGCTGGAGCTCTCCACAGCGCTCCGCCCCTTCGTCTCCGCCCGCTGGGCTCGTCAGGACGGGCTGGTCGAGGACCGGGAGGACGACCCTGCGGTCGAGCGGATCGCGCTGCTCGACCGGGACGAGCAGGTGGTGCGCGCCGGTCTGCATTGGTACCCGCGGGAGGACTGGATGATCGGCCTCGGCGCGGAGCATTCGAAGACCGACTTCGACAGCTCCACCCTGGGCAGCTCGAACGAGGGCACCTCGCCGGTGCTGGAGCTGCTGATCGACCGGCCCCACTTCTACGTCCGCGGCGACCTGGCGGCGCGCTCGCTCACCGCGACCGAGGGCTCGCGCTTCGTCGACTATGACGGCCTCACCGGCAGCGTCTCGCTCAACCTCGTACCGCGCTCCCGCCTCGAGACCTGGCTCTACGCCAACCGCGAGATCGTCTATGCGGTCTCGGAGGACTATCCCTACCTGCAGGACGAGCGCTTCGGCCTGTCGTTCGGCATCGGGGTCGGCGAGCGCGTTCGTTTCCGGATCTTCACCGAGACCGGCAGCAACGACTACACCGCGTTCTCGCCGGCGGCGCCCGAGCGAAGCGACGATCTGACGGCGTACGGCGGCGCCCTGCGCTTCACGCTGACGGAGGCTCTGGCGCTCTCGGTGCAGCTGATGCGCCTCGAGCTCGATTCGAACCTCCCCGACAATGACCGCTCCTACACCTCCGGCGGCCTGAGCGTGACGCTGCGGGGCAATCTGACGGGAAGGAATCTGTGAGACCGCTGGAATAAAATCCGCCGACGGTGTATTCTTGGTTCCAGGTAACACCCTGGCAATGAAGCACATATCTCTCGTTTCGCTGGTCGTCCTGTACCTCGCTGTCCTGGTCCAACCGAGCTTCGCTCAGACAGCGAGTCGCAACCCCACCTACCGGATCGGGCCGCGCGACCTCGTCGAGGTGCGGGTGTTCGAGACCCAGGAGCTCAACGGGAGCCTCCGCGTCTCCGAGGACGGCGACGTCACCCTGCCGCTCATCGGCAACGTGAAGATCGCCGGGTTGACCGAGGCCGAGGCCGCCCAGAGGATCAAAGGCATCCTGGAGGAGAAGGCCCTGCAGCGCGCCTCCGTGTCGGTGCAGGTGCTGGAGTACCGCTCCAAGCCCATCTCGGTGATCGGCGCGGTCCGCCAGCCGGGCAACCTGGCCTTCGCGGGCCGCTGGACCCTGCTGGAGGCGCTGACGGCGGCTGGCGGGCTCAATGATGCGCACGGCTCCATCATCCACGTGCTGCGCCGCGCCGAGAACGGCCTGTCCGACCAGGTGTCGGTCCGCGCGGACGACCTCATGGTGCGCGCCGACCCGCGGGTCAACATCCCGATCTATCCCGGCGACCTGATCAACGTGCCGGGGGAGATCGAGGTGACGGTCTACTGCCTGGGCGAGGTGCAAAAGCCGGGGCCGGTGGCCTTCAAGAGCTCGCAGCGGATCAGCCTGCTCACCACCATCGCCCAGGCCGGCGGCATGACCGACCGGGCGTCCAGCAAGATCCTGGTCAAGCGGACCGACATCAACGGCAAGACGACGGAAATCGCGGCGGACTACAAGCGGATCCTCGCCGGGAAGGAATCCGACGTCGAGCTCCAGCCGGGCGACATCATCGTCGTGAAGGAGTCATTCTTTTGAGCGCACAGAAGGCGCAGCCCTTTTTTCCGGAGGAGCCGGCCTCTCCCGATCGTCAAGAGGCCGAGCTCAACGTCTCCGAATACCTCGGCATGGTCCGCCGCCACTGGAAGCTGGTGGCGTTGGCCGTGCTCGTCGCCGTGGTCGCCGCCAGCGTGCACTTCGCCATCACGCCCAAGGAGTACATGGCCTCCTCCACGATCCAGATCGAGCGGCGCAACCTGTCGCCGGTCGGCAGCGCCACGAGCCCCTGGTACGAGAACTTCTGGAACCTGGAGTTCTATCCCACCCAGTACGAGCTCCTGCAGAGCCGCGGCCTCGCCGAGCGGGTGGTCCGCAGCCTGGATCTCATGGTCGATCCGCAGTTCAACCCGGGGGCTGTGGCAACGAAGGAGCGCACCGGCGCCACCACGGCCGAAGAGGATGAGGCGACCCTGGGCCGCCTCGCCCTCCAGCTCAAGGGCGGCCTCTCGGTCGAGCCGGTGCGCAGCACGCAGCTCGTGCGCCTGTCGTTCCGCTCCTCGTCCCCCGAGTTCGCCGCCAAGGCGGCCAACGCGTTCGCCGAGTCGTTCATCGACATGGGAGTCGAGGACCGCTACGCCTCGGCCGGCAAGGCTTCGACGTTCCTCAGCTCGCAGATCGAGACCCTCAAGCAGGAGATCGACGAGAGAGAGGCGCAGCTCCAGGCGTTCAGCCGCACCAGCGACATCGTGACGCTCGATCCGAAGTCGAACGTCACCCTGCAGCGGCTCGAGAACCTCAACATGGCCTTGATGGACGCCAAGAAGGAGCGCATCCAGAAGGAGTCCCGCTATTTCGAGGTGATGAACGGTCCGCCGGAGGCCGTGGCCGACATCCTGGCTCCCGGCGTCATCGGCGGTCTGCGCACCCAGCAGATCCAGATGGAGCAGGAGTACCAGACCAAGCTCAAGACCTTCAAGCCGGAATGGCCCGAGATGGTCTCCTTGAAGACCCAGATCGAAGAGGGGCGGCAGCACATCGACAGCGTCACCCGCGAGATGGTCCAGAAGGTACGCAGCAGCGCCTCGGCGGACTACCAGGGGGTCCTGCGGCAGGAGCAGTCGCTGGCCAGCGAGCTGGAAACGATCAAGAAGCAGGCGATCGATCAGAGCTCGTCCGCGGTGCAGTTCACCAACCTGAAGGTGGAGATCGAGACGCGCCGCGAGCTCCTCGACGAGCTGCTGCGCCAGCAATCCGAGACCGAGGTGGCGGTGCGCCTGCAGGACACGCGCGAGTCGAACGTCCGCATCATCGACCAGGCGCTGGTGCCGGCCGGGCCGTTCAGCCCGTCGCTGCGCAAGGATCTGACCTACGGGCTGCTCATCGGTCTGTTGATCGGCGTCGGCGCGGCGCTCCTGATCGAGTTCCTCGACCGCACGGTGAAGACACCGGAAGAGGTGGAGCGCCGCTTCGGCCTCGCCACCCTGGCGGTCATCCAGGACATCGCGGACGTGGGCAAGACCTATGGCTACTCCGCGTACGGCTATGGCTACGGCGAGCCTCCCCCTCCCACCGGCGAGCGGCCGCGGGTGCGCGCGGGCAAAGGGAAGGTCAAGGGAGTGGCCGGAGCCTGGCTGGAGAAGAAGAAGGGGACGCCCGGCGGGGGGGCGCCGCAGATCGAGCTCGTGCCCCACGAGCGGCCGCGTACGCTGATCTCCGAGTCCTACCGGTCGCTGCGCACCTCGCTCCTCCTCTCGAGCGCCCGCGAGCTCAAGGTCGTGGCCGTCACCTCGGCGATGGCCGGCGAGGGCAAGACCGCCACGGCATCCAACCTGGCGGTGGTGCTGGCCCAGCTCGGCCGGCCGGTGCTGATCATGGACTGCGACCTGCGCAAGCCGCGTCTGCACCAGGTGTTCAAGCTCTCCAACCGGGTCGGGCTGGTGAACCAGCTCACGGGCACGGCCGATCTCGACGCGGTGATCCTGCCGACCGAGGTGCCGAACCTGTGGGTCCTCCCCTCGGGCCCGATGCCTCCCAATCCCTCGGAGCTGCTCGCCTCGGAGCGCCTGCGCGAGCTCCTGCGGACTCTCCGCAGCCGGTTCGACTACGTGATCCTGGATACGCCGCCCGCCCTGGCGGTCACCGACGCCACGCTGGTCGGCGCTTTCGCCGACGGCGTGGTCTTGACCTTGCGCAGCCACAAGGTGACCCGCGAGGAGGTGCGGCTGGTCCGCGACCGCCTGCGCCAGGCCGACATCAAGGTTCTCGGCGCCGTGCTCAACCGGAACCGCGCGCTCCAGGCGGGCATGGCCCGCGGCTACCGCTACGCCGAGGCCTATGGCTACGGCGCCGAGGAGAGCGGCTCGAAGGCCGGATCCGCTGCCTGATGATCGACCTGCACTGCCACATCCTGCCGGGCGTCGACGACGGCGCCCCGACGCTGGAGGACGCCCTGGCCATGTGCCGCCTGGCCGCCGCCGACGGTTGCGAGGCCATGGTGGCGACGCCGCACCAGCGGCGCGAGCCGTGGTGGAACGACGACGTGGAGCGGTTGCGGGCGCTCGCGAGCCAGCTCCAGGAGAGGACGCGGGAGGCGATCGGGAACGGGTTCCGCGTGCTGCTCGGCGGCGAGGTCCACGTCGACCGCGAGATCCTGGCCGAGGTGGAGCGGCTGCCCGGAGGAACGATCCTCCCCCTCGCCGGGTCGCACTATCTGCTCCTCGAGCTCGACCACTGGGGAGGGATGACCGAGGCGATCCACCTGATCCATGAGGTCGCCGTCGCCGGCTGGCGTCCGATCCTCGCGCATCCCGAGCTCATCCCCTGGCTGGATCTGGAGGGGCTGGCACGCCTGGTAGAGCTCGGCGCGACCGCCCAGGTGACCGCGATGAGCATCACCGGCGACTTCGGCCGCCGGCCGATGCAGGCCGCCCACCAGATGATCGACGCCGGCCTCGTCCACTTTCTGGCCAGCGACGCCCACGACGTCCGCCGCCGCCCCCCCGGCCTGCGCCGGGCCTGCCTGATGATCGCCGGGCGCTGGGGCGACGACCTCGCGCAGCGGTTGTCGATGGACAATCCCCGGGCCGTCGTCGAGGACCGGCCGCTGCCGATCCTCCAGAAAGACGTCCAGGAGGATCAGGCTTCATGAAGCGCATTGCCTCCGGGATCCGATCGATCCTTCTGGCCGCGGTCCTCGCCCTGGCGGCGGCTCCCGTCTTTGCCGTCGACATCTTCTATCTCGACCTGCAGCGCGACGGGATGCACGCCTTCGATCGCGGCGACTACGGCGTGGCGGCCCGCCATCTCCGCCTCGCCTGCTTTGGGATGCTCGACGAGCCGAAGGCGCTCGGCGAGTGCCTGGCGCGGCTGGCGCTGGCTCAGGACAAGGCGGGAGACACGACGGGCTTTCGCGAGACCTTCGGCCGTCTGGTCGAAATCGAGGAGCGGTTCCAGGGGTACTCGCAGTCGAGCCTGCCGCCCGAGGTCCGCGCCGTTCTGGAGCAGCGGATGGCCGCCCTGATCCCGGCCGCGACCCTGGCCGCCTCGCCGCAGGCGCTGCGCGGCGCCGCCGGCCGCAAGCCCGAGGTCCAGGCCGCCAAACCGCGGAGCGACAAGCCGCAGCCCATCGAGCGCTCCGCCACGCCGGCGCCGGCGCGCCCCGCGGCTCCTTCCCCGGCTCCGGCCTCGACGGAGGCGCAGCCCCCGGCAGCCGCTCCGCCGGCGGCTTCCCAGACGCCCACGGACGCCGACCGGAAGAAGCAGGAGAGGGCGCGCAAGCTCCTCGCGGAGACCGGCACCGCGCGCGAGCTCCGGGAGGCCTTTCAACTGGCCCGCGAAGTGGCCGACGCACACCCGGAGTCGCGCGAGGCGCAGCAGCTCGCCGGAGAGGCGGCCTACCGCATCTCCCGCTGGAGCGAGGCCGCCGACTACCTCGGGCGCGCCGGCGGTCCGGGAGACGACCAACCCGAGCTCCTCTTCTACCTGTCCGTCTCTCTCTATGAGTCGGGCAATGTCCAGACCGCGGCATCCCCCCTCCGCCGCGCCCTTCCCAATCTGCAGCGCACCCCTTACGTCGATGCCTACGCCAAAAAGATTCTCAGCCCATAGACCGGTTTTTCCTGTAAAATCTGCCTGTCCAGGAGGACCGACCATGAAACGACGCGCCCTGCTTGCTGTCTGGGCCCTGTTGGCGTGCGCCGCCAGCGCGGGTGCCCAGGCGATCTCGATCCAGGAGCCCAAGTGCATCCCGGAAGAGGACAACGGTGTGATCCGGGCTTCGCTGTCCGCGGACGTTCCGGGCCATACGCCACGGCTCTATTTCCGCTGGAAGGCGCAGACCGACTTCTATTGGGTGGCCATGGAAGACGAGCCCGGACGGAAGCTCTGGGGGATCCCGGCCAAGCCCGAGGCGCGCAACGAGCAGGTGGAGTATTACGTCGCGCTGGTCGACGCCGCCGGCCACGTGGGCTCCCGCTCCGAAGCGAAGCTCGCCAAGGTCACCAAGGACTGCGACGCCAAGCTCACCCCGAAAGAGCGGGGTGTCGCCGAGAACCTGATCGTCGGCGAGACCACTCCCGAGCAGCAGGGAGAGAAGGTGGTGGGCTTTTTGTGCAAGGGAGTCATCGCGCGCATCAACTCGGAAGGCATCCGGCGCAGCGATGAGATCTGTGGCCCGTGCGCCGTCGTCTGGTGGCAGGACAAGCGGGTGCTGATCCCCGCCCTGGCCGGCGGTCTCGTCGGCGTCGTGGTGACCGATGATGATCCGGAGGCGTCTCCGTCCCGCCCATAGCAGCTCCAAGCACCTGAGATAGGTGGCGCCTCTTCTGAATCCAAAGGCGCCGGTCGCTCCCCGCACTTCGGTGCAGGGGGCCGTGTGCCTTCTTCCATACTTGTCCATCCCCAGGAGCTCTCGATGACGAAAGTATCTGTGTTTCCCTCTCCCAACTCTGATCGGGACCGTGCCTCGGACGGTTCCGCGACGCATGTCAGCCATCTGATCGAGCCGCACGGCGGCACGTTGATCGACCTTCTGGCGACGCCCGAGCGCACCGCCGAGCTCAAGGCGGCCTCCCGCGACTGGCCGTCCTGGGATCTGACCCCGCGCCAGTTCTGCGACCTGGAGCTGCTGTTGAACGGCGGCTTCTCGCCGCTGACCGGTTTCATGAGCAAGGCGGACCACGATTCAGTCTGCGAGAAGATGCGCCTGGCGGACGGCACCCTCTGGCCGATCCCCATTCTGCTCGACGTGCCCCGCGAGCTCGCCGACAAGCTCAAGGCGGGGACCAGCGTGCTCGCCCTGCGCGATCCCGAGGGGGTGATGCTGGCGGCGCTCCACGTGGAGGAGATCTGGGAGATCGACCGGGAGGCGAGCGCCACGGCGACCTTCGGAACGCTCGACCGCAAGCACCCGGGCGTGGCGCACCTGCTGGACAGGACCCATCCCGCGGCCCTGGCCGGCCGGATCGAAGGGCTCCAGCTCCCGATCCACTACGACTTCCGCCAGCTCCGCCACACGCCGGCCGAGCTGCGCGCCGAGTTCGCCCGCGAGGGCTGGCGCCGCGTCGTCGCGTTCCAGACGCGCAACCCCATGCACCGGGCTCACTGCGAGCTGGTCCTGCGCGCCGCCAAGGAGTCGCGCGCCAACGTCCTGATCCATCCGACCGTCGGTCTGACCAAGCCGGGCGACCTGGACCACTACACGCGGGTGCGCTGCTATCAGGCGGTGCTCCCCCGCTTCCCGCAGCACACGGCCAAGCTGTCGCTCCTGCCGCTCGCCATGCGGATGGGCGGCCCGCGCGAGGCGCTGCTCCACGCGATCATCCGGAAGAACCATGGCTGCACCCACTTCATCGTGGGGCGCGACCACGCCGGCCCGGGCGCGGGCTCGGACGGCAAGCCCTTCTACGGCCCGTACGACGCCCAGGAGCTGCTGCGCCAGCACGAGGAGGAGCTGGGGGTGGCCATGGTTCCCTTCCAGGCCCTCTCCTACGTGGAGGACCTGGACACCTACATGCCGCAGGACGAGATCCCGGCCGGCTCGCGCACCTTGGACATCTCGGGCACGGAGCTGCGGCGCCGCCTGCAGGAAGGGCGAGAGATCCCGGCCTGGTTCACCTTCCCCGAGGTGGCCGAGGAGCTGCGGCGCACCCATCCGCCGCGCTACCAGCAGGGATTCACCGTCTTCCTGACCGGCCTGTCCGGCGCCGGCAAGTCGACGATCGCGAGCGTGCTTCTGGTCAAGTTCATGGAGGCGGGCGGCCGGCCGGTGACGCTGCTCGACGGCGACATCGTGCGCAAGAACCTCTCGTCGGAGCTGAACTTCTCCAAGGAGCACCGCGACATCAACATCCGCCGCATCGGCTACGTGGCCTCGGAGATCACCAAGAACGGCGGCATCGCCATCTGCGCGCCGATCGCGCCGTACGACAGCGTGCGCAAGGAGGTGCGGCAGATCGTCGAGGAGGGCGGCGGCTTCGTGCTGGTCCACGTGGCCACGCCGATCGACACCTGCGAGCAGCGCGACCGCAAGGGTCTCTACGCCAAGGCGCGCGCCGGCATCCTCAAGGAGTTCACCGGCATCTCCGACCCCTACGAGGTGCCGACGGACGCCGACCTGGTGATCGACACGACGCAGATGTCCCCCGAGGAGGCGGCGCAGGAAATCCTGCTCTATCTCGAGCGCGAGGGGTACGTCGGCGGCGGGCTGGCGGTGGAGTGACGATGGTCCCAATTGAGGACGTCCAGGACGAGGATCTGCGCCGGATCGACGACGCGCTGGAGGCGGCGCGGGAGGTCTTCTCCCGCTACACCCCCGGCGAGGTCGAGGCCCGGCGCAAATCCGGAGATGATCCCGTCACCGCGGCGGATACCGAGGTCGACACGCTGCTCCGCCGCCTGCTGCCGCGGGACGGCGAGGGATGGCTCTCGGAGGAGACGACGGACGATCCGTCGCGCCTGGAGCGGAGCCGGGTGTGGGTGGTGGACCCGCTCGACGGCACGCGCGAGTTCGTCGAGGGGATCCCGGAGTGGTGCGTGTCCGTGGGGCTGGTGATCGGCGGCGAGCCGGTGGCCGGCGGGATCCTCAATCCGGCGACGGGTCAGAAGATCCTCGGCGCGCGCGGCCGCGGAGTGACGCTCGACGGCCGTCCCGCGCAGGTGAGCGGGCGGCCGGGGCTCGCCGGCGCCACGGTGCTGGCGAGCCGCAGCGAGGTGCGGCGCAAAGAGTGGGAGGGATACCGCGAGGACCTCTTCACGATCCGCCCCTGCGGCTCGGTCGCCTACAAGCTGGCGCAGGTGGCGGCCGGCCTCGCCGACGCCACCTGGACGCTGGTCCCCAAGCACGAGTGGGACGTGGCCGCCGGAGTGGCTCTGGTGCTGGCGGCCGGCGGGACGGTGTGGGAGGACGGCCCGGGGGGAGAGGTCCGGTTCAACCGGCCTCGCCCCAAGCTGACGCGGCTGCTCGCCGCGCCACGGCAGCTGGTGGGGGAGATCGAGGCGGAGATCGCGCGGCGTTCTACTTAACCTTCGTCAACGGCCCGCTCTGGATCTTCACCAGGGCGTGCTTGTGCTCGATCCCCTGCCGGCGCTCGTCCGCCATCCGCCGCACCACCTCGAGCATGCGGTCGAGATCCCCCTGCATCTTGTCCATCCGCTCCTTCATGTTGAGGATCACCTCGACGCCCGCCAGGTTGACTCCCAGGTCGCGGGTCAGGGTGAGGATGATCTCCAGGCGGCGGAGCGCTTCCTCGTCGTACAGGCGGGTGTTGCCGGCGCTGCGGGTCGGCTTGATGAGACCTTCCCGCTCGTAGAGCCGCAAGGTCTGCGGATGGATGCCGTAGCGCTCGGCCACCACGCTGATCATCACGAACTTCTGTTCCGATTTGCGACGCCGGCCGTTCATCAGGCCTCCCCCCGCGCCGGCTCATCCCGCACCGGCACCCGGGCCGCCCCGGATACCCGCTTGGGGACGTGGACCCGCAGGATCCCCTGCTGGAAATCCGCGGAGATGCCTTCGGTGTCCACCGGCGCTGCGAGCTCGAAGGTGCGGCGGAACGGTCCGTAGCTCCGCTCCATCCGGAGGAAGTTGCGGTTCTCTCCGGGGTTGTGCCGGCGGCCGGAGAGCTCCAACCGCCGGTCCCGCACCTGGAGCTGGATGTCCTCCCGCCGGAGCCCCGGCAGCTCGGCGTAGAGGAGGTAGGCATCCTCGGTTTCGATGATGTCGACGGCGGGGGCCCAGGTTCCGGGCAGGACCCCCTCCGGGTCTTCGTAATCCGTGGGGAGAAGCGCCTGCTCGAACAGGCTGTTGATCCGCTCCTGGATACGAGCCAGCTCCTCCAGGTAGATCTTCTTGAGCGGCGCCATGGCGGTCACCTCCGGCGCGTCAGCGCTTCTCGTCCACGTCCACGTACTCGGCGTCGATCACCTCGTCCGAGGCGGCTCCGCGCTGCTGTCCACCGCCCGGGCCACCCGCTCCCGCCGCACCGCCGCCGGGCGCGCCCGCGCCCTGACCCTGGCTGTACATGACCTCGGCCAGCTTGTGAGACGCCTGGGTGAGCCGCTCGGCCGCCTGCTCCATGTCGCTCGCGTTCTCGCTGTCCAGGGCCGTCCGGGCCTGGGCGAGAGCCTGCTCGAGCTGCCCCTTCTCGTCCGCGCCGAGCTTCTCCTTGTGCTCGTTGTAGGTCTTCTCGGTGCTGTAGATCAAGCTGTCGAGACGGTTGCGCGCCTCCACCTGGCGCCGCCGCTCCTGGTCTTCCGACCGGTGCGACTCGGCCTCCCTGACCATCCGGTCGATGTCGGAATCGGCCAGGCCGCTCGACGCGGTGATCGTGATCTTCTGCTCCTTGCCGGTGCCCAGGTCCTTGGCGGACACGTGGACGATGCCGTTGGCGTCGATGTCGAACGCCACCTCGACCTGCGGCACGCCGCGCGGCGCCGAGGGGATGCCCACCAGGTGGAACTTGCCGAGCGTCCGGTTGTCGCGCGCCATCTCGCGCTCGCCCTGGAGCACGTGGACCTCGACCGAGGTCTGGTTGTCCGCCGCGGTCGAGAAGATCTCGGCCTTGCGCGTCGGGATCGTGGTGTTGCGCTCGATCAGCCGGGTGAAGACGCCGCCCAGGGTCTCGATGCCGAGGGACAGCGGCGTCACGTCGAGGAGCAGGACGTCCTTGACGTCGCCGCGCAGCACGCCACCCTGGATCGCCGCACCCACCGCCACCACCTCGTCCGGGTTGACGCCCCTGTGCGGCTCCTTGCCGAACAGCTCCGCCACCAGCTTCTGGATCGCCGGCATGCGGGTCTGGCCGCCGACGAGCACGACCTCGTCGATGTCCTTGGCCTCGAGGCCCGAGTCCTTGATCGCCTGCTTGCAGGGCGCGATGGAGCGCTGGATGAGCGGCTCGACCATCTGCTCCAGCTTGCTGCGGGTGAGGCGCAGGTTCATGTGCTTCGGACCCGAGGCGTCGGCGGTGATGAACGGCAGGTTGACGTCCGTCTCCTGCGCGCTCGACAGCTCGATCTTCGCCTTCTCCGCCGCCTCCTTGAGGCGCTGCATGGCCATCGGGTCGTTGCCCAGGTCGATGCCCTGGTCCTTCTTGAACTCTTCGAGCAGCCACTCGATGATCCGCTGGTCGATGTTGTCACCGCCCAGGTGGGTGTCGCCGTTGGTGGCCTTCACCTCGACCACGCCCTCGCCCACCTCCAGGATGGAGATGTCGAAGGTGCCGCCGCCGAAGTCGTAGACGGCGATGGTCTGGTCCTTCTTCTTGTCCAGGCCGTAGGCCAGGGCCGCCGCGGTCGGCTCGTTGACCAGCCGCTTGACCTCCAGGCCCGCGATCCGGCCGGCGTCCTTGGTCGCCTGCCGCTGGGCGTCGTTGAAGTACGCGGGCACGGTGATGACCGCGGCCTCCACCTTCTCGCCCAGATAGTCCTCGGCCGCCTGCTTCAGCTTGCCCAGGATCATGGCCGAAATCTCGGGGGGCGAGTACTTCTTGCCGTCGATGTTGACGCGCACGTCGCCGTTCTCGGCACGCTCGACCGAGTACGGCACCATCTTCATCTCCTCGTTCACCTCGTCGAACTTGCGGCCCATGAACCGCTTGATCGAGAAGACCGTGTTCTTGGGGTTGGTGATCGACTGCCGCTTCGCCACCTGCCCGACGAGACGCTCACCGCTCTTGGTGAAAGCGACGACCGAGGGGGTGGTGCGATTCCCTTCGGCATTGGGGATGACCTTCGCCTCGCTCCCCTCCATCACAGCAACCACGCTGTTCGTGGTGCCCAGGTCGATTCCGATGATCTTGCTCACGCGAATACCCTCCTTCGCTTCAGTGTCCGTCAGGCATGGAGACGTTGCCAGCCTGCCGCCACGGGGAAGTGTAAAACCTTAGTGGCGACCTGTCAAACTTTCGCCACACCCTACTTGACAAAAGTGGACGCAGATTTATTCCGGGGGCGAGGGCTCAATCCAGCAAGACCAGCGGGTGCTCCGCCGACTCCGCGGGCACGGTGAGAATCTCGGGGTCGAGCAGGAAGTTGCCGGTGACCGCCTCGCTGGTTTCGGCGCCGGCGACCGGCTTGCCGGCTTCCATCGGCTGGAGGGTGTAGCTCTCCTCGCCTGGCTCGTAGCGGAGGGGGAGCCCGCGCGGGTCCCGCAGGTCGGTCCGGGTGAGAAGGCCGGCTTCCACCAGATCGCCCAGATTCGCCGGGAAGCGCCCCGCCAGAAGGAACGAGGTCTTGGCGGCCTGGTCGATCTTCAGGTAGAGCGAGCTCCGCAGATCCTGGGACAGGGCCTCCCGCTCCCGCTCCTGCCAGGGGAAGGGGAGGAGGACCGCCTGGGGCCGGACGAGCAGGAGCGCGCCGAGGAGGAGGGCGAAGCCGGCCGCGAGGAGCTTGGGTGTGATGGGCCGCGTTCCGAGCTCCGCGGCCGGCGCCCCGACCTTCATTTTGCGGAACGGTCCGGCCGCCTCGGCTTCAGCCTCGCGCCGAACCACCCGGAGGCCCGGACGGCCCGCGGCGGCGTCCTCGGCCACCGCGGCCGGCGGCTGCGCGGCCACAGGTCCGGGGACGGGAGCGGGGCGCCCCGGAGCCGCGGCGGCGCCCGGTGCGACCGGGGCAGGAGCCGGGACCGGGCGCGGCCCGGCTGCCGCGTTCCGCTGGGCGATCTGGAAGAGAAGCTCGTCGACCGGGATCGGAATGAACCCCTCTTCGTAGGAGACCTCGTCACCGCTGTAGAACTTGAACTCCCCCTTGTCCCAACGGAGGAGCTGCTCGAGCAGCCGGGTCATCTGGATGCGCAGGGCGCGCAGCAGCTCCGGCCGCGCCACGTACAGCCGCTCGACCAGGAAATCGAGGAGCCGCAGCCCGGACGCCGGGTACTCGGCGGCGGCGCGCGAGAAGTCGTTCGCGGTCATCAGACCCTCGCCGACGAGGATCTGCGCCAGCCCTTCCTCCACCGTCTGGTTCAGGGCGTCGGCCGCCACGATCTGCCCGTTCAGGAACGAGATCGCGATGATGTCCTGTTGCCCCTGGACCGTCAGGATCCCGGTCTTCCGCTGCTGGGCGACCAGTTGCAGGATCTCCGGCAGCTTGAAGAGATCGAGGGTACCTTCAACCGCCATGAACGCGCATCCTCGGGCTCACACGTCGTGGCGCAGATCCCACCGGAGCCTCGCGCCGAAGTAAAGCAAAATGCCCAGGATCGCCAGGATCCAGGCCGTGAGATTCCCTGGATCATACCCCCACGGGATGCGATAGCCGAGCGCTCCGAACAGCGGCAGGATCAGGAGCCCGACCGCCGCCAGCAGGGAGACATAGGAGCGGACGCCCTCCCCCGCCTCCGCCGAGGTCAGGCCCGGCACCAGGATGCGCCGCCAGCGGTCGCGGGTGCGCTGGCGCCGCGGCTCGGCGACCTTCTCGGTCAGGCCGAACGGCCGGCGGGCCAGGTGGATCGAGAGCGCCAGAAGGGCGAGGACCACCGGCACAAGGAGAGACAGCCAGCGCCGGAACAGCTCCAGGTTGGCCGACGCCCCTTCCTGCATCCGGTAGGTGGACATGAGCTGGCTCCGGATCTCCGGGATGCGCTGCAAGCCGTCGTCCGGCGTGACCACCCGCTGCTGGCTCAGGTTGCGCACCCAGACGTCCACCTGCGAGTTGCTGATCTGGCGCGCCAAATCCAGAGCCTTCCGCGATTCGTTGAACAGATAGGACTCGGAATACGCCTGGCTCAGATTGAACTGGGCGGCCGCGTTGGCCGGATCGGCGGCGGCCACCTTCTGGAAGTGCTGGATGGCCGTGCCGAAGTCCCCCTTGAGGAAGGCATAGGCGCCGATGTTCATCTGCACGGCCACGTTCTCCGGCTCCACCTCCAGCACCTGCTGGTAGAGCGAGCTCGCGAGATCCCACTGGTTGAGCGACCGGTGGACGTCAGCCAGGAAGTGCTTGACCGCCGTGCTCTCGGGCAGCAGCGACCGCAGCACGCCGAGATCGGTGAACAGGCCGCCGTAGAGGCGGTGCTGCACCAGGCTCTCCATCGCCATGTCCGGCGGCGACAGGCGCACCCCCACTTCCCGGCTCTGCGAGGCGATCAGGACCGGCGACGCGCCGACCAGGAGCCACAGGCTCAGCAGGACGGCGCGCTCGCTCCACGACGAGTACGCCCAGAGGAGCACCGACCAGAACAGCGGGAGCCAGAGGAGGCCGGACGGCAGCGCCAGCGGGAAGAGCAGCAGGAGGACGGTGGCCGCGACCGCGACCATCCGGGGGAGGCGCCGCGAGAACATGGCCACCAGGTCCTGAAACAGGAGTCCCCCCTTGCTCACCATCTGGATGGCGATGAACAAGGCCCCGGTGAGCAGGAGCAGGCAGAGGCCCCACATGACGAGGCTGTGCACGAACAGGTAGCGCTCCAGGGGGACGCCGAAGATGCGCCCCGCCCCGCCGAGCATGGCGCCGAGCGCTCCGAAGTAGTTGCCCTGCCTCCGGTCGACGTAGGCTCTGGCGAAGGCCACCGCCGGGCGGCCCGGATCGAGGCGGTCCGCCGCGGCGAGGGCCCAGCGGGCGCGCTCGAAATCCCCCTGCTGCGCCGCCTGATGCGCGCGGGCAATGGCGCCGACGCTCAGATCGGGGAGGCGCCGCATGCCGAGCTGCCGCGCCGTGGCGAGGAGGTCGTCGACCACTCTCTCCGAGTCCTTGCGGCTGTTCTGCACGATCCACTGCAGCCACTGCTCCTCGATCTGTTTGAGGGTGCGGCGGACCGGAGTGGTCATCTCGACGCCGGTCACCTGCGGCGAGGACACACCGCTGACCGCCGCCGCGGGGGCGGCGGTCAGCAGCACCAGGGCCGCGGCGGCGAGCCGGCTACCGAGTCTTCTGGACATAGCGGACCCGCGCACGATAGAGCAGGTCTTCGAGAAAAGCGGCCTCCTGGGCCGTGAGGTTGCCGGCCGTCTTCTGCCGCAGCACGTCGAGCAGATCGATGTGCAGGCGGGCCATCTCGAGGTTCTCGACCAGCTGGCCGTTGGGCAGGTCCATGTCGCCCAGATAGAGGGGGATCGGCTCCGCCATCATCTGGACCAGGTCGTAGAACGAGGGACCGTAGCCCTCCGGCGTGCCTGGGAGCTCCAAGGGAGGAGCTGTCTCGTCCTCCAGGTCCGGCGGGGGTGTCCGAGCGTCGGGCGCGGCGGCCGCGGTCGGTGGCGGGGCCGCCGCAGGCTGCGGCGCGGGCGCGGCGGCCGGCTCGGCGGTCGATTTCTCGGCGAGGAAACGGTACTCTTCCCGGAGGTCGCCCTCCGGCGTGAACATCCGCTTGTCGGTGACCGTGAGCTGCTTTTCCTGACTACTCGCCCGGATCGACACTCCTTTCTGAAGACGGAAGACGACGCCGTTTCATGGTGAAAAACGGTGTTGAAAAATCGTAGCAAGCGTCTTTCCCATTGAGCAAGCACGCGTCCCGGAGGCCCGAGCATGTCCCAGACCCCGCAGCCCCCCGATCTCCAGAAGCTCCTCGACCTGGTCGCCCGCCTGCGCGCCCCGGACGGTTGTCCATGGGACCGCGAGCAGGGGCTCTCGGACGTCCGTGCCTACCTGCTCGAAGAAGCGCACGAGGCGGCCGGAGCGATCGACAGCGGCGACTGGGGGGAGCTGGCCGAGGAGCTCGGCGATCTGCTCTTCCAAGTCGCCTTCATCGGTCGGCTGGCCGAGGAGGCTGGCGCCTTCAGCGTCTCACAGGTCGTGGACGGCGTCTACCAGAAAATGGTGTCGCGTCACCCTCACGTCTTTGGCGGCGAGGTGCTGGCCGACGCCGAGGCGGTGCGGCAGGCCTGGGAGCGCCGCAAGCTGAAGGAGGAGCCGGGCCGCGCCTCGCTGCTCTCCGGCGTCCCCGGATCGCTGCCGGCGCTCCTCGGCGCCTACCGCCTGACCCAGAAGGCGGCCGGCGTGGGCTTCGACTGGCCGGACGCGGACGCGGTGCTGGTCAAAGCCGAAGAGGAAATCGAGGAGCTGCGCCACGCCCTGGCCGCGGGCGACGAGGCATCGATTCGCGAGGAGATGGGGGACGTCCTCTTCACCCTGGCCAACCTCGCCCGCAAGCTGGACGTCGACCCCGAGGCCGCCCTCGCCGGCACCAACCGGAAGTTCCGCCAGCGCTTCGCGAAGGTCGAGGAAGGCCTCGCCGCCCAGGGCAAGTCGGCGGCCGAGGCGTCGCTCGCGGAGATGGACGCGCTGTGGGAGGGGGCGAAGGGGGGAACAAGGACTTAAAGGACATCAAGGACGGCAAGGACGGCAAGGACGCGGACAAGCGATTGTCCTTGTGTCCTTGTCGTCCTTGATGTCCTTCAGGGAGCCTGCGCCGCCACGGGAGCTTTGAGAATGCTCACCAGGTACGGCTCCACAGTATCAGCCACCATCTCCTGCCCCTTGGCCGTGGGGTGGACGCCATCCGCCTGATTGAGATCGGCCAC
>Ga0126309_10000093_pt1 | contig 29341 bp, 24 predicted proteins | sample Plot56_FD_92541 | JGI IMG/M metagenome (GOLD analysis project Ga0126309, IMG submission 92541) | Serpentine soil microbial communities from UC McLaughlin Reserve, CA, USA - Plot56 | ecosystem: Environmental > Terrestrial > Soil > Grasslands | place: USA: UC McLaughlin Reserve, Lake County...
ACGGGCCGCCGGCAATCAGCGTGGACCGCAGACCGGGAACCCACCAGGTGGACAGCAGAGTCGCGGCGACCAGGGCGGCACCCGCGTAGGAGCCCAGCGGAACGGTTGCGCCGGCGGCGGATGCGCGATACGCGATGTGCGTCACGAAGATCATCAGCCAGACGAACAGAGCGCCAAAGAGCGCGATGCCAAAGAACCACACGTAGGCGGAGTCGGGCCAGAGCGCCCGGACCAGCACGGCTCCTCCGAGGCCGAGGCTCGACACGAGCAGAGCGTTGACCGGCGCGCCGCGCCCGGTCACGGCGCCGAGCGCCGGGGACACGAATCCGGCGCGCGCCAGCGAGAACAGCGTCCGTGTGATCAGGTAGAGGTTCGCGTTGGAGCTCGAGAGCGCGGCGCTCAGCACGACAAAGTTCATCACGCCCGCGGCGCCGGGAATGCCGAGCTCCTTCAGCACGCTCACGAAGGGGCTTTCGCCGACGCCCAACTGGTTCCACGGCGTCAGGGCCACCAGCAGAGTGATCGTCACGATGTAGATCGCCGACAGGCCGAGGACCATGCGCCGCATGGCTGCCGGAATCGTGCGGGCCGGATCGGTCGCTTCGCCCGAGGTGACGCCGACGATCTCGACGCCGATGAACGAGTAGATGACGAAACAGCAGCCGAGCCAGACCCCTTTGAGACCGAACGGCAGGAAGCCGCCCTGTCCGGTGAGATTCCTGAGGCCGATCGCGGGCTCGCCGGTCAGGCCGAACAGGACCAGCACGGCGAGACCGACAAACAGCGCCACCGCGACGACTTTGATCAGGACGAGCCAGGACTCGATCGTGCCCAAGCGGCCGACCGCGCGCGAGTTGACGTACATGAGCACGACGGAGAAGGCGAGCACCCAGACGGCCCCGGGCACCCCCGGAAACCAGTAGCCCATGTAGATCGATGCGGCGACCAGCTGCGCGCCGGTCGCGATCACCTGCATCAGCCAATAGCTCACGCGCACCGCGTAGCCGGCGAAAGGCGAGATGTACATCCCGGCGTAGACGCCGAAGGCTCCCGCCGTTGGATGGGCCACCGCCATCTCGGTCAGCGCGCGTCCGAGGAGCAGCGAGATGCCGGCTACGACCACATAGGACAGGATGACGGCCGGCCCGGCCACGTTGACCGCCAGGCCGCTGGCGAGAAACAGGCCCGTCCCGATCGCGCCGCCGAGCGCCATCGCCATCTGCTGGGCGGCCGAGAGCTGGCGTGCGAGCACCTGCTCGTTGCGAACCGCGGGATGCTGATCGGGCGAGGTCATGTCACCGACTGGCATATCATCGATGCCCCCTCCCGCGTCAAGCTCACGCAGGGACACGGCGGGCCGCCCCGCTCCGTGAGGTGGTGGGGCGGCCCGGCTCATCCCTCCAGCGCTGCGTACAGCCAGCAAGACCCTGAATCATGGATTCGGTCTACCGCGGCACGAGGTGCGTGTCCCCTTCTTTCTCGCACAGGCACCAGAGATCTATAGAGGCAGGTCCTGACACAGGTTGGCGGGGAAGCCCAGGGTGCGCAAGCTACGGGTCCTCGCTCGCCTCCGCGGTGGGGCCTCCCCGCCCCGCCGGCTCGCAAGACCGCCGAGCTGCCGAAGTGGTCCCGCCTCGATCTCCGTCCGAGATGCGTGCCTTTGTCCAGGCGTCGAAAAAAGGTCCAGCTCGCCCCCGGGCGACGAGTCGACGAGCCGGGGGCCGCCCGCGACGTTCGACTCGTCAGGAGGTCGCCATGCTCACGTCCAGAAGCACCGTTGCCGGAATCCTGGTCGTCCTGATCCTGCTGGCGTTGACCGCCCTCTCTTCGGCGGCTGGCGCGAGCGCCTTCTCCACCGGACCGTCGGCGTTCTGCCATGTCACCGACGGAGCCTTCACCGACTGCCACCCAGGGGGTGGGGCCGAGGAGTGGTCGGACATCAGCTACCTCTCCGGTCTGGGGACCAGCGCGGGAGCCATCGTCTATACCGACCAGAGCGTCACGCCACCCCGGCTGCTCCTGATGTACGACCTGCTCCTGCACCAGCAGCCGCTCGCGCCGAGCGCGTTCTTCGAGATCACCTTCAACGTGGTGGAGGACGGCGAATTCGAGCAGTATGGGGTGCGCTGCTTCGGGAACAACACCTTCCAGGTGTTCGAGGACGGCGAGGACATCACTCCCGAGGCCACGACGGTCGACTGCGCGGTGGGGTTCAACGGCCATAACGTCCAGGTGGAGCTGGAGATCGATACGCTGGTCACCTACTCGCCGGACATTCCACTGTTCTGGTCGACCTTCGCGCCGCCGGGCTGCCGGTCGAACGAGCCGGGGTGCAAGCCCTGTCCGCCGAACGAGCCGGGGTGCCGCCCGGCAGGGGCGCCGGCCGCTCTGGTCCAGACCTCGGCCACCGTGGTCATCGCCTCCTCGGACGGCACCACCCAGGTGGTCGGCCTGCCGGTGGGCGCCATCACCCCGGCGAGCCTCTGTGACAAGCCGGCCGGCACCGGCGCCCTGGTCGACCTGCTCGGCCTTTTCGCCGGCGGCAGCCACGGGCAGCTGGTCAGCCGGACGGCCCACGACGCGCGCCTGGCACTCGAAAGCCTGGCCAGCTTCGGAGTGATCGCCGAGGATCAGATCGGTAAGCTCCAGGGCTGCGTGGTCTCGACCCTCGGGCGGCAACGGTAGGCGGTGAGGCCGCTCCACGGAAACCGCCCGCAGGGCTTCGCCTCCGGCCAGAGCTCGTCGAGGTCTCCGCGGGATGCTGATCGGTCGAGGTCATGCCCCTTGCCGTGTCAAGCTCACGGTCCCGTCCGGCTCCTCCAGGGTCATGGAGACGGCTCGGCCGTCCTTGAAGAGAAAGGTGATCGATCCCGTCTCGCCGCTGCGCTGGCGGAAGCGCGTCGGCGAGATGGCGGCGGCGACGGATGATTCATCCGGGAAGGTCACCCGGAGGAAGCCCCTGACGACGTCCGTTTTGATGATCAGCCCGTCCTTGGACGTCCAGGTGCCCGCGAGCCGTTCGAGCTCCTCGGGCTTCAGCCGCACCTCGGGTTCGAGGCTCAGGAGGAAGTCGGGCCTCTGCATACGGGCCACGCAGGAGGTGTCCAGCGACTCGGCGGAGCCCGCCGCGATGAACGCCGAGACCATCTGCGATTCGCACTCCAGGCCCTTCATGCCGTCAAACCCATGGCCGCCATCAGGGACCACCACATGCCGGCTCCGCTTCAACGTCCGGGCCACCCGCTCGGCCGAAGACGGTGGAGTTGCGGGGTCGGCCCCGCCCGAGATCAGCAGGGCTGGAATGTCGGACGTGACGGGGACACGGAAGTCCGGGCCGAGCTTCGGTGCCGGCCAGCCTGCGCACGCCGCCAGCTGCTTGCGCACGCGCAGATCGCCGAGGAACGTGCCGGCCACGGCCGCGGGGATCTCCTCGTCGCGGACGAAGGCGAGGTCCTCGGAGCAGGTGATCGAGAGGTAATAGCCTTCGGTGGAAAAGGCTTGGCTCCCGCTGATGATCTGGGCGAATTCGGCCAAAGGCTGCCAGTCGCCGTTCGCTGCGAGATGGAGGTGAAGCGGGGTGATCGAGATCCAGCTGTTGTAGTAGAGCATCCGCCGCAGCACCAGCCCGAGACCGTTCTTCGACAGGGTGAAATCGATCGGCTGGCCGGTTGCGGCGTCGATCACCTGGACCTTCACCGGCTCCTTTTCGACCTGGCGGAACACGGCGGCCGTCTCCTCCCGGAGCTTCGGGAAAGCCTTCCGGCACGCCGGGTCCCCTTCGCACTCGGCGATCAGGCCGTCCAGACCCTGCTGGGAGTAGCGGGCGGCGACCAGGGGGAACGCCTCGTCGAGGGGGAGCACGCTGCCCAGGATCGCCGTCCGGACGCTCCCCGGATGACGGCGCATGTAGACCTGGACGGTCCGCGTACCGTAGGAGGTCCCCATCACGTTGACCTTCCCGTAGCCCAGGGCGGTGCGGACCTCCTCGGCGTCGTCCACCACGTTGTCGGTCGAGTACTGGGTGAGGTCGACCGTCTTCTGGAGCCGGTCGCGGCAGGCGCGGACCTTGGCGGCGGGCATGTAGTCCTCCAGGAATCCCTGGATGCTGCCGGTCCCATGGAGCTCGTCACACGCCAGGGCCGCCGACCGGCCGGTCCCCCGGGAGTCGATCAACAGGAAGTCGCGGGTCTTCCGCAGCTCCGGCGTGGTCGTGGCAAACCCGACCGCCTCGTCGATCGACGACGCTCCGGGGCCGCCGGCGAAGTAGACGAGCGGATCGAGCAGCCGCTGCGGCCCGGTCGCCGGGAGGACCACGACCTGGAGGGGGATCGTGCGCCCGCTCTGTGCGGCGCGGTTCTCGAAGACCTCGTAGACGCCGCACCGGGCGTCCGGCGGCAGACCGGGGATGGCGCAGGGCTTCAGCTCCAACTGCGGGGCAGGCGTGGCGGCCGATGCGAGTCCAGAGACAGGAAGACAGGCGAAGGTGAGGAGAAAGATCGATGTGCGTCGCATGGGAGGACATGCGCTGTTCGCGCGTAAGAGTTCCGCCAGCACTTGAGATCGATCCTCATCTGTGGTGGCCTGAGCGCCCGCGGCCGTTTAAGGGCCGACTGGGCGAGCTGGTGGTAGGATGGTGCAGGGAGGTCACCATGGTGAAGGTACCATTGCTCTCTCAGGTTCGATGGGGAGCCGCCCTGCTGGTGTCTGTCGTGCTGTGCGGGCGCCTCGACGCACAGATACCTCCGATCGAGATCACCGCCATTCCGACATATGGCAGCGCGGAGAACCTGCACGGGCGCGCCAGCAACGTCGATCCGGCTGCCTATCATGTGGCGATGTATCTCTTCCTCGAGGGCTTGGGCTGGTACGTGAAACCGACCTTTGCGGCGCCGTGCACCTCGCTCGCTCCCAATGGCAATTTTGAGGTCGATGTAACCACCGGAGGCGTCGACAACCTGGCTCATCGGTATGCTGTGTTTCTTGTTCCCATAGGCGATGCCTGCCCACTGGTCAGCGGCGCAGCGTTTTTGCCGGATGAGTTGCTTGGCCGCGCCTCGGACCTCGTCGAGCGGACCCCGTTCACTGTGCAGTTCTCCGGCTACACATGGGTCCAGCGCAACTCGCCTTACCCCGGTGGTCCCGCATCGAACTGTTTCTCTCCCGACCACACCTTTGTGGACGGTCAAGGACAGCTCCATCTCACGCTCGCGGCGAGCTCATGCGGTGGCGAGGTCTGGCTGGCGCGGAGTCTCGGGTACGGCGAGTACCGGATCCATACCATCGGGAGGGTTGACAATTTCGACCCACAGACCGTTTTTGGCATGTTCACGTGGGACCCGGATTCCCAGCCGTCCCAGCGGGAGATGGACATCGAGCTGAGCCGGTGGGGCGTTGCCGGCGACCCGCTCAATGCGCAGTTCGTCGTGCAGCCATTCGATCAGAGCGGCCATCGGGACCGCTTTCCGGTGACGCTCACCGACGGCACCAGTCAACTGACGTTCCTGATGCGGTGGGCGCCGTGGGCGGTGACGTTCTCGGTCTACCATGGCCGCCACTTCGGGGTTCCGCCGCCGGCCGATCTCATCCACGAGAAGGTGTTCACGAGCGGCGTGCCGGAGCCCGGCCGCGAGCGTTTTCGGTTCAACCTCTGGCGGTTCTGCGGAAGCTCCTGCACGCTCACCCAGGACCAGGAGGCCGTGGTGACGTATTTCGGTTTCGTCCCCGCCCCCTTGGACTTCCATACCGTGCAACCCTGCCGGCTTGTGGATACCCGGCTCGTCGTCAGCCGTTCCGGCGGCCCCGCCTTGGCCGCGGGAGCCATCCGGCTCTTCCGGGTGACCGGCGCCTGCGACATCCCTCCGACGGCGCGAGCGCTCTCGCTCAACGTCACCGTGACCCAACCGGACGCCGCCGGGCATCTTCGGGTCTATCCGGCTGGGAGCGCCGTCCCCTTGGCTTCAACGATCAACTACTCGGTGGGGCAGACTCGTGCGAACAACGCCATCGCGCAGGTAGGGAATTCGGAACAGGTGGCGGTGTTCTGCGGTCAACCGGCCGGAAACGTCCATCTGATCGTGGACGTCAATGGTTACTTCGAATGAAGCGATGCGGGGTGTGGCCACGGAAAGCCCCCGAAGCGCTTCGTCCCAGGCCACACCTCATATCCAGTTGAGACCGTCGTTGGAGAAGATCGGATCGCGTTGGCGATGGACTGCTTCTCCTTGACTGCGCATGGCGGCAGTCAGGTGGCGCGTTGATACCAGGTCTCCAGGCGTTCCAGCCAACCTCGGAAATGCGGACACTGTGCGCGGATCGCTTCGAGTCCGATCTCCAGAACGGCGAGGGTTCCCATCAACGGTTTTTCATATCCCGGCACGAGAGCTTGCACCCGCTTTGAGGGGGCCGTCTGAGGAGAATCATCAATTTCTTCCGGTGTCTCAAACGCGTTCCGAATCTGCTGGAATCGAGGAGCAAGGTCCGGGCGGCCGATCCCTTGAGCGAAGCGCACGCAGTCGCTGAACAGCAAGGCCTCGAATTCGTGCATCATGACGTAGGGAAGGAAACGCCTGGCATCGAAGCCCTTACCCATCGCATCGCAGATCTCCGCGAGCAGAGCATCTTGGATCGTGGGTGCTTTCTGGAAAAACGGAAGCACCCCCGCCTTGTTCCGGCCGGGCCACGCTCTTTCGCCAGTTTGTGGCAGTGCATAGTAGTCCACCATGGTGCCGGCGAAGCACTGCGGGTCCTCTTTGAGGTGAGTCACGATGTCCTGCTTGACCGTGCTCCAGGGCCGGATACCCCCCCGCCGATCCCGCTGACGGGCATTCCCCATGAGTCGCGCGCTGACTCGGAAGTAACCGCGCGAGTAAAGATGAGGTCCCAAGACCTCGTTGACGAAAGTCTCTTCCGTTTCACCTTCCACGTGGATGAGGAGTCTGGCCACTCGATCACTCTCCGGCCGGGCGTCCACCCAGCTCGTTTTTCTCCCAGAGCTGACCGAGGCTGTACCGCTCCAACCAGGTCTCCAATCGAGCCGACTCCAACCGAGTGAGCTGCGTGCTCCCGTCGACGCGGTCGGCAACCAGCACATCCTCCGGCTGAAAGTGATCCAGAAGCAGAGGCGACTGGGTCGACAGGATGACCTGAGTTCCGATAGACGCCTGTTTCACCAGCGAAGCGAGGAGAGTGATCGCGTAGGGGTGTAGGCCGAGCTCCGGCTCATCGACCAGAATCACCGAGGGTCGTAAGGACTGTGGCTGCAGGAACAATGTCGCCAACCCGATGAAGCGCAGGGTGCCGTCCGAGAGAGATGACGCAGCAAAATAAGCCTCTGTGCCTTTGTGCCGCCACTCCAGCCTTATCTTTCCCGGGTTCAGCTTCTGAGGCCGCAAGTGGAAATCGTCAAAAAACGGTGCCACGCGCTGTACGGCACGGCGAATCAGGCTGTAGGACTCCGCATGCTTCTCCCTCAGAAAGTAGAGGAAGGCGGCGAGATTCGATCCGTCGGGGCGCAGATAGTCGTTATCGTTCAAGTCCGCCGTCATCTTCATCGGTGAGGTCGCGCTGGTGTCATGAAAGTGGTACAGCCGCCAGCGGTCGAGATGGTCACGAACATACTTTCCAACCTTCGAGCGGAGGTTCGGATCACTGATGCCGGCTTCGAGGCCTTTCGCCAAGAGTCCTTCCGAGAAAGGCCGGTCAGGATACCTCTCCTTGTCCCAAAAATAGACGAATTCCGATTTTTGGTAAAGCTGATCATCCGCCGTAGCACCCAATACGATCTCGTATTGGTTCCTTCCCCCTTGAAAAGAAATGTGAACTTCTAGCTGGGGCGTCACCTTGGAGCCAAAGTGCAGGACCTTGTCTGCGCCTCCGGCCTTGCTGACGTAGTCGTGCAGGTGTCCCTCGCGGATGGCATGCAGGAAAGAGAAGACGCCGATGAAGTTGGATTTTCCCGAGCCGTTCGGGCCGACCACCAGGTTGATCGCGCCGAGCGCCAGCTTCTCGATGGACGCGATGCTCTTGAACCCGCGAATCGTGATGGTGTCGAGCTCAGGCCTGGGGCGACTCGGAATCAACATGACCCGATCTTATACCGCCTGCGCTCACTCAGCCCCCTCCGCGCTCCAAGTAAACCGCCCATACGGCTTCGCCTCCGGCCAGAGCTCGTCGAGAGAGCCCGCCTCGTAGAGCCTGCCCCCCTTCATGACCCAGCGCAGGCTCGTGGTGTTGTGGATGTCGTCCAGCGGGTTCTTTTCCAGGATCAGCAGGTCGGCGAGCTTGCCCGCGGTGAGGGAGCCGAGGTCGCGCTCGACGCCGAGGAAGCGCGCGCCCTGCAGGCTCGCGAGCTCCAGGGCGCCGTGCGGGCCGAGGGCGGTGGCGGCCATCCAGATCTCCCAGTGGGAGCCGAGGCCGTGCATCTCGCCGTGGGAGCCGATGGCGCCGCCTCCTCCCGCCGCGAGCACGTCGGCCAGCCCCTCGGCGACCAAGGGATAGCCATAGGCCGTCTCCGGCCGAACCGCCTGTCTGTGGAGACGGGGCAGGAGATAGGACGGTGGCAGGAAGCGCCGGAGCTTGGACTCTCCTCCGGGCTGACCCGGGAGAGAAAGAGCTCCTTGCTTTCGGGGCCGGGGCCGCTCACCTGGAAGGTCGGCGAGTAGAAGAAGCCGGCCTGGCCGAAGAAGCGCGCCACGTCTCCGTACATCGGCGCGAAGCCGAGCGCGTGCTCGAAGCCGGTGCCGCCGTCCATGACGCGGGTGAGGTTCTCCTTATAGCTCGAAGCCTCGCTGGTGACCCGCACGCCGGCCTCGCGCGCCGCCTCGTACAGCCACTGCCGCTGCGGGCGCCGGGGCTGCAGGTACTCCTTGATCGTCGGCGCCCCCCAACCGGCGAGCCTCTGCACGCGGCCCCGCGCCTCGGAGGGGTCCCGGACCTCCATCCAGTTCGGGCCGTCGTTGGAGAACAGCGGATCGCCGCTGCTGAAGAGGCGCGGCCCGGCCATCCCTCCGGTCTCGACCGTCTCGGCGGCGGAGAACGCATTCTGAGAGCCGGCATCCGGATCGAAGGTGGTCGTCACTCCATGGGCGAGGTACGCGGCCGCTTCGTAGTTGTGCCAGGGGATGATCTCGGCCTGCCCGTCGCTGTGGTGGGCGTGCATGTCGACGAAGCCGGGGAGGATCGTGGTGCCCGCGGCGTCGATCACCCGGTCCACGCCGCGGACGTCGCAGTCGCCGACGCAGGCGATGCGGCCGCGCCGCACGACCACGGTGCCGCGCTCGAGGACCTTGCGGCCGTCCAGGGTGATGAGCCGCGCTCCGGTGAGAGCCAGGCTTCCGGAAGGGATGGCGCGCGGGCGCTCCAGCCGCACCTCGCGAGCGGTCAGTCGGCAATCCGCGGGCCCCTGGCAGAGGTAATAGTGGTCGCCATCGCCGATGCCCAGGGTGTCGGCGCCGATCCAGCGCGGGAAGAGTCCGCCGTCGGTGGTGAGCCGCCGGCTGGCGAAGCCCTCGGCGCGCGGGTCCAGGAGCGGCGGCTTGCCATCCGTCCCGGGTTGGGGGAAGGGATGAACGAAGACCTCGTCTCCCGCTTCCCAGGCGATCCAATGGCCATCGGGAGAGGGCGTGGCCTCGTCGGTGTCCTGGAACGACGCGTGGACCCTCCGGTCGCCGCCGTTGTGATCCACTGAAACGAGGTCGGTCACGAAGTCGCCGTCCTGCTCACGGTGCTCGGGGAAGAAAATCCTGCCGCCGGGGCCAAACGAGGGCCAGGCGATCTCCCGCCGGTTGGAGTAGGGCTCGAAGGCGTACCGGGGCCGGCTGACCCTCGTCAACGTCCGCGGCTCTCCTCCTCCGGAAGGAAGCGTGGCGATCTCGTACCAGGGGTTGTCGGCCCATGTGAAGCCGGGAGCATAGACGCCGGGACCGCGCACGATCAGGAGCTCGCGGCCGTCGAGGCTCCAGACCGGGTGCAGGTACTCGCCCGCGGCGCGCGTGAGGCGGACCGGCTCTCCGCCATCCACCGGAGCTTTCCAGACGTGCCCGCGGCCGGGATCGTCCCAGGTGGTGAAGGCGACCCAGCGGCCGGTTGTCGTACTCCATGGTGAGATCGGTCTCGATGGGGTCCATCACCACCCGCTCGTCTCCCGTCTCCAGGTCGCGCACCCGGAGGACGGTGCGGGCGGCATAGGTATCGCCGCGCCAGGTGGTGGTGCCCCCCGGACACGCGGCGGGCGAAGGCGAGCCGGCGGCCATCCGGGGAAATCTGGGGCGCCAGGGCGCCGCCGGGGAGCGCGGCCACGGGGACGTCCTCCGCCTTGCCCGTTGCAAGGTCGAGACGGCGGAGCGTCCGGCCGTCCGCCAGGTCGCCGCGGATCTCATTGCTGTCTCCGATCGGCCGGAGGGCGTAGAAGTAGAGGAAGCGGCCGTCGCGCGAGGGGGAGGGCCACTGCGCCAGCTCTTCCACCAGCCGCTCCTCTGTCTTGCCCTCGGGGGCGTCGAGGGAGATCCGGTACAGGCCGTCCCAGCGCCGGGCGAAGAGGTGCTTCCCGTCGGGGCTCCAGGCCGGCTGCAGGAGCCGGTACCTGGGATCGGTCGGGATCTTGAGGGGGGCCGAGCCGTCCGCGTTCATGACCCAGAGGTGGGGATGCCGCCGCGGTCGGAGACGAAGGCGATACGCCCGCCGTCCGGGGAGAAGCGGGGGTGGATGTTCAGCGCCACCCCGCTCGCCTGGGTCAGGCACTCGGCCTCGCCTCCCGCGCTCCCTTGAACGGACAGCCGGTAGATATGGCCCAGGAGGTCGAAGACGATCCACTTCCCGTCGGGCGAGAGGTCGAGAGACATCCAGGTCCCCTCGCGTCGATCTCCCGGACCTCGCCCCGGGGCAGGGTCACATCCCAGGGAGTCTCGGCCATGGCCGGAACGGCGGCGGCGACAAGCGCGGCAAGAGCCAGGGCCTTGATGGTCATCTGCGGAGCCTCCTCTCGAAGAGAACGGGTCTCGTCCCTCCTCTTACGCAGGAGCGCCGCTTTGGTTCGTCCCATTCTCGGCCGGTCAGCCCCTCCACGCATCTATCGCAATGTCTGCATCTCATTGACGCTCTTCGCCTCTGTTACTACTCTTTCTTTCGGGCAATCCGACAAGCGGGGATGGATTTTCGGCCGATCGCCGCCGGGGCGCGAGGTTCTTCGAGGGCCTCACGACATGAATACTCTGAAAGTTTTCGTCTCTTCGCCTGGGGACGTCGGGCGCGAAAGAGAGATCGCGGGTCGCGTGTTGAAGCGTCTCTCCGGAGAGTTCGTCGGCCGCGTGGATCTGCAGAGCTACTTTTGGGAGCACGAGCCGATGCGTGCGACCCGCGACTTTCAAGACCAGATCCCTCCTCCCTCCACGTTCGACGTCGTCCTCTGCATCCTCTGGTCGCGTTTGGGCTCACGGCTGCACGCGAAGCACAACCGTGCGGATGGGACGCCGTACCTCTCGGGAACCGAGTACGAATTCGAGGATGCGGCAGCGGCCGCCCTCCGCCATGGCGTCCCCAGGCTCCTGGTCTATTTCAACAAGACCTCCAAGACCATCCCCGCGGAGCCGGTCGAGGTCCGCCAGCAGATGAGTGCGCAATTCGATGCGCTCCGGGCCTTCGAGAAGCGGTGGTTTATCGATCACGCGGAGAACACCCTCAAGGCGGCCTTCCACACCTATACCGACCTGGGCCGGTTCGAAGAGATGGTCGAAACGCACCTGCGAAGGCTCCTGACAGACCATCTGGCGCAGGATGACGGCTCCGGCGGCACGACGAGCGTTCCGATCTGGACGGCCGGCTCGCCTTTCCGGGGCCTCGAGCCGTTTGAGTTCGAGCATGAAGCCATCTTCTTCGGTCGCACCCGGGCCATCGGCGAAATCCTCGAGGCTCTTCGCAAGCAGGCCATGGAGGGCAGCGCTTTCGTCCTTGTTCTGGGGATGAGCGGATGTGGAAAATCCTCTCTAGTCAAGGCCGGAGCTCTGCCCCTGCTGACGAGGCCGGGCGTCGTCGAAGGGATCGGCCTGTGGCGCCGGGCCATTTTCCGTCCAGCCGATGCGGTCGGAGATCTCTTCGACGGCCTCGCGACAAGCCTCCTGCGCGCTGAGGCGCTTCCGGAGCTGGCTTCTGACGGGACTCCGAAGGAGCAGTTGGCCCAGTTGCTCCGGAAGGCCCCCGAAAGCGTTATTGCCCTGATCAAGGGTGGGCTTTCGCAAGCGGCGCGGGAGGTCGAGCTCCAGGAGAACCTCGTCGCCCAGCCGGCGGCGCGACTGGCGCTCGTGATCGATCAGTTGGAGGAGATCTTCACCATCGAGGCGATCACCCGCCAGCAGCGCGCGGATTTTATCGCCGTGCTGGCCGCGCTGGCGCGCAGTGGCCGCGTCTTCGTCCTCGCGACGCTGCGTAGCGATTTCTATGCGCGTTGCGCCGACGAGCCGCAGCTCATCGAGCTCAAGGGCGGCAGCGGCACCTATCACCTTCTGCCGCCGAGCGCTCTCGAGATCTGTCAGATCGTGCGCCAGCCCGCCTTCGCCGCCGGGCTTCATTTCGAGCAGAACCCGGAGACGCAGGAGCGGCTCGATGATCTCATCCGGGATGCCGCCGTTCGCGATCCCCAGGCGTTGCCGCTCCTCCAGTTCACTCTCCAAGCGCTCTACGACCGGCGCAAGGTCAACGGCTGCATGACGCTCGAGGCGTACCACGCGCTCGGCGGCGTCGAAGGCGCAGTGGCCGCTCGTGCCGAGCAGACATACGGCAGGCTGTCCGATTCCGCGAAGGAATCGTTTCCTGCGGTGGCGCGAGCCCTGGTGCGGGTGGGCGAGGGCGCCCAGGCTGTCCGCCAGCGGGCTGCGATGAGCCAGCTCGAGGCCGACGCTGCGGCTTGCGAGCTCATCGCGGCGTTCGTTCAAGAGCGGCTCTTTGTCACCGACCACGACGACGACGGGTGCTCCATTGTGTCGGTCGCGCACGAGGCTTTGCTCTCCGCTTGGGAGCGCCTCGCGGCGTGGATCCGGGAAAACCGGGACTTCCTCCTGATGAGAATGAGGATCGAGCAGGCTGCCTCGGTTTGGGAGGCGACGAGCTGCGACGCCGCGTATCTGCTGCAACCCGGCCGGCCCCTGGAACAAGGCGCGTACCTTTTCCGGCATCATGGCAGCAGTCTTTCAAGCCTGGCCCGGTCCTTCGTCGAGACTTCGATTCAGGCCGCCGAGGAGGCGGACGCCGAAAAAGTCCGAGCGAAGCTTCGCGAGGCCAGGAGCCTGCAAGAAAAGGCCGAGGCTCTCTGGGTGGAGTTTCGTGACACGGGCAACCGGCAGGGCGACGAGTGGCGCTTCGCCCGCCTCTCCGAGATCGAAAGCCTGCTGGTCGATTCTTTGGCGCTCCACCCCGAAGCGGCAGACGTCGCCACCCGCCTGGCGAGCATTCGCCGGCTTCTGGTCGAGACGGGAATCAAGACGCAGGATCTCAACCTGGCCTCGATCTATCTCCAGAAGCTCAAATCCAGCGCAATCCCCGCGGAAGCGAGAATCCCGGAGCTGAGCCGGGAGCTGGAGACGGCCTGGGCGGAGGCCGACCCGGCGCGCAATCTCTACGTACAGCGGCTGCGGAGATGGGCGCTACGCGGTTGCTGGCTGCCGGTGCTGTGGACGGCGGCCGCCTCTGGTTGGGCCGCGGGCGGGTCGAGCTTCCTTCTTGTCTGGCTTCTCGCTACCGGCGGGCTCATGATCGTGCTGCACTTCATCGTGGCGTTGTTCGCGGTGATGGTGGCCTATGGCAACGAGAGAAGCCTCAAGTGGGTCCACATCTCGGCCGTGATCCTGATCTTCGTCTCCCTTTTCGCGCTCAATCCTGTTTCCTTGGGCATCGTTGTCGCCGCCGAATACGGCCTCGACAAGATCCGTATGCAGAAGCTCGTCTGGAGCAAACCAGGGCCAGCATTCAACCTGAACAGGAGTGAATCATGAGCAAGGTGGTCGAGGGTGGTGCGCAGGAATTCTCGCGAGATTTGGAGGAACGGCTGTCCGCGGCGAGGGAAGAAAAGAGGCTGGTTCAGGCGCCTGCCCTGCGGCGACTGCGTTACGTCGTGCTGGGCCTTCTTGTCCTCTCCTCCATTGGGCTCGTGCTTTCGATTTTCCAGGGGTCTTTTGTGAGGGGCACCGGAAATCTTGTCGATGCTTTGAGCGCGGGCCCTGGCGGCCGGCGTGCCTTTGTGCTCTACGTCTTGGTCGTGTGGCTGTCGATTCCGCTCGCCTGGCTGCAGTTCTACAGTTACATCCGCTTCATTCGCCAGCTCAAGAGGAATCACCTCGAAGACCTGCGGGAAACGATGATCGCCATCCCGCGGATCATGGTCTACTCCATGGTCCTGGCTCTCATCATGCTCCCCATCGGTGTCTTCATGTTCCCGAGCGCGGAGGCGATCGTCGGATTTGCCTGGGGCGTGCTGGGCTCCCTCGTGTTCGCTCTTGCGATGTTCTTTATCATCCGCCACTACGTCAGGACCGCAATGGTGGATCTCGAGACCCTTCGGGCCGCGGCTGGCGCCGAGGGCTTGCGGGGGAGCTATCCCCGCTGGAGGGCAGCGTATTTGGTCCTTCTGCTCCTGGCGCTCATCGTCCTGGCGATCGGTTACTTCCTGGGCGGCGTCGCGCCTGGATGAGGCCGGTCGAGGCCGGTCAGCCTTCCATGTCGTGATCGACGGCGGCTACACCGCCTGGAAAGAGAAAAACAGGAACACCGGAGGCGCCCCGCTCCGCCTCCGGTCAATTGCGGCGCCTCTTCCTCTTTTTCAACCCCAAGAATCTCCTTGGTTCGGCCGGGTGGGCAGATGTCCGGGCAAGAGACCTGTCCGCTTCGCAAAAGCTCCCGAACAGGTTGCAAAAGACCTTTGGGGTCGTCCAAAAGGTCAATTGCCGCCGCGAAAGTCTTTTCTGAAAAGAATCTTGCTCAATTGATCAGATTTCTCTTGACGCCCTCTCCGGACAGGAGTACAAAAGCCGGGCCGGCCCCTGCCTTTTGTGGGAAGGCCGCGGGCTCACCCCGCCACGCTGCCGAAGGCCGGGTGATATTGGATCGTCCCCCTGGCGTCGCGCAGGGCGCCGGGGGGCCAGCTCCAGGACTGGAAAGAGACGCGCGGACCAAAACGCGGGAAGGGTTGCCTGGAGACTCATGGGGATTGGTCGCGGCGGCTGTGGCGATCTTCGGGGTCGCGGCCGTCGCGGTGGGGGCCGGCGTTCCGCCCGACTCCGCGTGGTCGACTCTCGCTCTCAAGGTGGGGCATGAGCCGGCCTGGTGGGAGGTGCTGGCCTATGTCCCCGGCGATTGGGAGGAGGAGCTGAGCCGGCCTCTGGGAGGCGGCTCAGCAGGCGAGCACGAGCGGGAGAAGGGGCAGTTCGGCATCGAATAGGTGCTTTCGAAGATCACCTGACGGATTCTGCGCGCGAATCGCGCATTGAGAAAGAGAGCCCAACTCGGGCTGATCACAAAGGAGAGAACTATGAAGAGATTCTTCCAACTCGGTGTGCTCGTTGCGGTGCTGGCTCTCGCGGCGCTGGTGACCCCGTCCGCGCCGGTTCAGGCGGGCGACGGCTATGAGAAGTACATCGAATGGTACAGCGACGCGACCAAGACCGTGATGGTTGGTTGGCGGCAGGAGTACTGCGGCGGGTTCAGCGAACAGTGGGGGTACCAGACGGCCTACAGAGAGACATGGTGGGGCAATGAGTGCGTTTGGTGGTGATGTGAGCGCCGCAGACGGTCAGATTTGATTCTGTGGGCCTGGTACCCCAGGCCCACGGTTTCGCCTCAGATCAGCAGTAGGGATTGCAGTGGCTGTAGCAGACCGTTTCCTTGTTTCCGCGACTCCCCAGCACAACCTCTACCCTGCGGACGGTGCCGGCACCAGGTTCGGCCGCCAGTTGACGGCGCTCTCGCGGAGCTCTTCCATCTCTTTCCAATAGCCCTCGATGGTGTGGCGGCCGGCGTCGCTCAGATGAACGAGGGTCTGGGTTTTCTTCCCCACGAACCGCTTCTCGATCTCGACCAGCCCCGCCTCTTCGAGCTTCGACAGATGAGAGGAGAGGTTCCCCTTGGTGAGCGCGGTGATCCGCTGCAGGAAGAGGAAGTCGGCCCGATCGCAGGCCGAGAGCGCCGTCAGGATGGCCAGACGGGCGGGATCGTGGACCCGCCGGTCCAGGTTCGCGAGCTGTTCGAAGGGAGTAGTGCTCATCGCGATTCTTCCTCCGTCCGGGGGCCCAGCGCCCGGACAATCTGCCAGTGATCGACAAGCCCCGCCAGAATCATCGAAGAGCCGCAGAGGAGCAGAGCCATTCCAGGATAGACCAGGGCCGGAAGGATGAGGTCGATGTTCGGATCGATCATCCCATCCGGCCGTGCGATGTACGCGAGAGAGGTGCCGAGGATGGAAAGCCCCAGCAGCAAGGCGGCGAGCACCAGATGATGACTCTGGGACCAGCGGCGCCCTCTCCAGAACCAGACCCCCAGAAACACGGAGCCATAGAGGGCGTACATCGATTGCGCGACAACCGCCCTGAGCATGGATGGCGATCGCACCACGCCACCCGCCAGGATTTTGATCAACGGCGGCCCGAAAAAGGGCGCGGGTTCCAGGAGGACCTGAGGATGCTGGCCCAGCGTTTCCTCCCCTTGGATCAGGATGTTGGGAGGGACCGACTGGAAGAACGAAAAAAGAACCAGGGCCAGCGTCACCGTGATCAGGAAATGCCGCGCGATCGGGGTCACCTGCCGAAAGCCCTCGATCCGCGAGCTTTGACCGGCCGGGCTGAAGATCGAAGCCGGACAGAGCTCCGCGGTGGAATCGGCCGGCTCGAGGTCGACCTCGCCGAAGGTGTTCCTGTAGTACCGCTTCGCTCCGAGCGTCAGGAGAAGCGCGCCCAGGAGCACAACGGCGCGCAGAGGCGCTGGAGCTCCCACACCAAGGGCGACCAACCCCAGGGGCACCCACACCGAGAGTCCCTGCAGATCGTTGAAGTGCCGCGTGATGAAACGGATGCGATCGAGGTCTCGGGTCACCATGTCAGTCTCCCTTCGACGACCGGTCTGCTTGACAAACCAATTCTGGCCCGAGAGGCACCGGATGTCAACCACTGTTCCTGGCAAGGAGCTTGGCTTCAGTCTTGCAGATGCCGCTGAAAGTCAAGGGTGGGTCAAAACGGGAACAAATCGCGAGGGGAATATGGTCTCGCTCGACAGGTCTCTCCTGTTCCGCAGCCGGTTCTTCCTGCCTCTGCCGGCCATCCTCCTGCTGAGCTGGCCTGCTCCTGCCGGCGCTGACGTGCTTCGCTTTGACACGGCCGAGGTCGTTCTGCGCGCCAGCCGCACCTTCAACGGGTCCGGCGGGCTCCCCAATCCGTTCGTGGACGTGGAGCTCACCGCGGAGGTGACCTCTCCCGGTCCCAACAGCCGCCGTTTCCTCGTCGACGGGTTTTTCGACGGGGACGGAGCCGGCGGTCCATCCGGAAACGTTTTCAAGATCCGGGTCTTCGCCGCCGAGGTCGGGCTTTGGACATGGACGTCGCACAGCACTGACCCGGGGCTGAACGGCCTGAGCGGCAGCTTCAACTGCTCCGGCACGCTCTCCGGCGTCTTCGCGGCCGGCCCGGTGGTGCGGGATCCTTTGTACCCGCGCACCTTTCGCTACAGCGCAGGCAAGCCGGTCTATTTGATGGGCAAGTTCCTGGACCAGGCCGCTCCCGATCCTCTCAAATGGTCCCAGACGTTTCTCTCAGAGAATTTGACCGACGTGGACCGCCAGGCGATGCTCGATCGCCACGTCGGCATGAAGGTGAACAAGCTCAGCGTCTACCTGGCCAACAAGGGGGACTACGGCACCGCCTGGCCCACCACGCCCTGGGTGGGGACTGCCCTGAACAATGACAAGGCCCGTTTCGACCTGGCGCGCTGGCGTCTCTACGAGCGCTGGATTCTCGAGATGCGCCGCATCGGCCTGGTCGCCCACCTCTGGTTCTTCGCCGACGACTCGGGGTTCGGCTCGCTGCCGGACGCCGACCGCAAGCGGCTGATCCGCTATGGCATGGCGCGGATTTCCGGCTACGTGAACACGTTCTTCACCCTGGTCTTGGAGTGGGAGGAGGGCTGGTCGGTCAGCGAGGTGGAGACCCACATGACCTACCTGCACGAGAAGAACCCCTGGGACCGCGAGGCCAGCATCCACTGCCAGATCGGCGACTTCGACTTTCCGGCAGCCGAGTGGGCCGACTACATGGACATCCAGGCGGGCGCCACCAGCTACTCGGGCGTGTATCAGCGGGGGATCACCAACCGCGGCCTGGCGGTCAAGCCGGTGATCCAGGAGGAGTTCAGCCAGGGGGATGAGAACACCGGCAACCGTCAGAAGACCTGGGCGGCTTTCCTGGCGGGCGCGGCGGGCGCCGGCACCGGGGCCTTCCTCGCGCCGTTCTCGGTGTTCGCCTCCCGGGTGCCCTTCCACCGGATGGAGCCGAACCAGGCGCTCGTGGTCTCGGGCACGGCCTACGCCATGGCCGAGCCGGGGCAGTCCTACGCCTTCTATCTGCCGGTCAGCGGCACGATCACGGTCGACTTCTCAGCCGTCTCCGGGACGCTGATCGTCGAGTGGCTCGACCCGCGGCAGGGCACCTGGTTGAGCGCTCCCGGCATCGTCGGCGGGGGAACGCGGTCGTTCAAAACGCCGCAGACGGGCGACTGGGCCTTGTACATCCACCGCTGACCGCGGTATTTCCCGGCCGTCCCAGCGCCCGCACGAGCTGCCAGTGATCGAGGAGGCCTGCCACGATCATGGCGGAGCCGCAGAGGAGCAGAGCGATCCAAAGATGGATCGCCGCCGGCAGGAAGAGGTCGAGGGTCCGAATGACCGGCTCTCTCTCCTCATACACGAAATACCCCAGGAAGGTACCGACCACGGAAAGCCCCAGCAGCGGGGCTCCGAGGATCAGATAGTAGCTTTGAGACAGGCGGCGTTCCCGCCAGAGCCAGACGCCCAGGAAGAGAGAGCCGCAGAGCGCATAGATCGCCTGCGTGACCACAGCTTTGGCCGCGGACGATGGAATCAGCCTTCCCGAAAGAACGGATTGGATCCCTCGGGTATAGGCCGGTTCCGCCAGGAAAACCGAATCGAGTGTGAGCCAGGGCGGCTCGGCCAGGGATTGGGATTCAACGATCGAAATCGTCGGGCTGATCGCCTGAAGGATAAAAAAGAGGAAGAGAGCCAGCCCCATGGTGAGCAAAAGCGGCCGCATGGCGGGAGCCACCAAGGGAAAGCCTTCGAGCCGCGGCGTCGGACCGGCTGGGCTGAAGATCGAAACGGGAGAAAGCTCCAGGGTGGGACGGACCGCCTGCTGCTCGATCTGGCCGAAGGTGTTTCTGTAGTACCGCCTCGCGCCGAAGGCTACGAGAACGGCTCCCAGGAACAGAAGGGCTCGGAGAGCCACGAGCGGCAGGTTGTCGAAATAGGTCGTCCCGCCCACGCTCAGGGTCAGGAGCCCCAGGGGCACCCAATACCGGAAACCCTGGAGATCGTTGAAGTGCCGCGTGACGAACCGGATGCGATCAAGGTCTCGGGTATCCATCTGAGTCTCCTTTGGCAGATGGTCTGTGCTGCAAACCAATTCTGTCCCAAGCCTCGGAGGATGTCAACTGGTCTTTGTCACAAACCGGATGCTGCCCGCTGTAACGTTCTCCGCCTTCGCGACTCTCTCCAGGCGAAGGAGGATGATGTGATGCCCACGATACAACCGAGCCTGAATCTGGAGTCGCTCTACCGGCCCTTGTGGCTGACCTATGGACTGGTCCCGCTGCTTGCGGGGCTCGACAAGTTCTTCAATCTGCTCACCGACTGGCCGAAGTACCTGAGCCCCTGGGTGGCGGGTCTGCTGCCGGTGTCGGCGCAGACGTTCATCTACGCGGTGGGGGTCATCGAGATCGTGGTCGGCCTGATGGTGCTCACGCGCTGGACGCGACTTGGAGCCTGGATCGCCACCGCGTGGCTGGTCCTCATCGCGGTCAATCTCGTCACGCTGGGCCTGTTCGACATCGCCGTCCGGGATCTCGCGATGGCGGTCGGCGCGTCCACGCTCGCCCGGCTCGCCGAGCTGCGGCAGGAGTCGCCCAGGACGGTGCGCGAGCCCGCCCTGCACGCGAGCCGGGTGTAGAGTCGAGACGTGGAGCCGAGATGATGAGCCAGGCAGCTCTCCAACCCGTTGCCGCGCCCGCGACCCTCTCCGACGAGGAGGTCGTGGCGCGCGTGCTGGCGGGGGACTCCTCGTTGTTCGAAATCCTGATGCGGCGTTACAACCAGAGGCTCTTCCGCGTGGCCCGCGGCATCCTCGCGGATGACGGGGAAGCCGAGGACGTGATGCAGGAGGCCTACGTACGGGCCTTCCGCGAGCTCGCCGGCTTCCGCGGCGAGGCCCGTTTCTCGACCTGGCTCACCCGGATCGCCTGCCACGAGGCGCTGGCCCGGGCCCGCAAGCGGCAGCGGCTGGTTTCGATCAACGGGGGCGAGCCGCCCGACCCTCCCGCCGCGACGCTCGGCCCCGAGCGGGAGCTGGAGAACCGCGAGCTGCAGACCGTCCTCCGCGATGCCGTGGAGGTCCTCCCCGATCCCTTGCGGGCCGTGTTCTGCCTGCGCGAGATCGAAGGCCTCTCGACCGAGGCGACCGCCGATGCGCTCGGTCTCACGGCGGAGAACGTGAGGGTGCGCCTGCACCGCGCCAAGCGCAGCCTGCGGCAGGCGCTCGACGAGCGGATCGGCCGCGAGGTGCGCCGGCTCTACCTCTTCGACGGCCCCCACTGTGACCGGGTGGTCGAGGGGGTCTTCGCCCGCCTCCTTCTCTGACGGTTCTCCTCTCAACGGCGCAGCCTTTGCGGCGCAGCCTTTGCAAAGAACCGTCTCGGAATGGAGGTGTGCTCGATGAAGATCACGGTCCTGACCGGACTCGAGGAAAAGAATGCGACCACTTGCGACGTGGTGGTCGAGCAGGTCGCCGACGCTCTGCGGGAGAAGGGGCACGAGGTGTCGATCCTGGCGGTGTGGGACGACGTGCGGGAGGTGGTCGACGGGTTGGCGGAGCGCCAGCCCGACCTGGTGTTCAACCTCCTGGAGAGCTTCGGGGAGGACACGGGAGCCGACGTGGCCGTGGCCGGCCTCCTCAACCTCCTCAAGGTGCGCTACACCGGCGGCGGTCCGGGAGAGCTGTATCTGCGGCAGGACAAGGCGCTGGCCAAGAAGGCCTTCGCGTTCGAGGGGATCCTTTATCCCCATTACGCGGTCTTCAGCCAGGACTCCGACTTCGAGACCGGCGGCAACCTCCACATGCCGCTGTTCGTCAAGCCGCTGAGCGCCGACGCCTCGATCGGCATCGACGGCGACTCGCTGGTGCGGGACGCCACGTCGCTGATGCGGCGGGTGCTGGCCATCCACGACGAGGTGAACGATTCGGCGCTGGTCGAGGAGTACATCGAGGGGCGCGAGCTCTACGTCGGCGTGCTGGGCAACCGCGAGCCTGTCGCGCTGCCGCCGATCGAGGTGGATTTTTCGGGGCTGCCGGACGGGGTGCCGCGCGTGCTCGGCTCGAAGGCCAAGTGGTCGCCGGAGAGCGTGGAGTACCGGGGGACGAAGTCGGTGCTGGCCGATCTGCCCGACGAGATGCGCGCCCGTCTCCAGAAGGCCGCGCTGGACGCCGCCCGCGCCGTGCGGATGCGCGATTACGGCCGCGTGGACCTCCGCCTCACCGAGAGCGGGGAGATCTACGTCATCGAGGTCAACGCCAATTGCTACCTGGAGAAGGAGAGCGAGTTCGCCACCGCGGCCGCCGCGGCCGGCATCGAATTTCCGGAGCTGATCCAGAAGATCGTGGACCTGGCGTTGGAACGGTATGAGGCATCGGCGCCGTCCGCTCCGGAGCGGGAGCCAGCGGCGGCCACGGCATGATCTCCCCTACGGCATGTAGCTCCCCCGGTGCACGTGGTTCATGGCGAGCGCCGTCACCAGGGTGGTGAGCGCGATCACGGCCGGGAGCTCCCGGTCTTCGGGATAGACCTGGTCCAGGGCCTCGGCCCGGTCCGCCAGGTAGGAGAGGAGCCGGCGGGTGTGCTCGGGGAAATGGCCGGTCCAGCGATAGACGTCCGCCGGCAGGTCGCGCTGGAGGCGGCGGATCAGGACCGCGGCGGGCCGCCGCGGCGCGTCCGTCGTGAGGTCCTCGGGCCGGCCGAGGTCCTCGAAGATCGCGCGCAGGGCTCCGTCCAGACCGGGCGGGAAGTCGTCCCCTTTGAAGCTGGTCCAGCGATAGTAGTCGTCGAGCGTGTAGGTGATCTCCCCCACGTCCTCGTCCAGGTCTTCGGCGGTCACCAGCGGTTCCCGGTCGCGGATCTCGGTCATCACCCGATCGCAGTATTCGAGCTTGGCGAGGGCCTCTGGCCAGGCCGCGTACTCGGCGCGCCAGTCGAAACCCGGGGTCATCCAGACGGCGAAGGTCTCGGCCCAGTCCTCGTCGGGGTGCTTCTGGGCATACCAGCCGGGCAGGTGGCGGACGAAGCGGCGGCTGAACGGCTCCGGGCGGTACTCCTCGCGGTACGGCTGGGTGATGGAGCCGAAGCAGTCCACCCAGTCTTCCGAGTTGTACAGCCGATAGGCGTAGTTGATCACGTGCCCCATCTCGTGCCGCAGGTAGCGCAGGATGTCGGCCCGGCCCATCCCCTCCACGTGGCCGGTCCGCTCGGCGTGCAGGCGCGTCAGCTCCGGATCCGCCAGATAGAAGGGGATGGCGATGGCCACCGTGTCGAACGGCACGCCCCACTCGCTGGACAGGTAGAAGCGCGGACGGACCCGGCCGATGCCGGCCTGATCCAGCTCCCGGCTGAACTCTTCCAGGATCGGCTCGAGCGCCGTCCCTTCGATCCGCAGGCCGAGGTCGCGGATCGGGCGGGTCGAGAGGTGGGCTTCCTGGAAGGTGGTTGGCATGCGCGTTTCCCCACCCGGCGGAGAGGCAAGATCGATGCCCTCCTCTACTTCCAGGCGAAGCGCGGCTGCTCGAAGTGAGCCACCCGGGTGTCCCGGCCGTGCACGGCCACTTCGGCGAGCTGGTGGAGGAGCGCCGCGGTCGGCGCATAGAGGAGCCCGCGGGGCGGCAGCGACAGGGCGAGGACCGGCTGGCTGCCCGGAGGCCCGGGTTGCAGGACGACCCGGTCGGGAGTCAGCTCCTCGAGGGGCAGGAGCACCACCGAGGCCACTTCGCGTGGATCGGGGCGCAGAACGGCGCCGGAGATCCCCCACACCACGATCGGGGTCATGACGAACCCCGAGCGCGTCGCGTAGTCGTCCAGGCACCCGAGCACGTTCTCCGGCGGCAGAGCGAGCCCGACCTCTTCCTCGAGCTCGCGAAGCGCCGCGGTCTCCGGCGTCTCCCCCGGCTCCAGCCGTCCGCCGGGGCAGGCCCACTGCCCGCCATGGCGGCTCAGTCCCGAAGCCCGCACCGTCAGGATGACCGATGCCCGGGCTTCCGGGTCCGGCATCACCACCAGGGCCACGGCGGCCGGCCGGAGCCCTTCGACAGGGATGCTCCGCCGCTCGAACCGGGCGACGCGGGTCGCGAGCAACGCCCGGAGATCGGGATCGAACCGCAGATCAGCCATTGACAGAGCGTATCCCACCGGTTCTGCCGGCGGGGTAGGATGCGGGCATGGACACCTATCGGGCCATCGTCATTGGAGCCACGGGCGCCGTCGGCTCGGCTCTCGTGCGCGACCTCCTCGCCTCGCCGCGGTGCGCGGAAGTCACGGCTCTGACCCGGCGCCCGGTCCAGATGTTCGACGGCCTCGCCGGGCAGGACAAGCTGCGGCAGCGCGTCATCGATATGAGCCAGCCGGGCTCGATCGAACGAGAGACCGCGGAGGCGGCCCGCGGCGCCGAGGTCGCGTTCTGCACGATGGGCGTCGGCCAGCCGCGGAAGCTGGCGAAGGAGGAAGTGTGGAGGATCGACGTCGACTCCGCCGCCGCCTTCGCCCGGGGCGCGCGGACCGCGGGGGTGCGCCACATCTCGCTCCTGTCCTCGACCGCGGCCGATCCGGCGGCGAGCTCCTTTTATCTTCGTCTCAAAGGAGCTGCCGAGCAGGGCGTCGCCGCCGCGGGCATCCCGCGCATCAGCTTCTTTCGGCCGAGCCTCCTCGTGACCCGGGAGATCCGCTACGGCCTGCAGGACCGCCTCACCCAGCTCCTTTTTCCCCGCATCTCCTGGCTCCTCCCGAGCCGCTACCATGAGATCCGCGTCGAAGATCTCGGCCGCGCGATGCGGATCAACGCCGAGCGGCCAGGGAAGGACGGAATCGAGACCCTCCACTACGCCGAGTTTGTCGATCTGTTGAGGACGGAGCCTTGACCGGACTGGCGCCCAGGGTCCTCCTGCGTCCTCCTCTGCCAGCCGACGCCGCGGCGTTTCTGGCCATGGTGCGGGCGAGCCGGAAGCTGCACCGGCCCTGGGTGCAGCCCCCAGCCGACGAGAAGGCATTCCTTGCCTACACCCAGCGCGCCACATCGGAGCGCTTCATCGGCCGTCTGGTCTGTCTCCGGGCGACGGACGAGATCGTGGGGGTCTTCCATTTGAGCGAGATCGTACGCGGAGTCTTCCAGAGCGCGTACCTGTCCTATTACGGGAGCGCCCGCCACGGGGGTCAGGGTCTCATGCGGGAAGGAGCATGGCTCTTTCTCAATTTTGCCTTCCGCGAGCTGAAGCTCCATCGCGTCGAGGCGAACATCCAGCCGGAGAACGTGCGCTCCTTGGTCCTCGTTCGAGCGCTCGGCTTCCGTCAGGAGGGCTTCTCGCCGCGCTATCTCAAGATCGCGGGACGGTGGCGCGACCACGAGCGGTGGGCGCTTTTAGCCGAGGAGTGGCGGGCTTCCGGAGCTTCTCGTCAGAGCCACGATCAGCCAAATCGTCTTGCGCATGAGGTCACTCCCCCAAGTCACTGCGCCACCGCTTTCACCTCGAGCGCCAATCTGTAGAGCGGATCGTCGTCGGCCGACGGGTAGAGCGCGTCTTTCTCGACTTTGGGAAAGGCGTCGTTCTTCTTCCAGAGCTCCTCGGGATCGAAGCAGAACTTGGCGACGAGCCGGCGGCCGAAGTCGATCTCATAGTGTTGGTAGAGATCTTTCTGGTCGGAGCCGGACATCTCGGGATATTCACCCAACAAATAGCCTTCCTGGATGTGGGGCCGGACGGCGGTGGGCGGGCAGACGCTGGAGAGCCGGACGATCTGCAGCCCGGCTTCGGCGCTCGCCGTGATGGCACCGCTCAAATTGGGGACCCCCAGAACGAAGACGAAGGCCTCGTTGGTCGCAGGGTGCGAGGCGAACGACGCGGCGATGCGCAGCGAATGGGTGACGTCGAGCAGCGGAGTCGGGCACACCTCGTAGTGCTGCAGGATCGCCCACCGCAAGATCCGGTGGCGCTTGAGCCGTTCGACGCCCAGCAGCTTCTGCTGCACATAGCGCGATACGAGCTCCTGCTCCGCCTTCTTCAGGATCTCGAAGCGCTCGACGAGCTTGCCGGGAGTTGGATTCTTCGACTGGAACGGCCGGAACAGGGAAGGTTTTAGGGTCGTGTTCTTCCTGGCGTTCCGGTAATCCCCGGTCTGGCCCCGGAACAGGAGCACATAGTCGCGGTTGCGGAACTGAAGCTCCGCGACCCGGGTCGCCAGCTCCAGGAACGTTCTCACCCGATACCCGGGTCCCTGCCGGACGGCGGAGCAGGTCTTCGCCCTCTGCGCCTCCGGGGAGTCGCCGCGATAGAACGACCAGAGCTCCTGCTCTCCGATGGTTTGCATTATGGGTTGATTCTACAAGATCTGTCATAAGCTGATCTCCTTTCTGGAGGTCGATCCATGGGTCGTTCGAACCATCCGTCCGCGCTGTTCCTGCTCCTCCTGCTCCTGGCTCTCCCCGCCGTGGGGCAGGGGACCGGCGCCGCCGCAACCGACCGCTCGGCCCAGGTCGACGCGATCTTCGCTCCCTGGAGCTCGCGGGAGAAGCCCGGATGCACCGTGGCCGTCGGCGAGAAGGGCCGGACGGTCCTGTCGCGGGCCTATGGCATGGCGGACCTGGAGCACGACGTGCCCAACACGCCGGCCACGATCTTCGAGGCGGGATCGGTGTCCAAGCAGTTCACGGCCGCCGCGGCGCTCCTCCTCGTCCAGCAGGGCAAGCTGTCGCTGCGGGACGACGTGCGCAAATACGTCCCGGAGCTGCCGGACTATGGAACGCCGATCACGATCGATCATCTGATCCATCACACCAGCGGCCTGCGCGATTGGGGCGGCGTGGCTGCCCTGGCCGGCTGGCCCCGGGGGACCCGCATCCACACTCACGCGCACATGCTCGACATCGCCTCGCGGCAGAAGTCTCTCAACTATGAGCCGGGGGCCGAGTTCTCCTACACCAACACGGGGTACAACCTGCTCGTCCTGATCATCGAGCGGGTGAGCGGCCAGACGTTCCCCGAATTCACGCGGCAGAACCTCTTCGCCCCGCTGGGGATGACCCAGACGCAGTGGCGGGACGACTTCACCCGCATCATCAAGGGGAGGGCCATCGCCTACACGGAGCAGGAGGGCGCCTACCACAGCGAGATGCCGTTCGAGAACGTGTTCGGCAACGGAGGCCTCCTCACGACGGTGGGCGACCTCCTCCTCTGGAACGAGAATTTCGTGCACGGCAAGGTCGGCGGGAACGGCCTGCGCGAGGAGCAGTTGCGGCGCGGCCGTCTGAACGACGGGCAGGAGGCCGGCTATGCCGGAGGGCTGTTCATCTCCACCTATCAAGGCGTGCCCGAGGTCTACCATGACGGAGCGACGGCGGGGTACCGGGCCTTCCTGGGGCGGTACCCCGAGCAGGGTCTTTCGGTGGCGGTGCTCTGCAACGCTGGGGAGGTCGATCCGGCGGACTTGGGGCACCGGACCGGCGACCTGTTCCTGGCGGCACCGACGAAACCGGAGCCGCCGGCCCCCAAGGGCATCGTGCTCACTCCGGAGGCTCTCGCCGCCAAGGCGGGGCTCTACCGCCACCAGCGCACCGGCGAGCCCTGGCGGCTCACGCTGATCGAAGGCCGGCTGCGGACGAGCGGAGGAAGGAACCTGGTGCCGCTCTCCGACTCTCTGTTCTATGCCGGGAGCGACGGGGTGCAGGTCGCGATCGACGCAGGACCCAACGGACGGCCGACCGCGGTGCGGATCTTGCGACCCGGCGGCGACATCACCATCTACGAGCCGGTCAGGGAGAGCACGCCGAGGCCGGAGCAGCTCGCCGAGTACGCCGGGGAGTACACGAGCGACGAGGCCGACGTGACCTATCGGGCGGTGGTGGAGGACGGAAAGCTCTTCCTCCGCGCCCGGCCGGACATCTCCTTTGCACTCACGCCGGCCTATGCCGATGCGTTTCAAGACGAGAACGGCTTGCTGGCGCGCTTTCGCCGTGGTGCGGACGGGAAGGTCTCGGAGCTCAGCCTGGGGATTGCCCGCGTGCGGGATCTGCGGCTGGTGCGGGTGGGGAGGTAGGAAAAGCCTAAAGGACCCAAAGGACCAGAAAGACTTCAAGGACGCCGGCGACAGGTTTTCCCGTCCCTGGTGTCCTTGGAGTCCTTTAGGTCCCTTAGGTCCTTGGCTTTTTGCTATTCGCCGTCCCCTAGTTGTCCACCTCGGCCTTCAGGGTCCGGGCGAGAATCGAGCCGTCGGCCTGGCGGGCGCCGCGTCCTTCGACCCGCGTCGGGTCGCCGGAGGCCAGGGAGTCGGCGATCTCGGTCAGGGAGTGGAGGTCGCCCCGGGCGATCCACTGGGTCTGGCCATTGACGACGATCCGGGTGCCGTTGGCGAGGGTCAGCGAGCTCTGGCCGACCGAGGCGACGGCTCCCTCGAACTCCTTGCCGGCCTTCTGGTTGTCGTCCCGGCCGCCGTTCTTGCCGCCTTTTTTGCCGCCCTTTCCGCTCTTGCCGCCGCGGTTGTCGCCGTTCTTGTCGTCGTTGCCGTTGCCTCCGCGGTCATCGGCGCCCTGGTCGTCGCTGCCCTTGCTCTCGGCGGTCACCGAGGAGAGGCCGCTCGTGCTCGCGGCGACGACCTGGTCGTCCGAGAAGGCGGGCTCCGTGGGGCTCGAGCCGTTCGAGCAGGCGACGGTGCCGAGGGGAAGGGTGAGGATGGAGGTCAAAGCGATAAGCTTGAGGGAGCGATGGGTATTCATGGGTTCTCCTTTTCCGTTTCTCTCTGTTCAGTCTCATGAGACAAGCGAGCGGAGCGGACGGAACAGCGACTTTCCGATTTTTTTTCGGCGTCCTGTTGTGGGCAGCCCCAACGCTCGCCGAGCCGTCGCTCGACCGGGCGATCGAGCTGCATCAGGCCGGACGGCTCCGCGAGGCGCTCCAGGCCTATCGCGAGGTCGCCGCCGCGACCGTGAAGGCGGACCCGGGGGTCGCGGCGGCCGCTCTGAACAACGCCTGCGTCCTCCAGCAGGATCTGGGAGACCTCCGCGCGGCGCTGCCGGATTGTGAGGAGGCGCTCCGCTTGCGCCGGGCCGGCGGCGACCCCCTCTCGATCGCCGAGACGCTGAACAACCTCGGCCTCGCCCTGGAAGCCCTCGGCCGGACCGTCGATGCCGAGCGCCACTACCGCGAGGCCCTGGGGATCAACCACAAGCTCGGCGAGGCCGAGGCGGAGGCGATCAACCTCGGGAACCTCGCGGCGCTCGCCCTGGAGAAGGGGCGCTACTCCGACGCGATGCGGCTCTACACCGAGGCCGGCGACCTCGCCGCCCGGCACCGGAGCGATCCCTGGGCGGCCGAGCAGCGGGAGATCGCCCGGATCAACCAGGGGGTCGTGCTCGAAAAGGTGGGGGCCTACCGCGAGGCCCTGGATCTCTATCAAGGTCTGCTTTCTGGGAGCGATACCTTGGAGCCGCGGCGGCGTGCCGCCCTCCTGGTGAACGCCGGGGTGCTCTACCGGAACCTGGGCGACCCGGTGAGCGCGACCGAGGCGTTCCGGGAGGCGATTGCCAGCTACCAATCCCTCGAGGACATGGCCGGGCTCTCGAACGCGCAGCTCAATCTCGGTCTCGCCCTCCATCTGAACCTCGAACAGCCCGGCGAGGCCGAGGCGGCCTACCGCGAGGCGCTCCGCCTGGCCGAGGAGAGCGGCGACAGGACGGAGGAGATCCAGGACCTCTTCTACCTGGGACGCCTTCTTCTTGCGCGCGGGCGGCTCCCGGAGGCCGAAGGGGTCTTCCGCCGGTGCCTCGCCGCGTCGACGGAGAGCG
>Ga0126309_10000094_pt1 | contig 29073 bp, 17 predicted proteins | sample Plot56_FD_92541 | JGI IMG/M metagenome (GOLD analysis project Ga0126309, IMG submission 92541) | Serpentine soil microbial communities from UC McLaughlin Reserve, CA, USA - Plot56 | ecosystem: Environmental > Terrestrial > Soil > Grasslands | place: USA: UC McLaughlin Reserve, Lake County...
ACTTCTTCGAGCTGGGTGGACATTCGCTTCTCGCCACCCAGGTCGCCTCGCGCGTCCGCTCGGTGCTCGGCGTGGATCTGCCGGTGCGCGCCGTCTTCGAGGCGCCGACCGTGTCCGGCCTCGCAGCCGCGATCGAGACGCTGCGCTCCACGGGCGCCGCAGTGCCGGACCTGCCGCCCCTCCTCCGCGTCAACCGGAGCGGTCCGCTGCCCATGTCCTTCGCCCAGGAGCGCCTCTGGTTCCTCCAGCAGCTCGATCCCACCTCCACGGCCTACAACATGGCCGCTGCCGTGGAGCTCACCGGGACGCTGCGGGTTGACGCCCTGGCCGCCACCATCGCCGAGATCGTGCGCCGCCACGACTCCCTGCGCACGACGTTCCAGATGATTGGGGACACTCCGTATCAATTCGTGTCGCGCGAGGGAGGGATGAGGTTGCCGCTGGTCGACCTTGCAGCGCTGCCCGAGATCGTCGCCCAGACCGAAGCAGGCCGCCTCGCGCGCGAGCACGAGATGCACGTGTTCGACCTCCAGCGCGGTCCGCTTTTCCTCGCCCTCCTGGTGCGGCTGAGCGCTGCAAGCCATCGCTTCCTGCTCAACTTCCACCATGCCATCTCGGACGGCTGGTCGCTCGGCGTGCTGGTGCGCGAGGTGGCGGCGCTCTATACCGCTCAGGTCGAGGGGCGCCCCGCGCCGCTGCCGGAGCTGCCGATCCAGTACACCGACTTCGCGGTCTGGCAGCGCGAGCAGCTCGCCGAACGGCAGGCCGCGGAGCTGGCGGCCTGGGAGGCCCGGCTCGCCGCGGTCGCCCCCGGCGATCTGCCCACAGACCGGCCACGCCCGGCGGTCCAGACCTTCCGCGGCGGGCGCCGGACTCTCGCGCTCTCCGCGGATCTGACCGCGCGGCTCGAAAGCTTCGGCCGCGCCGAGGGCGCGACGCTCTTCATGACTTTCCTCGCGGCCACGCAGGCGCTGCTCGCCCGCCACACCGGCGAGCCCGACGTGCCGGTGGGCGCTCCGGTCGCCGGCCGTCAGTGGGTCGAGATCGAGGACCTGATCGGCTGCTTCCTCAACACCCTGGTCCTGCGCACCGACCTCTCCGGCGGTCCGAGCTTCCGCGAGCTGGCGGCGCGCGTGCGGGCCGTGACGCTGGACGCCTACGCGAACCAGACCGTGCCGTTCGAGGCCGTCCTCGCCCGCTTACAGCTCCAGCGCGACCTGTCGCGGAACCCCCTGTTCCAGGTGCTCTTCAACATGCTGAGCCTGCCGGCGGAGGATCTCTCCCTGCCCGGGCTGGACCTGCGCATCCTGACGCCCGCCGAGATCCCGTCGAAGCTCGACATGACGTTCTATCTCTCGAAGGCCGGCCCGGAGCTGTGGATCAACCTGGTCTACAACGCGGACCTTTTCGACGAAGCCCGCATGGCGGACCTCCTCGCACAGCTCGAGTTGCTGCTGGAGCAGGCCGTGGCGCAGCCGGACGTTCCGCTGGACTCCTTCCCGCTGCTGACCGCCGCCGCCCGCGCTCTCCTGCCCGATCCGGCCGCGGCAATTCCCGAGCCCGCCTTCCCGCCGGTCGCGCGCCTGTTCATGGATTGCGCGGAGGCGTTGCCGGAGCACCGGGCTCTGGAGTGGCGCGAGGGTGCCTGGACCTACGCCGAGTTGGCGGATCGGGCCCGCGAGATCGCCGAGGAGCTCCAAGCCGCCGGAGCCGGACCGGGAACGGTCGTCGCCGTCGAGGGACCCCGGAGCCCCGAGATGATCGCGCGTGCCCTGGGAGTCTTCCTGGCCGAATGCGTCCTGCTTCTCCTGGATCCCAACCTCCCGGAGGCCCGGCGGCGCGCGATGCTGGACGAGGCGAAGCCTGGCTCCCAGGCCGGCAGCCTCGACGCCGCTTACATCTTCTTCACCTCCGGCACCACCGGCCGGCCGAAGGCCGTGCTCGGGCGCCAGCAGGGTCTCAGCCACTTTCTCACCTGGCAAAGGGAGGAGCTCGGCATCGGCCCCGACGATCGCGCGGCCCAGCTCACCGGCCTCTCGTTCGACGTGGTCCTGCGCGACATCCTCGTCCCGTTGATCAGTGGCGCCGCGCTCATCCTGCCAGACGAGGCCGACCTCACCCCGGAGCGCATCCTCCCGTGGCTCGCCGAGCGCAAGATCACGATGGCCCACACCGTGCCCACCCTCGCGAGCACCTGGCTGAGCGCGGCACCGCCGGGCTTCCGGGCGGAAGCGCTCCGCTGGACCCTCTTCGCGGGTGAGCCGCTCCTCGACCATGTCGTCGAGCGCTGGCGCGAGGCGTTCCCGCGCGACGAGGCCGTCAATCTCTACGGCCCCACGGAGACGACGCTCGCCAAGTGCTTCTACCGCGTCCCCGATCCACCGGTGGCGCGCGTCCAGCCGGTCGGCTCGCCTCCCGCAGACTCAGGCCCTGGTCCTCGCTGGAGACAGGCTGTGCGGTCTCGGCGAGGTGGGGGAGATCGTCCTGCGCACCCCGTTCCGCAGCCTCGGCTACCTGGCCAACCCTGAGGAGAGCCGCCTGCGGTTCCGGCCCAACCCGTTCAGCGATGATCCCGAGGACCTCCTCTACTTCACGGGAGACCGGGGCCGCTACCGGCTCGACGGCACCCTGGAGATCCTCGGCCGTCTCGACGAGCAGGTGAAGATCCGCGGCGTCCGCATCGAGCCCGCAGAGATCCGCGCCGCCCTGGGCCGCCACCCCGCGGTCTGGGAGAGCGCCGTGCTGCTGCGCGAGCACCGTCTCGTCGCCTATCTCGTCCTCCAAGCGGGAGCCGTGCTCGATCCCGAGACGCTGCGCCGGCACCTGCGGCACGAGCTGCCCGAGGCCATGATCCCGTCGATCTTCGTGGTCCTCGACGCGCTGCCGCTCACCCCCAACGGTAAGGTCGATCGGCGTGCACTGGAACGGATCGCGCCGGAGGAGCGCGTCGAAGCTGGCGTGGTCGCGCCACGCACCCCCGACGAGGAGCTGGTGGCCGGCATCTTCGCCGACGTGCTGGGCCTGGAGAGGGTGGGCGTCGAGGAGAGCTTCTTCGAGCTGGGAGGCCATTCGTTGGCCGCGACCCAGGTGATGGCCCGCGTTTTCAGCATCTTCGGCGTGGAGCTGCCGCTCCGCGCTCTCTTCGAGGCACCGACCGTCGCCGCCTTCGCCAGGACCCTGTCCAATCGTGGCCCGAGAATCGAGGCTTTTCTCCCCTCTCCCGCTCGCGGGAGAGGGGCCGGGGGTGAGGGCATCCCCCTCTCCCTCGCCCAGGAGCGCCTCTGGTTCCTCGACCGCCTGATGCCCGACTCGGGCCTCTACACCCTCTTCACTCCGCTGGAGCTGGAAGGACCGCTCGATCCCGGCGCCTTCGCCCGCGCCCTGACCGGCGTGGTCCACCGTCACGAATCGCTGCGCACGACCTTGCCTTCGATCGAAGAGCGGCCCGTGCAGGTCATCGCTGGGCCGGCCCCGGTGCCTCTCCCTGTGGTGGACCTGCGGGCCTTGCCGGAGGCGATGCGCCGGCGCGAGGCGCGTGCGCTGGTCACGGCGGCGTCGCGGTGGAAGTTCGACCTCGCAGCCGGCCCCCTCCTCCGCTGCCTGCTGGTGCGGCGCGAGGACGAGCACTCCACAATCCTCCTGGGAGTCCACCACACCGTCTGCGACCTCTGGTCCATCGGCCTCCTGGTGCACGAGGTGGCGGCGCTCTACCGGGAAGAGGTCGAGGGTGTGCCGGCGCGGCTGCCGGAGCTGCCGATCCAGTACGCCAACTACGCGGTCTGGCAGCGGCAGTGGCTCACGGGAGCGACCATCGAGCGGGAGGTCGCCTGGTGGCGCGAGCGTCTCGCGGGCGTCCCGGCGGTGGTCGAGCTGCCCACGGACCGGCCGCGTCCCGTGGTGCAGGGCACGCGCGGAGCGCAACAGTCCGTTATGTGGCCGGCCAGCTTCACGGCGGCACTCGGGAAACTGGGCCGGCGGGAGGGGAGCACCCTCTTCATGGTGCTGCTCGCCGGTCTCGACGCCCTGCTGCACCGCTATGGGCGCCAGGAGAGGATCGCCGTGGGCACCCCGATCGCGCACCGCGGCCAGGTCGAGCTGGAAGGACTGATCGGCAACTTTGCGGAGACCCTGGTGATCCCGGTCGAGCTGCGGGCGGACCTCTCGTTCCGCGACCTCCTGGCGCGGGTGCGCGAGTCCGCGCTGGGCGCCTACGCCCACCAAGATCTGCCGTTCGAGCTGCTGGTCGAGGCCCTCAACCCACGGCGCGACCTTTCGCACAACCCGCTGTTCCAGGTCCTCCTGGCACTGCACAACCTGCCACAACGGGAGACGGTGGGAGCGGGCCTCACGCTCCGCTGGCTGCCAACGGAGCGCGAGACCGCGCGCTTCGACCTCGCGCTCGACCTGACCGAGACGCCGGACGGGCTCCAGGGGACTCTCGAATACGCGACCGACCTCTTCGACGCACCGACCATCGACCGCCTGCTGGGCCACCTCCAGGGCGTGCTCGCAGGAGCCTTGGCGGAGCCGGAGCGGCGGGTGGGGGAGCTGCCGCTGCTCGGCGAAGTCGAGAGGCACCAGCTCCTCGTCGAATGGAACGACGAAGCCAGCCCCGGACTGGAGAACGACAGCCTCCACAAGCGCTTCGAAGCCTGGGCCCGGAGAGCTCCGGAAAGCCTCGCGGTCATCTGCGGAGAGGAGCGGCTGACCTACGGCGATCTCGACCGCCGAGCCGAGGAGCTTGCGTACCGTCTACGCAGCCTGGGCGTCGGGCCGGAGGTGCCCGTAGGCATCTGCCTGGAGCGCTCCGCCGGCCTGATCGAAGCCATCCTCGGCGTCCTCAAGGCCGGAGGCGCCTACGTCCCCCTCGACCCGACATACCCGAGCGCACGTCTGGCCGCGATCCTGGACCAGACCGAGGTCCCCGTCGTCGTCACCCGCAGCAGCCTGGTGAGCCTCCTGCCGGAGACCAGCGCCGTACCGGTTCATCTCGACGAGCCTTGGGAGCACGCCCCCTGGGACCGCCGGCGTCCCGCCGGCACCAGCGACAACCTCGCCTACCTCATCTTCACCTCCGGCTCCACCGGCCAGCCCAAGGGCGTCGCCATCCCCCACGCCGGAGCTGTCCACCTCGTGGACCGCGCCCGCGAGCGCGTCGGCTTCGGTCCCGGCGACGTCTGGACGCTCGTCCACTCCTTCGGCTTCGACTTCTCGGTCTGGGAGATCTGGGGAGCCCTCTCGCAAGGCGGCACCCTCGTGGTCGTTCCGCTGGAGGTGGCGCAATCTCCCGAGCAGCTCGCCGCCTTGATCCGCCGGGAGCGGGTGACCGTCCTCAACCAAACCCCCTCGGCGATCCGTGCTCTCGCCGAGGTCGTGGAGCCCGGAGACTTCCCGTCCCTCCGCCGGGTGATCTGCGGCGGCGAAGCCTTCCCGCGCGACCTGGCGGATGAGCTGCTCACCTGGGGGATTCCGATCTGGGCCTTCTACGGACCCACCGAATCCACGGTCTGGGCTGCCGCCGGCCAGGTCACATCTGAGTCGGAGGGCTCCGGCGCCGTCCCTCTGGGCCGCCCCTTGGCCGATCATCGCCTGCACGTCCTGGACGAAGGTCTCCAGCCCGTCCCCGCCGGAGCTCCGGGAGAGCTGCACATCGCCGGCCCCGGCCTCGCGCGCGGCTACTTCGGAGATCCCGCCCTCACCGCGCAGAGCTTCGTCCCCGATCCGTTCGGCGCTCCGGGCGCGCGGCTCTACCGCACCGGAGACCTGGTCCGGCGCCTGCCCACCGGGACCCTCGACTTCCTCGGCCGCATCGACCACCAGGTCAAGCTCCGCGGCTTCCGCATCGAGCTGGGAGAGATCGAGGCCGTCCTGGCGCGCCATCCCGCCGTGCAGGAAACCGCGGTGGTGCTGCGGGACGACCTTCCGGGAGGCCCCGGCCTGGCCTCCTACGTCGTGGGCAATGGGGGAGAGGACCCTCTCCGCGCCTGGCTCCACGAGCGCCTGCCCGCCTACATGGTCCCGGCGTCCTTTACGTTCCTGGAGTCCATGCCCCGGACGGCCAACGGCAAGCTGGACCGCAAGACCCTCGCCGCCCTGCCGCCGGAGCGGAGCGAGCGGATGGAGCTCGGTAATCCGAGCGAGGCCGACGCCCCCCGCACCCCGGCCGAAGAGCTGGTCGCCGCGCTCTTCGCCGAGGCCCTGGATCTGCCCCGGGTGGGCGTCGACGCCAACTTCTTCGAGCTGGGCGGGCACTCGCTGCTCGCCACCCAGATCGTCTCGCGCATCCGCGCCGTCTTCGGCGTCGAGCTGCCGCTGCGCACCGTCTTCGAGGCGCCGACCGTGGCCGCCCTCACCCGCCGGATCGAGCGCAAGCTCGCTGGGACGGACGCCGACGGCCGGGAGACGCTGCCGCCGATTCCGCTTCTCGCGCCGGACGAGCGGCAGGAGCAGTCCCTGTCCTTCGCCCAGGAGCGCGTCTGGCGCTTCGAGCAGAGCCAGCCCGGAACCGCCCTCTACAACGTCCCGCTGGCGCTCTGCCTGCGCGGAGATCTCGACCGGACGACCCTGACCGCCGCGCTCGCCGAAGCAGTCCGGCGGCACGAGACGCTGCGAGCCTCCGGCGAGGTGAGGTTCCCCGTCGTCGACCTCGAGAGCCTGCACGCCGCGCTCCGCGAGGAGGAAGCGGAGCGGCTGTCCCTGGAGGAGGCGCAGCGACCCTTCGATCTCCCTACGGGCTTCCGCGCCACCCTGATCGCCCTCGCCCCTCGCGAGCACCTCCTGGTCCTCGTCCTCCATCAGCTCTTTGGCGACGGCCGTTCCATGCGCCTGCTCCTCAACGAGCTCGGAGCCCTCTATGTGGCCTTCCGCGCCGGCCGGCCGAGCCCGCTGCCGGAGCTCCCGATCCAGTACGCCGACTTCGCCGCCTGGCAGCGCCGGCATCTGACCGGCGAGCGCCTGGCGTCCGGGCTCGCCTGGTGGCGCGCCTATCTCGACGGCATGCCGCGCGCCCTGGACCTGCCGACCGATCGCCCGCACCCGGCCGTCCGTAGCGTGCGGGGCGCCGTGCACGACTTCGCCATCGAGGGAGAGACCTTCCGCGCCGTGGCGAGCCTCGCCCGTCGCCGCGGCGCCACGCCCTTCATGGTCCTCCTCGCTGCCTTCGCCGCCGTCCTCCAGCGCTTCACCGGCCAGGACGATCTCGCGGTCGGCACCCCCATCGCCGGCCGCACCCGGCCCGAGACCGAGCTCCTGATCGGACTCTTCGCCCGGACGCTCGTGCTGCGCGTGGACCTCGGGAAGAACCCGAGCTTCCTCGAGCTCCTGGGCCGCGTGCGGGAATCGACCCTCGCCGCCCATGCCCACCAGGACGTGCCCTTCGAGCGCCTGATCGAAGACCTGGCCCCGCACGACCCGAGCCGGCCGCCCCTGGTGCAGGCGCTCTTCAGCCTCCGGCCGGCCACGGCTCCCTTGGAGCTGCCCGGCTTCCACCTCACCACCTACGACCTGCCGACTGGCACGACGCGTTTCGAGCTGATCTGCACCCTGGCCGAGACCGCGCACGGCCTCGCCGGGACTCTCAAGTACAGCCGGGACCTCTTTGAGCCCCCGACCATCGAGCGCCTCATCGAAGGCTTCGGCCAGCTGCTCGCCGAAGCTCTGGCGGATCCGGAAAAGCCCGTTACCGAGCTGGCAGAAATGGAGCCCGCGGTTGTTTGACAGGGCCGTGGAAGTGATCAGGCAGCGCCGTGCCAAAGCTTCTTAAAAAAATATAGACGCTGCTGTATCCTTTTCGGTCCGAAGTGGCACCTTGATCTCTAGAGACGAACAGACGTCAGAGGAGGATGTTCATGAGCGAAAAGTTAGTACACCGCTTTCGAAATAATGACAGAGCCATTGCCCTCGGCAATCCGGCTTGGGATGAGGCGCAAGCGCGCCATCTGATCGATTTGAGGGTTCGGGTCGTGGGGAACGATCGTCTGCAGGAGGAGGGCACTGACTTTCAGTTCGTGAATCTCTCGTCCTGCTCCTACCTGGGACTGCACAACCATCCCGCGATCCTCGAAGGAGCGATCCAGGGTTTGAGCGAGGCGCAGGTGCTCTGGGTGCCGGTGTCGCGCATCCGCATGCGCCTGGCGATCATGGACGAGGTCGAGCAGGGGCTGTCGGAGCTCTTCCGGGCGCATTGCATCGCCACGGTCACGGCCAGCGCGGCGACCGCCGGCGTGCTGCCTCTCATCGCGTCGGGCCACCTCTCCGACGGCACGCCGCCAGTGATGATCTTCGACAAGCTCTGCCATTTCTCGATGAACCTGATCAAGCCGATCTGCGCGGACGAGACCACTGTGCTGACCTCGCCGCACAACGATCTCAATTTCGTCGAGGACGTGTGCAAGAAGCACCCGCGCGTAGCCTACGTCGCCGACGGCGCCTACTCCCTCGGCGGAACGGCTCCGGTGGAGGGGCTGCTCGAGTTCCAGGACCGCTACGGGCTGTTCCTGTTCTTCGACGACTCCCATTCGCTGTCGGTCACCGGGAAGTACGGCGAGGGATATGCGCGCTCGCTGATGGGAGCGGAGCTCCACCCGCGGACGGTCCTCGTGGCCTCCCTGGGCAAGGCCTTCGGGGGGAGCGGCGGGGTGATCCTGCTGCCTTCGGCGAAGCACCACGACATCACGGTCCGCTTCGGCGGGCCGCTCGCCTGGTCGCAATGGCCCAACAGCGCCGGGCTCGGCGCGGCGCGGGCCTCGATCGAGATCCACAAGTCGCCTCTGCTCAAGGAGCTTCAGGCCAAGCTGCGGAAGAACCTCGCGTACTTCGACAGCCGGATCCACACGGAAGAGAAGGGGGACAACTCGTCGATCCGGCTGGTTGTGATCGGTGACGAGATGCGGACCTCGGAAGTCTCGGGCGAGATCTTCCGCCGCGGCTTCTACACCTCGCCGGTGTTCTTCCCCGTCGCCGAGAGGGGCAAGGCGGGGCTGCGCGTGATGATCCGTGCCGACAACAATCTGAAGGACATCGAGGCATTCTGCAACGCTGTGGAGGAGCTGGTCCCGCAGCACCAGGGCGTGGCTGTCGCTTGAAGAGCGTGTGACCGGAGGGGCTCCCAGGCGGCGGAGCCCCTCTCGGTTCTGATCCCGCCGGCTGATCCCGCCCGTCCCGCCATTTTGACGTTATCGATCTTGTTGTGACGCGCCAAGCTGGCCGTCCGTATATCTGTCTGAAAGAGCAGAGATCGATCGGCGCCGATCCGAAATCGCTCTTCCGGCTCGACACGAAGTCGCGCTCGAGCCGCAAGGGAGCGGATGCTCCGGGTCCTCCCGGCGCATCGAGACAACAAAATAGACCGATAGGAGTGATCGCATCATGAAAAGGTATACGTGTGTCTTCGCCCTGCTCGCCGCCCTCCTGGCCACGCTCGCCCTGCCCTCGGCCGCGCTCGCCGAGACCTCCCACTTCCGTGGAAAAACGGCCTACGGGGATTTCTACTCCTTCGATCCGACCGGCTGCATCAGCACCTCGGTCTATATCTTCGCCACCGAGAGCCGTTCCCAGGTTTCGCCGGGAGGCGGCTCGGCGGATGGCACCGCGGCCAGCATCAGCATCTATCAGTACAACGATTGCACCTATGAAGAGGTGGCCTGCCTGTATGGCTCGATCTCGCCGTCGAACAGTGAGTTCAACATCGCCGGCAATCTCGCCTCCGCCACCTTGAACGCGACGTTCGAAGCCTATAACTGCCTCACCGGCGCCGCGCAACCCGTCTCCGCCGCAATGACCTGGACGGGCGAGGGGGACGTGTCGCGTGGGAGCTATCACAACTCCTACAGCTTTGGTGGCTACCGGTACTCCTACCGCTCCAGCGGTCAGTCCCGCTTCGCCACGCTGAGCGGCAGCGTCACGTTCGGCGGCACGACCCTGAACCTGGAGAACGACTACTACAGCTATGGCGCGTTGAGCGTGTCGAGCGGCGGCACGATCTACAACAACCACTAGACGCGGCTCCGCGGAGCCCGACGTTTCCCGTCGGGCTGCCTTCTCCACTCGGAATTGTGGTAAAGTTGAAGTGCTTCAATTGTAGAACCCTTGGTACGCAGACGAGGTCGAATCGCGGAGCGCTGCGAGACAGGAGGTCTGCACGTGGGCACTTTCTCTTCTCGTCGTCGGTGTGGGTTGTGGCTGCTCTTTCTTTGCGCGTTCCTGCCAGCGGCCGCGTACGCTCAGGAAGAGGAGCCGCAACCCTTTCTCGAGCCGGCGGAGATGATGCACGCCAGCATCCAACCCGAGGCCGTGGTGGAGAGCCATCCCGAGCAGAACGGCCGGTGGGACACGCTGCCGATCGTCATGCCCATCAACCCCGTGCACGTCGCCCTGATGCGCACGGGCAAGGTGCTGATCGTTGCGGGCTCCGGCAATGATGCGGGCAACAAGAGCTTCCAGGCGGCCGTCTGGGATCCCCAGGCCCTGACGATCAGGACGTTCAAGCTCTCCTATGACATGTTCTGCAATGGCATGGTGATCTTGCCGGACGGCCGGCCGTTCGTCCTCGGGGGCACCCTGAAGTATGACCAGTTCCTCGGAGAGCCCCGGGCTTCCGCTTTTGATCCGGCGACTGAGAAATTCGCGGACCTGCCGAAGATGAGCGGTGGCCGCTGGTATCCCACGGGCACGGTGCTGGGCGACGGCTCGGTCCTCGTCTATTCCGGCCTGAATGATACGAATAGCAAGACCAATCGGACCGTCCAGATCTGGACGGGAAAAGCCTGGACTCCGGCCGGAACCGCTTTCTCCGGTGTGCCCCTGTATCCTCGCGAGCACGTGCTGCCGAATGGAAAAGTCTTCGTCTCCGGTTCCGACCGCACTTCGAGGATCTATGACCCGGCCACTCGGACTTTCATCACGGTGGCAACGACCCTTTTCGGCAGCGATCGGCATTATGGCACCTCGGTGCTGCTGCCGCTGACTCCGGCCAACGGGTTCAAGCCCAGAGTGATGATCCTGGGAGGCGACGACCCCGCGACCGACACGACCGAGCTGATCGATCTGTCGGCCCCGACGCCGAAGTGGGTCCAGGGGCCGCGGATGACGAAGGGAAGAATCCAGTTGAACGCGACTCTCCTGCCCGACGGCAAGATCCTGGTTTCCGGTGGATCGGTGAAGGATGAAGACAAAGCCACGGCGGTCAAGGAGGCACAGCTCTACGATCCGGACAGCAACACCTTCCGTTCCGGCAGCTCGATGGAGTTCCCGCGGCTCTACCACTCGAACACGCTGCTCCTGCCGGACGCCACGGTGGTGGCGCTCGGGGGCAACCCGCAGCGCAAGGTCTACCAGCACGAAGTCGAGGTGTATTCGCCGCCCTATCTGTTCAAAGCCGACGGCAGCCCCGCCAAGCGGCCGGCCATCACCGATGTTCTCTCCAGAGCCATCGGATATGGCACGCCGTTCAAGGTGAGCACTCCGGACGCGGCGAAGATCAAGTCGGTCGTCCTGATTAGAGCCGGCGCGGTGACCCACTCCTTCGACATGGAGCAGCGGCTGGTCGGCCTGTCGTTCACCACCGGCCCCGGCGAGCTCACCGTAACAGCGCCTGCCACTGGAAACCTCGCGCCTCCCGGCTATTACCTGCTCTTCATTCTGGACACCAATGGCGTGCCCTCGGTGGCGCGGTTCGTGCGCCTGTCCCAGGAGACCGGCCTGTTCAGGCGCTTGTTCGGCCGCCGGTGAAGGCGGCGCCGACTGCACCGCAGAAGGCGCCGCCCGGCAGGATCAGCGCCTCGCGGCCGCTCATCTGGACGGTCCGCCGCAGGATCTCCTGTAGCGTGGGATTGGCTTCCAAAGTGCTGCCGCCGAACACCAGCGTCTCGATCGACCGGGCGTGCGCGATCGCCGCACAAGTGATCCCGACGTTCTCGCCGATGAGCCCCAGGAGCGCATGGGCCAAGTCTGCTGGATCAGGTAAACCCGCCGGATCGGACGAATCGAGCTTGGCGAAATTCGCGGCCGTCAGGTCGGGGGGCAACGCGATGCCCCCCTCGGGGTAGACGTCGCGCACGAGCAGATCGACCCGGCCGCGCTCTCCCCGGGCGGCGAGCGCGATGATCTCGGCGAACGATCCGGTCCGGCAGAGGAGCCGCGCGAGGCCGAGCAGCGTGCCCCCGCCGAGCGCCGTTCCCCCGACCCGCTGCATGGCCTCGCCGTCGATCTCCAGGATCGACGTGCCCGTGCCAAGGCTCACCAGCAGATAGCGCGGCGGGAGGGTCCAGCCGGCGCGACCGGCGAGCCATTGCGCGCCGCGCGCCCAGGCCGTGAACTCGGAGACCTGATGGACAGGAATTCCGTCGAGGGCCGCCACCACACGCGGGGCACCGCCTCCCGTCACGTGAACGCTCTCCGGCTGCCACGCGTCAACCCGGCGCCGGACCTCGTCGATCGCTCCCGCGGGGAGGATCTCCGTCTCCCAATCTTCCCGCAGGAGAGCGAGCTTCCAGAGGCTCGCTCCCGCGTCGATTCCCAGGCGGCCAGGCCCACGCTCGTCGCTCATCAGGGCTCTCCGTTCAGTGGCCGCGGTTCCCGCAGCCTTTGCCGTCGGTGACGCTCGTCAGAAGCCCATCGGCCGCGGTGATCGTCCGGCTGTAGCAATCGCCGTCGCTCGTCCGCTGATCACATCAGCGAGACGGCTCTCTGCAGGAACCAGAAAGTAGCCATCGCGCCGATTCCGTAGGCCGGTAGGGCCTGTGCCCATCGCGGCCAGGCGACGGGGACCTTGCGGAGCGCCGCGGCGACGAGGAGCACGGCGCCGACGAAGGCGAGCTGGCCGAGCTCGATGCCGACGTTGAAGGAGAAGAGCGCCAGCGGGATCTCCGCCGTGGGCAGGCCGACCTCGGCCAGGGCTCCGGCAAAGCCGAGGCCGTGCAGCAGGCCGAAGCCGCCGGCGACCGCCCAGGGGGCTCTCTGCGTCAGCGTCCGCCTGCCCTGGTATGCGCTGGTGAGCTCGACCGCGAGGGCGTAGATGCTGAGAGCGATGGCGGCCTCGATCGGGGCTTGCGGCACGTGCACAACCCCCAGCGCCGCCAGGGCGAGCGTGACGCTGTGGCCGGCGGTGAAGGCGGTGATCGTCCACGCCAGCGACCGTCCCCAGCCGACGAGCAGCACCAGGGCGAGCACGAAGAGGAGGTGATCCCAGCCGAGCAGGATGTGCCCGACTCCCAGCGCGGCGTAGTCCTTGAAGACTCCGGCGTCGCTGCTGTCGGCCTCGATCGTGAAGCTGGGTGCTTCGGCCTTGAGCACGTGCCGGAGCCGGCGGCCGTCGCGCAGGGTGATGCGCAGGAGCACGTCGGCCTGGCTGCCGGCGATCCCCTCGACTCCCACCGATTTGCCCGTCAGGCCTCCCGGACACCGCATCCGCCAGCGGGCGCGGATCCCGGTGCCCTCCTTCTGCACCTCCGGATCGCCGAGGCCTTCACACTCGACCGGCAACACCGGACGGAGCTGGCTGCCCTGCACCCGGACCGCCGGCTGCTTCCACCGCACGGCGGCCTCGCCGGCCGAGACCTCGTCGATCTCGAGCAGGGCGGGCGCGAACTGGTGGGCCCGCGCCGGGGCGGCTCCCGCGAGGGCAACGAGGGCCAGGAGGAGGCCCCGCACGAGCACGCCGAGCGGGGATCGAGCCATCACGAAACCCTCCCCGGTACGACGATCTCGAATTCGGCGCGCAGCTCGCGGAGCCGCAGCCGGAGCCACTCGTCGGCCAGCTTCTGGAGCACCGCCTGCTCGACCTCACCCCGCACGGCCTCCAGCGGGAAAGCGCGGGCCTCCTGGACCTCGTGGACCCAGACCAGATGGTGCCCGTAGTCCGAGGGGATCGGCTCCGACCAGCTCCCGGGCCGCAGCTTCATGACCGCGGCGGCGAAGTCGCTGCCGAATTCCGACTGGAGGTCCTGCTCGGTCTGCAGGGCCAAGTGCACCGGCGCCGGCGTTTCGTCGGCGAGCGCCAGCGCGGCTTCGAGGTCGAGCTTCTCCGCGCGGATCCGCTGGAGCAGCCGGCGGGCCCTCTCCTCCGAATCCGGCCGCACGAAGCCGTTGCTCGCGACCTGCGAGATGCGGATGTGCGCCGGCCGGGTGAATTCCGCGGCATGGGCGGCGTAGAACTGCTGGACGACCTCCGGAGTCGGTTTCTGCACCAGCACGACGCTGCGGATGAGTCGCTTGGCGCTGTCGACGAGGATCCGCCGCACCACCAGATCCCCCTCGTGCAGGCCGAGATCCATGGCCGCCCGGGCCTTGCCGGACGGGGTCGCTTCGTGCGGATTGGCCTCGACGAAGTCGGCGATCTGCGCCAGGCGTGCCTGGGCGGCGGAGTTCTCGTGCAGGCCCAGGGCGATCGCGTACTGGAACAGGACCTCGTCGTCGACCTGCATGTCGATCATCTGCCCCCACTCGTGCGGCGTGGGCCGGCGGCCGGTGTCGGCGATGAATTCCTGCCCCATCTGCTCGAGACGATGGGCAGGGATCTCGATGCGCTTCTTCTGCGGCAGGAGAGACCCGCCCCGGAGCTCGACCACGCCGAAGAGCAGGGCCCCGAGCGCCAACATGTGCAGCGCCGGGGCCTTGAGCCACTTCGTGTCGAGCCACTTCTTCATGTCTGCGCCTTCATTTTTGGGCCCTTATTTCTGGGACAGTCGGCTCGTCGCCGGCTCGTACCAGATCGGCGAGGTCCAGGCGCGTTCCTGGATCACCGGCTGCACGAACGTGTCGGTGGTCTGGTTCGAGCAGCACATGGCGCCCTGAGCCGCCTTGAGCTTCTCGGCGGCGGTGCCGTTTTGCAGGGCCGTGAGCTGGCTGTTGCACGTGTCGGTGTCGAGCGGATCGACCCCGATCCACTTGCGGCACCACAGCGTGCTGTACCGGCAGACCGGCTCCTCGAGCACGCGCACGTAGTAGAACGCATGCTCTCTGGGGTCGAACTGAGGGTCCTTCCAGACCGCGCAGAGGCGCTCGCGGCCGAGCTCCGGTTTGGCCTTGCAGGTCGCGGCGTCGAGATCCGCCTGGGGGTTGAGAGCGCTGCCCTCGTCGCCGGCCACGGAGTAGACCCGCTCATGCGTGTTGCCCCGCGCATCGACCCAGCCCTTGATGATCTGGATCTGCTGCAGCCTGGTCTTGATGTTGCCGTCCCAGGTGGCGGCGGTGATGAAGGTCGGGGCGCCGTCTTTGGCGGTGCGGGCGGGCAGGTCGCCGCCCATCGGCACGCCTCCCTTGTAGCCGACGTCGACGAAGTCCTTGCCGCAGGCGTCGGCCGGATAGCCCCAGCCGCCGAAGAAGCGGACCTTCATCCGCGGGCCGCTCGTGCCGTAGGTCTCTTTGCGCTTCAGCGCTTCGAAGATCGAGTCGCGGCTGTTCTCCTCGGCCCATACCACGGAAGGACCGCCGGTGCCGTTCTGGATCGTCGAAGCCTCCGCCATCGGATAGGCGTCGTCGATGCCGAGGTGTCCCGGCCACTGCTCGTTTTCCGGATGCCAACCCATCACACCGGTGTGCGAGTCGGACGCGGAAACCACCCCCATCTTGAAGGGGTTGATGCCGTTCCAGGTCCCCTTAGCAGCGTACTGAATGCCGTCCTTCCAGACGTTGCGGACGTAGGCGCGCGGTCCCCAGGTACTGGGGGCTTCGGGACCGCTGCTGTCGGAGCCCGAGCCGACGCCCGAGGCCGAGCCCAGGGTCTTGCCGTTGAGGATCTCGAAGGCGCAGTACTCGTCGATGGTGCCCGTCCCGGCGAGGAACCGCGGGTCGTAGCGGCATTCGCTGGCGCCCTTGTCCTGGTAGATCTCGACCAGGGGCTCCATCTGCAGGTGGCGCTTGGCGTCTTCGACGTTGTAAGGGTCGAGGAACATGGGTGGAAAGAGCGTCTTCCCGTCCTTGACGCTCCCGCCGCCGAGGTTCGAGTTGTGCGGGATGGTGATGAAGTCGCAGCGACGGGCCTTGCCTGGGGTGACGTTCTTGCCCTTCGTGCAGTCCTCCTCGAGCTTGTTCCAGAAGGGCTGCGGCAACGGATGGTTGACCTTGGTGCCCGGCGGCACCGGCCACACCCGCGGCTCGTCCGGCACGGTGGCGACCAGGGTGTCGACCGGCTCCTTGGTGGGGTCGGTGTTGACCACCACGGCCATGTCGAGCGCGTTGACCGGCTTCTTGACCACGCGGTCGTTGCGGAAGATCACGTTGCGGTGCCAGTTGTTGAGCAGGGGCGTCGAGGCGTTCTCGTAAGCCACGAAGCTGGTGAAGCGGCAGTCGCTGGTGCGGTCGTAGGCCTCCTCGGCGGCCTTCTGGACCTCGTTCCACACCTCCAGCTCGGCCTTGTCGCACAGCTCCGGATTGTTGTTGCAGACCGGGAGGTTGGTGTTCTTGCTGACCGCGCCGAGGTTCGTGAGGGTGAGCTGGGTGAACGCGTTCGACGCCATGGTCTTCCCCAGCACCGGGTTCAGGGCGCGCAGCGGCTCATAGAAGAAGCCGTTGAGCATGCGGCATTCCATCGACAGGCTCTCGGGCAGGTCCTTTCCGAGGAAGCCCTTGCAGAAACCCATCACGCCGAAGTGCTCGGAGTGGTCGGTCACGGCACCCCAGTCGAGCGGCTCGTCGATGCAGGGCGTCCGGCTCGGACCACCGCCGGCGGGCTCGGTCGCCGGGTCGTTGCAGCTCGCGCGCCGCCTGGGCTGCAGGCCCGAAGGCTCGGGGATGCTGATGGGCGCCTTGCCCTGGGCGAAACGGTAGGCGCCGCGGGGGTTGTTCCCGTTCGCGTAATCGACGAAGCGGATGCTGGCGTCGAAGGAGAGGCCGGTGTGCAGGTGCGTGGTGCCGAAGAGAGCCTGTCGTTTCGGGGTGTAGTCGTTGCACCGAGGCCGCTCCTCGGTGATCTCGAAAGTTGGCTTCGAAGGAGGTTCCCAAGGCGGCTTTGCGCCATAGGCGAGGCTCAGCACGGCCAAGACCAAAACCAGGGCGCCGGTTACGGCCAGACGAGAGACAAAGCCCACAGCCTTCGTTGACTGCATAGCCTCCCCCTTTCCCGCCACGCGGGCAGATCAAGGAATTCGGGGGGATGGTACCAGGATGCAGGGACGAAGTCGAACGTTGGGGGTCGCTGAGCGGCTGGGTTCGCCGCCGGCTATGCAACCTGGATGCGCTGAGTGACCACAACGGACACGCAGGCGCCTGCATGACCGAGCATCTCAATTAAGCTATCGACGCTAAAGCGATCGATCTTCCCTCGCATGAGATCGCTGACCCGTGGCTGAGTCACTCCGAGGAGCTCCGCGGCGGCGACCTGTGTGAGCCCCCGGGCCTCGATCAACCTGGTCAGCTCAATCATGAGATCGGCTCGGATCTTGAGGTTCTCTGCCTCGTCTTCGCCAAATCCGAGATCACTGAATACGTTTCCGGTTGAGTGTCGAGCTCGGATAGTCATCTCCTTCTTTCCTCTCTGCGGAGGACTTCGACTTGCCTGAGGCGCTCACGGGCCAAGGAGAGATCTGTATCGCGGGTCTGCCGGCTTCTCTTCTCGAAAGCGTGCAGCACGTAAACCGCCTCTTCAAACTTTGCCACGTAGATCACCCTATGTTCGACATCCGTATGGATTCGAATCTCGTTGACACCTTGTCCAACGTTCGGCATGGGCTTCCAGTCGGTTGGCATCAAACCACGCTGGATTCGGCGCAGCTCCGTAACCGGCAGTCCTCCGAGCTTCTGGGGGAAAGTCCAGCAGATTCTCGAAGGAGGCCCCAACCCAGACAAGGATCTTATCAGGCATGGGGGCCAGTATACAAGTGGGTGTATAGCCCCGCAAGAGGCGGGATGTCGGGCGGTGCAGGGGACCGGCCCGGGCACTCGTCCCGAACCTACGATGTCCCGTAGGGTGCCGGAAGCAACCCTGGGGCTGGTGTCTGCCTGACGCACCCTCCTATGAGGTGACTGCCAGTTCTTTCAACTCCTTGCCAAGAATATCTTCGAGGTGCTTGATGGACTTGTACACAAGACATCTCTGCCCCTTGACATCGAACTTTAACTCTATAGTATCGCGGACCAACAGGATAGTCGGACGACCGCAACCCCACGCGTAACCGACCTCAAGATAAACGTTCGGGTTTGCCGTCGAGAGATCCGCAATGACGAACGTCGCGCTCGAGATACGCTGCCTTACCCATTCCATCACATCGCCTACAAAGCTCGCGAGATCAGCTCGCTCGCAAAGGAAGCCAGCGGCCTTGACAGCACCTTGTATTCCATAATGAAACAGGTCATCCATTGAGTCTGCGAAGGGCATAGCAACAAATATGCGAGGTTTACCAGCAGAGGTATAACCGGCAGTCCGGAGCGTGTCCTTTGGCCGCTCTCCTAGGTTATCAAGTGCACGAGCTCCACTACGATCGATAATGCCCCGGGGAATTATGGCGTTCAGAACCTCCTGGAGGCGCTCGGCTCGCCCAGGATTGCTTTCTATGAAGGAGACTCGCGTGAGATTGGTTGGGCAATCACCTGTGGTAATCGCGTCGACGATACCAGCCAGTTCAGACTCAAATGCCTCTATCTCATCTAAACCGTAGCCAGGACCATGGATTGTCAGGGCCAAATGTCTGGTTCGGGGTGCTTGGCCCGCAAGGGAGACTAGGACCTTGCGTCCAAACTCCCGTATCTGTCGATAGCCGAACTGGCGGAGGGGCATAACTCCGACGAAGAGGACGCGATCTGGGACTATGAGGCCTTGAGTGAGAATCAAAGCAAACCCGTTGTTCTCTGGAAGGGCAGGCGGCTCCTGGCCTCGCACGGAAAGACGCTCGTAGACGGCTAAATCGACGCCGTAAAGAGCCTGTGCGTACTTGAGGGCCAGGACATCGGCAGGGAACTCAAGCGCATCGCCTTCATGTACCTCAAAAAGAATCTTACGCGAGCTACTCATTCCTGACCTCTGACACCTAACGTAGAATTCGAACCTGCCGCCAGCCTCCTTTACAACAACCAACAGACCTCGCTCCTCCGCGACCAGCGGCCCAGAGCACCTTCAAGTCTCCTGATGTGCTCAACTTACGCCCTTTGCCTATCTGTGTCAACGGTGGAACGCGTAGCCCGAAGCATTCCAGATCCCAGGTCCTCCTGGTGGCCCTTGGGCTGGACTGGAATGCTTCGCGCCAGCCCTATGGATTCCAGGAGGCTGGCGGCTTCGGCGACCTCGATGGATTCTTAGGAGGCGCAGTCAAATCGTTCTCCGACAATAGGTTGCCTCCTCGCCCCGGGAGCTCGGCGGTGGCTTCGACGTCACGGCTTCAGTCAGAAGGCGGCGTTGGTCAGGATGGCTTACGCGTCGGCCAGCCCGCTCATAAAGTGTTCAATGGGCTGTTCATCCCTCGCCCCCTCACGGTTTAAGCGGTACCTTCCGCGGCGGAGATTCAAGGCTCCGCGGCTCGTGTGGATGCTTATCGACAAAACCGGTAGCTCTCCGGGCCGTCGAGCGCCTCGTCCCGGAGCTACTCGGACCGCAACGCCTCCATCGGGCTCACCCGCGTCGCGCGCCTCCCCGGCAGCCAGGCGGCGGCCAGGGCCGCGAGGAGCAGCGCCGCGGCGACTCCCGCGAACGTTGCGGGGTCGGTCGCCGTGACCTCGAAGAGCAGCGACGAGAGATAGGAAGCGGCCGCCGCGGTGCGGGCGAGCACCCAGGCCAGCGCGAGGCCGAGGACGATGCCCAGCGCGGCGAGCCGCGCGGTCTCCCCGACCACCAGTCGCAGCACCTCGCCGGGCCGCGCACCGAGCGCCATCCGCAGGCCGATCTCGCGCGTCCGCTGGGCGATGGAGTAGGCGGTGATGCCGTAGATGCCGACCACCGCGAGCACCAGGGAGAGAACGGCGAGCACGCTCAACAACAGCAGGCTGAAGCGGCTCTTGGCCATGGATTCCGCGACCACCTCGGTCATCGGCAGGATGCGCGTTACCGGCTGCGTGCGGTCCACCGCGGCCACGGCCTGGCGGACCGCCGAGGTGAGCGCCCGCGGGTCCCCGGGGGTCCGGATCACGGCCGCCATCTGGTTCGTCACGTAGTAGCCGAGAACCTGATCGGGCGTCATGTAGACCGTCGGGCGCGGCTCCGTGAAGAGGTCGGCGTGGCGGACGTTGCCCACCACGCCGACCACCGTGACCCAGGGCGGCTGGCGGCGGTCCATGCGCAGGAATCGCTTGCCGAGCGGGTCCTCGCCGGGCCAGTAGGAGGCGGCCATGGCCTCGTCGATCACCGCCACCTGCGTCGCGTTGCGGGTGTCTCCGGCGCGCAGGAACCGGCCCTTGCGGAGCGGGATCTTCAGGGTGTCCAGATAGCCCGGCGTCACCATCCGCAGGCTCGCCAGTTGCTGCAGCACGATCGATCGCGGCTGGTCTTTCCCCTCGATCATCACCGCCGTGACGTTGTCCTGGCCCGACGTGGGGAGCTCCGAGACGAGGGAGGCCGCCGTGGTGCCGGGGAGGCCGTCGATCTGCTGCTCGAGACGGTTGTAGAAGCTGATCATCTCCTCGGGCGGACGGTCCGCCGGCAGGTCGAGACGGAACGAGAGGACGTGCTCGCCGCGGAAGCCGGGATCGACGTCGAGCAGCCGGAGGAAGCTCCGCAGCAGCAGGCCGGCGCCCACCAGCACGACGACCGCGATCGCCACCTCGGCGACCACCAGGGCGCTCCGGGTCAGCCGGTTCCGGGTGGTGCCGGCGCCGGCCCGGGTCCCTTCGCGCAGCGTCGAAGCGAGGTCGGGCCGCGTCATCTGGAGCGCGGGAACCAGGCCGGCGAGCAGGCCGGTCAGCACGCACAGGCCCAGGGTGAAGAGCAGCGCGCGGCCGTTCAGCGCGAAGCTCGCGACCCCGGCCAGGCCAGGCGGCGCCGAGGCGGCGAAGAGCCGCAGGGAGGCCCAGGCCAGAAACCCTCCCAGGAGGCCTCCGGCCAGCGCCAGGAGGGTGCTCTCGGAGAGAGCCTGCGCGATGAGCCGGAAGCGGCCGGCGCCCAGAGCCATTCGCACCGCGATCTCCCGTTGCCGCGAGGCGGCGCGGGCGAAGAGGAGGTTCGCCACGTTGACGCACGCGATCAGCAGCACCAGCGCAACCGCGGCCCACAGCACGAGCAGGGCGGGCCGGATGCCCTGTACCCGCTGCTCGGCGATCGGCACGAGGCGGACGCTCCACCCTTTGTCCGTGTTGGGGTAGATCTCGGCATAGCGCTCGGCGAGGCGGTTGAGCTCGTCCTCGGCCGCCTGCATCCCGAGTCCGAGGCGCAAGCGGCCGATCAGGAGGCTCGCGCGGTTCCCGCGGTCGGCCTGGTCTGCCGGCTTGTGCGACCGCGGCATCCAGGCGTCCGGCCGCGCCGTGAAGCTCAGCAGCGACGATACCTCTGAGCCGCGCGGGAAATCGAAGCGCGGCGGCATGACGCCCACGACGGTCCGCGGCTGGCCGTTGAACAGGAACGTCCGGCCGACCACGCCGCGGTCCCCGGCGAAGCGCCGCCGCCAGAAGTTGTAGGAGAGCACGATCGCGGGGGGAGCGCCCGGCGCGTCATACGCCGGCACCAGCGTCCGCCCGATCAGCGCGGACGTCCCCAGCAGCGGAAAGAAGTCTCCGGTGACCAGGAGCGTTTCGAGCGGCTCGGGCTCGCCCTGGCCGGTCAGAATCATCCGGCTCGTCTGGATCTCCGCCAGCCGCTCGAACGACCGGCTGTCCCGTTGCCAGTCGAAGAACGTGGCCGGGGTCGACAGCAGATCGTCGTAGCCGAGCACCTTGGCCACCTCGGGGTTCCGTTGCCAGATCACCGCCAGCCGGCCGGGGTCGCGAAACGGCGGCGGCGTGAGGAGCACCGCGTCGACCAGGCTGAAGATCGCCGTATTGGCCCCGATCGCGAGAGCCAGGGTCACCACCGCGGCGAGGGTGAATCCAGGTTGTTGAAGGAGGCTCCGGACGGCGCGGCGGATCTCCGGCAGGACATCGCTCATCGGCGATACCATACCGGGATCATGCTCGACCGTCGACAGTTCCTCATCTTCTCCGCCTCTGCCACCGCCACCGCCGCGGCCGGCCTGTCCGGCCTTCCTGGAGGCCGCAAAGAACCCGCAGCCGGCGCCGCCTGGTCGGGCTACGCGCAGGCGGTCGTCATCGACGGTCTGGGAAGCCCCGGCGGGACCACCGAAGGCCTCTTGACGGCGGAGGAGCTCGCGGACGTCCGTGCCTCGGGCCTGACGGTCGTCAATTTGACTGTGAGTACCGTGGGCGTGCTGGCCGGCGCCTTCGAGGAGACGGTCAAGGGGATCGCCTTCTGGGAGCAGGAGCTTGCCCTGCACCCGGACGTCCTGCTCAAGGTGCGCTCCGCCGCCGACCTCCAGTCCGCCAAGGACTCGGGCCGGCTGGGCCTGATCTACGGCTTCCAGGACACGCTCCCCCTGGGCGACGACCTCGACCGCCTGGAGACGTTCTACCGCCTGGGCGTCCGCATCGTCCAGCTCACCTACAACCGGCGGAACCTCGCCGGCGACGGCTGCCTCGAGCCGGCCGACGCGGGGCTGAGCCGCCTCGGCCGCGAGATGGTGGAGCGGATGAACGCCCTGGGTGTCCTGGTCGACCTCGGCCACAGCGGCCGGCGGACCGCGCTGGACGCCATCGAGGCGTCGAAGGGACCCGTCGCCATCACCCACCCCGGCTGCGCCGCCCTCGCCGGCCTGCCGCGCAACAAGACGGACGAGGAGCTCCGCCGCCTCGCCGACAAGGGGGGAGTCGCCGGGATCTATCTGATGCCGTTCCTCCGCACCCAGGGGCAGCCCATGGCCGAGGACGTGATCCGCCACGTCGAGCACGCGGTGCAGGTCTGCGGCGAGGACCACGTCGGCATCGGCACGGACGGCGGCATCTCGCCGGTCCAGCTCACGCCGGAGTACATCGAGCGGTTCCGCAAGAACGTCCAGGACCGGCGCCGTCTGGGCATCTCGGCGCCGGGGGAGTCCGAGGACGTCTACACCTTCGTGCCCGACCTGAACACCCCGCGCCGCTTCGAGCTCATCGCGCGCCACCTGCTCGACCGCGGCCACACCGAAACCCGCGTCGCCAAGATCCTCGGCGGCAACTTCGCCCGGCTGTTCCGCGAGACCTGGACGCAAACCTGAGGGCCGCGCCGCCGTACAATGGTTGGCGGTCCTTGCGGCACCCTCGCCGCGCTCTTGCCGAAGGAGAAGGCTCGATGGAAGTAACGTGGGTCTGGGTGCTCATCCCGATCGCGGGGATCTTCGCGCGGGTGTTCCGTGACTACATCCGGCTGCAAACCCAGCAGCGGGCCCTGGGAACGTCCAACCGCGAGCTCGAGAGGGTCGTAGACGAGCTGCGCACGACCAACCAGACCCTCGCGCAGCGGGTGGAGAACCTGGAAACCATCGTGGTCAGCCAGACCTGGAACGTCCTTCAGGCGCCGGGAGCCTCCGACTCCGAGCGAGAGCAGAGAGTGGCCGCCACCGTGCGGCAGGAAGTCCACGCGCCAGCCACGGAAGAGATGAACCGCCAGCGGGCGGAACAGCTCGCGCGGCGGCTGGGGGGCTGAGACGCGGCAGATCCCTCGACGTTGCTCTAAACAAACGAAAATCGCCGCAGATCCCTGGAGATCGGGGTAGATCTCCTGACATTCGCGCAGATTCCTGAGCGTCGGGGTAGATTGTTCGGACGCGCGGCAGATCTCTGGAGATTGTGGTGGATGGCTCGAAGGTGGTCTGGATCTCCTGAGCTTGCCGCAGATCCCTGAAAGTTGCTTTGGAGCGTTCACGGTCGCGCCAGATGGCCCGCAGTTGCGCTGGATCTCTGAAAGTCGCGGGAGATAACGCGCGGCTGCCGCAGAGCCCTGAAAGTCGCGGCAGATGGTTCGAAAGTGCGATGGATTCCTGGAGGTCGCTGCAGATCTCCTTGAGTTGCGGTGGATCTCTGGAAGTTGCGGCAGGATGGCTGTGCGTTGCCGTGGATTGTTCGACGTTGCGGTGGGTGGCGCGAAGTTGCCGCAGAGAACGAGGATGGTCCGCAGATTGCTGGGGGTTGCGGTGGATTGTGGGGATTCGGCGGAGATCGATCGATGTCGCCGCAGATCCAGATCGTTTGATGTGACGTTGAACGATCTGCGGCGACTTTTCCGGAGCTGCGGCGTTCTCGACGGCTCTGCCGGAGATTATTTCGCGGCCTCGTAGAGCGCCGCCACCGCTCCCGCCGGATCTTCGATCACCGCGTACCGTCCCTGACCAGCGTACTCGCGGATGCCGCGCAGCACTTTGCCGCCGCCCGCCTCGCACTGCTTCAGGCTCTCGTCGAGATCCGCGACGGTGATGTAGATCAGCCACTGCGCGGGCAGGCCCTGATTGCCGCCGCGCGCGTGGCAGATGCCGGCCACGGTCTTGCCGTCCCCCGGCTGGTTCATGCAGTGGTCGCTGTAGCCGCCCATGTCCAGAGCCGTTTCGGTCCAGCCCACGACATTGCGATAGAACTCCCGCACCTCGTCCGCGTTCTCGACCGTCAGGTCGAACCAACCGATCGAACCAACCTCGGGGGGATTGCTCATGATGCTTTCTTCTCCTTGTCCTTGGCCTCCTGGGCCAGCGTCTGTTCGAGATCCTGCAACGCCCGTTCGAGCACCTCGTCCTTGCCGGCGCGCAGGCCGGCCCGGGTCGGCGCGACCTCGACGTGCGGAATCAAACCTTTTGCAGAATGATTCTCCCACGGATCGGGATCGGGCGGAGACCGAGAGCGCCGTCCCGGACAGGCGGTGTTTGCCTTTTGCGGAAACCCAGGCGGTGGGGTAGAAACATTGCGCGGATCGCTGGCGAGGGCTTGCCTTTGGCGCAGCATTCAAGGGGTGATTCCTGCGCAAGACGAACCCGTATCGCCTGCGAGGCCTTGAGACGCCCCGACTGTGTACACCCGGTAGGTTCGTGGTGACGGACTGGGGCGTCTCTACCTCCCGTCGGCAATCCGCCCGAACTTCCGCCCCCGAATCCCGTATCCTCACCTACGGAGGTGACCGCGTGATCGACGCACCGACCGGCATCCTGGCACTCGTGGCGGGGGCGCTCCTGCTGATTGCGGGGCGGCGCCTGTTCTGGCTGTTCGTGGGGCTCGTCGGATTCTTCGCGGGCCTCCGCTTCGCCCCGGCGTTCCTCTCCGGTCAGCCGGAGTGGATGCAGTGGCTGGTCGCCGTGCTGTTCGGCCTGTTCGGCCTGTTCCTGGCGATTGTGCTCCAGCGGTTCGCCGTGGTGCTCGCCGGGTTCCTGGTCGGCGGCTTCGTCGCGGCCGAGCTGTTCGGGATCGACTTCGCGCATCCCGGGCTCACCGAGATGCTCGTCTTCGTCGCCGGCGGGATCGTGGCGGCGGCGCTCGCTCTCTGGCTGTTCGAGGGGGCGCTCATCCTGCTGTCCTCTCTGGCGGGGGCCGGCCTGATCGCGGACGGCCTCGCCCTCGGCTCCGGGACCCGCGGGCTCGCGCTGATCGGTCTCACCGTTCTGGGGATTGCGGTTCAGGCGGGGTTCACCGCGCGGCGGGGGAGACCCAGGGCACAAAGGACCTAAAGGACTCAAAGGACTTCAAGGACGTTGTTTTGTCCTTTGAGTCCTTTTCGTCCTTCAGGTCCTTGCTTTGCTCCTAAGGCTGTGTGGGGGAGGGGGCCCACACCACCGGATACCCCTTCTGCGTCGCCGTGGCGTTGAGCGCCGCCAGGTCCTTGTCAAGCAGTGCGTTCAGCGCCGCCTCCTGGGTTCCCAGGTCCTGCTTGTAGGCGGCGAGAACGTCGCGCATGCCCTGCGTCGGCGCTCCGTCGTCGGACTTCACGAATTCGAACAGGGGGGAGAGGCGCGAGTAGAGCATGGCGCCGCCGCGCATGGCGAGAACGTCATAGCTGATCTCGGCCTTGGGGTTGTGCAGCTTGGCCTCCACGCCCTCCAGCTTGGTGATGAGGTCCTTCGAGGCGGAGATCAGGTCCGCCGCGCCGGTCTCCTTGGCCAGCAGCTCGTTGCGCGCTTCGAGCTGCTGGCGGACGCTCTGGCTGCGCTGGACCAGGCGCGTCAGACGCGTGATCTGGTCGCGCACGTCCAGGGAAAAGCGGAGCTGTTCTTCCAGGTCCTGGGGCGAGTCCGTGGAGCGCGGATCGGGGAGGACTTTGAGTGGCGCCGTGGCGGTCTTGCCGTCGACCGTCAGGCGGACGGTGTAGGTGCCGGGCAGGGCCGGCGGGCCGATCAGGGGGAAGCCCGAGTCGAGCTTGGAGCTCGGAATCATCTCGGCGCCTTCCCAGATCATCGGCCAGACGGCCCGCTGCACGCCCTTGCCCTTGGGGAGGACGAGTTGCGCGAGCCCCTCTTTCTCATCTTCCACGTACTCGCTGCTGCCGGTCGTCTCCGGTGTTTTGCTGCTCATGGAGTGGACCACGCGCCCCGAGGCGTCCAGCACCTCCAGCTTGACGTCGTCCTTGGGCTCGTCCTTCAGCCAATAATAAATCAGCGCACCCCGTGGCGGGTTGTCCCCTTGCCAGCCGATGCCCGGGTAGGGCGCCAACGTCCAGCGGACCGCGTCGGGTGCCGGGAACAGATAGAGATCCTTGGCTTCGATCTCCTTCGATTTGATCTGGCTGGTGACGGCGCGGACGACCGACAGGTCGTCCAGGATCCAGGCGGACCGGCCGTGGGTGCCCAGCACCAGGTGGTCGTCCTTGACCTGCAGGTCGTGCACCGCCACGGTGGGGAGGTTGAGGCGCAGGGAGCGCCAGGTGGCGCCGTCGTCCGTGGAGAACGCCACGCCGCGCTCGGTGCCCAGGTAGAGCGTACCGCGGTGCGGGGGATCTTCACGCACGGCGTGCAGGTAGACGTCCTTGGGCAGGTCGCCGTGCAGGCGCTTCCAGGTGCGGCCCAGGTCGGTGGTCTTCCAGAGGTACGGCCGCATGTCGTCGAGGCGGTGCGCGTCGACCACCAGGTAGGCGGTCCTGGCGTCGAAGCGCGAGGGCTCGATCATGCTGACCGTCCCCCACTCGGGGAGGCCGGGGACGTTCGCCGTCACGTTGCGCCAGCTCTTGCCGCCGTCCTCGGTCACGTGGACCAGGCCGTCGTCGCTGCCCGCCCAGAGCAGGCCTGCCTGCGCCGGAGACTCGGCGACCACGAAGATCGTGCAGTAGGTCTCGACGCCGGTGTTGTCGCCGGTGATCGGGCCGCCGGACCACTGCTCTTTCGTCCGGTCGTTGCGCGTCAGGTCGCCGCTGATGGCCGTCCAGCTCTGGCCGCCGTCCGTGGTGCGGAAGAGGACGTTGCCGCCGTGGTAGACGGTCTTCGGGTCGTGCGGCGAGACGGCGATCGGCGCGGTCCACTGGAAGCGGTAGCGCATGTCCTGGCCTGCCCAGCCGGACGGGTTGTCGGGCCAGGCGCTGATGTTCCTCTCCTTGCCCGTGCGGTGGTCGTAGCGGGTGATGATGCCCAGGTACTCACCCGCATAGACGACGTTCGGGTCCGACGGATCGGAGACCACCCAGCCGGCCTCGCCGCCGCCCACCCCATGCCATTCGGAGTTGCGGATGCCGCCGTTGGTCAAAGAGTCGCTCGGCCCCTGCGTCGTACCGATGTCCTGGAGGGAGCCGGCGACGTGGAACGGGACGCGGTTGTCCACCGACACGTGGTAGAGCTGGCCGATCGGCAGCGCCGGGAGGACCCAGGTCGCGCCGCCGTCGGTCGAGATGTCGACGCCGCCGTCATGCGCGGCGATCATGCGCTTGGGATTCTTGGGATCGAACCACACGTCGTGGTGGTCGCCATGGTGGATGGCGCGGACCTGCTGGAACGTGCGACCGCCGTCGATGCTCCGGAGCATCGGCACCTGAGGCGCCCAGACCTCGTCGGGGTTGACCGGATTCACGGCCAGGGTGGAGTAGTACCAGGCGCGCTGGCGGAGCTGGCGGTCGGCGGTGGCGAGCTCCCACGACTCGCCGCCGTCGTCGGAGCGGAAGAGGCCTCCCTTCTCTGCTTCGACGAGCGCGTAGACGCGCCGGCCGTCGGACGGGGCTACAGCGATGCCGATCTTCCCCCAGATGCCCTCGGGGAGTCCGTTTTCGGTGAGCTGCTTCCAGGTGTCGCCGCCGTCGCGGGAGACCCAGAGGCCGCTGCCGGGGCCGCCGCTGGTCATCTCCCAGGGGCGGCGGCGGGCTTGCCACAAACCGGCGAAGACGATGTTCGGATTGGACGGATCGAGCGCCACGTCCGAGGCGCCGGTGTCCGCGTCCTTCTTGAGCACCTGCTTCCAGGTCTTGCCGCCGTCCGTCGTGCGGTAGACGCCGCGCTCCGGGTTGGGGCCGAAGGCGTGGCCCAGGACCGCGGCGAAGGCGACGTCCGGGTTCTTCGGGTGGACGGCCATGGTCCCGATCTGCCCTTCCTGGGTCCAGACTTGGGTCCAGGTCTTGCCGCCGTCGGTGGACTTGTAGATGCCGTTGCCGGCCGCCACGTTGCCGCGGATGTTCGCCTCGCCGGAGCCGACGTAGACCACGTTGGGATCGGAGGGCGCGATGGCGATGGAGCCGATCGAGGAGATGGGCTGGTCATCGAAGACCGGCTTCCAGGAGAGCCCGCCGTCCTCGGATTTCCAGACGCCGCCCGAAGCGGTCGCCGCGAAAAAGACGCTGGGATTGCCTGGAACTCCCGCCGCCCGGGACACGCGTCCGCCCCAGGCCGGCCCGATGAGCCGGTACTTGAGAGACGAAAGCCCCGGCGGGTCTTCGAGCCCGGCGGAGAAGACTGACGTGGCGGAGAGGGTCAGGAGGAGCAGGAGGATGAAGGCGGAGAGAACGGAACGGCGAGCGACTCCATGCATGCGTGGCACCTCGAAGGACGTTGGATGGGTCGATGCAACGTCTGAGCTGCCCGGGAGCTTAGTCAATGGCGGGTGAGGGGGCAAGGAGTTGCCGGCTTCGCCGGGACCCTCACCCCCTAACCCCCTCTCCCACACGCACTTCCATGAGAAGGCCTGTGTAAGTCAAGTCCGTGGGGCCGCGCAGCGGCCCCGGTCTCGCTGGGTAGGGCGGGG
>Ga0126309_10000095_pt1 | contig 28977 bp, 24 predicted proteins | sample Plot56_FD_92541 | JGI IMG/M metagenome (GOLD analysis project Ga0126309, IMG submission 92541) | Serpentine soil microbial communities from UC McLaughlin Reserve, CA, USA - Plot56 | ecosystem: Environmental > Terrestrial > Soil > Grasslands | place: USA: UC McLaughlin Reserve, Lake County...
ACGGCAACGTCCACGTGATCTACCGGGTGGACGATCCGGACCGCATCAAGCTGTATCAGAAGGCTCTCGACGTGCCGGCGGCCATCGCGGACGGGCATCACCGCTACAAGGTGGCGCAGCGCTCTGCCCAGGAGCGCGGCATCCGCCCCGGCACGGCGGCGGCGGCGAAGCTCGCGGTGATCACCAGCCTCGACTCGCCGGAGCTGACGATCGAGCCGATCCACCGGGCGTTCAAGGAGAAGATCGAGCTGGACAAGCTGGCCGGGCTGCGGACCGGGAGCCAGACCTTCAACGGAAGCAGCGGCCAGGAATTCGCCGCGGCCGTTGCGGCGGCCCCCCAGCCGGCGCTCGGCGTCTGGGTGTCGGGCCAGGAGCCGGAGATCTGGTCTCTGAAGGCGTCGAGCCCGCTCGTCGTGGAGGTCTTTCAGAATGACATCCTGCCGGCCCTGGGCCTCCCCGCCGAGGCGTCCACGAACGGAACCGTGGTCTACCGCGCTCAGCCGGCCGAGCTCTGGGACCAGGTCTCCACGGCTGAGCTCGGCACCGGCATCTTCCTCCCCCCGATGGCTCCCACCCAGTTCGCCGCCGCCATTGCGGACGGTGCCCTGCTGCCGGCCAAATCGACGCGGTTTGTGCCAAAAGTGATGTCGGGGCTGGTCTGGGCGGATCATCAGTCGCAGGTGCTTTGAGCACGGCCGCCATGCCGACCCGCTATCTCGATGACGCGACGCCGGTCGTCCAGTTCGATCCGCAGCTCGAAGTCTCGCCCTTCGCCCTGTTCCGCCGGATGAAGGACGGCGATCCGCCGCTGCTGGTCGACGTGCGGCCGGCGCCGGTCCGGCTCTCGTTGGCAGGGGCCATTCCCTATCCCGGCGAGGACTGGTCGCCGCCGCGGGACCGCGACGTGGTGCTGATCGACGAGGACGGCGCGGTGGCGATCGAAGGCGCCCGCCACATGCAGGCGGCCGGCTGGCCCAACGTGAAGGCGCTGTTCGGGGGGCTGGAGCTGTACGAGTTCTCGCTGGACCCGGAGGTCGTTGGGGCGGAGACGTTTCTGGTGCGGAAGGAAAGGACTTAAAGGACGTCAAGGACAGCAAGGACCCAGAGGACAAAAGCACCTTTGCTGAATCGGGGCTGCTGATCCTGGAGGTCTTTGGAGTCCTTGATGTCCTTGTCGTGCTTTCGGTCCTTTTTTTCTTACTCCTCTCCGCAGGTCTTCTCCGCCCGGGGCGAGGGCCGGCCGCGCCCGTAACTGTCCCGCACGTAGAAGGAGAGCTTCTCACCGCGTTTGCAGGTGGTCTGGACGGTCCAGGAGCCCTCCGACGAGTCGCCGACCTTCGGGTCTTTCGCGTCTCCCGTTCCCTGATACAGGAGGTATGGGAGCCTTCCCCCTGTGGCGGTCACCGCGCACAGGGCTGCGCAATGAGGCACGTCGCCACCCTCGCACTCCCAGGCGCAGTGGTCGATCGACGCCTGGGCGCCGCACGGGATCTCGAACTGCCGATACTCGGAGCGCTTCAAGCGCTTCAGACAGTGGCGCAGGCGTCCCTCGCCGCCGCTCACGGACGGATAGACGAACACCCGGAGCGCATGGAGGGGACGATCGCACGTGCTGAAGCTCTGGACGATCGACCAGGTGCCGGACGTGCCCGTCCGGGTCTCCGCCTGGAGGCGCTCGTTGTCGATGCGGAACTCCAGCACCGCGCCGGTGGCTCCGCCGCTCACCTCCCAGGTGCCGCTGGCCACCACCTGGCCGTTCTTGTTGTAGGTGAGCTCGGTCACAGCCCCCTTGGCATCCGTCGCCGGGCAGATGTCCTCGTCCGCCGCTCGAGCGGCCGGGGCGAAAAGGATCGAGGCGATCACGGTCAGTAGAAGGAATCCACGTTGTCTCATACGGCTCCTGTCGTCATCAAAAGGTAACCACGCGGCCGGCTTCCCGGATCATCCGCGCGAAGCTCTGCCAACCCAGCAGGGCGTCCACCGACGCCTGCACGCCCGCCGTGTCAAGGCCGAGAAAGCGCGACGAGGCGCTGCAGGCATAGAAACGGACCAGACCCTCTTCGCGCCCGGGGGCGAGCATCTCGGTCAGCGGAGGCAGACCGAGCGACTCGATGCGCCCCGCGGAAAGCGGCGGCGCCGGATCGATCTCGTCCCACCGCTTCCCCACCCAGGCGTCCAGCGCGGCGAAGAAGAGAGCCACGTCCACCCGATCGCCCCCCGCCGCCGCGCTCGCCGCGAGCGACGTGATCTGGAAGCGCATCTCCCAGGTGCCGCCGTGGGCAAGGATCAGCAGGTCGGCCATGTGGGAAGACTAGCAGGAACCGGGCGGGGGGCCAGGGCGCGTATCCAGGGTTCGAGAAAGATTCTTCGAAGAAGTTTCTCCCCCGAGTGCAAGATTCGAGGCCTGTTTTCCGACTGATATAGGGCGGCCCGCTATCAGGCGGACCATGACCCGATCGGAGAACGCACTTGACCAGCCACGACCAGCTTTCGAAGAGTCTGATCAAACTCTTCTTCGCCGACTTCCTCCGCCTCGTCGCTCCCGCCTTGGCCTCCCGCCTCGAAGCCGGCGAGGCAATCTTCCTGGACAAGGAGATCTTCACCGACTGGCCGGTCGGCGACCGGCGGGAAATGGACCTCCTCGCCAAAGTCCAGGTGAATCAGGAAGAGCTGCCGCTCCTGATCCACGTGGAGATCGAGACCGAGTTCCGGTCCGGTATGGACCGCCGGCTCTGGCTTTACTACATGCAACTGCGCCTGCGCCACGGGCTGCTGGTCCTACCCATCCTGGTGAACCTCCAGGGCGGCCGCTCGGGGCTCCGCCGTGAGGCTCTGCGGGAGGGCGTCGAAGGGACGGCGACGGCCGTGTTCCGCTATCGGGTTCTCGGGCTCTCCGGCTGCCTGGCGGAGGAATGGCTGTCCAAGCCAGAGCCGATCGCCTGGGCATTTGCCGCTCTCATGCGCCCTGGCGATTGGAGCTCGGCCGAGCTGAAGTTGGAGTGCCTGCGCCGGATCGCGACATCGGAGGTGTCGGGATTGCGCAAGCAGATCCTGGTCGACTGGGTCGAAACCTATGTACAATTATCGGGACAGAATGCCATCGAGCTCCAGCGGCTGCTGGATCTGGAAGGCAACGAGGAGATCAAGGCCATGGAGCTGACCTGGTTGGGAAAGGCGGAAGCACGAGGAATGGAGAAGGGGCTGGCCCAAGGTTCGGAAGCTGCGACGCGGCAGGCGGTGGAACGGATGCGGCGGGTGGTGCTGCGGCAGATCGAGCAGCGATTCGAGAAAGTTCCGGCGAAGGTGCGACGGAAGATCGAGGCAATCGACGACCTCGAACCGCTGGCCGGCTTGGCGGAGAGAGTTCTCGTCGCTCCCTCGATTGCCGATCTCGACCTGCCCTGACGGGCTCTTCCCAGAAAATCAAGCTGTTCACCCCTCTCCCGCTCGCGGGAGAGGGGCCGGGGGTGAGGGCCTTCCGAGGGAGTCGGAGGGCGAGGTCAGCTCGCCACGCCGCCCACCGTCCAGGTGTCGCCGGCCTTCAGGAGGTCATCCAGCGTTCCGGCGCCCAGGCGCTCGGTTTCCTGGCGCATCTGGTCCACCACCCGCTCCTCGTAGCTCGGGACCTCCACATTGCGGAAGACGCCGAGGGCGGTCGGGAAGTGCGGCGGCAGGAGCTGCGCGGCGAGGAACGCCGTGGCCGGGTTGTCCAGCTTGGAGTCCCAGACCAGGCAGTCGTCCGCGGTCAGGCCGTTGCCGAGCTGGATGACCTCCATCTCGGTCCCCCGCATCCGGATCCCCTTGTCTTTGGCCTTGCCGAACACTAGAGGCTTACCGTGCTCCATGTACAGGACGGTCTCGTCTTTGATCTCCTTCTCGGTCATGTAGCTGAACGCCTTGTCGTTGAAGATGTTGCAGTTCTGGTAGATCTCGACGAAGGCGGTCCCCTTGTGCTGGGCGGCCTGGCGCAGGACGTCCCGCAGGTGCTGCTGGAAGATGTCGACGCTGCGCGCCACGAACGTGGCCCCGGCCCCCAGAGCCAGCGACAGCGGGTTGAACGGGTAGTCGACCGAGCCGAGCGGCGTCGACTTGGTCTTCTTGCCGAGCTCGCTGGTCGGCGAGTATTGACCCTTGGTCAGGCCGTAGATCCGGTTGTTGAACATCAGGATCTTGACCCCGACGTTGCGCCGCAGCGTGTGGATGAGATGGTTGCCGCCGATCGACATGGCGTCGCCGTCGCCGGTGGCGATCCAGACCTCCAGGTCCGGCCGCGCCAGCTTGAGGCCGGTCGCCACCGCCGGCGCGCGGCCATGGATCGAGTGGAACCCGAAGGTGTTCATGTAGTAGGGAAGACGGCTGGAGCAGCCGATCCCCGAGACCACCACGAACCGCTCGCGGGGGATCCCCAGCTCGGGGAAGACTTGTTGCACCGCCGAGAGGATGGCGTAGTCCCCGCAGCCGGGGCACCAACGCACCTCCTGATCGGTCTGGAAGTCCTTTTTGGTGAGGGTCGGGGTCGCGGTCTCAGTGGACATTCTGGTTCGGCTCCATGATCTCGAGGATCTTGTCGAAGATCTCCTGCCGGGTGAACGGCTGGCCCTGCACTTTGCTGTAGGTGATCACGTCCTTGAGGTAGTGGCCGCGCAAGAGGAAGGCGAGCTGTCCGAGGTTCATCTCGGGCACCAGCACCTTGCGGAAGCGCGACAGCACCTCCCCCAGATTCGCGGGGAACGGGTTCAGGTAGCGCAGGTGCGCGCGGCTCACCGGCAGGCCGCGGCGGCGGGCCGAATTGACCGCGCCGGTGATGGCGCCGGCGGTCGAGCCCCAGCCCAGGACCAGCAACTCGCCGCTCTCGTCGCCGTGCACCTCGATCAGCGGAATGTCGGCCGCGATGCGCGCCACCTTCTCGGCCCGCAAGCGGACCATGTGATCGTGGTTCTTCGGGTCATAGGAGATGTTGCCGGTCACGTCTTCCTTTTCGAGACCGCCGATGCGGTGCTCGAGGCCCGGGGTGCCCGGGATGGCCCACGGCCGCGCCAGGGTCTCCGGGTTGCGTTGGTACGGCAGGAAGCCGGCGGCCTCGGTGCGGAACTCGATTCGCAGGTCGGGAAGGTCTTCGGCCTGCGGGAGCTTCCAGGGCTCGGAGCCGTTGGCGATGTACCCATCGGAGAGGAGCGCCACCGGCGTCATGTACTTCGTCGCGATGCGCACTGCCTCCAGAGCCGTGTCGAAGCAGTCCTTCGGCGAGGACGGCGCCAGGATCGGCATCGGCGAGTCGCTGTTCCTGCCGAACATGACCTGGAAGAGGTCCGCCTGCTCGGTCTTGGTCGGCAGGCCGGTGGACGGGCCGCCGCGCTGGATGTCGCAGACGATCAGCGGCAGCTCGGTCATCACCGCCAGGTTCATGGCCTCGGTCTTGAGCGCGATGCCCGGGCCCGAGGAGCAGGTCACCCCCAGGGCGCCGCCGAACGAGGCGCCGATCGCCGCGCAGACGGCGGCGATCTCGTCCTCCGCCTGGAAAGTGGTCACGCCATAGTTCTTGTACTTGGAGAGCTCGTGGAGGACGTCCGACGCCGGGGTGATCGGATAGGCGCCGAGGAAGAGGGAAAGACCGCTCCTCCGGCTGGCCGCGACGAGCCCCAGGGCGAGCGAGACGTTGCCCGTGATGTTGCGGTAGAGCCCCGGCTCCAGGTCCGCGGCCGGAACCTCGTAGCGGTCGTGGAAGACCTCCGTGATGTCACAGTAGTTCCAGCCCGCCTTGAGCACCTTGACGTTGGCCTCGGCGAGGTGCGGCTTCTTCGCGAATTGCTTCCCCAGGAAGGAGATCGTGTTGTCGAGCGGCCGGCTGAACAGCCAGTAGCACATGCCCAGGGAGAACATGTTCTTGCAGCGGTCCATCGACTTGGTGTCGAGACCGCTCCCTTCGAGCGTCCGCCGGGTCATGGTGGTCAGCGCCACGGGGAAGACCCGGTAGTTGTCGAGGCTGTGGTCCTCCAGCGGATTGGAGGTGATGTTCGCCTTGGCGAAGTTCCTCGGATTGAACTCGTCGGTGTCGACGATGATGACGCCGTTCGGCTTGAGATCCTTGAGCTCCTTCTTGAGCGCCGCCGGGTTCATCGCCACCAGCACGTCCGGGGCATCGCCGGGCGTATGGATGTCGTAGTCCGCGATGCGGACCTGGAAGGCGGACACTCCCGGGAGCGTCCCGGCGGGAGCGCGGATCTCGGCCGGGAAGTCGGGCAGCGTCGACAGGTCGTTCCCGAACAGGGCGGACGTGTTGGTGAACTGGGTTCCGGTCAGCTGCATGCCATCCCCGGAGTCGCCGGCGAAGCGGATGACGACCTCATCGAGCTTCTCGAGGCTGATCGCGCGCTTTTCTTTTTCTGCGACTGTAGTGCTCATGGTTGTCTCTCAGGGAGGGGTTCAAGGTCCCTCGCCAGCCAGAACGAAAAAGACCCGGCAAGAATGCCAGGTCCCGGTGCCAAGACTTCAACAGCCCCTGCGACAGGGGCGTGTGGGCTCCCGGTCATGTAAGGACATGGTAGCACCGGGTCAAGAGGCTGTCAGCCGCGACAAAGGGCGGGGGTGGGGTGAGCCCCGACAGCGGGCTTGTGGGACGTGCTACAATGGCTTTATGAAGGCAGTCAAGGAGCAGCGCGTCAGCCTCCGGGAGGTCAATCAACACCTGACCCAGTATGTAAAGGCTGTTGAGGCTGGAGAGCGGATTGTGATTACACGGCGTGGCAAGCCCGTGGCGCTCCTCTCTCCCCTGTCCGCGGAGGAGCGCCGGCTGAGCCCTGCACAGGAGGCAGCCCTCGAGCGCATCCTCAGCCGGGATCTGCACATGGGTGGCGTCGCGCCCTCGCGCGACGAGCTCCATGAGCGCTGAGCGAATCAGCCTCGACGCCAACATCCTCTTCTACACCGTCGACGCGGATGCTGGCGAGCGCCAGGACAAGGCTCGCGAGATCGTTCGCCGCGCCGCGGTGAGCTATGACTGCTTTCTGACCCTCCAGACGCTCGGCGAGTTTTTCGCGGCAACGACACGCAAAGGTAGGCTCTCGGCCGCTGAGGCAGCCGTCCATCTTGAAGATTGGCAGACCCTGTTCCCGGTTGTAGCTGCCACCCCGGGAAGCCTGCGTCTCGCCGTGAGGGCAGTCGAGCAGCACAATCTGTCTTTCTGGGATGCCATGCTGTGGGCTGTGGTCAAACAGGCCGGAGCCACCCTGCTGCTCAGCGAGGATCTGCAGCACGACCGCGAGTTGGAAGGAGTCCGGTTCAGGAACCCCTTCAAGATCGATGACCCCTTCGGGCCATAGCAGAACCGGATAACGGGAGCAGCGGCACCCCCTCTCCCGGGGGATGGGTGTGTAATGGGAGAGGGGGTGAGGGAAGGGGGTGAAATCTACCGCCCCGCCGCGACCTTCTGCTCTTCCTGGGCCTGGGCCTGCTTCGCCGCAGCCACCAGATCGAAGGCGCCGCGGCGCATCTTGGCGCGCTGGGCGTCTTCCTCGGGGAAGCGGGGACGGTAGCCGAGCTGGCTCTCGTCGAAGGTGAAGGGCTTCATCAGCTCGCCCTTGCCGACGATCGACTGCTCGCGGGTGAAGTAGGCCATGTCGTAGTTGTTGCTCATGATGATGGCCTCTTCCGGGCAGGCGTCCACGCAGTAGCCGCAGAAGATGCAGCGCAGCATGTCGATCTCGTAGACGACCGGGTACTTCTCGATGTTGACGTCCGGATGCTCGCCGGCTTCGATGTGGATGCACTCGGCCGGGCAGTTCTGCGCGCACAGGTAGCAGGCGACGCAGCGCACCGAGCCGTCCGGCCGGGTGGTCAGGATGTGGTGCCCGCGGAACCGATGGCTGTAGTTGCGCCGCTCCTCGGGATACTCGATGGTGTACATCTTCCCGCGCCCCAGGAGGTTGCGCAGGAAGTGCCGGATGGTGACCATCATGCCGCCGAGAAGCGGCAGGTAGGTCTTCTCATAGAAGCTCTGCTTGTACGGCTGGGTCTCCGTCGGATGACTCATCGTTCCAGCTCTCCCGCGATGATGTTCAATCCTCCCAGGGACACGATGGAGTCGGAGAGCGAGCCACCGTTGATCAGCCGGGGGAACGTGGAAAAGATCGGGAAGCACGGGGGCCGGCAGTGCAGCCGGTACGGCTTCCCCGTGCCGTCGCTGATCGCGTAGAAGCCGAGCTCTCCGTTCGCCCCCTCGACCAGGTCGTAGGTTTCGCCCGCCGGCACCTGGATGCCGTCCATGATCAGCTTGAAGTGGTAGATCATGGCCTCCATCTCGTTGTAGCAGGCCTCCTTGGGCGGCAGCGCCACGTGCGGGTCGTCCACGATGTGCGGCCCGGCGGGCATGCCGCGGTCGAGGAGCTGGCGGATGATCTTGAGCGACTGGCGGATCTCCAGCATGCGGATGCGGTAGCGGTCGTAGACGTCGCCGCCAAAGAGCACCGGCACTTCCCACTCGACCGTGTCATAGAGGTCGTAGGGATAGGCCTTGCGGACGTCGTAGGCCACGCCGCTGGCGCGCAGGCAGGGGCCGGTCCAGCCCCAGTTGACCGCCTCCTCGCCCGAGATGGCCGCGATTCCCACGGAGCGGTCGAGCCAGATCCGGTTCTTGTCGACCAGCTTTTCGACGTCCTCGATGAACGGCGGGATCATCTCGAGGAGCGTCCGGCAGCGCGCCTCGAAGTCCGGCGGCAGGTCCTGGATCAGGCCGCCGATCCGGCAGGCGGAGACCGTCAGCCGGGCGCCGCAGACCGACTCCAGAAGACCGTAGATCTCCTCGCGGATCTGGAACATGTACCAGAAGTTGGTCAGCGCGCCGGCGTCCACCAGGGTGGTGCCGTTGCAGACGCAGTGGTCCATGATGCGCGAGAACTCGGAGAGGATCGTCCGCGCCCAGACCGCCTTCGGCGGCACCTCGACGCGCAGCATCTTCTCCACCGTCTTGCAGTAGCCGACGTTGTTGATGAACGCCGAGCAGTAGTTGAGCCGGTCCGTGTAGGGGATCACCTGCTGCCAGCTGTGGGTCTCCGACATCTTCTCGAAGCAGCGGTGCAGGTAGCCGATCTCCACGTCGGAGGCGATGATCGTCTCGCCGTCGAGCACGGCCATCAGGCGGAAGGTGCCGTGCATGGCCGGGTGGGACGGACCGATGTTGATCGTCATCCGCTCGAAGAGGTCGTCCTCCCGGTTGTCCTCATGGGGGGGGAGGTCGAAGTGCGGCTTGTAGATCTTGTCCTCGGTGAGGATCCAGCGCCGCGCCGGATCATAGTCCTTGCGCAGGGCATGCCCCTGGAACCCTTCGTGGCAGAGGATGCGCCGCAGGTTCGGATGGCCCTCGACGTGGATGCCGAACATGTCGAAGAGCTCGCGCTCGAACCAGTCGACGCCCTTCCAGACGTCGATCAGGGACGGGACGACGGCGTCCTCCTCGCGCAGGGGGACCTTGAGGAACAGGCGGCTGTGCCGCGGGATCGAATAGAGGTTGTAGACCACGTCGAACCGCTCCTCGCGGTCCGGGTAGTCGACGCCGAAGAGGTCGGCCATCAGGTCGAGCTGCGTGGCCGGGTTGTCGCGCAGCTCGCGGGCCAGGTCGACCAGGATGTCGCGGCGGACGATCCAGGTCGGCCAGTCGGTCCCCTCCTGCGGCGTGATGCTCCCCGCGGGGAACTTCGCCCGGATCTGCTCGAGGTCCGGGCTGGTCTGGGTCTCAGGCAGTGGCGGAGCCAGCGTGGGCACCGATGGTCTCCTTTTCCGGTTCAGATTGCTGCTCCCCCTGGACGCGGGCAGCATGCTTCCTGCGGTCGCGCACGACCTTTTCCTTGAGCTGGAGGATGCCGTAGATCAGCCCCTCCGGGGTGGGCGGGCAGCCGGGGACGTAGACGTCGACCGGGATGATCTCGTCGATCCCCTGCATCACGTGGTACGCCCGGTAGAAGCCGCCCGAGCAGGCGCAGGCGCCCATCGAGATCACCCACCGCGGCTCGGCCATCTGGTCGTAGATCTTCTTGAGCACCGGGGCCATCTTGTCGTTGATGGTTCCGGCGACCAGGAGCACGTCGCTCTGCCGGGGCGAGAAGCGCACCACCTCCGACCCGAAACGGGCGACGTCGTAATGGCTGGACACCGTTCCCATGAACTCGATGGCGCAGCAGGCCGTCCCGAAAGGGAAGGGCCAGAACGAGTTGCGCTGCGCCCAATCTTCCAGGGCCTCGAACTTGGTCGTGACCCAGCTTTCTCCGAACATCTTGTTCATGCGTGAATCGCTCCTCTCCCGGGGCACCGAGTCTATCACTTCTTCCGACCGTCTTGTGACTGTCGGTCACAAGCTTTCCAAGTGACTCAAAGGACGAGAGTTGCCCCCGTCGATCGGTCCAACGCACGGCGGGCTAGGGGCATTCCAGGTGGGCGCGAAGAATTATGCTCGGAGTGGGAATATACCTTCCCGGGGACCCGTTGTGCGCCGTGGGTTCACTCACAGTAGGCGCAGTACTACTCGCCTCAGAAGCATCTCCACGGAAGGATCCACAAGGAGTATCGATTCATGAGAAGGTCTTTGGCGCTCTTCGCCGCCTGCTCCCTCCTCGCCTCTCTCCCCGCCTTCGCAGCGACACAGGTCCAGCCCCTCGAACCGCAAGCCGCCGCGGCGTCTCAGGCGTCCGAGGACACCGTCACCGCCTGGTTCGTCGAGCTGAGCAGCCCGCCGCTCGCCGACGGCGGCTCTCCGGCGACTCTCGCCGCGGAGAAGGCCGCGTTTCGCGATGCAGCCCGCAAGGCGGGCGTCCAGATGAAGGAGCGCTTCAGCTACGACAAGCTGTTCAATGGCCTCTCGGTCCAGGTGAGCGCTGGCAGCCTCTCCCGCCTCAACGGCCTGGCCGGCGTCAAGAACATCTACCCGGTCGTGGCCATCGAGCGTCCGGCGACCGCCGAGGAGCAGCCCGGTGACGTGGCGGATCTCACCACCTCCCTCGCCATGGTGCAGGCCGACGTCGCCCAGAACGACCTGGGCCTGACCGGCCGCGGCGTCCGCGTGGCGATCATGGACACCGGCATCGACATCGATCATCCGGACCTCGGCGGCTGCTTCGGACCCGGCTGCCGGGTCGAGATCGGCTATGACTTTGTCGGCAACGCCTACAACAACGACAGCACCTCGGCGGCGTTCAACCCGGTGCCGGTGCCGGACGCGATCCCGGACGACTGCAACGGCCACGGCACGCACGTGGCGGGCATCGTGGGCGCCGACGGCGCGGTGCGCGGCGTGGCCCCCGGAGTGACCTTCGGCGCCTACCGCGTGTTCGGCTGCGAAGGCTCCACCTCCTCCGACATCATGGTCGCCGCGATGGAGCGCATCTATGCGGACGGCGCCGACGTGCTGAACATGAGCATCGGCTCCTCCTTCCAGTGGCCGCAGTATCCGACCGCCCAGGCGGCGGACCGCCTGGTCCAGAAGGGGATCGTGGTCGTCACCTCGGCCGGCAACTCGGGGGCCAACGGTGCCTATGCGACCGGCGCGCCCGCCGTCGGCGAGAAGGTGATCGCCACCGCCAACTTCGAGAACACCCACATCAACCTGCCGGTGTTCACCGTCTCGCCCGACAATCAGGCGTTCCCCTACCTGCAGGCCACCGGCGCCCAGCCGGCCCCCCTCTCGGGCGGCGCGCCCCTGACCCGCACCGGCACCGCGGCTTCGGCGGCCGATGCCTGCTCCGCTCTGCCGCCGGCCAGCCTGGTCGGCAGGGTGGCGCTGATCCGCCGCGGTACCTGCAGCTTCCATATCAAGGCGGTCAATGCACAAAACGCCGGCGCCGCCGGGATCATCATCTACAACAACGCGAACACCGGCATCCAGAGCATCACGGTGGCCGGTCCGGCGGCGATCAACATCCCGGCCGTGTCGATCTCCCAGGCCGACGGCGTGACTCTCAACAACCGCCTCGCCTCGGGCCTGGTGGACCTGACCTGGACGCCTGAGTCGGTCAGCACGCCGAACGCCCAGGCCAACCTGGTCGCGGCCAGCAGCTCGCTGGGCATCTCGCCGACTTTGAGCCTCAAGCCGGACCTCGGCGCTCCGGGCAACTTCATCCGCTCGACGTTCCCGCTGGAGGCCGGCGGCTACGCCAACCTGAGCGGCACGTCCATGGCGTCCCCCCACGTGGCCGGCGCGGTGGCCCTGCTGCTCGAAGCGCGTCCGCACACGCCCCCCGCGGCCGTGCGCGATCTCTTCCAGAACTATGCCGAGCCGCACGTCTGGAGCGGCAACCCCGGCCTCGGCTTCCTCGAGCTGGTGCACCGCCAGGGCGCCGGTCTGATCCAGATCGCGGACGTGGTCCGCAGCACCGTGAAGGTCGAGCCCGGCAAGCTCTCGCTCGGCGAGAGCGAGGCCGGCCCGGTCACCCGCACGCTGACCGTGCGGAACTCCGGCCCGGCCGCGGTCACCTTCTCCCTGTCGAACGAGGCGAGCCTCGCGAGCCTCGGCACCTTCACGCTCTCGTACTTCAACGCGCCCGCCACGGTGACCTGGAGCGCTCCGGCGCTGACCGTGCCCGCCGGCGGCACCGGCACCATCGACGTGACGATCGCGGCGAACGGCACTCTGCCCAACAAGGCGCTCTATGGCGGCTACCTGGTGCTCACCCCCCAGGACGGCGGCCGCGAGGTTCGCGTGCCCTACGCCGGCTTCAAGGGGGACTACCAGTCGATCCAGGTGCTCACCCCGACGGCGAACAACTTCCCCTGGCTCGCCAAGGTCAGCGCCGGCTCCCTGTTCAACCAGCCGGGTGGCGCCACCTACACGCTGCAAGGGAGCGACATCCCGACCTTCGTGATCCACCTCGACCACCAGAGCCGCGAGCTCGTCCTGGACGTCATCGACGCGGACACGGGCAAGGCCTGGCACCGCGCTCTGCGGCAGGAGTACGTCCCCCGCAACAGCAGCGCGACGACGTTCTTCACCCTCGCCTGGGACGGCACCACCGTGTCGGGTGGCAAGACCTACACCGTGCCCAACGGCCGGTACGTAGTGCGGATGTCCGTCCGCAAGGCCCTCGGCGATGCCGCCAACCCGGCGCACGTCGAAACCTGGCAGTCGCCGGTCATCACCATCGCCCGGCCGTAAGCGGGGCCTCTCTCCTGCTCCCTTTCAGGGCCGGTGGACACTGTCCGCCGGCCCTTTTTCTTTGATTGCTCTGCCCGATCTCCGCCTGGTATGATCCCCGGGTTCACGTCCGATGCCGTTGCCCAGCTCTGTCCTCTTCGGCAGTCCCGACAGCATCAGAGCTGTCGTTTTAATATCCACCTTTCTTATGGATGGATCTCTGTGATCCGAGAAGAGGAGCCTTTCTCATGACAAGACGTGCATTGCTGCTCACGGCCCTGGCCCTGCTCGCCTCTGCTCAGGCGACCATGGCGGGCCCCCAACCGATCGAGCCGACCAGGCCCGCCGTCTCCAGGGCGTCCGAGGATCGGGTCTCCGCCTGGTTCATCGAGCTCAAGGGAGCGCCGCGCTCCCTCGGCGGCGCGGCTCTCCGCCTGGCCACGGAGCGCCAGGCCTTCCGCGACGGCGCCCGGGCGCTCGGCGTCCCGATGAAGGTGCGCTACACCTATGACACGTTGTTCAACGGGTTCTCGGTCGAGGTCGGAGGCGCCGGGCTGGCCAAGCTCGCCAAGATGCCGAACGTCAAGGCGGTCTATCCGGTCTTCGCGGCCGAGCTGCCGGAGCCGGTCGGGAATGGAGCCGGCGAGGAGATCGACCTGGTGACCTCGCTCGCCATGGTGCAGGGCGACACCGCCCAGAGCGGCCTCGGCCTGACCGGCCAGGGCGTCCTGGTGGCGATCATGGACACCGGCATCGACATCGACCACCCAGACCTCGGCGGCTGCTTCGGACCGGGCTGCCGGATCGCCATGGGCTATGACTTCGTCGGCGATGCCTACAACAACGACAACACCTCGCCAAGCTACAACCCGGTGCCGACTCCGGATCCCGTTCCGGATGACTGCAACGGCCATGGCTCGCACGTGGCGGGGATCATCGGCGCCAATGGAGCGATCAAGGGCATGGCTCCCGGGGTGACCTACGCCGCCTACCGGGTCTTCGGCTGCCAGGGCTCCACCTCGTCCGACATCATGGTCGCCGCCATGGAGCGCGTCTACAACGACGGCGCCAAGATCCTGAACATGAGCATCGGCTCGTCGTTCCAGTGGCCGCAGTACCCGACGGCCGCGGCCGCGGACCGGCTGGTCGAGAGGGGCGTCGTGGTCGTCACCTCCGCCGGCAACTCCGGAGCCAACGGTGCCTATGCGGTCAGCGCGCCGGGCGTCGGCGAGAAGGTGATCGCCACCGCCAGCTTCGACAACACCCATCTCAATCTCCCGGTCTTCACCCTCTCACCGGACAACCTGGCGATCGCCTACAACCAGGCCACCGGAGCCCTGCCCGCTCCGCTCTCGGGCAGCTCTCCCATGGCCCGCACCGGCACGTCGGCGACGACGAACGATGCGTGCAACGCGGTCGCCCCACCGGCGGGAAGCCTGCTCGGCAAGGTGGCGCTGATCCGCCGCGGCTTCTGCACCTTCAACGAGAAGGTGGCGAACGCCCAGAACGCCGGCGCCATCGGTGTCGTCATCTACAACAACGTGGCCGGGATCCAGAACATCACCGTGGTCGGCCCGGCGGCGGTCACCGTCCCGGTGGTGTCGGTCTCCCAGGCGAGCGGCGTGATCATCAACAACCGCCTGGCCTCGGGTCCGGTGACCATGACCTGGACCACCCAGATCCTCTCCTCGCCCAATACCACGGGCAACCTGATCTCCACCTTCAGCTCCATCGGCGTCTCGCCCATCCTCAGCCTGAAGCCGGACATCGGCGCGCCGGGCGGCTCCATCCGTTCGACCTATCCGCTCGAGCTGGGCGGCTATGCCAGCATCAGCGGCACCTCGATGGCTTCTCCGCACGTCGCCGGCGCCGCGGCTCTCCTGCTCGAGGCGCATCCGGGCACGACCCCGGCCGATGTGCGCTCGATCCTCCAGAACTATGCCGAGCCGCAGCTGTTCAACCTCAGCCCCAGCTCGGGCTTCCGCGACGCGACACACAAGCAGGGCGCCGGCATCCTGCAGATCGCCGACGCGATTACAGGCACCGTGCACGTCACGCCGGGCAAGCTGTCGCTCGGTGAGACGCAGGCCGGCCCCATCACCCGCACGCTGACCGTCAAAAACGACGGCTCTTCTGCCGTGACCTTCACGCCCTCGCACGAGCCGGCCATGGCCACCCTCGGCACCTTCACGCCCGCCTACTTCAACGCGCCGGCCACGGTCTCCTGGAGCGCGGCGTCGCTGACCGTTCCCGCGGGCGGCACCGGAACCATCAACGTGACGATCTCGCCGAATACCGGCCTGGCGGACAAGGCGCTCTTCGGCGGCTATCTGGTGCTCACGCCGGCGAGCGGCCGCGAGGTGCGCGTCCCCTACTCCGGCTTCAAGGGCGATTACCAGTCGATCCAGGCGATCGTGCCGACCGCCAACAACTTCCCGTGGCTGGCCAAGCTGGTGGGCACGTCGTTCTTCAACCAGCCGGCCGGCGCCACCTACACCCTGCAGGGTGGCGACATCCCCTACTTCCTCATCCACTTCGACCATCAGGTGCAGCGGCTCGAGTTCGAGATCCGCGACGCGGCCACGGGCCAGCCGGTCCACCCCGTCTTCCACAACTTCGAGGAGGATGACTACTTGCCGCGCAACAGCACGGCCACGAGCTTCTTCTCCTTCTTCTGGGACGGGACCCGCATCTACAACAACGGCAACCAGAAGACCAAGGTCGTGCCGGACGGCCAGTACGTCATCGTGGTCAAGGCCCTCAAGGCGCTGGGCGATGCGAACGACCCGGCCCACTGGGAGACCTGGACCTCGCCGGTCGTGACGCTCGACCGGCCGTAGCCCCTCACCCCCGACCCCTCTCCCGCAAGCGGGAGAGGGGAGAACAGCAAAGGCTCCCATCCCAGGGAGCCTTTTTCTTTTCTTGTCTTTGCTTTGCACCCCTCTCCCGCTCGCGGGAGAGGGGCCGGGGGTGAGGGCCCTCTTACGAAGCCGGAGCCGACGGCGCCGTGCCGCGGTCGACCTCGGCGGGGAGGAGGACGTCGCCCTGCGCGGCGTTGACCGACTCGCGCAGCGCTTCGAGCTGGCGCAGGTGCTCTTTCTGCGCGGCCACGACCCGCAGCAAGACGTCGGCCGTCGCCTGGTCCACGTCGCGGATCATCTTTGGATAGAGGGCGTCGTTCTCGTAACGTTCCTCGGAGATGGCGTTGCCGAGGTCGGCGTCCAGGGTCTGGAGCTGGCCTGCCGCGCCGAGGAGGTCGACGGCGAGGCGGTCCTTCTCGGCAGCCAGGCGCAGCCAGTGCCGCGCGAGATTCGGCAGGCCCTCCCGCTCGGCGCGGGTGGCATAGGCACGGCAGCGGGCGGCGCTGGCGGCCTCCGCGGTGAATGCGGTCTTCAGGTGCTCCTGGGAACGGGGAATCCTCGACACGGTATCCTCTCCTGTGCGCTAAGATGGCCGGGCAGTCTCATCTGCGAGGCCGGGTCTGCCCGAGGCGTGGCAATTCTATGCGAGACGCGGCAGCCATCCAACCAGCCAAAGCAAAACCTCGCCCCTCGTCCTTCCGTAGTGACTTTCGGGGACGGCCTCACCCGTCCCGGACTCCTTCGTGAAAAAACGCTCCCGCCGCTGGACCCTCATCGCCTCGATCGGCGCGACCCTCGCGCTCGTCGTCTCCTTTTTGCACATCCCCGTCCTCAGCGTCATGGCTCAGGTCCTGCTGGCCGGGTTCGTGGTCGGCTTCTCGCTCTGGCTGCTCTGGAAGCTGTACCGGTCCTTTCTCTATAAGGTCGGCCGCCGGCTCGCCTTCTCCTACTTCCTGATCGGCGTCCTGCCGATCCCCCTCGTGCTCCTCCTCCTCGGCGTGGTGTCCTACATCCTCGCCGGGTTCTTCCTGGGACACCTCTACCGCGATGCGGTCGACGAGTTGCAGCGCGACCTGCAGACCGCGGCACGGCTCCAGCTCCAGAAGATCGACCGCGCGCATCCGGCCCCGCCTGCGGCGGAGCCGGGGATCGTCTTCGCCTGGTATCGGAAAGGGGGGGACGGCCGCAAGATCGCCGGCGATCCGCGGCTGCCCGCCCGCTGGCCCGCCTGGGTCGCGGCCCGCGACCTGGCCGGAGACACCCGACGGGACCGTGAAGCCGCCCAGCGGTTCTTCGCCGGGGCGGGCAATCTGCCGACCCTGATCGCGGCAGCCTCCGGCGATCCCGGCGGCCACAGCGGCGTCCTCGCCCTCTACACCGGCAACCTCAACCGGGAGATCAGCCGGCGCAGCGATCTCTGGGTGGAGATCGACCGGACGGACGACCTGGGCCCGACGATCCAGATCGGCGTCGGCGACAGGGCTCTGCGCCTGCGCCGCATCCGGCGCGAGGAGCACGCCGGCGAGGCGGAGAAGTTCTTCAAGCGGTTCTCGCGGGGGGAGAAATACTGGGACGACCCGCTCCTCTGGTGGGCGGAAGTCTCGGGTCCCCTGCTCGATCCGGCGACCGGCCGGGTGCTCTCCGACCGCCTCAACGCCACCCTGAACGGCACGCCGCGGACGGTTCTCCGCCACCTCTTCTCCAGCTCCAGCGAGCTCGAGTCCGGGGTCTGGGCAGCCCTGCTCATCTTCGCGATCCTGCTGTTCGACGTCTATCTCATCGCGACCATCATGGCGATCTACATGATCGTGGGCCTCTCCCGGGCGGTGAACCGGTTGAGCCGGGCGACGGCCGCGGTGCGCTCCGGGAACTTCGACCAGCGCATCCCGGTGCGCCGGCGCGACCAGCTGGGAGACCTCCAGCGCTCCTTCAACGAGATGTCGGCGGACCTCCAGTCGCTGGTCGCCGCGGCCGCGCAGAAAGAGGCCCTGGAGAAGGAGCTGGCCATCGCCCGCGACCTCCAGAAGAGCCTGATCCCCTCCAACCTGCCCATCCGCGAGGGGGTGGAGTTCGCCACTCTCTTCGAGCCGAGCGCGGCGATCGGCGGCGACTACTTCGACGTGCTCCGCCTTTCGGAGGACGAGCTGGCGGTGATCATCGCGGACGTGTCGGGGCATGGCCTGTCGAGCGGCCTGCGCATGGCGATGGTCAAAGCCGCGCTGCTCATCCTGGTCGAGGAGACGAACGAGCCCGAAGAGATCTTCCGCCGGCTGGACCGCGTCGTGCGCGACGGCCGCGCCTTCGTCACCGCGACACTCGGGCTGATCGACCTCGAGACCGGCACGCTCCGCCTGCTGAACGCCGGCCATCCGCCGACCTATCTGATCCGGCGCGGCGAGGCGCGGGAGATCCTCCTGCCCAGCTCCCCTCTCGGCGGCCTGGGCCGGACCTACGCCCACGAGACCGTGGCCCTGGAGCGCGGGGACGTGGTGGTCTGGCTGTCGGACGGGCTCATCGAAGCCGCCGACGCCGCGGGAGAGCCCTTCGGCTATGACAGCGTCCTGCGCACGCTCCAGGGGTTCCCCGACGACGTCAGCGCGGCGGACGTGCGGAACCGGCTCCTCGCCGGAGTCGAGCGCCACGTGGGCTCGCAACCGCCGGGGGACGACCGGACGCTGATGGTGATGCGGTGGCGGGGGCGGTCCTTATCCTCAGCCGTGGATGAGGCCACCGATCACCAAGCCCTCGAGACCCCCAATGATCAGAATCGGTAGTACGCCTTCGTGACGATGGCGGACGGCAGGCTCAGAAGCAACCCGAAGATCAAGCCCTCAGGCTAGCCGGGCCACGGAATCCATCGCGGAATCCCCGGCTCTATTCGCTCAATCAGATTTCTACTCTACCGTCCCCTGATGTAGGCCCGCAAACTGCAGTCCGCTCATTGCTCACCTGCCAAACGAAGGACCTCGGCCACGAGTTGCTCGCCATAGCGCACACCAGAAGCTTGAATCGCTGCCAACAACGGACGTATTTCTAAGACCAGTCCTGCCTCTTTGGCTTTAAGCAGGATTCCGAGACTCCCGACTACCGCGATCTCATTTAAGCGTGCCACTTTCCGAGCACGATCATCATCTACAAGCATGAGGTCAGCATGGAGGAGCTTATAAAGAGCCATAGCTTCGAGCTCACCCTGACCAAGACCGGCAACAGCGATGACAAATTGTTTGAGATCAACCTCAACGACTCTCTCTCGGAGAAAGGCTTCGAGTCTCTCTGCCTCGGGCTTACCAGGAACAGCACACTCCCGGAGAACCGCTGGAGGGACTCGCACCTCCTGGAAAAGGTCGACAAGGAGGGATAGAGAGTCGCACGCAGCCAGCGCCACGAGCGCAGAGGTGTCTGCGACGACCAGCATTACGTCTTGACCCGCCAAGTAGCCAGTTCTTCGCGGAGCTCCTCAGCCGGGTAGTCGATCAAAGCAATCCCTAGTTTCTCGCTCTCTACTGCAAAGGTGAAGCGATCGACTTCAGCAAGCTCCGCGGCGGCCCCCGCAGAAATCTCTTTAGTCTGAAACATGAGCAGGGCGGCATACAGCTTGATGCGCTTGCCAAGCTCAGCAGGCCTTTGGTTGACTTGGTACCAATCCGGGACCTGAAGTGTTATCTCCATACAATTCTCCAAAAAATTCTACTCACCCATGAGGCGGCACAGATTCCCGCGGGGCTGCGCCTCTAAGGTCAAGGTCAACTCGAGCGATCTGATTCTGGCAGTTAGCGGCTTTTGCAATATCCCAGGCATCGATTGAAGCCGGAGTCAAGTTTGCCTTTCTATAAGACTGCAGAAAGTCGGGGAGCTGCCGTTGGTTCATATCCATAACTGAATACCTGATAGCTAGGTAAGTGGGGCGCCTGCTCGGCAGTGCCTATTTACGCCTCCTTGGGCTTGGAAACATCGACCATGAGAGCCGGTCGCCACGCCGACTCACCTCATCGGCTTCCCTATTGTACCCTAATCGGCCCCGATATATCTGCTTTCTCGCTTACTTCCGCGCTGGTTGCATAATGCTGTTACGCCCGGTCCATCCGGTCTCGGCCCGCGCAAATGCAAAGAAAAAAGGCCGGGGACGAGCCCCGGCCGAGAAAGGACGCAGAGAGGAGGAGCGGCCTATTTGCCGTGGCCCGCTTCAGGAGCTCGCGCTTCTCCTTTTCGGGCATCCGCTGGTAGATCACGTAGGATTGCCCCGCGTTCGGGATCAGCCGGTACTCCCCGGCCCGCAGAATGTTGTCGTAGAGCGTGAAGTTGCCCGCCTCGAAGCGGAAGGTGCCGTCCGGACCGGCGAAGTGGAACAGCTTTTGTGGAGTTTTTCGAGGCAGGGGCCGTCTAGATCTCGGAGATCGTCAGACCCAGCGTTCCGAAGATCCGCTTCACGTAGTTGCGGGTCTCTTTGTAGGGGGGGATGCCCTGGTAGCGGACGACCGCGTTCTCGCCCGCGTTGTAGGCGGCGAGGACCTTGGCGAGGTCGTTGGGAAACTGGTCGAGGAGCCAGCTCAGATAGCGGACGCCGGCTTCGAGGTTGTGCTCCGGCTCGAAGAGGTGCTCTTTGCCGACGCCGAAGCGGATGGCCGTCGCCGGCATGAGCTGCATGAGGCCGCGGGCGCCCTTGTGGGAGACCGCCCGCCGGTTGCCCGCCGACTCCTGCCGGATGAGGGCCGCCACGATCTGCGGATTGACCGAGTGGCGCTTGGCCACCTCGTAGATGAGGTTGCCGTAAGGACCTTCAGGGACCGGCTGGTCCTCGGCGAAGCGCAGCGGGATGGGCGGCGCCGGAGCGTCGGCCACGGCTGCCTCCACTTCGTCCACCGGCGGCGCGGGAACCACCTCGTCGTCCACCACCCGTTCGACCCGCTCGATGGGGACCGTCATCCGCCCGCCGAACGACAGGGTGATCCAGGCCTGCTCGCCCACCGCCTCGTAGCCTATCACCTTGAGCACGTTGCCGTCGGTCAAAACGACCAGCTCCGCCCGGGCCGGAACGGCACCGAGCAGACCGGCTCCCAAGGGAGCGAACGCGAGAAGGAGAAGGGGACGGCGAAGTCTCATGCTGCGAAAGCCTCCAATGCCAGCGCCGACTATTCTACGGACAAAGCCCCAGGATCGCCTATCCCCTGAACCTGTCCGAAGCTGCCGGGTATTCCAGAGAAGGGTCGCCGCGCGCCACCTTGCCGGCCTGCCAGTAGATGCGGGTCATCTCGGGACCCAGGCCCGGCGGCGGAGCTTCCGCCGCGGAGCGATCCGACCGATCCGTCCGATGATCCGACCGATCACGCCAGCCGCCCCAGCGCGCCGGCAGAGCATCGAGCAGACCGAGGGCGAGCCGGAAGAGCGGGGCGAGCGGCGCCAGCGTCACCGTTCCTGGCGCCCGCAGGTGGACCTTCCAACCATTGGCCCCCTCCACCTCCAGGCTCTCGGTGGCCTTGGGCACCCGGTGCGCGGTCGAGGCGGCGGCCACGACCGCCTCGCTCCCCGAGGCCGACCGCAGGATCTCGACCCGGCCGAGGGGAAGTACCTCGATCCACCGCTCGGCCAGGGCGACGGCGATCTCCTCGCGGCGCACCGGCTCCCCAAGGAGCGGCAGCAGGACCTCTTCGAGGCTCTCGGCCAGGCGCTCGACCGGGTGGAGGCCCACCGTCGTCGGAGCCCGGCCGGCTTTCCCCGGGGCTGCCGCGGCCTGCGGAGGCTCCAGGAGAATGTCGGAGCGCGAAGGATCCGCGGGCTGGAGCAGCGCCTGGACCGACCCGAACGCGAGCACCGTAAATCCGGCCACCGCCGCCTCGCGGACCGGCCGGCCCGCTACGAAGGTGCCGTTCTTGGAGCCCAGATCGGTGACGACCACTCCGCCGTCGGACAGCACTTTGAGCTGGGCATGCCGCCGCGACACCCCCGGCAGGTCGAGGCTGACGGCCGCCTCGGGCGCCGACCCCACGAGATGCTCCCCAACCGGCAGAGGGAAGCGGCGCAGCGAAGAACCGTCCTGCAACAGGACCTTCAGGGTGTAGACGGCAGGCTCGTGGGGCACGGGGGGAGTCTACCGCCGCTCACGACCGCGGGTGGAACCGGTCGTACATCGTCTTCAATCGCTGCTGGTGAATGTGCGTGTAGATCTGCGTGGTCGAAATGTCCGCGTGGCCGAGCATGCTCTGGACCGCCCGCAGGTCCGCGCCGTGCTCCAGCAGGTGGGTGGCGAAGCTGTGGCGGAGGACGTGGGGGGAGAGATCGCGAATGCCCGCCTGCACTCCGTAGGCCTTGAGGTTCTTCCAGAAGCCCATCCGGGTCATCGGCTCTCCGGCGTAGTTCACGAAGACCGCCTGGTGGCGCCCCTTGGAGACCTCGGGCCGGACGTCGCGCAGCCAGCGCTTCACCCATTCCTCCGCGCTTTCGCCCACGGGCACGATCCGCTCCTTGCTCCCCTTGCCGAAGGCGACCAGGAAGCCGGAGTCCAGGCGGAGCTGCGGGAGCTGAAGGCCGACCAGCTCGCTGACCCGGAGCCCGGTGGCATAGAGCAGCTCCAGCATGGCGCGGTCGCGCAGACCGAGCGGCGTGGTCACGTCCGGCGCCGCGAGCAGCGACTCCACCTGGCTCTCCGACAAAACCTTGGGCAGGGTCCGGCCGAGCCGGGGAGGGAGCAGGTTGACCGCCGGGTTGTCCGCCCGCTCGCCGAGGACCACCAGGTTTTCGTAGAAGCCGCGGATCGCCGACAGGGCGCGGCTGATCGAGCGCGGCGACAGGCCTTGGACCCGCAGGTCGCGCAGATGGCCCGCCAGGGCCGGAGGAACCGCGGTCAGCAGGTCGCCCCCGCGCTTCGCCAGCGCCTCGCCTAGCCGGGTCAGGTCGTTGCGGTAGCCCGCCACCGTGTTGGCGGACAGCCCGCGCTCGACAGCGAGGCCCTCGAGATAGCGCTCGAGGACCCGCTTCCAGAGAGACCTCACCCCCTGGCCCCCTCTCCCATCGCCCCCCCTTCCCCCGGGAGAGGGGGAACCCCCACCCATTCGAGATCGTGGTCTTTTGGGTGGTGGCGCCCCCTCTCCCGGCCGGTGGGGGGGCGACGGGAGAGGGGGTCGGGGGGTGAGGTCAAGGCAGCGCCCGCGGCCGCGGCTCGCCGGGGGTGAGCCCGCGGGAGCGGCAGATCCCCAGGATCTCCTCGTCGTGCAGGATGCAGTCGGCGGATTTGGCCTTCTGGAAAATCTCCTTGACCAGATCCGGCGAGGCCTCGATGCCGCGCTCCTGGAGCCAGTAGACGACGTTCGACTCGCCGCTCATCGGCCCGACCTCGATGAGCTGACGGCGGCCGATCAGGCTCGCCGGCACCGAGGAGTACACGCGGTCGGCCAGCCAGTCCTCGCCGCGCGCCCGCGCCTTGATGATCGCCGCCGCGTGCACGCCCGTGCCGGTGCGGAACGCGTCGCGCCCCACCACCGGATAATTGTCCGGCAGCGGCACGCCGGTCGTCTCCGCCACCAGCCGGCAGTACTCCCCCAACCGGTGGAGGTCGCGGTTGATCCAGCCGAGGAGCTGCATGTTGACCAGCAGCAGGTCGATCGGACAGTTGCCGACCCGCTCGCCGATGCCCACCGCCGTGCCGTGCAGCCGGTCGGCGCCGGCCTCGGCCGCGGCCAGCGCGTTGATCACCGAGAGAGCCCGGTCCTTGTGGCCGTGCCAGTCGACCTTCACGTCCTCGCCCGTGGCGTCCACCACCTCGCGGATGAAGCGGATCACGTTGCGCGCGCCGTTCGGCGTCGAGTGCCCCACCGTGTCGGCCACGCAGACGCGGCGCGCCCCGGCCTCCACCGCCTCGGTATAGAGACGGCGCAGGTCCCCCGGCGCGGCGCGGGTCGTGTCCTCGGTCACGTACATGACCGGCAGCCCCTCCTTGACCCCGAGCTCGACCGCTTCGCGCGTGAGCTTGAGCATGCGGTCGAGCGTCCACCCCTCGGAGTACTGGCGGATCGGTGACGAGCCGATGAAGCAGGCCACCTCGATCGGAATGCCGACCTTCTGGGACACGTCGACGATCGGCAGGATGTCGGCGGCCACGGTACGGGCGGCGCAGTTCGGGGCGATCGGCAGCTTGTGCTCGACGATCTCGCGGGCGAGGACCTCCACGTCCCGCTTGACGTGCGGCCCCGCGCCGGGGAGGCCGATGTCGGCGCTCTCGATCCCGAGCTCCGCGATCATGTGCAGGATGCGGACCTTGTCCTCGATCGAGGGCGAATGGACGGAGGGGGACTGGAGCCCGTCACGCAGGGTCTCGTCGTCCAGCTCCACCCGCCCCCGGGCCGGCCGGAGGTCCCCGTCGCCCGCCCGGTTCCAGTCATAGATCAGGTCTGATTCTTTCAACTTCATGTTTTCATCACCGAAGCGGAAACCGAGCGCGCCAGCAGGTCGCCGACCTGCGAGGTGGTGAGGGAGCCCCCCAGGTCCGGGGTGGTCTGCCCTTCGCGGACCGCCTGCGCCACCGCCTCTTCCAGAGCGCGGGCCGCCTCGGTATGACCGAGGGTTTCGAGCATCAGGGCCGACGAGAGCACCGCGCCCATGGGGTTGGCGCGGCCGGTGCCGGCGTACTTCGGGGCGGAGCCGTGGACCGGCTCGAACATCGAGGTCTGGCCGGGATGGAGATTGGCGGACGCCGCCATGCCCAGACCACCCTGGAAGGCGGCGGCCAGGTCCGTGATGATGTCGCCGAACATGTTGTTGGTCACGATCACGTCGAGGGTTTCGGGCTTCAACACCATCTGCATGGTCAGGGCGTCCACGAACATGTGGCGCCTCTCGATCTGCGGGTAGTCGCCGGCCACCTCGGCGAAGACGCGCTGCCAGAGGTCGTGGCCGTAGCGCATCACGTTCGACTTGTCCGCCATCAGGACCTCGCGCCGCCCGTGCTTCACCGCATAGTCGAACGCGGCGCGGATGATCCGCTCCACGCCCTTGCGGGTGTGGAGCTCCTCCTGGACGGCGATCTCGTCCGCCGTCCCTTTCTTGAAGTTGCCCCCGATGTTGACGTAGGCGCCCTCGGTGTTCTCCCGGAAGACGACGAAGTCGATGTCCTTCTCGGTGCGGTCCTTCAGGGGGCAGAGGCGGCGGTCGTACAGCTTGACGGGGCGGAGGTTGATGTACAGGTCCATCCCGAAGCGGATGCCCAGAAGGATGTCGGCGGCGTGCTTCATGTCGGGCACCCGCGGGTCGCCGTAGGCGCCGATGAAAATGGCTGCGTAGTTCTTCCGGAAATCGTCGAGAGCGCCGGCCGGGAGCGTTTCGCCGGTGGCGAGATAGCGGTCGGCGTCCCAGTCGAGCTGGACCATCTCCAAGGGGAGGTCCCAGACCTCGGCGGCGGCGGACAGGACCTTGACGGCCTCGGCCGTGACGTCCTTGCCGATGCCGTCCCCCGGGAGCACGGCAATGCGTTGGGAGGAGCTCTGGCTCATGGGCGGGATGCTAACACGCAACCCGCTGCCTCTCGGGAGGTGCCCGCTCCACCTCCTTGGGCTGGAACACTCCGCTGCGCAGCACCGGAGCCGCCACCCGTCCCGCCGCCGGAGAGGGGACGCTCGGCGCCATCTGGATCTGGGGGACGAGACCGAGCTCGAAGACGAAGGGGACCTCCGGACAGAGCCAGGCCGAGTGGACCGCCGGCCAGGCCGGCGACGAGCCGTTCCGGTCGATGGGGAGCCAGGGGCGCAGGATGTTGTCTCCCTGGAGCTCGACGCGCACCGGCCAGCAGGCGGCCTGGGGGACGCCGGCCTCGATGCGGTGCAGGGTGCTGGAGCCCTCGGCATAGCCGCGCGGGCGCTCGTAGAAGTACCGTACCGTCTGCTCCCAGTTGCCGAGGCGGGGCCCCTCCCCCACCTGCGGGCTGTCCTGCCAGGCGCGCACCTTGAGGGCCCCATGGCGGGCGATCTTCCAGGTCCACGGACCGCCGTGTCCCGGGCTCCGGGACGGGCGCGGAAAGTCGAGGCGGGCCCGTGACGCCGGCTGGTGCGTGAACAGCCGCACCCCGGGAGTGACCCAGGCCGGCATCAGCATCCGCCGGAAGAGGACCGAAGGGACTCCCTCGGTGTCGAGCACATACAGGCGCAGGTCGAGCTGGGGATAGCCGACGCGGAGGAGCGGGAGCGAGGAGAGGTGGACCGCGTCCTGATGGAACAGCAGGGCCGAGGCGAAGGCATAATCGCGCCCCTGCCAGGAATGGAGCTGGTAGCGCAGCGGCGATGGCAGATCCGGCAACCCTTCCGCGGGAAGGGCCCAATTCAGATAGAGGCAGTCCCGCACCGTCATCCGCAACAGCATGATCGATGTTCCTCCAGCGTCACTCTGCCTCCCCGCACACACGGCCGCCTGCGGCAACCATAGCGTGGGACAGGGCGGGCCGCAAGAGAGGCCCTCAGATCCCGAGCTGGTTCATCCGCTGGAGGAGCCCCTTCTTCGAGACCTCCAGGCGGATGACCATGGCGTTCAAGTCGCCGCCGCAGAGCTCGCGCGCCTCCAGGATCTCGGCCCGGCCGAGGTCGGCCGCCTTGCGGATGCCCGGGAACTTGTCCATCAGGAGATAGAGGGCGGGACGGGAGACGCCGAGATGGGCGGCGGCCGCCTTGATCTCCCACTGGCTCACCCGCAGCGCTTCCAGGAGCTCGCTTTCGCCGACCTCGGAGGGGGACCGGTAGACGGAGGCCTGCGCCCGGCGGCGCGGCGGCTCGACGGAGGCCGCAACCGGCACCGCCGCGGCCGGCTCGGCCTCCACGGCGTCCGGCTGGGTCGCCTCGCGCAGAAGGCGCTCCAGCAGGGGGCCGACCTGCATGGTCTCGGCGGCGCGGCTGTCCACCACGATCTGGCGGACCGCGTTGCGGAGCTGCCGGACGTTGCCCGGCCAGGGGTGGCGCACGAGCCGGGCCACGATGGAGGCCGGCAGCCAGGACGGGTCCGTCCCTTCCGGCGGATCGAGGCGGCGCTCCTCGCCCATCGCGCGGAGCTCCTCGCGCAGGAAGTGGAAGAAGAGGAGGCCGAAGTCCTCGCGCCGCTCGCGCAGGGGCGGCAGATTCATCTCATAGCCGGACAGGCGGTGGAGCAGCGGCGCCCGGAAACGCCCGTCCTCGATCGCCTTCTCCAGGTCCGCGTCGGTCGCCGCGATCAGGCGGACGTCGACCTTCTGGGTATCCGAGCCGCCGACCCGCTGGACCTCGCCGGTCTCCAGGACGCGCAGCAGGAGGACCTGCGCCTCCAGCGGCGACTCGCCGATCTCGTCGAGGAACAGGGTGCCGCCGTTGGCGCGCTGGAAGTACCCGGCCTGGTCGCGCACCGCGCCGGTGAACGAGCCCTTGGCCGAGCCGAACAGCTCCGAGGTCGCCAGGGTGGCCGGGATCGCGCCCATGTTGACGCACAGGCAGACGGCGCCGCGGCGGCGGCTGGCCTGGTGGATGGCGCGGGCCGCCAGCTCCTTGCCCGTGCCGGTCTCGCCGCGGATCAGCACCGGCATCTCGAGGTCGGCGACGCGGCGGATCTCGTTGCGGACCCGAAGCATGATCTCGCTCTCGCCGATCAGGCCCGGGCTGGGCGGCGCCGTGAACGGCGTCGAGGAGATGGTGTGGAGGAAGAGCACCACCCGCTCCGCCAGCTCCAGGACCACGCCGCGCTGCACCTCGGCGGCCGACAGCTCCCGGCCTTCCGGCACCCAGACGCCGTCGATCGACAGGCGGGTCCGGCTCCCCGCCACCTCGACGGTGCAGGCGCCGGGCTCGCTTCCCGCGGCAATCCGCAGCGGGCTGCGGCTGAGGTGGAGGTCCCCGAGGGGCCGGAGATCCGCTCTGCCGGAAGCCGAGAACCCGGGCTCGTTCCGGGAGAGGAGCACCACGCGCCCGCTGACGATCTCGCTCAGGAGGGCCCGCTCCCCCACCCGCCGTGCGTCCGGATGGAAGAGGATGGTCAGCGCCGGGATGCGCGAGCGCGCACGCCTCCTGCGGTCCCCATCGGGGGCCCGGTTGCCCCCCCATGCCGGATGGGGGACGGTGAGCTCGCAGGTTTCTTCCGCCATTGGGGGTCAGTGTAACGAGGCGGGACTGTAGAGGGCAAGGAAAGAAAAAAGGCCCTCCCCGAGGGGAGGGCCAAGGAGAGGCCGGTTTGGCAGACGGGTCCCGGGGCGTCAGTTGAGCGGGCACCCCAGGTTGTTGTCCTTGTCCAGATTCGAGGCGAGATCGATCATCCGGTCGCGGTTGCCGCTGGCCAGAGCGGCGTTCACGTCGCCGATGATGCCGGCCGCCGTCCGCGGGAAGTCCACGCCGGGGTGCGCGGCGTTGAGCAGCGAGGCCGTCGCCGCCCGGAGCAGGTTGCCCACCCCGCCCTCGACGGTCGAGCCGCCCTGGAAGCTCAGCGCGTTGAGCAGGCGGGCGGAGCCGAACGCCGAGTACCGGGAGGCTTCGGCGAACGCACTCTGCACCTTCTGGCTCGTGGAGTAGCCGGATGCCGGCCAGGAATCCTCGTGGTTCTTCCAGTAGCCGGGCGTGCAGCCCTGGTCGCCGGTCGGCGGCGGCTCGATCCCGAAGTAGTGGCTGGGGTCGCTGTCGGTGACCTGCTTGCCCTCGGGGTCCTTGCCGGTGACCGTGCCGAGGTTGGCGTACTGGCCCTTCCGCGCCGTGCCGTGGCCGGTGCAGGTCATCGTCTCCTGAACGCCGAGCGACGTCTTCGGGCAGCTCACCGCCACCCCCTGGTCGTCAACGACCTTGACGTTGGACAGCGCGACCTCGCCGGTGTTCGTGACGATGTACTCCCAGAGGACCGGAGCGCCGACCAGGATCTCGGGACCCTTCGGGGTGTCGGCGTCCTGCCCGTTGGTGTGCTTCTCGATGTCGATGGATGCCGTCTTCGGCAGCTCGACCCCGAAGTAGTGGCTGGGATCGCTGTCGGTGACCGGATTGTTGTCGGGGTCTTTGCCGGTGACCGTGCCGAGGTTGGCGTACT
>Ga0126309_10000096_pt1 | contig 28833 bp, 4 predicted proteins | sample Plot56_FD_92541 | JGI IMG/M metagenome (GOLD analysis project Ga0126309, IMG submission 92541) | Serpentine soil microbial communities from UC McLaughlin Reserve, CA, USA - Plot56 | ecosystem: Environmental > Terrestrial > Soil > Grasslands | place: USA: UC McLaughlin Reserve, Lake County...
CCGCCCAGCTCGAAGAAGTGGTCGTGGATGCCGATCCGCCCGCCGGTGCGCTCCGTGCCGAGCACCTCGGCGAACAGCCCGGCCAGCACCTCCTCGACCGGCGTGCGCGGCGCCACGTAGTTGTCTTCACTGCGCTCCGGCGCGATCTTGGCCGTTATTTGAGAAAGACGGCGACGGTCGACCTTGCCGTTCGGCGTGAGCGGCAGCCGCGGCAGCGCCACGAAGGCCGACGGGATCATCGGCTCGGGCAGCCGCCCGGCAAGCCAGTGGCGGAGATCCTCCCCCTCCCCAGATCGGTCCGATCGGTCGGATCCGTCGGATCGGTCCGATGCTCTCTGCCCCATCACCACATAGGCCACCAAGCGCTTTTCGCCCCCCTCGCCCCGCACCAGCACCGCGGCCTCGCGGATGTCCGGGTGCTCGGCGAGCGCCGCCTCGATCTCCGCCGGCTCGATGCGGAAGCCGCGGATCTTCACCTGGCGGTCGCCACGGCCGAGGAACTCCAGGATGCCGTCCGGCCGCCGCCGCGCCAGGTCGCCGGTGCGGTAGAGGCGTCCGCCCAGCGGCTCATGGAAGCCGGCGAACGGATCGGGAACGAACCGCTCGGCGGTCAGCTCCGGGCGGCCGAAGTATCCCCGCGCCACTCCAGCACCTCCGGCATACAGCTCGCCCCAGACTCCGACCGGCGCGGGATGCAGCCCCGGTTCCAGCACGTGGACCTGGGTGTTGGCGATCGGCCGGCCGATCGGCACGCTGTCCCTGTCGCCGAACGGCTCCGCGGCGGTCAGCACGTGGCAGGTGGTGAACGTCGTCCCCTCGGTCGGGCCGTAGCCGTTGACCAGCAAGAGGTCCGGGTGCGCCGCGAGCGCCCGCCGCACGTGGGACGGCGAGAGCACGTCGCCGCCGGCCAGCAGGCGCCGGAGCGGTGCGAAGCCGTCCGGCCGCTCCTCGACCATCTGGTGGAACAGCCCGGCGGTCAGCCAGAGCTGGGTCACGCCGTGGCGCTTCAAGAACGCGGCGAGCTCGTCGAGCGTCGGCTGCTCCGGCGGGAAGACCGCGAGGCGCGCGCCGTTCGCGAGCGGCCCCCAGATCTCCAGCGTCGAGGCGTCGAACGAGACCGGAGCGAACAGCAGGAACGTCTCGCCCGGCCGCAGGTCCGCGTATTCCTGGTTCCGCACGAGCCGCGCCACGTTGCGGTGGGTCACGGCGACACCCTTGGGCTCGCCGGTCGAGCCCGAGGTGAACATCACATAGGCCAGGTTCTCCGCCGTCACCCCGCTGTCGATCCGGAGCGGATCGGCCCCCCCATCCCGTTCCAGGCCATCGAGGCGCACCGTCTCCATCCCCTCCGGCAGCAGATCGAGGAAACGTTCCTCGGTGATGGCCAGCCGGGCGCCCACGGCGGCGGCCAGGGCGGCCAGGCGCTCCCGCGGGTGCGACGGATCGAGCGGCACGAAGAATCCACCGCTCTCCAGCACGGCGAGGAGCGCCGTCACCAGCGCAGGCGATCGCTCCCCGAGGACGATCACCGGAACCTCCGGCCCCGCGCCGAGCCGGCGCAGGCGGCGGGCCAGCCGGCGCGCCGCGGCGACCAGCGCCGCATAGGTCGTCTCTCCCGCGGCGCTCACCAGAGCCACGGCCTCCGGCGTACGCTCGGCCTGCTCCGCAACCAGGCGATGGATCGGGACCTCCCGCGGGAACGGCACCTGCGTGCGGTTCCAGGCGGCCAGGAGCGTCTCTCGCTCGGCCGGAGCGAGGAGCGGCAGGTCGGAAAGGCGCGCGTCCGGGGCCGCCACCGCGCCCTCCAGCAAGGTCTCCATGTGGCGGAGCAGCCGCGATGCCGTGGCCGGCTCGAACAGGTCGAGGTCGTACTCCAGCGTGGCGCCGATCCCACCCGGCCACTCGGCGAACAGCAGGGTCAGGTCGAACTTGGCCGTCGCCGTCGGCGCCTTGACCAGCTCCAGGGTGAGCCCGGGGAGCTCGGCCGCGTCGCCTCCGGCGTTCTGCAGCGAGAACAGGACCTGGAAGAGAGGCGAGCGCGCGAGCTGGCGCTCCGGCTGCACGGCCTCCACCACCCGCTCGAACGGAGCGTCCTGGTGGAGCATGGAATCGAGCGCCGTCCGGCGGACCCGCACGAGGGCCTCGCGGAACGTCGGATCGCCCGACAGGTCGGTGCGCATCACCAGGGTGTTGACGAAGAACCCGATCAGCTCCTCCACGTCGCGCGTCGAGCGGTGCGCCACCGGCGAGCCCACGGCCACGTCGTCCTGCCGTGTGAAGCGCTGGAGGAAGGCCTGGAAGGTGGCGAGGAGGACCATGTAGATCGTGGCGCGCTCGCCGCGCCCCAGCGCGTTCAGGTCCCCGGCGAGGCCCGGCCGGAGGATGAGCGTCTCGTCGGCGCCCCGCCCGCTGCGCACCGCCGGCCGCGGCCGGTCGGTGGGGACGTCCAGGGGCTCGATGCCGGCGAGCCGCTCCTTCCACCACGCCAGATGGCGAGCCAGCCCCGCCTCGCCGATCTGTGCGCGCTGGCGGATGGCGTAGTCCGGGTACTGGAGCCGGAGCTCGGGCAACGGCGACGGGCGGCCGGTGGCGAACGCCGCGTAGAGCGCCCCGACCTCGCGCGAGAAGACGCCCATCGACCAGCCGTCGCTCACGATGTGGTGCATCGTGTAGAGCACAACGTGCTCGCGCGGACCGGCGTGCACGAGGATCGGGCGGCAGAGCGGCCCCCTCTCCAGATCGAACGGCCGCGTGGCCTCCCAAGCGGCGAGGCGGTCGATCTCGGCCGCCCGCGTCCCCTCCGTGAGGGCCGACACGTCGATCACCGGCAACGGCCGGGGCGGTCCCACCGGCTGGACCTTCTGGACCGGCTGCCCTCCCTCCGCGCCGAAGACCGTGCGCAGGGCGGCGTGCCGGCGCACGATCTCGTTGACCACCTGGGCGAGAGCCGGGACGTTCAGACGCCCGAGCAGGCGGATCGCCGCCGGAATGTTGTAGGCCGGCGTGCCCGGCGTGATCTGCTCCAGGAGCCAGAGCCTCTCCTGGGCGAAGGAAGCCGGCGCCGTCCCTCCCTGCTCCCAGGCGCCGTGCGAACCCACTCCGTATCCCAGCTCCGCCGCGACCGCGCGGGCCGGCCCGCCGAGCGGCGCCTCCCCGGCCTGCTTCCAGCGGTCGGCCACGGAGGCGTCGACCTTGCCGTAGGTCGAGAGCTTGACGTCGCCCAGCATGCGCGACACCGCATGCACCCCGTCGGTCATCCGCGCCCCGCCGCGATAGGGATCGATCATCCGCGGATCGAGCTCCAGGCCGAGGAAGCCGCAGATCTCTGCCAGGACGGGCTCCGGATCGCGGACGAGGTCCTCGAAGCGCACCGTGTGCTTGCGCTCGGCCGGCAGCTCGGCCAGGAAGTCGAGGATGTGGCGGTGGCTCACGGTCCAGATCAGCTCGGCGAGCCGGCGGCGCGAGAAGCGGTGCGGCCGGCGGAAGAAGATCTGATCGAGCCGCGCCTCCTCGAAGGAGCGGTTGGTCGCCTGCGGGTGCCGCACCAGGTGGAGATAGCGGGCCCCGGCGAACCACCGCTCGCCGCGGCGGAGCACCTCCGGATCGAGCGCGTAGGAGGGGGTCTTGTCGACCAGCAGCCGGCCATCGATCCACCCCTGGAGCTCGCGGTAGAAGCGGCGCGTCGTCCATCCTTCGCGCACTCCGGCCTCGACGAGCCGCTCCGCCTCGGCGGCGTCGCACGAACGCGCCTCCATCACCGCCCGGGTCACCCCTTCGAGCCAGAAGCTGTCGCGCCCGGAGAACGCGGCGTGCCGGCCGGCCATCGTCTGGAAGGAGAGCAGCTCCAGCTCCGGCGGCGCGAAGAGGCGCGGGTGAGCGCTCAGCATCACGCGCAGCAGGGTCGAGCCGGAGCGCGGCGGCGACAGGATGAACACCGCGGGCGGATTGACCGGCTCCTCGCTCTCCTGAACGTCTGTTTCCGGTCTCCCTTCGACGACCAGGCGGAGCATCTCGGCGACCTCGGCCGGTCCGGGCGGGGGCTCCTCGACCGTCTGCGCCTGCGCGGCCACGTCCCAGACGCGCGCTGCCGCCCCGGCGTGCTGCTCGCGCACGTAGGCGGCCAGCGCCTCGACGGTCGGATGGTCGAAGATCACCACCACGTGGACGATCTCGCCGAGGATCTCCTGAAGGAGGTTGACCAGGACGGCGCCCGAGATGGAGCTGCCGCCCAGCTCGAAGAAGTTGTCGAGGACTCCGACCTCGCGCTCCGCCGGCACGTTGAGGACGCGGCGGAACAGCCCCGCCAGGCCGGACTCGACGGTGTCGCGCGGCGGCACGTGCTCGCGCCCCGACGCCGCGGCCGGCGCCGCCTCGGGAGACGGCAACGCCCGGCGGTCCACCTTGCCGTTGCCGGTCAGCGGCAGCTGGTCGAGGATCACCAGCGCCGCGGGGAGCATGTAGTCGGGCAGCCGGCCCGCGAGAAACTCGCGCAGCTCGACAAACGACGGCGCCTTCTCCGGCTCGGCAGTTACGTAGGCGACGAGCCGGCGCTCGGCCGCGCTATCCTGGCGTGCCAGCACCACCGCCTCGCGCACCGCCGGATGCGCCGCGATCGCGGCCTCGATCTCGCCCAGCTCGATGCGGAAGCCGCGGATCTTCACCTGGTGGTCGATCCGTCCCAGGTACTCCAGCTCGCCATCCGGCCGCCGCCGCGCCAGGTCGCCTGACCGGTAGAGCCGCGCGCCTGGCCGGTCTGCGAACGGATCGGGCACGAACCGCGCCGCCGTCAGATCCGGCCGGCCCAGGTACCCCTGCGCGAGCCCTTCGCCGCCCACGCAGATCTCCCCGGGCACACCCACCGGCTGGAGCTGGAGATGACGGTCGAGCGCGTGGAGCGTCAAGTCCGGGATCGGCTGCCCGATCAGGCTCGCCGGCCGGGCAGCGTCCTCCCGCGCGAGCGGCCGGTAGGTCACGTGCACGGTCGTCTCGGTGATGCCGTACATGTTGACCAGCCGCGGGCGCTCGTCTCCATGCCGGGTAAACCAGGGTTCCAGCGCCGTGGGGTCGAGGGCTTCGCCGCCGAAGATGACGTAGCGCAAAGCCTCCCCCCTCCCGACCTCACCCCCCTGGCCCCCCTCTCCCATCGCCCACCCTTCCACCGGGAGAGGGGGGAAACTCTGGGTGGTGGCGCCCCCTCTCCCGGCCGGCGGGGGGGCGATGGGAGAGGGGGTCGGGGGGTGAGGTTCCGCCCACATCAACTGCCGGAACGCCGACGGCGTCTGGTTGAGCACCGTCACCCGCTCGCGCTGGAGCAGCTCCGCGAACGCCGCCGGCTCGCGGCTCACCTGCCACGGCACCACCACCAGACGGCCGCCGTAGAGCAGCGCGCCCCAGATCTCCCAGACCGAGAAGTCGAAGGCGTAGGAGTGGAACAGCGTCCAGACATCGTCGGATGAGAAGCCGAACCAGCGGGCGGTCGCCGAGAACAGGCGCGAGACCGAGCCATGCGGCACGATCACGCCCTTCGGCCGGCCGGTCGAGCCCGAGGTGTAGATGACGTAGGCAGGCAGCTCGGGATCGAGCGGCAAACCCAGGCGCTCTCCCCGTAGTGCCGCGATCGCCTCCGCTTCGCGGTCCAGGAAAACGGTCCGGGCAATCCCTTCGGGAAGATCCGGAGCGAGCAGCTCGGTGGTGAGGACCACGCGCGGCCGGCTGTCCTCCAGCGCGAAAGCGAGGCGCTCGCGCGGTGAGGAGGGATCGAGCGGGACATAGGCCGCGCCGGTCTTGAGCACGCCGAGGAGCGAGACGACCAGGTCCGGCGAGCGGTCGAGGCAGAGGGCGACCCGGTCGCCGGGGACGACGCCCGCCTTGACCAGCCAGCGGGCGAGCTGGTTGGCCCGCTTGTCCAGCTCGCGGTACGTCAGACTCACATCTTCTCCATCAGCCGCGGAGACGGCCGGCGCATCCGGCGTGCGGTCCACCTGCGCCTCGAAGAGCTCGGCGACCGCGCGGCGCCCGCGATCAGCGGTGACCGGCTCCGGGCTCCACCCGGTCAGGAGCTGGAGGCGCTCGGGCTCGGTCAGGAGCGGCAGCTCGGAGACGCGCCGCGCCGGGTCCTCCAGCCAGCCGGCCACGAGAACCTCGAACAGACCGGCCCAGCGGGCGATGGTGCTCGCGTCGAACAGATCCGCGTCATAGCGCCACTCCAGCCACAGCTCGTCGAGCATGTCGCCGGCGTTGACCACCAGATCGAACTTGGCGGTCTCGGCCGGCAGCTCGTAGTGCTCCAACCGGAGGCCGGGAAGCTCGGCGGCGCCCTGGCCGCGCGTCAGGAGCTGGAAGAGCGCGCGCAGCAGCGGCGGCCGGTACGGGTCGCGCGGCAGGCCCAGCTCGTCGACCAGCTTCTCGAAGGGGAGCGCCTGGTGATCGAACGCTTCGAGGGCGACCTGGCGGGTCTGCGCCAGCAGCGCGAGACCGTCCGGATCTCCGCTCAGGTCGAGCCGGAGGACGAGCGTGTTGACGAAGAACCCGATCAGCTCCGCTACGTCTCGCCGGTCGCGCCCCGCCACCACCGTGCCCACCACCACGTCGTCGGTGTTCGCCAGGCGGGAGAAGAGCGTGGACAGAGGCGCCAGCAGAGCCATGAACGCCGTCGCCCGCTGTTCGCGTGCCAGCTGGCGCAGGCCCGTCTCCAGCGCAGCCGGCAGCTGCATCTCGTACTTGTTGCCGCGGAAGGACGGGACCGCCGGGCGGGGGCGGTCGGTCGGCAACTCCAGCGGCGCCGCGCCGGCCAGGAGCCTGCGCCAGAAGCCGACCTCGCGCGCGAGAGCATCCCCTCGCAGGGTCTGGATCTGCTGCCACGCGAAATCGGCGTATTGAATCGGCAGCTCGGGGAGCGGCGAAGGCCGCCCTTCCAGGAACGCCGGATACAGCGCCGCAACCTCCCGGATCGCCACGTCCTGGGACCAGCCGTCGCTCGCGATGTGGTGGAAGACGAAGACGAACAGGTGCTCGTCGATGCCATTCCGGACCAGGCAGGTATGGAGCAGAGGCGGCCGGCCGAGGTCGAAAGGAGCGCTCTCCCGCTCGCGCGCGATCCGCTGCTCCTCGCCGGCGCGGAGAGGCGCCGCGAGCGCCGACAGGTCGATCACGGGCAGCGGCACAGGAGCGGCGGGCTCGATGATCTGCACCGGGCCGTCGCCGCGGATCTCGAAGCGGGTGCGTAGCGCTTCGTGACGGCGGACGATCTCGCTCACGGAGGCGGCCAGCACGGCCACGTCGAGCTCGCCCAGGAGCCGCAGGAAGCCGGCCACGTTGTAGACCGGATTGCCAGGCACCAGGCGGTCGAGGAACCAGAGGCGCTGCTGCGCGAATGACAGCGGCAGCTCGCGCCGTTCCTCACGCGGAGGCGGAGACGGCGCGGAGCCCTCCTTCTTCTTTTTCAGAAGCTTGACCAGGGCCGCTCTCTCCTCGCGGGAGAGGTTCCCCAGCCGGGCCGACACATCGCTCATTCCAGTCCTCTTTGCTTCAACATCTCCGACCGACTCCGATCGCTCCCCTGATCGGTCCCAACAGCGCGCGCCGGGGTCTCTCTTCCTGAGACCTGGTCAGCGGCGAGCGTAACGAGGCCGCTGCAGCGGCTGGCCTTGCGGCGGAGGGAGCTGGGCCGGCCGGTCCGAGCTGTGCTCCTTTTCCTGGAGATATTTCACGAGCGCCTCCGGGTCATTGTCAAACTCGTGGAACAGCTCCTCGCGATGTCGATGTAGCTCTTCGACGATGGGATCATCGATCATGGGGCTCTCCTAACAACTCTTCGGGAGTACAGACGAACGGCATGTTGAAGCCGGTGTCCTCCACCAGTGCCGTGACGCGAGGCAGCAGCTCCGCATTCGCAATATGGGAACAGTTCCAGGTCAGCAGGTATTCGACGGCATGGACCGACGCTGTGGCGATGTGGAGCGCATCGGGAAATGCCTTTGCGGGCAGAAGGTGGGCCCGTAGGATGGAGCCGGCCAGATCCGAGACAGCCGCCGTGACGCGGAGAAGAGATAGCCCTTCAAGCGCCTCAAGCCGCTTTGCCGCCGCATCGGCATCTCCTCGTGCAGCTTCTTCAAGGACCAGCTCCGAGATCAGAAGCTCGAAGTCGGCACGGCGCTCCGCCCACCAGCGGGCGGTGATGAGCTGATGGGCAGCCGTGATGATGTTCGTGGACGGTCTGGCTGTCAGATAGCTCACCACAGAGGTTTCCAGATAGAGGCGTGGCATCCCACAAAAATTTACCACAGCAGAGGCTGCCGCATGGCGACTGAAGGGCTTCACCTCCGCCCAGGTCCGCCCGGCCGGCGGAGGCGCTCCATGGCCGCTCTCTGGCGTTGCTGCGCGGCCCGCTGCTGCTCCGCGAGGCCCTGCACCTTCTGGAGATTGCCGGTCTCTTCCCCGCCCAGATGGCGGGCCAGAGCGGCGACGGTCGGGAAGCGGAAGAGGTCGACGACCGGGATCTCGCGGCCGAGGGCCTCTTTCAGCTTCTGGTGCGCCCGCACGATGAGGAGCGAGTGCCCCCCGAGGTCGAAGAAGTTGTCGTGGAGCCCCACGCGGCCGACCCGCAGGAGCTCGCCGTAGATGCCCGCGATGGTGCGCTCCAGGGCGCTCTGCGGCTCGGCATAGCCCACGTTGTCGGGCCTGGTCTCGGCGGGCTCGGCCAGGGCGCGGCGGTCCACTTTGCCGCTCGGCGTCAGCGGTAGAGCGGCGAGCGGCGCGAAGGCGGCCGGCAGGAGTGGCTCCGGCAGCCGGTCGCGCAGGAAGGCGCGCAGGTCCGCCGCGGCGGGTGCCTCGGCTCCCTCCCGCGGCACGATCCAGGCGATCAGCCGCTGGCCGTCGTGCGGCCCGCGCACGTCCACGACGGCGTCGCGCAACGCCGGGTGCAGGCGCAAGGCGGCTTCGATTTCCCCGGGCTCGATACGGTACCCGCGGACCTTGAGCTGGCGGTCGGCGCGCCCGGCGAAGAGGAGGTCGCCGTCGGGCCGCAGGACCGCGAGGTCGCCCGTGCGGTAGAGGCGGGCGCCAGATTGATTGGACGGATCGGACCGATCGGACGGATCCGTCAGATGATCCGTCGGATCAACGAACGGGTCAGGCCGGAACCGGTCCGCCGTGAGGTCGGGGCGCCCGAGGTAGCCCTGCGCCACGCCGGAGCCGCCGATCCACAGCTCGCCGCGCACGCCCGGCGGTACCGGCGCGAAGAAGCGGTCGAGCACGTAGGCCCGCGCCCCCGCGATCGGCCGGCCGATCGGCATGGTCGCTCCCGGCGCGAGGCCGGACAGGTCGCGGCGGGTCGCGACGATGGTGGTCTCCGTGGGGCCGTAGGTGTTGACCAGACGGACCGCGGGGCCGACTCGCCGGCGCCAGAGGGCGAACCGGTCCGCCAGAGCCTCTTCGCCGCCGAGGATGACCAGGCGGAGGCCGCGCGGCAGGGAAAGGTCCTCGGCCTCCATGCCGGCGACCATCTCGTGCCAGTAGGCGGTGGGCAGGTCGAGACAGGTGATACCGAGCCGCTCCAGCTCGCGCAGGAAGTGCGGGATCGAGGCGGCCATGTCGTCCGGCCGCAGCACGAGGGTCGCGCCGGACGCGAGGGCCGGCCAGATCTCCTCGGCGCTGGTGTCGAAGCTGATCGAGGCGAATTGCAGAACGCGGTCGCCCGGCGCAAGGTTGTAGGTCTCGCGGGCGGCGCGCACGAAGGCGGCGATGGCGCGGTGGGGAACCACGACGCCTTTGGGGCGGCCGGTGGAGCCGGAGGTGTAGATGAGGTAGGCGGGGGCTTCGGGGGCAACCACAAAGCCGGCTTCGCCGGGACCCTCACCCCCTGGCCCCCTCTCCCACACGCACTCACGCCCGCCCGGGAGAGGGGGAAAAGTTACCCCGTCAACGGCCCCCGAGTCCGCCACCATGTACTCCCGTCGCTCCTGCGGATACCCCGGATCAATCGGCAGATACGCCGCCCCCGCCTGCAACACCGCGAGCATCCGCACGATCAGCTCCGGCGTGCGTTCCGCCGAGAGCGCCACGATCGACCCCGGGTCGATCCCACGGTCCCGCAGAAGCCCGGCCTGCCGTCTCGCCTGCTCGACCAGCTCCGCATAGGTCAGGCGCAGAGTGCCGGCCTCCAGGGCCACTGCCCTGGGCGTCCTCGCGGCCTGCTCCTCCACCAACCGATGTAGAAGGTATGGCCCCTCCGGTACGGCCGGGCCGCGGCTCCAGGCTTCGAGCTGCCGCTCCTGCTCCTCCTGGGTGATCAGCGGGAGGGTCCAGACGTTGCGGTCCGGCTCGGCCACGGCGGCTTCGAGGAGCGTCCGGAGGTGCGCGGCGAAGCGGAGCATGGTGGGCTCGTCGAACAGGTCGAGGCTGTACTCCAGCGCGCCGCCGATACCGTCCGGCCCCTCGCCCAGCCAGAACGCCAGGTCGTAATCCGAGGTCTCGATCCCCACCGCCATGCCGCTCAGGCGGACTCCTGTGCTCAGGTCGACCCGGGTCGGGGGGAAGTTCTGGAAGACGAGCAAGGCCTGGAACAGCGGCGTGCGCGACGGATCGCGGGGAAGCTGGAGGGTCTCCAGGAGCTTCTCGAACGGCAGGTCGCGGTGCGCGTAGGCGCCGAGGGTGGTCTCGCGCACCTGGCCCACGAGATCCTTGAACGACGGATCTCCCGCGAGATCGGTGCGCAGGACCAGGGTGTTGATGAAGAAGCCGATGAGCCCCTCCAGCTCCTTGCGCGGACGGTTGCCGCTGTAGGTGCCCACCACCACGTCCTCCTGGCCGCTCCAGCGGGCCAGCAGGCTCTGGTAGCCGGCGAGCAGCACCATGAATAGAGTCGCGCCCTGCCGCTGCGCCGAATCCTGGAGGCGGTCGACCAGCGGCCGCGGCAGCTGGAACGGGATGCGGGCGCCGCGGTTGCTGCGGACCGGCGGGCGCGGCCGGTCCGTGGGGAGCTCGAGGAGCGGCGGCGCTCCGGCGAGGCTTTTGCGCCAATAGCCGACCTGCTTCTCCAACGCCTCGCCGTCCAGGCGCCGGCGCAGCCAGACGGCATAGTCGGCATACTGGACCGGGAGCGGCGGCAGGGACTCGCCCTCGTAGAGCGCGGCCAGCTCGCAGTTCAGAATGCCTGTGGACCAGCCGTCCGAGATGACGTGGTGCACCGTCATCAGGAGGGCGTGGTCGTCGGCGCCGAGCCGTACGACGCGGGCGCGCAGCAGCGGCGCCGTGGCGAGGTCGAAGCCGGTGGCGGCCTGGTGGCGGACGCGCCTCCACATCTCCTCCTCCCGCGCCGCCTCGGGCAGGGCCGACAGATCGATCACCGGCACCTGGAGCCTGAGCTCAGGAAGTACGACCTGAATCGGTTCGTCCTCACTCGCCATGAATTCGGTGCGGAAGACCTCGTGCCGCGCGACCAGCCGGTTCAGCGCCTCGGTCAGGACCGGGATCGAGAGCGGGCCGCCGATCCGCAGGTTGTTCGGCAGGTTGTAGGCCGGATTGCCGGGTTCCAGGCGGTCGAGGATCCACTCGCGGAGCTGCGAGAAGGAGACCGGAAAGCGGTTGACGCCCGACGCGCGCGGCAGGCGGACGATCGGCTCCTCCGTGGAAACCATTTCCGCCGTGGCGATCGCCTCGGCCATCCTCTCCAGGGTCGGCCGCTCGAACACGATGCGCAGCGGCAGGTCCACGCCGCAGGTGTCGCGAACGGCCGCGAGCAGGCGAGTGGCGAGCAGGGAGTGGCCCCCGAGGGCGAAGAAGTTGTCTCGGGCTCCCACGCCGCGCTCTCCGGTGCGCTCCGGCCCGAGCAGCTCGGCCCAGAGCCGGGCCAGGGTCTCCTCCGTGGGCGTGCGCGGCGCGGCCCAGTCGTCAGCCGTCCGCTCGGGCGCGATCCGGGCGAGCGCCCGGCGGTCCACCTTGCCGTTGGGGGTCACCGGGAGGCGGTCGAGGAGCACGAAGCCGGCCGGGACCATGTACGCCGGCAGCCTCGCGCCGAGCGCCTCGCGCAGCTCCTCCGGGCCGGGCACGTCCGTCCCCGGCTCGCGCACCACATAGGCGACCAGATGGCGGTCTCCCGGTGCGGTCTCGCGGGCCAGGACCACGGCCTCGCGCACGCCGGGGAGGCGCCCGAGCGCGGCCTGGATCTCCCCCAGCTCGATGCGGAAGCCGCGGATCTTCACCTGCTGGTCCGCCCGGCCGGCGAAGGTCACCTCGCCGTCCGGCCGGTAGCGCCCCAGGTCGCCGGTGCGGTAGGCGCGGGCGGAGGAGGCATCGGACCGATCCGTCGGATTGGTCGGATCGGTCGAATCATCAGTCCGATCAGTCAGATCCGTCCGATCGGTCAGATGCCAAAACGGATCGGGCCTGAACCGGTCGGTCGTCAACGCCTCGTCGCCCAGATAGCCGCGCGCCAGGTGCGGGCTGCGCACCCAGATCTCCCCCACCTCGCCGATGCCGGCCAGGCGCGGCGGACCACCCGGCTCGACCCGGCTCATCACCAGGAGCTGCACGTCCGGCATGCCGCGGCCCAAGGGAAGAACCTGGGGCGCCCGTGCGTCCGCGATCTCCCGCTCCTCGACGACGTGGTGCGCGACGGCACGTTGCGTCTCCGTGCTGCCGTAGAGGTTCACGCAGGTGACGCGCGGCGCGAGCTTCCGCAACCGGTCCACGTCGAGGCGGGTGAGCACGTCGCCCACCAGGAGCACCCAGCGCAGGCCCGGGACCAGGATGCCCGATGCGCCTTCGGTGAGGAGCTGGCCCATGGCGGGCGTCAGGTGCGCGACCGTGATCCCCTGGCGCGCCATCCAGGCGGCGAGCCGCCCCGCCGCGATGTCGTCCACGGCCGGCACACACACGGTCCCCCCCAGGCAGAGCGGCGTGAAGATGTCGCGCTGCAGCGGGTCGTGCGACAGCCCCGAGAGGAGGCTGATCCGGTCCTCCGCGCCGAGCCCGAAGCGCTCGCGCTGGAACGGCAGGAAGTGCGACAGCGGCCCGTGCCGGCCGAGGATGCCCTTGGGCGAGCCCGTCGAGCCGGAGGTGAACGCGATGTAGGCGAGATTCTCGGCCGACACCTCGGCCGGGGGAACCGGCTCCGGCAAGGACGACACGGGAAGCTTCAAACGCCCGCGCAGCTCCGTCAGCGCCTCCTCCACCTCCGCCGGAGGCGCGCCCGCGGAGCCGATCTCGATCCAGTACCTGGGAGAGGCCAGCCGGATCATCTCCGCCAAGCGGGCCGCAGGATAGGCGGGATCGAGGATCACGAACGCCCCGCCGGCCCAGAGCGTACCCAGGACCGCCCAGACCAGCGACGCGTTGCGGTCGGCCCAGATCGCCACAGGGTCCTCTGGCGCCAGACCGTCCGCCCGCATTCGCGCGGCAAGGCGCGCCGAGGCCTCCGCCAGCTCTCCGTAGGTCCAGGTCCTCTCCGCATCGACCACCGCCGGCCGCTGCGGAGCCACCCGCGCCTGCTCCGCGAACAGCGCGTGCACCGCGCCCACCCAGCCATCCCCCAGGGGGCTCCGCGGATCGGGCAGCACCGCGGCGGCCACGGCAGTCAGCAGAGAGATGGCATCCACCGGCGCGTCCGGCGCCTCAACAAGCTGCTCCAGGACCCTCCGGAGCTGGCGCTCCAGCTCCTCGATCCGCACGCGGTCGAAGAGGTCGGCGTTGTGGACGAGGGTGAAGGCGAGGCCCTCGGGCATCTCGTTCGCGTAGATCGTGAGGTCGAACTTCGAGTCGAACGAATCGTCGCCGAGCTGATCGAGGACGAGCCCGCCGGGCAGGGTGGCCTTGGCGTCAGGGAAGTTCAGCAGGTTGAGGAAGACCTGGAAGAGCGGCGTGCGCGACATGTCGCGCTCCAGCCGCAGGTCTTCGAGCAGCTTCTCGAACGGGATCTCCTGGTGGGCGAAGGCGCCGAGGGCCGCCTCCCGCGCGCGGCCCACCAGCTCGCGCCCGGTCGGGTTCCCGGAGAGGTCGACGCGAAGCGCGAGGGTGTTCAAGAAGAAACCGATCAGGCTCTCCAGCTCCGAGCGGACGCGGCCGGCGATGGGCGTGCCGACGACGAGGTCGTCCTGTCCGCTCCAGCGGTGGAGGACGAGGTCGAGCCCGGCGAGCAGGACCATGAAGAGCGAGCCCTTCTCCCGGCGCGCCAGCTCGCGCAGCCGGTCGGCGAGATCGGGCGGCAGGATCGTGCGCAGGACTTCGCCGCGGAACGTCTGCACCGCCGGCCGGGCGCGGTCGAGCGGCAGGTCGAGGGCCTCGGGTGTTCCGGCCAGGCGCTCGCGCCACCAGGCGAGCTGCCCCTGGAGAGCCGGACCACGCAGCCGCTCGCGCTGCCAGACGGCCACGTCGGCGTACTGCACGGGCAGCTCCGGCAGCGGCGAAGGCCGGCCGCTCGCGAAGGCTTCGTAGAGCACCGTCACCTCGCGCAGCAGGAGGTTCTTCGACCAGCCGTCGGTGATGATGTGGTGCTTGGAAAGGAGCAGGCCGTGCTCCTGGGGAGCGAGCCGCAGCAGGACGGCGCGCAGCAGCGGCCCCCGCTCGAGGTCGAACGGGGCGGTCATCCACTCGTCGGCCAGGCGGTCGGCCTCGGCGCGGCGCGGCGTCTCCGGCAACCCCGCGAGGTCGGCGAGGGGCAAGACGAAGGGACGCAGGGGATGGATGATCTGCACCGGCGAGTCGCCGCGCAGGGCGAACGTCGTGCGCAGCACCTCGTGGCGCCGGTGGACCTCCTCGAAGCAGCGCGCGAGCACCGCGCGGTCGAGGGGGCCGACCAGCCGCATGGCATAGGGCAGGTTGTAGGTCGCCGTGCCGGGAGTCAACTGGTCGAGGAGCCACAGCCGCTCCTGGGACGAGGAGAGCGGCATGCCGGCGGGATCACGCGGCCGCGGGACGAGCGGCAGCTCGTCGCCGGGCGAGGCGGTGACCGCCGCCTTCTTCTTCTGGCGGAGCTTCTCCAGGAGCGCGGCCCGCTCAGTCCGGGAAAGCCCGTCGATCCGGGCCGACAGATCGCTCATTCCATACCTCCGATCACTTCCGGACAGGCCCGGCCGGCCGGCGAAGGCGTTCCATCGCCGCCCGCTGGCGCTGCTGCGCGGCGCGTTGCTGCTCCGCCAGACCCAGCACCTTCTGGAGAGTGCCCGTCTCCTCCCCGCCCAGGTGGCGGGCCAGCGCAGCCACCGTCGGGAAACGGAAGAGGTCGACGACCGGAATCTCTCTCCCTAGTGCCTCTTTGAGCCTCTGATGCGCCCGCACGATGAGGAGCGAGTGTCCGCCCAGGTCGAAGAAGTTGTCGTGGAGGCCTACGCGGCCGGCCCGCAGGAGCTCGCCGTAGATGCCCGCGATGGTGCGCTCCAGAGCGCTCTGCGGCTCGGCGTACGCCACGTTGTCCGGCCGCGACTCCGCGGGCTCGGTCAACGCGCTGCGGTCCACCTTGCCGCTCGGCGTGAGCGGCAGCGCGGCGAGCGGCGTGAAAGCGGCCGGCAGCAGCGGCTCCGGCAGGCTCTCCCGCAGGAACGTCCGCAGATCAGACGCCCCTGGCGCTTCTATGCCCTCCCGCGGCACGATCCAGGCGATCAGCCGCTGGCCGTCGCGCGGCCCGCGCACGTCCACCACGGCGTCGCGCAGGGACGGATGGAGCCGCAAGGCCGCCTCGATCTCCCCGGGCTCGATGCGGTAGCCGCGGATCTTGAGCTGGCGGTCGGCGCGCCCGGCGAAAGTGAGGTCGCCGTCCGACCGCAGGACGGCGAGATCGCCGGTGCGGTAGAGGCGGGCACCGGGCTCCTCCGCGAATGGATCGGGGATGAACCGCTTGGCCGTCAGATCTGGGCGGCCCAGATAGCCGCGCGCCACCCCCGAGCCGCCGATCCACAGCTCGCCGCGAACGCCCGGCGGCACCGGCTCCAAGAAGCGGTCGAGCACGTAGGCTCGCGCCCCGGGGATCGGCCGGCCGATCGGGATCGTGGCCCCCGGCGCGAGACCCGACAGCTCGCGGCGGGTCGCCACGATGGTGGTCTCGGTGGGGCCGTACGTGTTGACCAGCCGGACCGCGGGGCCGACCCGCCGCTGCCAGAGGGCGAACCGGTCGGCCAGGGCCTCTTCACCACCGAGGATGACCAGACGCAGGCCGCGCGGCAGGTTGAGATTCCCGGCCTCCAGGCCGCCGACCATCTCGTGCCAGAAAGCGGTCGGCAGGTCGAGGCAGGTGATACCGAGCCGCTCCAGCTCGCGCAGGAAGTGCGGGATCGACGCCGCCATGTCGTCCGGCCGCAGCACCAGGGTGGCCCCGGAGGCGAGGGCCGGCCAGATCTCCTCGGCGCTCGTGTCGAAGCTGATCGAGGCGAATTGCAGAACGCGGTCGCCGGGCGCGAGGTCGTAGGTGGCGCGGGCGGCGCGCACGAAGGAGGCGATGGCGCGGTGGGGGACCACGACGCCTTTGGGGCGGCCGGTGGAACCGGAGGTGTAGATGAGGTAGGCGGGGGTTTCGGGGGAAACCACAAAGCCGGCTTCGCCGGAACCCTCACCCCCTGGCCCCCTCTCCCACACGCACTCACGCCCGCCCGGGAGAGGGGGAAAAGGTACCCCGTCAACAGCCCCCGAATCCGCCACCATGTACTCCCGCCGCTCCCGCGGATACGCCGGGTCGATCGGCAGATACGCCGCCCCCGCCTGCAGCACGCCCAGCATGTTCACGATCAGCTCCGGCGTGCGCTCCGCCGAGAGCGCCACGATCGACCCCGGTCCGACCCCCGTCTGGCGCAGCCAGGAGGCCAGGCCCCTCGCGCGATCAACCAGCTCCGCATAGGTCACGCGGACGCTGCCGGCTTCCAGGGCCACGGCCTCCGGGGTCCGCTCCGCTTGCTCCTCGACCAGCCGGTGCAGGAGCGGCGCGCCTTCGGGAACGGCCGGGCCGCGGCTCCAGGCGTCGAGCTGGCGCTTCTGCTCCTTCTCGCCGATCAGCGGGAGGGTCCAGACGTTGCGGTCCGGCTCAGCCACGGCGGCTTCGAGAAGCGTCTGGAGCTGAGCGGCGAAGCGGATCATGGTGGCCTCGTCAAACAGATCCTTGCTGTATTCGAGCGAGCCGGCGATGCCTTCCGCCCCCTCGCCCAGCCAGAGGGCGAGGTCGTAGTCGGACTTCTCGCTCCCTACCGGCATGCTGCTCAGGCGGACGCCCGTGCTCAGGTCGGCCCGGGTCGGCGGAAAATTCTGGAGCACCAGGAGGGCCTGGAACAGCGGCGTGCGCGACGGATCTCTCGGGAGCTGCAAGGTCTCCAGGAGCTTCTCGAACGGCAGGTCGCTGTGGGCGTAGGCCTCCAGCGTCGTCTCCCGCACCCGGCCGATCAGCTCGGCGAACGAGGGATCATCCTCCAGGCCGGTGCGCAGCACGAGGGTGTTGATGAAGAAGCCGATCAGCCCCTCCAGCTCCTTGCGCGGCCGGTTGCCGCTGTAGGTGCCGACCACCACGTCGTCCTGGCCGCTCCAGCGGGCCAGCAGGGTCTGATAGCCGGCGAGGAGGACCATGAAGAGCGTGGCGCCCTGCCGCAGGGCCAGCTCCTCCAGGCCCGTCGAGAGCTCCTTCGGCAGACGGAACGGGACCTTGCCGCCGCGATTGCCGCGGACGGGCGGGCGCGGCCGGTCGCTGGGCAGCTCGAGGAGCGGCGGCGCTCCGGCGAGGCGCTCGCGCCAGAAACCGGACTGCCGTTCCAGAGCCTCGCCGTCCAGCCGCCGGCGCTGCCAGGCCGCGTAGTCGGCGTACTGCACGGGCAGCGGCGGCAGAGCGTCGCCCTCGCCCTCGTAGAATGCGGCCAGCTCGTGGTTGAGGATGCCCATGGACCAGCCGTCCGAGACGATGTGGTGCACGGTCATCAGGAGCGCGTGATCATCGGGACCAAGGCGCACGACGCGGGCGCGCAGGAGCGGGGCCATGGAGAGATCGAAGCCGGTGCGCGCCTGGTCGCGGACGCGGCGGGCCAACTCGGCTTCCCGCGCCTCCTCCGGCAGGGCGGACAGGTCGATCAGCGGGACCTCCAGCCGGACCTGCGGGAGCACCTCCTGAATGGGCTCGTCGTCGCTGGCAGCGAAGGCGGTGCGGAAGACCTCGTGCCGCCGCACGACGCCCTGGAGCGCCGCGGTGAGGACCGGTGCAGACAGCGGGCCGCCGATCCGCAGGTTGCTCGGGATGTTGTACGCCGGGTTTCCCGGCTCCAGGCGGTCGAGGATCCACTCGCGGAGCTGAGAGAAGGAGACTGGGAAGCGCTGGACCTCGCCGTCGATCCTGTCGAGCCGCGGCACGCGGTCAATCGGCGCCTGCCGTTGGTCGGTGATCACCTCGGCCAGCGCCACCACGGTCGGCTGCTCGAAGATCACGCGCAGCGGCAGATCGATCGCGAACGTGTCCTGGATCGCCGCCAGCAGCCCGGTGGCGAGGAGCGAGTGGCCGCCCAGCTCGAAGAAGCTGTCATGGACGCCCACGGCGCCGCCGGTGCGCTCGACGCCCAGGACCTCCACGAACAGGCCCGCGAGGGTCTCCTCCAGCGGCGTGCGCGGCGGCACGTGCTCGCCCCTCCTGGGCTCCGCCGGAATCTCAGTGCGGCGGGGAGCGGCGAGCTGCGCCTGCTCCTCGGGCGTCAGCGGCAGCAGGTCGAGGACCGGCGTATCCGGCGCGGCCACGGCGGCATCGAGGAACGCCGCGAAATGGCGCATCCAGCGGGCGATCGTCTCCGGCTCGAACAGATCGAGGTCGAAGATCACGCTGCCGGAGAGGCCCGAGGGGCGCTCGGCAAAGCCGAAAGAGAGGTCGAACTTGGCGGTCTCCCAGGGGAGCTCGACCGGCTCCCAGACGAGGCCGGCGAGCCGCACCTCGCGCTCGGCGGCGGCTTGCAGCCCGACGGTCACCTGGAAGAGCGGCGGACGCGAGGTGTGGCGCGCCGGCCGCACGGCCTCCACCACCTTCTCGAACGGGATCTCGCCGAGCTGGAAGGCCTCCAGGGCGGTGCGGCGGGCGCGCCGCAGGACCTCGCGGAACGTCGGCGCGCCGGACAGGCCGGTCCGCATCACCAGGGTGTTCACGAAGTAGCCGATCAGCCCCTCGACGTCGCGCTCCGTGCGGTTCGCCACCGCCGTGCCCACCGCGACGTCGTCCTGGCCGGAGAGGCGGTGGAGGAACGTCTGGACGAGGGCGAGCACGGCCATGTAGAGCGTGCCCTGCTCGGCCCAGGCGAGATCGGCGAGGCGCGCGCACGACGCGGGATCGAGCGCGAAGGAATGCGGCGCGCCGCGCCAGCTCCGGGTGCGCGGGCGCGGCCGGTCGGTTGGCAGCTCCAGCGGCGCGACCCCCTCCAGGATGCGGCGCCAGGCGGCGAGGCCGCGCTCCAGCGGCTCCCCGTCCAGCCGCTCGAGCTGGCGCCGCGCATAGCCGGCGTACTGCAACGGCAGCGGCGGCAGCGGCGAAGGCCGGCCGGCGGCGAAGGCCTCGTAGAGCGCGCTCACATCCTGGTAGAACACGCCCATGGACCAGCCGTCGCTGACGATGTGGTGCATGGTGTAGAGCGCCACGTGCTCGTCCACCGCCAGGCGCAGCAAGGCGGAGCGGAAGAGGGGACCGATCGACAGGTCGAACGGACGCTGCGCCTCCTCCGCGGCCAGCCGCAGGACCTCGGCGCCGCGCTCCGCGGCCGGCAGCGCCGCCAGGTCGACCAGCGGCAGCGCGGCGACCCGGCTGTCCGGATCGAACGGCGCGACCCGCTGCTCGGGCCGGCTCCGCGTGCCGGCGAACGTGGTGCGCAGGGCGTCGTGCCGGCGCACCACCTCGGCCACGCCGCCGCGGAGCGCCGCCACGTCGAGAGGACCCCGCAACCGGAACGCCCCGGGGATGTTGTACGCGGCGGTCCCCGGCGCGATCCGGTCCTGCAGCCAGAGGCTCTTCTGCGCGTAGGAGAGCGGCGGCGGCCCGTCCGCGTCGCGCCAGGAACCGTCCTCCAGGGGCCTCTCCGCGCCTTGCCGCTCGTCGATCGCCCGCGCCACCGCCTCCAGCGTCGGCGTCTCGAACAGAACGCGCAGCGGCAGGTCGACGCCGAAGACGTCCCGCACCGCGGCGGTCAGCCGCGTGGCGAGCAGCGAGTGTCCGCCGAGGCCGAAGAAGTGGTCGTGGGCGCCGACCCGTCCGCCGGTCCGCTCCGGGCCGAGCACCTCGACCCAAAGGCCGGCGAGCGTCTCCTCGGTCGGCGTGCGCGGCGCCACGTAGTCTCCAGAGCCCGGGCCGGAGGAGCGCTCGGGCGCCGCGGCGCACACGGGCTTGAGCTGGGCGAGCGCGCGGCGGTCCACCTTGCCGTTGGGCGTCAGCGGCAGCTCGGGGAGCACCACGAAGTCCGTCGGGATCATCGGATCGGGGAGCCGCCCGGCGAGCCAGCGCCGGAGGTCCTCCCCCTGGAGCCCGCGCTCGACCGCCAGATAGGCGACCAGGTAGCGCCGGTTCCCCTCGCCGCGGACCAGCACGGCCGCCTCCGACACGTCCGGATGGGTGGTGATGGCGGCCTCGATCTCGCCGGGCTCGATGCGGTAGCCGCGGATCTTCACCTGCCGGTCGATCCGCCCGGCGAAGTCGAGCACCCCGTCGGGCCGCCAGCGGACCATGTCGCCCGAGCGGTAGAGACGGGCGCCCGCGGCGCCTCCGAACGGATCGGGCACGTAGCGGTCGGCGGTCAGGTCCGGCCGGCCGAAGTAGCCGAGCGAAACTCCTTCACCTCCGATATAGAGCTCCCCCCAGACGCCGACCGGCACCGGCTCCAGCCGCCGGCCGAGGACGTAGAGCGCCGTGTTCGCCACGGGGCGGCCGATCGGCATGGCGGGCCGGTGCGCGTCCTCCGGCGTCACGTCGTGGGTCGAGCAGATGACCGTGATCTCGGTCGGGCCGTAGCAGTTGGTGACGAGGAGCCCGGGCGCGGCGTCCAGGGCCCGCCGGGCCAGCGCGGGCGACATCGCCTCTCCGCCGACCGCCAGGCGGTGCAGCCGGGAGAGGCGTCCAGGCCGCCGCTCGGCCATCTGGTGGAAGAGGGCCGTGGTCAGGTGCATTTGCGTCACGTCGTGCCGGTCGAGGAAATCCGCCAGCTCGTCGAGGCTCGGCAGCTGCGGCGGCAACACCGCGAGCCGGCCGCCGTGGACGAGCGTGCCCCAGACCTCCAGGATCGACGGATCGAACGTCACCGCGGTGAGCACCACGTACGTCTCGCCCGGCCCGATCCTCGAGAAATCGTTGCCGTGCAGCAGATGGCAGGCGTTGCGGTGCCGCACCGCGACACCCTTGGGCTCGCCGGTGGAGCCCGAGGTGAAGAGCACGTACATCAGGTTCTCGCCGGCCGAGCCCCCCTCCGGCCGGGTGGAACGCTCCGCCGCGATCTCCACGCTGTCGCGGTCCACGCACACCGCCGTCACGTCCGCCGGGAACAGACCGAGCGAGCGCTCCTGGGCCACGGCGATACGGGCTCCCACCCGCGCCGCGATGACGCCCAGGCGCTCGCGCGGATGCGCCGGATCGAACGGCACGAAGAAGCCACCACTCTTGAGGACGGCAAGCACCGCGACGATCAGCTCGGGCGAGCGCTCGATGACGACGAGGACCGGCACCTCCGGCCCCGCGCCCAGGCGGCGCAGACGGTGCGCCAAGCGGTTCGCGGCGGCGTCGAGCGCGGCGTACGTCAGATCCTCCCGAAGGTCAGCAGAGACGGCGCGCGCGTCCGGCTGGAGGTCGGCCCGCGCCTCGAACAGGCGATGGATCGGGACCTCGCGCGGGAACGGCGCCTGGGTGCGGTTCCACGTCGCGAGGACCTGCGCGCGCTCCTCCAGGGAAAGGAGCGGCAGCTCGGAGAGGCCGGCGTCGGGCTCGGCGACGGCTCCCGCGATCAGCGTCCCGAGCTGGCCGAGCATCCGGTCCGCGGTCGCCGGCTCGTAGACGTCCGTGTCGAATTCCAGGTTGGCGCCGAGCCCGTCCGGCAGCTCGGTGCAGGAGAGCGACAGGTCGAACTTGGCGGCCGTCGTCGGCAGCGCCACGCGGGTCAGGGCGAGCCCGGGAAGCTCGTAGCTCTCGCGCGGGGTGTTCTGGAGCGAGAACATGACCTGGAAGAGAGGCGAGCGCGCGAGCTGGCGCTCGGGCTGCACGGCCTCGACCACGCGCTCGAACGGCGCCTCCTGGTGGAGCAGGGCGTCCAGCGTCATCCGTCGGACGCGGCCGAGCACCTCGCGGAACGGCGGGTCGCCCGCGAGGTCGGCGCGCATCACCAGGGTGTTGACGAAGAACCCGATGAGCTCCTCCACGTCCCGCTCGGTGCGGTTGGCCACCGGCGAGCCCACCGCCACGTCGTCCTGATGGCTGAGGCGGTGGAGCAGCACCTGGAACGCGGCGAGGAGGGCCATGTAGTAGGTCGCCTGCGCGCCGCGGCCGAGCGCGGCCAGCGCGGTGCTCAACTCGGCGCCGTAGATCGCGCGGCGGGCGGCGCCGCGTCCGCTGCGCACCGGCGGGCGCGGCCGGTCGGTGGGCAGCTCCAGCGTGGCAATGCCCGCGAGCCGCTCCGTCCACCACTCCAGGTCGCGCGCCAGCCGCGCCTCGCCGAGCCGGCCGCGCTGGCGCAGGGCGAAGTCGGGGTATTGCAGCGGCAGCTCGCGCAGCGGCGACGGACGGCCCAGGACGAAGGCCTCGTAGAGCGCCGCCACCTCGCGGTAGAAGACGCCCATCGACCAGCCGTCGCTCACGATGTGATGCATGGTGTAGAGCGCGAGGTGCTCGCGGGGGCCGAGGACCACCAGCGTGCAGCGGAACAGCGGACCCGTCGCCAGGTTGAACGGCTGCGCGGACTCCAGAGCGGCGACGCGGCGGGACTCGGGGTCCCGCGCCTCCGCGGGCAGGCTCGACAGATCGACCTGGCCGATCGGCCGGGGGTGGAATGCGAGGATGCGCTGCGCCGGCCGGCCGCCGGCCGCGGTGAACACCGTGCGCAGCGCGGCGTGCCGGCGCTCGATCTCGGCGAAGACTCGGACGAGGGCGGGCACGTCCAGCTCGCCCACCAGGCGGATCGCGCCCGCCATGTTGTAGGTCGGGGTGTCGGGCGTGAGCTGGTCGAGCAGCCAGAGGCGCTCCTGGGCGAAGGAGGCCGGCGCGGTGCCCCCTTTTTCCCAGGTGGAGGGGAGATCCCGCTCCTCGGCCGGGACCGGCGGCGGCGCGGCGCCCTCCTTCTTGCGGCGGAGGAGCTCCAGGAGCGCGGCCCGTTCTTTGCGGGAGAGCCCGTCGAGCCGGGCCGACAGATCCGTCATTCCAACAACCTCATTCCTTCGTCGTTCGTCGATCCGGCCGGCGCAGACGTTCCATCGCCGCCTTCTGCCGTTGCTGCGCCGCCCGTTGCCGCTCGGCGAGGCCCTGCACCTTCTGGAGGTGGCCCGTCTCCTCGCCTCCCAGGTGCCGGGCCAGCGCCGCCACCGTCGGGAAGCGAAACAAGTCGAGCACCGGAATCTCTTTCCCTAGTGCCTCTTTCAGCTTCTGGTGCGCCCGCACGATGAGGAGCGAGTGCCCGCCCAGGTCGAAAAAGTTGTCGTGGAGGCCGACCCGGCTCACCCGCAGGAGATCGCGGTAGATCTCCGCGACCGTGCGCTCCAGCGTGCTTTGCGGCTCCGCGTAGGCGGCCCCCTCCAAACCACCGGGCCGCGCCTCTGCGGGCTCGGGCAATGTCTGGAGACGGCGGCGGTCCAACTTACCACCCGGCGTGAGCGGCAGTGCTCCCAGCGGCACGAACGCCGCCGGCAGCAGCGGCTCCGGAAGCCTGGCGCGCAGGAACGCCCGCAAATCAGACGCTTCCGGCGCTTCGATTCCCTCGCCCGGCACAATCCAGGCGATCAACCGCCGGTCATCGCCCGCGCCCCGCGCCTCCACGACCGCGTCGCGCACGGCCGGATGGAGGCGCAGCGCCGCCTCGATCTCCCCGGGCTCGATGCGGTAGCCGCGGATCTTGAGCTGCCGGTCGGCGCGCCCGGCGAAGACGAGGTCGCCATCCGGCCGCAGGACCGCGAGATCGCCCGTGCGGTAGAGGCGGGCACCTGTCTCCCCTGCGAAGGGATCGGGTGCGAACCGCTCCGCGGTGAGGTCGGGGCGCCCCAGATAACCGCGCGCCACTCCCGCCCCGCCGATCCACAGCTCGCCGCGCACCCCCGGTGGCACCGGCTCGCCGCAGCGGTCGAGCACGTAAGCCCGGGCCCCGGGGATCGGCCGCCCGATCGGCACGAGCCCGCCTGGAGCCAGGTCCGTCAGCTCGCGGCGGGTCGCCACGACCGTGGCCTCCGTGGGGCCGTAAGTGTTGACCAGCCGCACCGACGGGCCGACGCGCCGGAGCCAGAGCGAGAGCCGGTCGGCCAGGGCCTCTTCGCCGCCGAGGATGACCAGGCGGAGGCCGCGCGGCAGAGAGAGATTTTCGGCTTCCATACCGGCGACCAGCTCGTGCCAGAACGCGGTGGGCAGGTCGAGAACCGTGATGCCGAGTCGTTCCAGCTCGCGCAGGAAGTGCGGGATCGACGCGGCCATGTCGTCGGGGCGCAGGACGAGCGTGGCGCCGGACGCGAGGGCCGGCCAGATCTCCTCGGCGCTGGTGTCGAAGCTGATCGAAGTGAACTGGAGAACGCGGTCGTTTGGGGTGAGCGCGTAAGCCTCGCGGGCGGCGCGGACGAAAGCGGCGATGGCGCGGTGGTGGACCACGACGCCTTTGGGTCGGCCGGTGGAGCCGGAGGTGTAGATCAGGTAGGCGGGGGCTTCGGGGGAAGCGAAGGACCTCAAGGACCCAAGGGACTCAAAGGACACCGCCCCCGAGTCGGCCACCATGTACTCGCGCCGCTCCTGTGGATACCCCGGGTCGACCGGCAGATACGCCGCCCCCGCCTGGAGCACCGCGAGCATCCGCACGATCAGCTCTGGCGTGCGCTCGGCCGCGAGGGCCACGATCGCGCCCGGCCCGATCCCCTGCTCGCGCAGGCGGTGCGCCTCGCGGCTCGCCCGCTCGACCAGCTCGGCGTAGGTCAGCCGGACGCCGCCGCTCTCCAACGCCACCGCCTCGGGCGTCCGCGCCGCCTGCTCCTCCACCAGCCTGTGCAGGAGAGGCTCCCCCGCCGGCACAGCCGGGCCGCGGCTCCAGGCCTGAAGCTGGCGCTCCTGCTCTTCTTCGTTGATCAGCGGAAGCGTCCAGACGTTCCTCCTCGGCTCGGCCGAAGCGGCTTCCAGGAGGGTGCGGAGCTGACCGGCGAAACGGAGCATGGTGTCCCGGTCGAACAGGTCGGTGCTGTGCTCCAGCACGCCGGAGATCCCGTCCGGCCCCTCGCCCAGCCAGAGGGCCAGGTCGTAGTCGGACTTCTCGCGCTCCACCTCCAGGCCGCGCAGGCGCACGCCCGCGCTCAGGTCGGCTTCGGCCGGCGGGAAGTTCTGGAGCACCAGAAGGGCCTGGAACAGCGGCGTGCGCGATGGATCGCGCGGGAGCTGGAGGATCTCCAGGAGCTTCTCGAACGGCACGTCGCGATGCGCGTCGGCCTCCAGGGTCGTCTCGCGCACCCGGCCGAGCAGCTCGGTGAACGAGGGATCGCCCGCGAGGCCGGTGCGCAGCACCAGGGTGTTGATGAAGAAGCCGATCAGCCCTTCGAGCTCGCGGCGCGGCCGGGTGCCGCTGTAGGTGCCCACCACCACGTCGTCCTGCCCGCTCCAGCGCGCCAGCAGGGTCTGGTACCCGGCGAGGAGGACCATGAACAGGGTGGCGCCCTGCCGCCGGGCCAGCTCGGCCAGGCGGTCCGCCAGCGGCCGCGGCAGGACCAGCGGGACCTTGCCGCCGCGGTTGGCGCGGACGGGCGGACGCGGGCGGTCCGTGGGCAGGTCGAGGAGCGGCGGCGTACCCGCGAGGCGCTGTAGCCAATACCCGGCCTGCCGCTCCAGGGCGTCGCCCGTCAGGCGCCGGCGCTGCCAGACCGCGTAGTCGGCGTACTGGACCGGCAACGGCGGCAGGAGGGTCCCGGAGGCGAGGGCGGCGAGCTCCTGGTTCAGGATGCTCATCGACCAGCCGTCCGAGACGATGTGGTGCACGGTGAGCAGAAGGGCGTGGTCCTCCGGCCCGAGGCGGACCACGCAGGTCCGCAGGAGCGGCGCGGCGGCGAGGTCGAAGCCGGTGCCGGCCTCCTGGCGCACGCACCGCCGCAGCTCGGCCTCGCGGGCGGTCTCCAGCAAGCTCCCCAGGTCGATCACCGGCACGGCGAGCCGGATCTCGGCGAGCACGCTCTGCAGGGGCTCCGGTTGTTCCTCATCAGGACCGGGGACGAAGGCGGTGCGGAAGACCTCGTGGCGGTCGACGAGCGCCTGGAGGGCCGCAGCCAGGACCGGAACCGCGAGCGGGCCTTCGATACGCAGGTGGCTCTGGATGTTGTACGCCGGATTGCCCGGCTCCAGACGGTCGAGGATCCACTCACGGAGCTGCGCGAAGGAGACCGGGAAGCGGTTCTCACCCGGCCCACGAGGGAGGGCGACGACCGGCTCGTCCGCCGCCGTCTCCCTCTCCACGATCGCCCGGGCCAGCCCCTCCACGGTCGGCCGCTCGAACAGGAGGCGCAACGGGAGGTCGATCCGGAAAGCGTCGCGGACGGCCGCGATCAGGCGGGTGGCGAGGAGCGAGTGGCCGCCGAGCGCGAAGAAGCTGTCGTGGACGCCGACGCGCCCGCCGGTGCGCTCCGCGCCCAGGATCTCGGCGAACAGGCCGGCGAGCGTCTCCTCGATGGGCGTGCGCGGCGCGACGTAATCCTCCTCCGCCGTACGACCGGGCGCGAGCCGGGCGAGCGCCTGGAGATCCACCTTGCCGTTCGGCGTGAGCGGGAGCGCGCCGAGACGCACGAACGCGTCCGGCACCATGAAGCCCGGCAGCCGCTCGGCCGCCCACGCGCGCCACGGCGCGTCGTCCGAAGCCGCGAGGCAGGCCACCAGGCGCCGGTCCCCGGGCGTGTCCTCCCGCACCAGGACCGTCGCATCGCGCACCGCCGGGTGGCCGCGCAGCGCCGCCTCGATCTCGCCCAGCTCGATGCGGTAGCCGCGGATCTTGACCTGGCGGTCAGCGCGGCCGGCGAAGACCATGTCGCCGTCCGGCCGCAGGATGGCGAGGTCGCCCGTGCGGTAGAGGCGGGCGCCTGGCCCCTCAGCGAATGGATCGGGCCGGAACCGCTCCGCGGTGAGGCCGGGGCGCCCCAGGTAGCCGCGAGCCACACCGGAGCCGCCGATCCACAGCTCGCCGCGCATCCCCGGCGGCACGGGCGCGAGGGCGCGGTCGAGCACGTAGGCCCGCACGCCGGGGATCGGCCGGCCGATGGGCACCGCGCCGCCCGCGGCGAGATCCAGCAGCTCGCGGCGGGTCGCCACCACTGTGGTCTCGGTGGGCCCAGAGGTGTTAACCAGACGGACGGAGGGGCCGGCCCGCTTGCGCCAGAGGGCGAGCCGATCGGCCTGAGCCTCCTCACCGCCGAGGATGACCAGGCGCAGCCCGCGCGGAAGCCCCAGCCCCTCGGCCTCCAAGCCGGCCACCATCTCGTGCCAGAACGCCGTGGGCAGGTCGAGAACGGTGATCGCCAGCCGCTCCACCTCCCGCAGGAAGCCCGCGATGGAGGCCGCCATCTCCTCGGACCGCAGCACCAGAGTGGCCCCGGAGGCCAAGGCCGGCCAGATCTCCTCTGCGCTGGTGTCGAAGCTGATCGAGGCGAATTGGAGGATGCGGTCGGCCGGGGTGAGGGCGTAGGTCGCGCAAGCGGCGCGCACGAACGAAGCGATGGCGCGGTGGGGGACCACGACACCCTTGGGGCGGCCGGTGGAGCCGGAGGTGTAGATGAGATAGGCGGGGGATTCCGGGGAAGCCCAGGACCTCAAGGACTTCAAGGACTCAAAGGAGGGGCTTTCGTCCTTGAAGTCCTTGGTGTCCTTGCTGTCCTTGACCGCCACCGCCCCCGCATCCTCCACCATGAACGCCCGCCGCTCCGCCGGGTACGCCGGGTCGACCGGCAAATAGGCCGCCCCCACCTGGAGCACCGCGAGCATGCGCACGATCAGCTCCGGCGAGCGCTCCGCCGCGAGAGCCACGATCGACCCTGGCCCGATCCCCTGCTCGCGCAGGCGGCGCGCCTCCCTGCGGGTCCGCTCCACCAGCTCGGCGTAGGTCAGGCGAACGCCACCCGCCTCCAGGGCCACGGCGCCCGGCGCCCGCTCGGCCTGCTCCTCGACCAGCTGGTGCAGGAGCCGGGGCTCCCGCTCCAGCGCGGCACCGGTGTCGTTCCACTCCACCAGCACCTGATGGGATTCCTCCGGCGCCAGCAGCGGCACGTCCCAGACGTCCCGATCGGGGTCTGCGGCCAGGCCCTCGGCCAGCTTTTCGAAGTGCCCGGCGAGACGCTGGATGGTCGTTCCGTCGAACAGGTCGGTGCTGTGCTCGAACGCTCCTCCCAGACCTCCGGCGCCCTCTCCCAGCGTGAGGCTCAGATCGAGCTTGGCGGTCACCGTGGGCACTTCGACCCACTCCAGGGTGAGGCCGGGGAGCGCGACGGGCTCGATCCCGGTCGGTTGCAGCGCGAACATCACCTGGAACAGCGGCGTGCGCGTGAGCTGGCGCTCGGGCTGCACGGCCTCCACCACCCGCTCGAACGGCGCTCCCTGGTGGAGAAAGGCGTCCAGCACCGTCCGGCGGACGCGGGCGAGCCTCCCGCGGAACGTTGGCGCGCCGCCCGCTCCGGCGCGGAGGACCAAGGTATTCACGAAGAAACCGATCAGCCCCTCCG
>Ga0126309_10000097_pt1 | contig 28719 bp, 29 predicted proteins | sample Plot56_FD_92541 | JGI IMG/M metagenome (GOLD analysis project Ga0126309, IMG submission 92541) | Serpentine soil microbial communities from UC McLaughlin Reserve, CA, USA - Plot56 | ecosystem: Environmental > Terrestrial > Soil > Grasslands | place: USA: UC McLaughlin Reserve, Lake County...
AGTTAGACTGGCGGCCAATGGGGAACGTGGAGCGGCGGATAGAAAGAGAGCGTGCCAAGGTCGAGGCAGAGTACAGGCAAGTCCTGAAGAGCTCGGTCGAGTTTGAGCGGAGGATCAGGGACCGTTGGCGGCAGAAATGCCTGGCCAAGAACCAACGGATCGCCGAGCTCGAAGAGCGCGTCACCGATCTGGAGCGGCGCCTTGGGGAGAGGAAAGATCTCTAGCAGGGGATCTATTTGTCGGAGAGGTACGACGAGACCAGGTCGGCGTAGATCCGCTGTCCTTTGGGGCGGAGATGGTAGCCGTCGCTGTAGTAGAGTCCTGGCCGGTCGGCGCTCGCCGAGTGCCAGTCGACGAGCACGGCGTTGGGGTATCTCTTGACCCCTTCGGCGATCACCTCGTTGTTCGGCTCCTCCCAGGGGCGGGGGACCTTCACGTTGACGAAGACGACCCTGTCTACACCGGAGAGTAGCCGCATGATCTGGTCGAACTCCCCTTTGGTGAAGGTGCCGTTGTTACCCAGGTGCACGATCACCACTTCCCCCAGTTGCCCGGAGGCGCGACGGGATCTCAGGATGTCGGTGGCGGCATAGACTTGTAGACCGACCTCCGCGTCGACGACCGTGAGCCCCCTTATGTCTTTCTGCAGTCTTCCGACGGCGCCGAGCATAACCGAGTCGCCGATGGCGCTCACGGAACCGGTAAACTCGGAAGGACCTATCCGTCCACCATACGAAGTCTTGTTGGCTGCCCCCTCCACCTTCGACCCAGGGGTGTCGTCATGTTCGCTTACATTCTCGTCCTTTGTTCCCCCGGTCGCTTTCGAGTCGGAGTCAACCGCGCGCTCGTCCGCCTTCGCGTCTCGGGTCACTCTTCTGTCCGTAGGACTGTTGTCCAGTGCCTTCTCGTCGTCTCCTTGTTTAGAAGATGGTCTGTCCTGAGGGTCTATCCCGCCTGTGGAGGACGTGTGGTGAGACCGTTCCACGGTATGTACGGGCTTCATGGAGGCGAGGTAGGAGGGTTTCTCCGGTGGTTTGGCCTGGGCCACGGCCAGGCCGAGCAGCGCGCAGGAGGCCAGGATGGGCACGAGGGCTCCGGCCCACTGGAGGAGGAGCCGCCGGCGCAGTGGTCCCTGCGCCTCGCGGAGCGTCCTCCAGGCCCGTCCCAGTGCGCCGCGGCGTATCGGCGTCTCGACGTAGCGGTAGGAGAGGTCGGCCAGGACTACCGTCGCGCTCAGGCGCAGGGCGAGCAGTGGCAACCCGTCGAACCCTACGTCGAGGTCGGGGCGCGTCACCATGAACACCGGCCAGTGCCAGAGGTAGATGCCGTAGGAGCGCACCCCGATCCAGCGCAGGGGGGCCGACCCGAGAAGGCGCGAGCCTATGAACGAATACGGGTGGACGATGGCCAGTATCGCCGCCGTCGACGCGAGGCCGACCAGCGCGAAACCACCCCTGTAGAGTAAGGGCCCGAACTCACCGAGGTGGAGGCAGAACCAGACCAGGGCCCCCAGCGCGGCGATGCCGATGACGTCGCAAAGGAGTGGGGCCGTCCACCCCCAGCGGCGCCTGAACCGTCCCCTACCGACAAGCTCGAGCCTGTGATGGCGGGCCTCCGAAGGACGGTACTTCTCGCCCGGTGACCACAAGAAGGCGAGCGCGGCCCCGCAGAGCAACCCCGTAGCACGCGTGTCTGTTCCGTAGTAGATCCTGGACGGGTCCACGCCGGGCACGTAGAGGAGCGCCATAGCGACCGCCGATGTCGCCGCGCCAACGAGCGCGAAGGTCAGCATCCGCCGTCGTCGCAGACGCGTCGCCCCGATACTGAGCCCGAGGGCCAGTACCGGTGGCCAGATCAGGTAGAACTGTTCTTCGACGGCTAGCGACCACAGATGTTGTAGTAGTGAAGGACGTCCAACGGACTCGAAGTAAGACTCCTGGCCGAAGATCAGATACCAGTTGGTCACGTACCCGAAAGCAGCCAGCACGTCGCCACGCAGCCCCGCCACCTCCCCGGGCAGGAAGACTACGGCGAAGGCCAGCATGACGACCAGCAACACGTAGAGCGCGGGGAGGAGCCTCCTGGCGCGCCTGAGCCAGAAGTTCTTCAGGTCGACGGTGCCCCTCTGGCGCCACTCGGCGAGCAGCAGCGCGGTGATCAAGTACCCACTGATAACGAAGAAGACCTCGACCCCGAGGAAGCCGCCGGGCATCCAGACCAGGTCGGCGTGGTAGAGGAGTACGGCGATGACGGCGAGCGCGCGAAGGCCGTCGAGGCCAGGCCTGTAAGGCAAACGTACTTCGGGGGTGCCAGAGGTTGCTATGGCACGTCTGTTACTTCCCTTGCCGCCGGTCGCGGCGTCGGCTATCTGCGGTTGTCGCAGCGTATGTTTCGTAAGCTCCCGCCCTCCGATAGTGGGGAGATGATCCTAGCACAGTCCCGAGGGGCTATGCAGGGTCTGGCGAATAGAAAAGTACTATATGTAGTACTATTTGCCCGGATCTCGCCGCTCTTCGGGGCGCGGCTCGTGGCTCATATCGGGTGCGCCGGTGAAGCTCTCCCGATTACTCATGGAGAGATCCTCGACGTGTGAGAGGGCCCGCTCCAGCGCCTCTTCGTTTATGGGGTGGGGCAGATCCAACCTTCCCGCGAGCGTCCCGTCGAGCTCGGTGTCGGAGAGGGAGCGTACCTCTCTCTCGAGCCTGGCCATCTCCCTCTCCCCGAAGCCTGGTCCCAGGTCGTTTACCATCAGGGCCATCAGCTTGCTTTCCTTCGTTTTGCGATCGGCCATCTTCGCCTCCTCGAAAGCCTCCGGCGTCCGAGTCTACAACGGATGCCCGGTGCCGGAGCAGGGCTGCATGCGCCTGCCTGTTTCGTGATGCGCTGCTCGTGGTAACAAGCAACCATCTGGCAACCTGTATATATGGAGGTCGCGTGAACTACAGAACGCTCGGCAGGACGGGCCTGGAGGTATCCGAGATAGGCTACGGGGCCTGGGGCATCGCCGGCGACGCTTGGCTCGGCGCGAAGGACGAGGAGTCGCTGAAGGCCCTGAACAGGGCCGTGGACCTCGGTCTCAACTTCATAGACACGGCCCTGGCCTACGGGGAGGGACACAGCGAGCGGCTCGTAGGGAAGCTGGTCGGGGAGAGGGACGAGACCATCCACGTAGCCACCAAAGTCCCGCCGAAGAACAGGGTCTGGCCCGCTCCCGAGGGGATCCCACCTGAAGAAGTGTTCCCCGGAGATTACGTCAGGGAGTGTACCGAGCAGAGCCTCTCCAACCTCGGGCTGGAGACCATCGACGTGCAGCAGTTCCACGTCTGGCAGGACGACTGGGTCGGTCGTGGGGACTGGCAGGAGGCGGTCGAAGATCTGAAGCGGGAAGGTAAGATCCGTGCTTTCGGCGTCTCCATAAACGACCACCAGGCGTCGAACGCGGTGAGGTTGATCGAGACCGGCGCGGTAGATACGGTGCAGGTGATCTACAACGTCTTCGACCAGAGCCCCGAGGATGAGCTCCTGCCCGCCTGCCGGGAGCATGATATCGGCGTCATAGTCAGGGTGCCTTTTGATGAGGGCTCCTTGACGGGCAGGATCACACCGGACACCACCTTCGAAGAGGGGGACTTCCGCAACCACTACTTCCGCGGAGACCGCAAACAGGAGGTTTATGATCGGGTGCAAGCGATCCTCTCCGAGCTCGGGGCGAGCGAGGACGAGATAGCCGAGATAGCGCTCCGGTACATCCTGAGCCACCCCGCCGTCTCGACCGTCATCCCGGGCATGCGTTCCGTCCGAAACGTCGAGCGCAACATGGCCGTCGGCGACGGCAAGGGCCTCTCCGAGGAGCACGTAAAGATCCTCAAGAACCACCGCTGGGACCGCAACTTCTACGCTTAGAGCAATGTGCAGAAGGTCATTAAACTACTGCACGTTGCGGTTTCACAGCGCCATGAACAAGGGATGAACCCTTATGCACGACGAGCCGTCAGCTTTCGGCATTCAGCAAGAACAAGATGGCTGACTGCTGATGGCTGAGTGCTGTGAGCGCGGGTTGCAGAAGGTCCATCCTTCTGCAACCCGCTGTGATCATGAAGAATTCCCTCTCGTTCTCAGTCCGGCCTTGCGAGCGTGGACTATTGCCTGGGAGCGATCAGACACTTGCAGCTTGGTGAAGATGCTCGAGACGTAGTTGCGTACCGTTTTGGGGCTCAAGTAGAGGCGAGAGGCGATGGCGTTGTTGGTGTAACCCTCGGCCATGAGAGAGAGGATCTCGCGCTCGCGTTCGGTCAGGTTCGGGAAAACCTGGTCCGGGGAGGTCATATGGCCCTGCTCGGGCGCGGCGAAGTAGTCCGTCAGGCGCCGTGTGATCGCGGGGCTGAAGATCGCTTCTCCGCTGGCCGCGGCGTGGATCGCCCGTAGCGTCTCGGCCCCGTCGGCGCCCTTGAGTACGTAGCCGTGGGCCCCGGCGCGCATGGCGGCGAAGATCGACTTGTCGTCTTCGAACAACGTGAGCATCAGGATGGCGGTGTTCGGATTCGCTTCCAGGATACGCTGCGTCGCCTCTATGCCGGTCACCTTGGGCATGTTGAGGTCCATCAGGATTACATCCGGCCGCAACTCCAGCGCCAGCTCTACCGCCTCTTCACCGTCCGTCGCCTCCCCGACTAGCTCGGTGTCGGGCTCCGCCCCCAGAATGGCCCGCATCCCCCGGCGGAAGACCGGATGGTCGTCGGCGACGAGGACACGGATGTGTTCGCCAGGTCGCTGTGTTTTATCCATCATTCCTCCTTCGGCAACGGCAGCCTCGCGCGGACGCGCGTGCCTCCCTCGCGAAGCGGCTCGACGAGGAGGCTACCGCCGAGCTCGCTCGCGCGCTCGCGCATCGACGTCAGGCCCACCCCGATCCCGACGGATGAGTTCTCCTGGGGTTCTGGCATCCCGCGGCCGTCGTCGCTGATCTCTACGCACAGCAAGCCTGCGCTCTCGACCGCAAGATAGACGGTGCAGGCACTCGCCCCGGCGTGACGCGCGACGTTGGTGAGGGCCTCCTGGGCAATGCGGTAGACGGCCGCCTCGACGGCCGCCGACAGCGGCGGCAGATTCGCCGGCGCCTCCACAGAGACGCACAAGCCCTTCGCGCTGTACTGCGCAGCGCTCTCGCGTAGCGCGCCGAGGAGACCGAGGTCGTCCAGCGCTGGTGGCCTAAGCCCGTAGACCAGGCGGCGGATATCGGTGACGGCATCCTGGGCATCCGTCTTCAGCTCGAGCAAGAGCTCCTCGGCGGCGTCGGGATCTTGCCTCATAAGCGCGAGGGCGGCGTCGACCGTGAGCGCCTGGCTGGAGAGCTGTGGACCAAGGCCATCGTGCAGGTCTCGCCGGAGACGCCGGCGCTCCTCTTCGCGCGCCTCGATGAGCCGCTCGCGCGACCGTTGCAGATCGGCGGACAGGCGCAATGCTTCATCGCTCATGAGCGCGGCGTGGGCGGACGCGCCGATCTGGTGCGCCAGATCCTCCAGAAGCCGTCGTTCAGCGGTGGTGAATCCACCATCACCGGCGCGCGGGCCAAGCACCAACCGGCCAACCGTCTCGCCTCCGTAGAGGAGCGGCAGGTGAAGCGCGTACTCTCCTGGATCTCCGGCGACCGCCGCGGTCTCGAACCCCTCCTTACGCCTGAGTTGGATCTCCGCGTAGGGCAATTTCAATGCTTCTCGCAGGGTTCGGGTGACAGTGGGCAGCACGGCGTCAGGGGCGAGCGTGGATTCGAGGCGGGACCCCATGCGCGAGAGCACCGCATAGGGATCATCGCGCTCGCCGTAGATCAGGCGGTTGACACCGTGCTGAAGGCGGTCCCGCAGGGGTTGGAACATGACCGCAGCGAGCCCCGTGGCGATCAACGAGACGATCAGGCTCCCCTGCACCTGCAAAACCGTGCCGAGTCCGCCTACCACCAGCACGTAGAGGCCGACGACGCTGGTGGTCAGGGCGCCGTAGACCAGAGCGCGGTTGATGATGAGGTCTATATCGAACAGATGAAAGCGTAGGATGGCGACGCCGATGCTCAGAGGGATGAGGAGCAGGCCCCCTACCATTACCAGGTGCCCGCCCAGGTGGGCGAGCAGTTGGCCTGCCGAGGCGGGTTCGGGGACGAAGGCAATCAGGACGAGGGTCGTTCCGAGGAATCCTGCGATCGCCGTCGAGATGCCGAAGGCCACCCACTTTATCTGCTGCCGCTGCACCGCGTTCGATGCGTGCCGGTAGCGGTGCAATTGCGCGTAGACGATGGACCCCAGGGCGACGAACCATATGGCGAGCGCGAGCCAGATAGTCCAGGCAGTCGAGTTCGAGGCGATCCATTCGGGGGACCAGTGTTTGGGCAACTGCCAGACGAGCCACACGAGCGCCACCCACCGCGTCCAGGTCGGCACGAACCGCCCGTCCGGGAAGATATACAGGAAAATGCCGAAGGTGATGGCCCCCAGAGACCGCAAGAACGCGACCGGCACTTGCCAGGCAAAGGACCGTGCAGCCAGCACACTCATCGTGTCCGGAAAAGTCGCTATCCCGAATGTGAGCAGGGCGATCGAAACGAGTAGCGCCATGCGGTCGTCGGGCCTGCGCCAGAAGATAAGGGCGGCGACCGCCCCGTACACGGCTGCGAAGATGATGTCGATCACGACCGCGTACGCCGCATAGGTCCCTAGAGAGAGACCAAAGCCCTGCAGCGCACGAAAATCCTCCTGGGAAAGTTGCCTGTTTGCGCACTCGGTGGGGGCGCACGCCGTGTGGTACTGCGCGAACTCGGCCGGGATGCCCACGATAAAAAGGCTCAGGGTCAGCGCAGCCACGGCTATCCAGGCGATACGGGCGAGAGTCAGGGAGCGTCCGCGTAGACGCTGATTGGCGGCCAGATCCTTATCTGGGGTCACAGTGGCGGGTGCGCGAGCAAACGGGCCGCTCATGACCGAGCTTCCCGGGCGCGTCCCTGCTGCCCGTTTGTCGGAATCGGATGGTGATTCATTTTTCCGCTTCTCTCTTGCCACAACGCTACCATGTTGCCGGCAAACTCGCCATGCACGTTTGACGAGCGAAGAACGCCAATAGCTCGTCACGAAACGCTTCAGGACACTGCAGGGGCTAGGCCAACCCCAGAACGACCCCGAGCACCAGGAAGGCGATGTACACGCTCTGTGCGGAGTGGAGAACGATAGACATCCACGTGCTTCGGTAGCGATAGGCGGGGAATGTGTATAAGAGACCGGTGAGGACGGAGTTTGGTATTCCCCAGGGCTGATGGACGTGGTAAAGACCGAAGAGCACGCCGTTTGCCACCCAGCTTCCGCGTCCGAACACGCCTTCCATCTTGGGCAAGAGCACGCCCCGAAAGAGGAACTCCTCCCCGAAGACCGTGTTGAACGCGGCCTGAATGACGAACAGGGCGAAAAACCACCAGGCGCCCTCCAGACGTCGCAAGATCTCTCGCGATTCGAAGATCGCGTCGGGACTGTAGCCTTGGGGCTCGGCGAGGAACGGGAAGACCGACACCCAAGCGTTTTCTAATGGAGTGTTTAGTACGAGTTCCACGACCGCGACTGCGACGAGGAACGGCACCACCCACAACCACAGCCTTGCGCGGGGTTCGCCGGTCGTCGGGTCCTGCGGGGCGTTGAGCCGGAGCCTGCGCTTGACCGTCGTCCAGCGCAGGTTGCCTTCCTCACGATGGACGATGATCATGGAGAGGACGAACAACGATACCAAGCCCAGCGCGAGTAACACCAGCCTAGTGACGCCGAATCCGAGTGGATCAGACCCGGAGTCGGGTGCCAGCAGGGGAAAAGCGATCCATCCCAGTACGCCCATCGGAACGGCTGCGAGTGCCCAGATAGCCAGGATCTTTGCCAGAGAGTACTGCTCGTCTTGCCACTCACTCGACGCCCCTTGTACCGCGGGCTCACTTGCCATGCCGCCGGGTGCGTCCTGCCCTTCCGCCCTCATCTTCATTCCTCCTTCCGAATTCTTGCTTTTGCCGAAGTTATGGATCCGAGCGCCCGGCGATCCGGAAATGTCGGCTATTGCAACCTCGGTTGGGCCCGAACGCCCACCATCGCCGCGGAAGGCTGGCGCAGGACGCTCCAGGCGATCCACCCCCCGCTTATCACCACCAGCACCGCACCAAATGGCACCGTCGGCGGGGTGCTCGCCGGGCCGATCGTCTGGCCGTACACGAGGCTCAAGTACATGAGCACGTGGGCGCTGGCCCAGACGGCTCCGGCCCACCTCGGCAACGTCCCGGAGCGCCAGACCGCTACGCCCAGGAGGATGTTGCCCACGAACTGGAGCACTATGACAACCAGGCCGGTTAGCCCGCTCACGGTATTCGCGAAGATGGGGGGTAACTCCTCGAACTCCTCCAGGCCAGCCAGCACCGCCTGCCCCTCCTCGGGCACGGCGAAGGCAGAAACCCCCATCCCCGGCAGGAACAGGGCGCTGCCCAACACCGTGACGACCATGGCCACCAACCCCAGGCGTCCGGCACGGCTCCTTGCGAGGTAGGCGCCCAAGGCGAAGACCCCGAAGATGGCGAAGATCAGGCCGAAGATGCTGCCAAGCAGGTGGCCCCACACGTATTGGTTTGTAGTGACGAAGCGAGCCCAGGCCTGGAGCTGGGTGTTGGGGTCAGGTTGGCCTTCGAGGCTCGAGAAGAAGGTCAGCGCCCCGTAGAGGGGCAGACCAAGCAGGCCGACACCGATCCACCTGTTTATGTTCGTTGCGTTCATCAGTTGCTCCTTTCCCTTTGTTGTACGAGCAGACTACGGCGTAGGGTGTCCCACCGTCACGAGGCAGGTGTCACAATCTTTAGGACAATATGTCCCGCGCCAGTCTCCGACTTTCTGTCTTCTGCTAGATTCCGTCTGATACAACCGGGAGCAAGGGGACAGGGCTTTGGTGGATCATCTCGTGTGCATCGCCGTTCGAGAAGCCGCTTCGTCTGGGGAGATTGAGGATCTCGTCTCGTCTGATAAGCTCGGCGCTACTACGACGGGCCACATCGTCGCCGACAACGAGTTCTAGCTGTATGGAGAGATCCGGCTACGAAAACATAACGGCGGGCGGTCTGAAGAGCAGGCTCGATGCTGGGGAACGTCCTGTGCTGCTCGATGTGCGCGAACCGTGGGAGTTCGAGCTCGCCCATATAGAGGGCTCCAAGCTCCTCCCTATGTCCCGGCTGGAGGAGCGTTTCACCGAGCTCGACCCCAACGCGGAGACCGTGGTGATCTGCCACCACGGCAACCGCAGCGCCTATGTCAGCCAGGCCCTCCAGAGTGCCGGCTTCCAGAACGTCCTCAACCTCGAAGGCGGCCTCGAGGCCTACGCCACTGTGGACGAGTCCGTCCCGAGGTATTGAGCCGAGGTGCCGTAGGGTCCTGGCACCACAGGACTCCGGAGATAGCGCACAGCGTCACGGGGAAGATCCGTGAGCGACTTCCCCGTGTGGCTGTGGAGCACGTCGGTAGCACTGCCGTTCCTGGGTGCGCGGGGAAAGTGTGCTTGAGCCCATCAAAAGGACCTTGGAAGAGCTCGGATTCCAGCGGCAGACTGCCATGACGCACCGGCTCTTCGCCATGTGGAGAACGTGGGATGCTCGGCCGTTAGATGGGTTGGGCGCTCGGGCCATACTCCAGTACCCTCACGCCGTCACTCGTGAGTTGGAGGTCAACCCAGGTGAAGTTGTTGGTGTTGTCTTTCTCTCTGAACCAACCGGATGGATCCGCCACGCACTTGAGCCTGTACTTCCCGGGGGAGAGCCCCGTGATATCGATGTACTGGCCGGGCAGGTTCCAAGTGTATATGTCGCCCCAACCGACCCTCAGGCCCATCTTTACTCGAAGGGCGGAGGATTCCCCGTTACCGCAAGCCCCGCCGGCCGCCGTGTAGAAGGGCTCCCGCGTGGAGCCGAAGCGGTAATTGTCGAAGAAGCAGAAGCCTTCCTTGGCCCCCGTGCCGACCTTCACCCCGTTATCGAGGCGCTTCAGCTCGAACCTTTGCAGGTTGCGTACGTGCCAGTGGTTGTGGCCGTCCCCAGCGTAGTACATCTCGGCTGCGGTGGATACGTCTCGGTGTCCGCCCGCACCGTCGAAGATGCGCTGGGTGACGCTCATGGTGGAGGTGGAGGTGGAGGGGCGAGAACCGTGCACCTCAAACCTGCCGGCCCCGGTGTTGACTATCTTGGTATTGAAGCGCAGGAGGCGGCGCCCGCTCGGGTTCTGGATCTGGATCTTGGTGAGTTTGGCCATCCCCAGGTCGGGGAGCCGGTCGGTCGCCGCCTGCGCGGGCTTGCCCGCAATCACGGCCAGGGCTACCACCAAAGCCGCGGTCGCCACGGCGCACAGCAGGACGATCGCTCGCTTTGCGCTCCTCGCATCCACCATAGACCCTGCTCCTTCCCTAAAGTACGGGGCTCGTCAGCCCTGCGGCGTTATACAACGCCGCCATGGTAGCAGGCACAGGTACTAGGCACATCCGCCAAGTGGATTATCCTCGTATGACATGCGGCTAATTCTGGAGGCGAACTTCCTGGAACGAGAGGGTTCTTTCACACTAATCCTCCCCCTTCGCGTACAGCAGCCTCTAGAGTAAGAGCTGCCCTAGAGGCTGCGCCGATCGGTGAGTAGTAAGGGTGGCAACTCACGACAAAGAGGTTGCTTGACCGTTCAGAAAGCCGCCAAGCTCTCGGCCGATCCATGCCCCCGACGCCCAGAATCGATCTTAGCACGCTTCTACTCGGGGTTTGTCTTGAGTGCCTCCTCGACCCGATGGTAGAGACTTGCGGCGAGGCCCTCAGGTTCTGAGGAACGTTCGGCTAGCATCTCGGCGACGCGTCGAGTCTCGGTCTCACCTGATATCTCGAACGTGAGGATCACGGGCTCGGTGTCATCGAGGCCAAGTTCCTCGGCGATTGCCCGACGGACTTGGGAGAGTTCGCGGCCTGTCTTCGCCGAGATCTCACTGCCCATGACCTCGGGATCGAGCTCCTGGCAGACCTCGATGCCGCCTCCCAGGCGCCGCTCCCACCACCACGGGGCGCTTACGCCCGTGAAGCTTTCGTTGACGAGGGCCATCGCGCCATCGGCGAGGAGCCCTTTGAGATACTCGGGCATAGGAAATTTATACCAGCCCCGAGCTTACCCGTGGCGATCCACTGCTTTACAATGCGAGGAGGGAAGGAGTTAATAGATGCTTCAAGTAAAGGACTCGATGACCCGCGAGATCGTGACGCTCGCGCCGGATGAGACGGTGGGTACTGCTCTAGCCCTGTGCCGGGAGAGGCGCATCAGGCACCTCCCCGTCCTTTCGGAGGGGAGGCTCCTCGGAATAGTCTCGGACAGGGACCTGCGCTCGGCAACGCCCGCGTTCGGGGAGCCGGAGCGGGCCGCGGCCCTGCAAAAGATCCTGGTGGAGGACGTGATGGCAACCGACGTGATCGTCGCCCTCCCCGACGACCCTATAGAGCAGGCGGCCAACACGATGCGGGAGCGCAAGATCGGCTGCCTTCCCGTGGTCGAGAACGAAGACATAGTCGGCATCCTTACCGTCTCTGACGTAATGACCGCGCTGGTCTACCTGGTCGGCGCTAACGAACCGGGGAGCCGCATGGAGGTCGCGGTACCTGACAGGCCCGGTTCCCTGGCCGGTGCTGCCGGCATCTTCGGGATGTGCGGCATCAACATCGTCAGCGCGGCGATGGGACCGACCAGGGAACCTGAGGAAGAAGGAGCCCTCAGGGAACGCATCGTCGTTTTCAGGGTAGACACCATCGACACCACAGAAGTGGTCGGATACCTGGAGGAGGCCGGATATTCCGTCCTGTGGCCGCCCAAGCCTTGAGCGGCCGGGCCGCCATCGTCCACGACCCGGCCCTGGAGAACTACGGCTTCGGCGGTGACCATCCTTTCGATCCCCTGCGCGTGAGGCTCGCGCTCGAACTCTGCGAAGCCCTCGGCCTGCTGGAAGATTACCCCTTCGTCTCCTCCGGGCCTGCGACCGACGAAGACCTGACGACGGTCCACAGCCTCACCTACGTGCGAATGGTCCAGAAGGCGGGGAGAGGCTCGAGCCCGCTCTCCGACCTCCTCGAATACGGCCTTGGGACACCGGACAACCCCCCCTTCCTTGACATGCACGAGGCCTGTGCCCGCGTGGTAGGGGGCGTGCTCGCCGCGTGCCGGCTCGTGATGGCAGGGGAGGTGGACCACGCCATGTGCATCTCGGGCGGGCTGCACCATGCCATGCGTTCGAAGGCCAGCGGCTTCTGCGTCTACAACGACGCGGGGGTCGCAATCTCACGGCTCAAAGAGGAGCATCCTGGCCTCCGCGTCGCCTACGTCGACACCGACGCCCACCACGGCGACGGTGTGCAGTGGATGTTCTACAGCGACCCCGACGTCCTGACCGTCTCGATGCACGAGTCAGGTCGCTACCTCTTCCCCGGGACCGGCGAGGTGAGGGAGAAGGGCCAAGGCGTTGGCGTCGGCTACTCCGTAAACGTGCCGCTCGAACCCTTTACGGATGATGAGTCCTGGATCTCCTGCTTCGAGGCCGTCGTTCCCGAGGTCCTTCGCGCCTTCGACCCTGACCTGATCCTCTCCCAGAACGGCTGCGACGGCCACGACCTCGACCCCCTGACCCACCTCTCAGCCACGACCCACCTCTACGAGCACGTCCCGCAGAGGATGCACGACCTCGCCCACGAGCTCTGCAAGGGCCGCTGGGTCGCCACGGGCGGCGGGGGCTACGACATCTGGCGCGTCGTGCCGCGCGCCTGGACGGCGCTCTGGGCCGCCGTCTCCCACCAGGAACTGCTCGACAGAGTGCCCGAGGACTGGCTCTCGAAATGGAGCGTGAAGAGCCCGGTCGGGCTGCCGCCTCTCATGCGCGACGACCCCAAGGATTTTCCCCAGGTACCTCATACCGCGAAGATAGCGGAACGTAATCTTCGCACCGTCGGAGAGGTCCTCGATCAAGTGTTGCCCGGAATTGGGTAAGACAAAAAGGGTTGCGCATCCGGCCCCGTCGCGGTATTTTGCCCCTAGTGACCAGTTCGGCGATCCGGAGATGACAGTGCTAAGCATACCAGTGTTGCATGGCGTAGCGGCCCCTTCCGCCACTTCGACCGAGACCAAGCCGGGGATAGAGATAGAGCGCAGCGTCACCGAGGAGCCACCTTACAAGGTCATCCTGCACAACGACAACTACACACCGATGGAGCACGTCGTCGCCGTGCTGCAAAAAGTGATTCCACGCATGTCCGTAAAGAGGGCCGTTGACATCATGATGGAGGCCCACACCAAGGGCAAAGCCGTCGCCACCAAGTGCCACAAAGAGCTCGCCGAGCTCTACCAGGACGGGCTCAACAACGAGGGCCTCATCGCCAGCATAGAACCTGACTAAATCTTCTAGCCCCCGATCTGGCTCATGGTGCGGTGGCGGGACTCCTCTGGGAGGGTGAGGCCCGCTGCCGGCTTTATGCGTGCCGTCTCCCAGAGTACTTTGTGGATCGCCGGTATAGGGTCAGCGGAGCGGATGGCTTCCTTTACGGGTACGTCGAGGTCGGTGAGGAGGCAAGGATGGATCTTGCCGTCCGCCGTCAGGCGTAGCCTGCTGCAACGGGCGCAGAACGGTTCCGAGACCGGGGTTATGACGCCGAAGGTGCCGGGGGCGCCCTCGAAGCGGAACTCGTTCGCGGGGGCTGCGGGATCTTCTTTATCGATAGGTTCGAGGTCTCCCAGCTCCTCCGTGGCGCGGTCCAGGATCTCCCGGCCGGAAATGAAGAGCGAGCGGAAGCGTGAGCCGTCGGTGTCGCCGTTCAGGGGCATGAGCTCGATGAACCTGACGTGCATGGGATATTCAAGCGTCAGCCTCGCCATGTCTGCGATCTCATCGTCGTTTACGCCGCGCATCGCGACGGCGTTGATCTTGACTGGTGAGAGGGGCGTCTCGAGCGCCGCCATAACCGAATTCCAGACCTTCTCGAAGTGGTTGCGCCGCGTAATAAAAGCGAACTTCTCGGGCTGGAGGGTATCGAGGGAGATGTTGACGCGGTCGAGGCCGGCTTCGACGAGACCTTCCAGGCTCTCCTCGAGGAGGAAGCCGTTGGTGGTCATGGTTACGTCCTCGAAGCCGAGGTCCTTGAGCCACCCGATGAACATGACGACCCCACGCCTGACGAGCGGCTCGCCGCCCGTTACGCGCACCTTGGTGACACCTAGTTCGAGGCACGCCTCGGCGAAGGTGAGCATCTCCTCCAGGGTCAAGATGTGGCTCTTGTCCTGGAACTTGATGTTCTCGGGCATGCAGTATTGGCAGCGGAAGTTACAGCGGTCCGTAACCGAGATCCTGAGGTAATCCATCTTGCGGTTGTAGCTGTCGGTGAGCTGCGCCAAGGCATCCTTTCGGGTCTCGAGCCGATCACTCCTCCCCTGGATTGTATCTTCTTTCAGCGATAAGAGTAGCGATCTAATCATCAGCGACCCACGGGTATACTGCCCAGGGTCCGGCTAACGTTTTGTGACGGAGATTCGGGAGAGAGAGTTGTTCAGGAGGCTTTCGGCCTCACGTATCGTAGTCTACGGGTTTCTCGCGCTAGTGGTGGGGGACCGCGTTGCTCGAGCTGCCGTGGGCCACTACGGATGGGATCTCCCTCGTCAACGCGTTTTTCGTCGCCGTTAGCTGCGGTACCGTCACAGGCCTCTCGACCGTCGCTATCCCGGGAACCTTTACCCACTTCGGGGAGATTGTGATGATGGTTTTGATGCAGTTGGGTGGACCAGGGATCATGACCGTCACGACCCTTGGGGCCCTGCTCGTCGGACAGAGGATAGGGTTCAGGCGTCTGCTCACCGTAAGCGAGGAGACGGAGAATGCCGGCTCGCCCCGCAATACTTTCAGGCTGCTCTTCCAGATAGCCAGGATCACCTTCGCCGTCGAGCTATTCGGGGCCGTGGCCTTGAGTATAGGTTTCGTAGCCGCTGGGCTAGGCGTCGGCGAGGGGATCTTTCAGGGCGTCTTCCCCGCGATCATGGCCTTCTGCAACTCAGGCTTTGCGACCCTCCCTGGCAACGACCTGATCTCTTACGCCGGGAACTGGCTCATAGTGGGTGCCCTGGTCTGCGTGATCACGCTCGGAGGGCTCGGTTTCCCCGTGCTCGTCGACCTCTACCACTACAGGGAATCCCACAGGCTCTCCGTCCACTCCAGGGTCGACCTGATCTCGGTCGTCATGTTCCTGGGAAGGGTGGGCCCCATCTCCTTCATAGTGGCCCTAGCAGCCGGGCAACGCATCCCACACAATATAAGTATCCCGAGGAAGAGATAGCGATAGGATGAAGTAGCATTTCAGCATTTCAGTTGGTCAGCACTTCAGCATTCGCGTGCGCGAGTCCTTGCTGACTTGCTGAAAGGCGGCGGAGCCGCCGTGCTGACAAGCGAAGCCCAAAGGGCGTAGCGTGCTGAAATGCTGAAATTCTCAGCACGCCTCAGGCGTGCTGAGAATCTAACAGGCCGAGACGGCGGGCGACGTAGCCTGCTGTGGTGGCCTGCAGGAGGAGCGTGACGCAGACGGCGAGGGCGACCATGGAGACGGCGATCTGTGCGCCCTCGACCCCGCGGGCGAGGAGCAGGCTCGCGACGGCGGCGGGGATCACCCCCGTCTCACGACACCAGCTGATAAAGGCGATCTCCCTACCCGTCCATCCGCCGCGCCGGTCGGGCAGAAGGCAGGCCAGAACGGTTATGGGGCGGGCCACGAAGATGAACACGAACATTACCAGGAGCCCGCCGAAGAAGTACTTGGCTAGCGCCTCGAAGGGCAGGTTGAGCCCGAGCGTGACGAAGACGAGCAGGGTGGCTATCTCCGCAACCTGCCCGAGGAACCCTTCGAGGAGCGTGACGTGTTCGTCGTGGTGGCCGAGGCCGAACAACTCCATGTTCCCGATCATCAGCCCCATGACGAAGGCCGCGAGGTAGGCCGACCCGCCGAGTGTTTCGGTCGAGACGTAAGCGAGCGCCACGACCGCGAGGATGGCCACCCCTGGCGACTCATCCCAGATGCCGGCCCGCGCCGTCGAGGCGACGGCGTAGCAGAGGACCGCACCGGCGAGGACGCCGATCAGGGCCCCGAGGACGAGTTCTTTGGCGAACTCCAGGGCGGGACCGGAGAACGTGAACCCGCCAGCCTCCACGGCGCCGGCGAGGGTGAGCGTCAGCACGGTGCCCGTAACGTCGTTGAAGGCAGACTCGGCGACGACCGTCTGGGACACCTTGGGGCGCACTTTCAGGCGGTCGAACAGGGGGATGAGGATGGCGGGGTCTGTCGAGGCAAGGACTGCTCCGACGAGCAGGGCAACGGGGAACGCGACGCCGAACACGGGGGAGACCACCAGCGCGACGATGAGGGCCGTCAGGAGTACGCCGGGTAAGACGAGCAGGCCGAGGCCAACGGCGGTCTTGGAGATCACACCCAGCGAGATGCCCGTGCCGCCGTGGAACAGGATGAGGGCCACCCCTATGTTGAACAGGAGCTGGGCGCCAACCCCGCTGAGTGGGTTCGAGACAAGGCCGAGCACGGAAGGCCCGATCAGGGCGCCCGCCGCGACCAGCACGACCATCTGGGGGATCTTTATGATCGTCGCTATGAGCTGGGAGACCAGTCCGGCGCCCAGTATGAGGCCGAAGTCGCGGAGGATGTGCTCTATCTCCACCCTCTAGCTGACCAGGGCTACGAGTTTCTCCGCCAGCGTGCCCCAGCTCAAGTGCTCCACGCAGTTCCGGCGCACTGCCTCCTCGCACCGCCGCCTCTCCTCCTCGGGCAGCCTCAGGTAATCCGTGAGCGCCTTCGCGAAGTTCTCCTCGAAGCCGTCCATGCCGACCCTGAGGTCGAAGGGCAGGTCGCGGCCCACTATCTCGCCGGCCTCCCTGAGGCCCGAATGGTCCGACACAAACGGGACTACGCCGCTCGCGGCGAACTCCGCAGCCACGAGCCCGAAGGTCTCGGGGAAGATGGAGGGGATCGCGGCAACGTCAGCGGCGGGTAGGACCTTCGTCAGATCGCCGTGGTAGAGCGCCCCGACGAACAGCACGTCGTCCTCCATATCCCGGGCGTCGTCTAGCAGCTCGTCGGTGAGCTCGAAGTGCTCCAGAGGACCTGCCGGCCCGCCTTCGAGTAGTTTGCCCATCTCGGCCAGCCTCTCCACTGTCGCCTCGTCGCCCGCGCTGAGAGAGTAGGTCAAGGCCTCGAGCCCCTCGCGAAAGGTGCCGAAGCCGATCACGAGCAGGCGGGCGCCCGTCTCCTTGCGCACCCTGGAGAAGGCAGAGATCAGGCTGTGGACGCCCTTGGAGTGGATCAGCTTTCCGACGTAGACCACGAGCGGCCCCTCGCGGTCGAGGAAACCCCGGAGCCGCTCACCGGCATCCTTGTCGTGCGCGCGGGCGTCGTAGGAGGCTGTGACCGCACGCAGCGCGCCGGCCAGCTCTCCCGCGTGGCCCGCCTTCTTCAGGGCTTCTCGTAACGACGTCCTTTGGACCTGACCGCGACCGGGCCCGCCTGCGAGGTGGTCGAGGACCCCGAGGTCGAACGCGTCAGGATGGAAGAGCCCGGTGTCGACCCCGCCCGGGAGGGAGCGGGTCCTGTCTGCGAGGTCGGGGAAGTCCTCCGCTATCGTGCCCGCGCTGTGCGAGGAGAGGGCCAGGATCTCCCGCGCGTCTTCCAGGCCCTCGCGGGTGAGGCCCATGTATTTCTCGCTCTTGCGGGAGACGTACTGGAGGGCACTGCCATGGACGATGCTCACGTACGGGACGTCGCTACCTTCCAGGGAGCGGCGTGCGATCAGCGGCCCTGGCACTGAATGGTTGGTGATCACCGCTTCCGCACCAGACACATCAAGCACGGCCTTCAAAGCTGCGACGTTGCGCCGGAGGTAGTTGTCCAGTTCCTCCTCCGTCAGGTCCAGGAAGGTCTTCACACGCCAACCCGGGTACTCGTCGTATACGTAGACCGGTAGGAGATCCCCAATCTCGGGCCGGTAGACGACGCAGAGTCCGGCGTAAGGTGTCTCCTGCTCGCCCAGATCCTTGACTCCCTGTGCGTCCACCGTCGCGCTCTTGCCGACGAAGTCGTAGGAGAGCGGATCGGGATCCTGGCACAGCAGATGCAAGTCGTGACCCTTGCTGACGAGGGCGCGACACAAGCTCTGGACGTAGATATTGCTCCCCGTGCCGGAGAGCATGTACCCGTGGGTCATGATGATCCTCATGGCGCTCCTTACAGCCCCTCTCGAGTTCGCGTCTCCTTGCTTGTATAGCGGAAGGTATCACAGAGTCGCGCTCCGGACCCGCATACGACACGGGCCAAGAGTCTCAATAGGCTGTAGTATTCGCGTGTACGATTCTTCATACTCGCGAGGAGGACCGCATGTTCACGCGCACGAAGACAGGACCGGTACCCGAAGTCGGGGCCGAGGCCCCCGAGTTCAACCTGCCCAGCGCCCAGGGAGGCCAGCTCAGGTTGAGCATGAGGACCCCGCGAGGACCGGTCGTGGTCGCCTTCTACAGGCCGGGAGACGAAGAGGACGTCGAGTACTTCAAGGCGCTGGCCGAGAAGGAGGATGAGATCAACGGCGCCTCCGGCTCGGTGGTCGCCATCGGGGTCGCCGAGCCTGCCCAGGCGCGCAATTTCGCCCGGGCGTCGGGGCTGAAGTCCTACGTGCTCTACGACTACGCCAGGGTTACGAGCCGCCAGTGGGGGTTGTTAGAGGAGGATCGGAAACAGGGCGACCACGCCCGTCCGGCCGTCTTTGTCGTCGGACCCGACCACAAGGTCGCCCACGCCTGGGTCGGCGAGAGGCCGGAACCAGAGGAGATCCTGGCGAAGGTCAGCGAGATCACAGGTCTCCCCAAACCTCCAGAGGAACCGGAAGGGGATGGGCAGGAGAACGAAGAGGAAGAAGGCGACGAGAAGCCGAAGGAGGAGTAAGGAGCGTGGAAGGCCAGGAGACCGGCGGCGAGCGTCGGCCCGACGGGGAGGGGGCCTCAGGTACCACCGAGATCGGTCGCGGGGAGACTGCGGACCCCGAGGAGTTGATGGCCAGGCTCAGGATCAAGGACAACCACATAAGGGAGCTCTACGAGGAGATAACGGCCTCCCGCCTCGCCGCGGACGAGGCCCGCGCCTCGAAGGAAGCGGGGGAGGAGCACATCGAGTCCCTGGAGCGCGAGTGCGCCGGGTTGAAGGAGCGCGTCAGGGATCTCGAGGAGGAAGCGCGTGACCGCAAGCGCCGCAGGGAGAGCTCGAGCCGTCAGATAGCCCGCCTGGAACGCGAGCTCGAACGCAAGGAAGGGGAGATCTCACACCGCGACTACCTGCTGGAGCGCAGGGCAGAGCAGACGGAGGCCGTCGGTCAACGGGCCGAGGAGGTGGCCTCGCGCAAGGACCTCGCGCTCCAGGACGCCCTCCGCCGCGTCGACGGGTTGGAGAGGGACCTGGAGGAGAGGGAAGGGGAGATCTCCAACCTGCAAGCGACCATCGAGACGCTACGCGGAGATCTGGCGGCCGAGCAGGAGCTGCGCGAACGCCTCGCCGATCCCGCGAACCGGCTGCGGGCGGGGATAGACCTGTTCAACGAATCCGAGCAACGAAACTCGATGAGCGCCCTCTCCCGGACCATGGGCCAGCCCCAGGTCCACGTCGGGCTGGACGAAGGGCATGAGCCGCCTGCCCTCCTCACCTTCACCTGGCAGGGCGTCACCTGGCAGACCTACTCCTCAGACCCCGGGCCCGCCGTCGAAGAGCCCCGCGTATACCTCAAGAGCGCCGGCGAAGATCTCTCCGGCGTGGAGAGCAAACCACCGAACGCCCGCGTCGGCCCCGGCGACAGGGTGATTTTGGGTTTGTAGGAGTGTCAGCATATCAGCACTTCAGCACGGTCCGGCCTTGCGGCCTTCGCTTGTCATCACGGCGGCTGCGCCGCCTTGTCAGCCAGTCAGTAAGGGCTGGCTAATGCTGAAGTGCTGAGAGCCTGCGAAGCAGGCGTGCTGAAATGCTGAAAGCTACTTTTCGTCGTCTCTTTCGGGGAGCTCTTCTTTGTCCTTGTCGCGGCCGAGGGTTTCCACGAAGTCGCGGACGCCGGTGCCCAGGGAGCGGAAGAGGTTTGCGATGCGGCGTGGGCCGAGGATGAGGAACACGATGAAGACCAGGAGGAGTTCTAGGGGTCCGACGGGCATCAGCAGCGCCTGGCTTCCATCAGGTATTTGAGGCGCGAGAGGGAGCGCTCCCCGTTGGTACGGGCGAACCGTTCTGCGCCGACCAGGCGTGCGGCGCGGTCGAAGAGCTTGCGCTTGAGGTGGAACTCGCCGGTGTAGGAGACGAGGCAGCCGCCTCCGTCGTCGGGGGAGACGTCCACCCGGCCGCCACCTTCGATCGAGGAGGTGTAGACCCAGCTGATGTTCTCGGGGCCGTGCTCCACCATCCGCACCTCGGGTTCGATCGTGCCGACCGGGCTCTCCAGCACGAGGCGGTAGGAGTCTTCCCCCAGCGTCTCGACGCTCTGGACGCCGACCATCCACTCCTTGGCGTTGCGGAAGTCCGCGACGTAGCCGGCGACCTTCTCAGGAGGGGCGGCTATCCGCTGCTCGATGCTCACGCTGCCCCTGTGGCCCGAGTTTACCCCCACCCCAACTCCTCCAGACGCTCCTCGTCGAAGCCGAAGTAGTGCGCGATCTCGTGTACCACCGTGATCCTGACCTGCTCCTCCAAAGCCTGCGTGGGGAAATCCCTCTCCAGTGGACCGCGGTAGATCGTGATCTTGTCCGGCAAGAACCCGTAGTACCCTGCGCCTCGCTCCGTCAGGGGCACACCCTCATACAATCCGTAGAGTGTCTCTCCCTGGCCTCCTGACACCAGCGGCGTCGAGTAGTCGGGCCAGTCATCGACCACGATCGCCACGTTGTCCAAGAGCCTCGAAAGCTCGGGCGGCAACCCTTCGAGCGCCCGCTCCACAAGCTTGTAGAAATCCAGGGTCCCCTCTTTCACGAGACTCATTGTACTTCAGCGTCGAAGAGTCAAGGGGTTTTGTCACACTGGTCGGGTATGCTGCCGCCTGGAAGTATCTGGCGGGGGTTTGCGCGCCACCCGCGGCGGGATCGAGGGAAGAGCTTACCGTGAGCACGGCGATCTACCTCCGGAGACCCGGAGGTAGCGAGAAGCATCTCTATGTTATCGGAAGAATCTCCGAAGACGGGGAGTCGATGGTGCTCTGCGTGACCTCGGGCCCTGGCGTCAAGACGCTGCCTGTCTTTTCACACCGGGAAGCCGCCCGCAGGTTCCTCAGGACGAGTCCGCGCCGGTTCAACCTGTTTGGCTCGGGGTGGCGTACGAGGGAGATTTCGGAGGCGGGCGTACTTCTTGCTGGGTGCCCTGATGGCATCCAGTGGATCGCGCTCGATCCGTCTTCCGAGGCCCTCTTTGGGGAGTGTGGGGCGGAATCTCTGGCGGAGGTGATCTGGAGCCTGTCCAGGGTTATTCTTGGGAGCTGGATAGTCGGGGAGCTGCAATCAAGAGATTTGGAGAAGGAGAGGTCGAATATGGCGGCGAGGATGTGTGATGTATGCGGCGTGAGGCCGGCGAGGGTGACCCTGAGGCGCATAGTCCCCGGCGGGCAGCCGAGGATCGAGCACCTGTGCGAGATCCACGCTGCCGAAGCCAGGGGGCAGCGCTCGTCCTTCGAGGGATCCAACCTGGGCGGCGGAAGCCTCTTCGACGACTTTTTTAGCGGATTTCTCGACACCTCCGAAGGGGGCGTGGGCGGCCGTGCCCGCAGAACGATGTCCTCCCGTGGGGCGGAGCAAGTGGACATAACCCGATACTTCTCCGACTCCACGAGCGCGCTCTTGCAGCGGGCCGCCCGGCGGGCGAGCGAGTGGGAGAGCCCCAACCTCGACGCCGAGCACCTGCTCCACGCCGCCCTGGAAGACGGGGTGGTCAGGAGGGTGGTTGAAGAGGTCGACGCCGACCCGGATCAGATACGGGCCCAGCTGGAGGAGGAAGCCGAGAGGGGCGGGCGGAGGCCTCTCCCGCGCTCTCGCCCGAGGCCAAGCGCGCGCTACTGGCGGCCTACAAGGAGTCGCGCTCGCTCGGGGCCTCATACATCGGTCCGGAACACGTGCTGCTCGCGCTGATGAGGGACGAGGAATCCGAGGCGGGGAAGCTCCTCGGCCGTTTCGGACTCTCGCACACGAAGCTGCGCGGGGCGGTCGTGCGCGGCGTCGACAAAGGTGGCGAGGCTCGCGAGCCGGCGAGCCGCACACCGACGCTCGACGAGTACAGCAGAGACCTCACCCAGATGGCGAGAGAGGGCAGGCTCGACCCCGTCATCGGGCGGGCCGACGAGATAGAGACCACCATAGAGGTGCTGTCCCGGCGCACCAAGAACAACCCCGTGCTCATCGGAGACCCCGGCGTCGGCAAGACAGCCATCGTCGAAGGCATCGCCCAGCGGGTGATCAACGACGAGGTGCCCGAGACCCTCTCCGGCCGGCGGGTGCTGGCGTTGGACCTCTCCGGGATGGTCGCCGGTACCAAGTACAGGGGCGAGTTCGAGGAGCGTCTCAAGAGGTCATAGACGAGATAACGGAGCACTCCGAAGAGCAGATCATCTTTATCGACGAGCTGCACACGGTCGTCGGCGCCGGCGCCGCCGAGGGTTCGATGGACGCCTCCAACATGCTCAAGCCCGCGCTCGCCCGCGGAGAGCTCCGCGTCGTCGGGACGACCACGGTCGACGAGTACCGCAAGAACATAGAGAAAGACGCCGCCCTCGAACGGCGTTTCCAGCCGGTGCTGGTTAGCGAGCCAACGGTGGAGGACACCACAGAGATACTCAGGGGGCTCAAGGATCGCTACGAGGCCCATCACCGGGTCAAGATCACTGACGAGGCCATAGTCGCCGCCGCAGAACTCTCCGACCGCTACATCACAGACCGGTTTCTACCGGACAAGGCCATAGACCTCGTGGACCAGTCGGCGGCGAGGGTACGCCTGCGCTCCAAGACGAAGCCGCAGGACACCAGGGCCCTGGAGGAAGAGATCAAGAAGCTGCGCCGGGAGAAGGATCAGGCGGTCTCCGCCGAGGACTTCGAGAAGGCCCAGGAGCTAAAAGGTCGGCTTCAGGAACGGCAGGGCAGGCTGGGGGCGTTTAAGGCCGGACGGCGGCAGGCGGTGGCCGAGGTGACCGCCGACGACATAGCCGAGGTCGTCAGCCGCCAGACCGGCATCCCGGTTAGCCAGCTCACCAAGGAAGAGCGCGAGCGGCTCATGCACCTCGAAGAGCAGCTCCACGAGCGCGTTATCGGCCAGGAGGAAGCCGTGGAGGCGGTCGCCGAGGCGGTGAGACGCGCCCGCGCAGGACTCTCCGATCCGAACCGCCCGATAGGCAGCTTCCTGTTCCTCGGTCCGACCGGAGTCGGCAAGACCGAGTTGGCCCGCACCTTAGCCGAGGCCCTCTTCGGCGAGGAGGCGGCGATGGTCCGCGTAGACATGAGCGAGTTCCAGGAGCGGACCTGGAGGAGGGCAAGCTCACCTTCGGAGTTCTCGACGAGACGGCGCCGACGAGGGCAGCGATAGAGAACGACGCAGGCGTGTAGGGGGCGCACCGAGGAGATAGGCGCGCTGCGCTCCAACCTCGCGCTAGAATAAGCGCTGCATCCAACATCTTGTGGGAGGTACGCGCTTGAGTTTCATGTCCGGGTCGCGTCCGGGACGGTGGGTAGTCTGGATCTTCTACCGCACCTTCAACAAACCGTTGCCGGTGCCGCATGCGGCCGAGTGGATGATGATCCCCGAACACTCGGTGGACCAGGTCCTCCAGACCGGAGCCCTCCGCAGCCTCTACCCGCAGGACGTCCTCGAAGCCGCGCGCCGCATGGACCGCCAGCGCCGCGAGCACGATGAGCGCTACGCCGAAGACTCCTAGAACTCCTACTCATCATGCCGGGCAGCGTCTCTCACTATGAAGACCTCTCTAGGCCGTGGGTCTACTCTTCGGCTCGGCGTCGGGCCGCAGCCACAAAGACACATGCTCCGGCTGCATCGTATCCCGAACCACGGACAAGAGCTCTGAATTCAGACTGTCCAGATCCGTCTCGTCCCGCAGCTTCGCTGAGAACTCTTCGAGCGTCTTCGCGGCGTCGTACTTCCTGCGGTAGAACAGCCGGTCTATAGAGCCCTGGATGCGACGACGGAGGGGACTGAACAGGGCGGCGATGGCGAGCGTAGAGGCGACGATCGCGAGGGTGGAGCCCTGGCCAGTCAAGGCACGTAAGACGTACTGCGAGCCGATTACGCCTCCGACGTAGATCAGCACGAGCAAGGCGGTCAGAGCACCGTAGACCAGAGCGCGGTTGATGATCATGTCTATGTCGTAGAGGCGGGAACGCAGGATCGCCACGCCGATGCTGAGGGGGATCAAGAGTAAGAACGCGTAGATGAGCGTGCCGAAGACCATCAACCCCACCGGGCCGGTGTCCCGCAGCGTCGGCACGAAGCTCGCCAGCAGCAATATTGCCGTAAACCCTACCAGCGCCACCGTGAAGCCGAAGACGACCCACTTGGTCTGCTGGCGCTGCTCCAGCGTAGACACCCGCCTGTAACGGTAGACCTGGACGAGCACCAAGCTGCTCAAGAAAATGAAGAACACGACGCTGAACAAGGACTCGCTGAACGACCCTGTCAAGAAAGTAGCAGGCACCCAGTACAGTGCCGACGCACCAGCCAACCATCGCGTCCAGCGGGGCACGAATCGTCCGTCCGGGAAGAGGTAGAAGAAGATCCCGAAGCAGACCTGCGAGACGTAGTCCAGCAGGGTGGTCGGGAACCAGAACACGGGGTGGGCCTCGGCCAGGGCCCGCATGGTGCCCGCGGCCCCGGCCCCGCCGAAGAGCAGGAGCACGAACGAAGTGAACAGCGCCATCCTCTCGTCCGAGCGGCGGAGGAAGATCACGGCGGCCACCGCGAAGCAAACCAGCGTGAAGGTGGTCTCCACCCCGACGCCCTGGTACGCGGCGTAGAAGCTCCGGGAAATACCAAGCTCCCCAAGTTCCCGCACGCCCTCCGGCGTGAGCGGGCCATCCTCGGCGCAGACCCTGGCGCCTTGGGTACACAAGCTAGCGTAGTCCTCGTAAGCGTAAGGGATGCCCGCGGCATCCAGCCCGAGGATGATGATTGCCAGGATCACCCACGCTATCCGGAAGAACCTCATGGGCTCGCCCCGGTGTCCCCGTGTTCTCGTGCGGGCCGCCGCAGCCACAAAGAGACGTGCTCGGGCTGCACCGTCTCCCGCACCGTCGAGAGCAGCTCGGAGTTCAAACTGTCTAGATCCGTCTCGTCGCGCAGCTTCGCAGAGAATGCTTCGAGCGTTTTTGCGGCGTCGTACTTCCTGCGGTAGAAGCGCCTGTCTATGAATGTCTGTATGCGGCGACGAAACGGATTGAAAAGCGCCGCCACCAACAGGGTCGAAGAGACCATGGCAAGTTGGGACTCCTCCCCCGTAAGGGCGCGCAAGATGTACTGCAGGCCGACGACGCAGCCGGCGTAGACGAGAACGAGCATCGCGGTGAGGGACCCGTAGACGAGGGTTCGGTTGATGATGATGTCGATCTCGTAGAGACGGTAGCGGAGTACGGCTACGCCGATGGAGATAGGCAGTCCGAGGAAGGCCAGGATCACGACCAGGAAGAGCCACCATCCGAACCCGCCGAACAGTAGATCACCAACCAGGCCAACGATGACGACGATCCCTAGCAGTGCGGCGGCGTAAGCGAGCCATTCGATCTGCAGGCGCGTCGTCCCTCGCGCGTGACGTAACCTGAGGAAGACCGAGACTACGGAGGCGAGCACCAGCACATCGATAGCGTAGAAAAGCATCTCGCCTACGAACGTGAGGCTACCTCCATACCCTTCGATGCCGAGCGGGTTCCTGATCCCTTCCAGGCCCGCTATGGGTCCCGGGGTGAGAGCTCCTACGAGGACACTCGCCACGATCAGAATGCCGTTGATCCAGAGGAGTGGGCGCCAACGGCGGGACAACGGTCGTCCATCAGGGAACAGGAAAAACAGGTAGGCTAGCAGTCCGTACGCCGGCCACACCACCCAGGTGGCGACCCAAGCGGCAATTTCTCCAGTTGGGAGAGATCCAGGAGGGGTAACCAGTGCCTGGATAGCATACAGGCCGGAGAAGATGTTGGTTGCCCACAAGAACCCTATGGCGCAGAGTATCCAGCCGATCGGGTTTTCGGGCCGCCGCGAGACTATCATCGTCCCCACCGTCGTCGATGTGACCGTCCACGCCGCAAGCGGCACCATGACGATAAGGCTGCCCTCTTCGGCGAGCAGCAGCGAGAGAACGGAGAATACTACCGTCAACGCCCACAACGACCAGGCGAGGCTGCCGATGAAGCGGGATCTCATCGCTGAACACTCTTCTCTGGCCGACGCAGCCACAGCGAGACGTGTTCAGGTTGCATGGTCTCTTGAATCACGGATAGTAGCTCTGCGTTTAGGGTCTCGAGGTTGGTCTCCTCTCGCAATTTCTCCGAGAAGGCCGAGAGCGTTTTCTGGGCATCGTACTTTCTACGGTAGAAACGGCGATCGATGAAGTTCTGGACACGCCGCCGCAAAGGATCGAACAGCGCCGCGATCACGAGGGTGGAAGCGACGACCGCCAGTTGCGTCCCCCCGCCGGTAAGGGCGCGGAAAGCGTACTGCAAAGAGACCACGCTGCCGACGTAGACCGCCACCAGCGCGACGGTCAGAGCACCGTAGACCAGAGTACGGTTGACGATCACGTCTATGTCGTAGAGGCGGTAGCGCAGGATGGCGATGCCCGCCGCGACCGGCAGCCCGGCCAGCGCCAGCAGCCCCACGAGGAACACCAAGTCGGCGGCCGGTCCGTCGGGGATCAGGATGGGAGTCGCGAAGCCCGCGCCCACAAGCGCCGCAGAGTAGGTGAACCATTTGAGTTGCTGGCGCTCGACGCCGCGGGACCTTCTCAGACGGACAACCAAGCCGGCGACAGCCAGCGCGAAGGCGGGTAGAGCGAGTATGTCCGTTACGGAGTCGAGATCCCGGAATACTTCCCCCACCACGCCGCCCGGAGCGAGCGGGTTTTCGACGCCGGGCGGGATCCGGCCCGGCTTGAGGGCCTTGGTCGCCACGGCGAAGACCACGATGACTCCCAGAATCCAGCCCGCCAACCGCCAGCGTCTCGAAACAAAGCGGCCGTCAGGGAAGAGCAGAAGGAGGAACATCGGGAGACCGAAAGCCGCCGGGATAAAGATCCAGGAACCGATCCAGGCGACCAGTTCCTCCCTCGGCAATGGGCCCAATCGCGTGCTAATTCCCAGCTCGGCGTAGGCGGCCAAGGCGAACAACAGCCCGAGCAGAAGTCCGATCGCGAGGAAGATCCAACCTACCGCATTCCCAGGAAGCCGGGAGCTTATGATCGCGCCGGCGGTTGCGGCGCCTAGCTGGACCGCGATGAACCCGACCGCGAACGGAATCTCTACCGGCCCTGTCCAGTTAAGGGAGATCTGCAGGATAACGCCAGGCAACAGCAAGAGCGTGAGCACCCACAGAGACCAGGCGACGCGGGATGAGTGGCTACCGACCATCAACCGTCAGCCTTCTGCTCCATGCTGGTGGAGGGTTCCCTCAACCACAACGACACATGTTCCGGCTGCATCGTCTCCCGAACCACGGATACCGTCTCTGCACTCAAGCTGTCCAGATCCGTCTCGTCCCGTAGTTTTGCAGAGAAGGTTTGCAGTGTCTTCGCGGCGTCGTACTTCCTGCGGTAGAACAGCTGGTCTATAGACGCCTGGATGCGTCGATGGAGAGGATTGAACAGCGCCGCTATGGCCAGCGTGGAGACCACGATAGCCAGTTGTGATTCCTGGCCGGTGAGGGCGCGCAAGATGTACTGCAGTCCGACCACGCTCCCGAAGTAGACGAGAACGAGCGTCACGGTAAGCGAGCCGTAGACCAGGGTACGGTTGATGATGACGTCTATGTCGTAGAGGCGGTAGCGCAGGATGGCGATGCTGACGGCCACGTACAGGCCGGTGATGGTTACGGCGTCGAGCAGGTTCAAAAACTCTTCAGGGAGCAGCAAGTCGAGGAATAGCAGGTGCCCGGCGATGACAGCGCCGATCAGGCCGGCGGCCAACGCGAACCACTTTAGCTGTTGGCGCTCCGCTCCGTCCGCCCGGCGGTAGCGGACCACGATCGAGAGCGCAGAGAGGAGAATGGCGATGAAGATCACGGACACCGCGGCAAAGGCCGCAATGCTGATAGCACCTCCGACCTGGTCTGGGTTGTCGAATAAGAGAACCAGGAACAGGAGTACAGCGCCCGCCGTGGTAGAGGTCCATGCCAGGGGACGCCACCGGCGCGACGGTAGCCGCCCCGTGGGGAACAGCAGCATGAGCAAGGGTACGAGGGTAAGCGCCACCTGTCCTCCCAACTCCAGCACGTGGGAGATGGTCCTGGGAGCCGCCAGCGATCCCGGCTCCACCACCAGCGCGTAGGCACCATAGCTCTCCGCCAGCGACTGAGAGGCGAGGCCCAACCCGAAACCGAGCCACAGCCATCCGTAGGGGTTGCGGGGAAGGCGC